>Ga0207711_10005110_pt1 | contig 11122 bp, 13 predicted proteins | sample KBSS34metaG_FD_184401 | JGI IMG/M metagenome (GOLD analysis project Ga0207711, IMG submission 184401) | Switchgrass rhizosphere microbial communities from Kellogg Biological Station, Michigan, USA - KBS S3-4 metaG (SPAdes) (version 2) | ecosystem: Host-associated > Plants > Roots > Rhizosphere...
TCGCAAACCAGTATTATTCGCGGGTCCTGGGCGGCCGGGCTTGACATCGCCTTGCATGGCTGGATCTACGATCTTGCCGATGGGCGCTTGCGCGATCTGAACGTCACCGTAACCTCCGCGCAGGAAGCCGACGAATTGCACGCTCGTTCGGCGATGGCCGCTGGCGATTAGGCGGCGGGCTGCTTACTCGTGATAAAGATCGGCTTCGGGCGCCGGGGCCGGTGAACTTTCCGAGCCTTCGCGGGCCAGCCTTTGGCGCGCTGAGAAAATGCCGCCGCGCGCCGATTGCAGCGGGGCGAATTTCATCATGCCAATAGGCTGGGGCATGTCATCGTAGATGGCCTCAAACCCGCCGCGCAGCGCATAGGTTTCGTGCCAGAAGCCGGTGCCTCCGGAGTCGCGCAGAAAAGTCTTCCACCACTCGCGGTGCGGTTCGGAGCGCGTCCACCGTTCCAGCGATTCAAAATCGCGCCAATACTGCCGCATTCCGACATGCAGCGGAAACAACGAGAACAGTATGTCTTCGTGCAGCAGCAGTCCGTCCGGCTTGGCTTTGACGGAATCGGCGATTTGCGGACCCAATCCCAGCAGGCGCTTCAATCCCGTGAGTGCGTTCACGCGCATTCCCAGGTAAACCGCCACCAGGTCGGGATACGCGGAGAGATCCACGGTACGGCGGTTCACCTTTGCCATACCCGGAATTGTACATCGGGGCTGCCGCCGCTCGAGCCGGTAACGGGAGTTACTCTCCCATCAGCGTCTTCATTTGGGTGAAGAGCAGGATCAGCGCCGGTCCCAGCGTCACCAGAATCACCGAGGGAAAGATCAGAAAGAATACCGGGAAAATCAGCTTGATGCCAACTTTGCGGGCCTTTTCCTGGGCAATCTGGCGGAAGCGAATGCGCAGGTAGCGCGCGTGGGTTTTTAGCGCCGGGCCCACGCTGGTGCCGAAACGATCGGTATCGATCAAAAGGTTGGCGAACTTGCGCAGTTCCATGTCATGGCTGCGAGTCGCGAAATTCCGCAGGGCTTCCGATCGCGAGGCATTGGCTTTAAGTTCCAAATGGAGCAGCGTGAATTCGGAAGCCAGCTCCGGATGAGTGGTGCGCAACCCGCGGCCGGTGTCGAGGATGGCCGCGTCCAGACCCTGTCCCGCTTCCACCGCCAGCACCAAGAGATCCAGTGCCGCCGGCAGCGCGCGGCGCAGTCTTCCTACGCGGGCAGATCCCATCCGGTCCAATATCCGATCCGGAATCAAATAGCCGAAGCCGAGGCCGGCAGCCACACCGACAATTACTGCGGCAGCATCTACATTATTGACGACCGCCGCCCAGCCGGCGGCAATACCAAACATGATCGCCGACGCCGCTTTGAGACCGAGAAAAATGTCGACTGCGGCGGGCCAGCGGTAACCCGCCATGATCAACTGGCTGCGAAAGGCGTCGCGATTGCCGGGCAGGGGCAGGGAATCGCCCAACGCGCGGAACGTGTCCACAATCGCCGCCTGCGCGGCGGGCAGATCCTGCTGATTCCGGGAAAGCCCGGAAGGAATATCGATGCTAGCGCTTTCTGACCTGGACGGGCGCAATACAAATACATACCCGGCGGCGCTCACCGCGGCCAGTATGAAGAGAAACAGCCCTGTCAGGAGTCCGAGAGTCATACTTTTATGTCCACAATCTTGCGGATGACGAAATGCGCCAGGATCAGACAGCCGATCGCAGCCGCAATCAAGTTTTTGCCGGTGGGATCGTTGAACAGCACCTGCATGTAGCCCGGGCTGACGATCAGCATCATGGTGGCGATGCCGATGGGAAGGATGGTGAGAATCAATCCGGTCAGCTTGCCATACGCCGCGAGCGCTCGCACTTCGCCCTGCAAGGCGTTCGCTTCGCGCATATTCTCGGCGAGGCCGCTCATCACTTCACTCAGCTTCCCGCCGGTGCGGGCGTGTAGTTGCACGGCGGCGATGAACAGATTGACTTCCAGCAGCGGAATCCGCTGCCCCAGGTTTTCGAGCGCGTGCGGCCAGCCGCGGCCCAGGTTGGCCTCCGCCGAAGTCCGCCGAATTTCGCCTGCCACGGGAGCAGCCGTTTCATTGGCGATGATTTCCATGGCGGCGGAAAGCGGATAACCCGCACGCAACGCGCGTGAGAGAGAATCCAGCGCGTCGGGAAAATTCTCGCGAAACTTCATGAAGCGTTTCGCGCGAAGATGCAGAACATAACCGTAGGGCGCGTACATGGATGCCGCTGCGCCTAGAAACGCCGACCATAGCGGCAGCAAGCGCATCAGCACGGCCAGCGCAATCACGCCTACCAGCAACATCATGCTGGTGATTCGGCCAACCGACCAGCGCAGTTCCGCCTGATCCAGACTGCTCTGCAACAGAGCCACGAAGTCGAAGCGCGCGAGCATCGCGTCCCAGAACGTGATGCTGCTGAGACGGTCGCTCTGCAGTAACGGCGAGGATTCGATCCGGAACCCCAGATCTTCCCGGCCTTCGGGCTCGGGGCGGCCATCCAGCGGTTTCGAGACCGTAAAGTCGCTGCGTTCGGCATCCGACTGATCCGCCTTCATCTTCAGGAACGCCAGATAGGCGATGGCCGTCAGAATCGAGGCCAGCAGAAAAATGACCAGGAAGAAGACGAGCGAACTAGCTAAGATCATTTAGGTACTCTCGAATGCTTAACGATTGTCGGCGAGGTCGCCTTCGGAGCCGCCGCGTATGACACTGCCCAGCGATAAGGAACTGTGTCGGCGGGTAGCTGTATCGAGCGGGTTCCGCAAAGCCAGCCGCACCCGGCCGCCGGAATCGGCCGCCGCCAATACGTCCACTTCGGAGGGTTTCGCCAACAGCGTCACCACGGGAAGATTGTGCCCCTGGGAACTTTGCTCGGGTAGTGGCGTCACGGACAGCACCGTGAGATTTTCCAGCGCGGTGCGCACCGCGACTTCGTCCGGTTTCGCGCCCCGGCCAACCACTACTTGCACGTCGACTTTCTGCCCGCTGTGCAGCAGGGCCAGAACGCCGGTCGAATCCGTCAAGTGAATCGAAACCGCGCGCATTCCCACCGGAACGCCCGATCCGCCAGCGGATTCCGATGTTGCCAGGCGCCCGTTGAGGACGGGTTCGTCGGCTGCCATGGGGTCGAACACCGTATTGCCGATGACTTCCTGCGGGGTGCGATGGGCGCCGGGAGGAAGCTGTTGAACCGGCCAGTTGATGGTCTTAAGATCCTCAGCCTTCAGCACCGTACCCGCTTTTAGAGCCTTCGCCGCCACTACCATCTGGATGCCAGTCTGGCTATTGGCCCGCATTGCGAACATCATGTAAAAGAGGCCAGTGCACATGATGGCCACCACCAAGGCCACCCCCAGCAGCTTGCCCATATTATTTGTCTTCATGGCTCTCCCTATGTAGAAATATCGGCTCGCCCGGGAGTTTTCTACAGAGCGATGTACGACCCCCTAGGGCATTAGCCCTAAAATAGAGGCATGGACAAGCTCACCATCGCCGGCCGCGAGTTCAATTCCCGACTGTTCGTGGGTACCGGTAAGTACCGAAGCTTCGCCGAAATGGCCCGCTGCCACCAAGCCTCGGGGGCCGAGGTGGTAACGGTGGCGGTGCGTCGGGTGAATTTAACCGATAAGTCTAAGGAATCCCTGCTGGACTATATCGACCGCTCCAAGTTCTTTATTCTGCCCAACACCGCCGCTTGCTACACCGCCGACGAAGCCATTCGCACGGCCCGGCTGGGCCGCGAAGTGGGCCTGTCGCATTGGGTAAAGCTGGAGGTAATTGGCGACCAGAAGACGCTGTTCCCCGACAACCAGGGATTGGTCGAAGCCACGCGGGTATTAAGTAAAGAAGGTTTTGTGGTGCTGCCCTATACCAATGACGACCTGGTGAACGCAAAACGTCTGATCGACGCCGGCGCCGCCGCGGTGATGCCGCTGGGCGCGCCTATCGGCAGCGGCCTGGGGATTCAGAATCTGACCAATCTGCGCATCCTGCGCGAGATGATTACGGAAGTGCCGCTGATAGTGGATGCGGGCGTGGGCACGGCATCGGACGCCGCGATCGCTATGGAACTGGGTTATGAGGGAGTCCTGATGAATACCGCCATCGCGGAAGCCGACGACGCGGTGACTATGGCGACTGCCATGAACCTGGCAGTGCAGGCCGGCCGCCACGCGTTCCTGGCGGGACGCATGCCGAAAAAACTGTATGCTTCAGCCAGCAGTCCGTTAGCCGGAGTGGTGCGTTGAGGTTATACGTTACTTCGCCAATTTCATAAGCACCGGGTAGGGATCGATCGCCGTACCCTGCCACCAGTGCTTTTCCGGACCCAACCGGAATATCGCAAAATGTAAATGAGGGGTTTGCGGCGGCGCATTGCCGGTAGTCCCCACATACCCAATTACTTCCCCGCGCTTCACCGGCATTCCTTCGGCCAAGCCCCCGGCGTAGCGATCCAAATGCGCGTAATAGTAGCAGAAGACACCGGCGCGATCGAACTCGTAAATCGTGATGCCCCCAGGCCTGCTAAGAAAGAGCTTCTGGATGATGCCATCCTCTACCGCAACCACCGGCGTTCCACGCGGCGCCAGAATGTCTGTGGCTTCATGCAGCTTCCCTTCGGCCCGCCCCTGTTGAAAGGTGTCCCGGATATCGCGAGCGTCCAGGCCGCGAATCGGCAAAGTCAGCTTGCGTTGGGCAAGCAACTCGTAGTCGTCGCCCGCCCCAAAATCATCGGCGGCAACCAGACACGCGAAGGTGGCTAGAAAGAGCGCTAGACCACTGAGCGCAAATAGAAGGCTCGTTCGAATGGGCTACTCCTTAAAAATGACCGGCGCGCCGACGGTCACAATCTTTGCGAGTTCCGCCGCGTCCCAGTTCGTGAGCCGGACGCACCCATGCGATTCCGCGTGGCCGACCAGGGATGGCTCGGGCGTACCGTGAATGCCGTAGTGTTCCTTTGAAATGCCGATCCAGACCACGCCCACCGGATTGTTAGGTCCAGGTTGAATCTTAGCCTTCTCATCCGCTTCGGGTGCGTTCCAGAAAAGATCCGGATTGTAGTGAAAAACCGGATGCGGACTAATGACCGTTACTTTCCAGTTTCCGATCGGCAGGGGATCGTGCTGGCTTCCGCTGGTAACGGGATATTCCGCGATCACACGTCCCGCTGCGCTCAGGGCCTCCAGCGTGTGCCGGGATTTGGATACCACGATCTTGGCGGCCTTCTGCGGCGATGGTCGCCGATATTAGGGACTTGAATCTCGACGCCAGGGCTAGATAACTCCTTGCCCTGGTTCAGGCGGCTGAGAAGAGCCGGTTTGACGTGGAATTTCTCCGCCAGCGCTTCAAGCGAAGATTGATAGCCCAAGGCCGGCAATGCAGCCTGGTCCATCAGTTCATTGGGAACAGTTACGAAGGGGCCGCGAGTGTCATCCTCCATCACGGTGTAGGGAATCATGGTGGGAACCGGCTCCTTTCCCTCCAGGGCTTTCAGCGTTTTTGGACCGAAGTCGGACTGCTCCCGCAACCCGTGGGAAACTCGAAAGGCGCGAAGAGCCTGACGCGTGTTCTCACCGGGGACGCCGTCGATCTCGCCGGGCGAAAAGTGCGCTCGGTCCAGCAAAACTTGCAGGCGCAAGTAGCTGGGCCGGGCATGCGGCGCTTGCGTTTGCAAGCTCGGCGGCACAGCCAGAAGGAAAATCAACCACGCGAAGGCACCCATGCTCTAAACGAGAGCAATCCGAGGACCTTCGCGCGTTTAATGCGGAGAAACGCCGATTTGAAGCTTACTTTATCTTGAACCCGGCGTCCGTCTTCTCGCGGTGGGCCATATGGCAGCCGCCACAGTTTCGGCCGATTGCCTTGGCATCGGCGGCAGCTTTATCGAAGTCGCCCGCCGCGGCGTCTTTACCCACCAACTCGAACCCGCCTTGGGCGCTTTTCGCGAAACCGACAGCATCCGGAGCGTTATGTGCCTCCCAATAGGCCGCCACTTGTTTGAAAGTATCGGCGAGCTTCGCGGCGTCCGCCGAGGTCGCTGCCTGGTCCTTGGCCGCGATATTCTTCTGCAGGCTGCCGTTGGTTGCGCCCACGGTTTTCATCCAGCCTTGATAGTCGCTGTCGCTTTGCGCGAGCAGAAGGCCAGCGCTGAGCCCAACAGCAATGAGGGTAAAGCTATAGATTCGTCGCATTGTGGTCACCTTTTATCTTTTGTCCTCTGTCGTCTGATTGTCGCTTGATTGGTCTAACTGCGCGTCATCGACGTTGATCGCTATGTTGCCCTTGGATTTTACCTCATCCTTTCGGTCGCCGCACTCCGCATCGGCCTTGCCGGGGGAATCCGCGCGGTCCAGGCACTTCCCGGTGGCAGGCAGTGGGTCTTTCATATCGTTCTTGAGAAACGGAACTTCACGGACTTCGCCTTCGCGCTTTGACATTAAGATACGGCCCTAACTGGAAGGTTAGATAGGACGGTGGGGATAGGTGTTACAAAAACAGCCCTGGGCGCGCCACCGCCAGCTTTTTGTTTTATACTCCACCCATGAACTTGTGCTCCAACGCCTTCCTGTTGCTGATCTTGCCGGCCGCAGCCCTGGCCCAAGATCGGATGCCTCCCATCGCCGCCGACAAGCTCACTCCCGCCCAGAAGAAGGCGGTTGAGCTGCTGGTCGCCACACCGCGCGGAGCCGCGGGGCCGACCGGCCCGTTCATCCCCCTGCTGCGTAGCCCGGAACTGATGAACCGCTTGCAAGCGGTGGGAGAGTATCTGCGATTCCACAACTCCGTGCCCCAAAAAGTGGTGGAGATGGCGACTATCATGGCGGCTCGCCAGTTCGCTCAGCAATATGAATGGGACGCTCACTATCCGCTGGCCCTGAAAGCCGGTTTGGCGGCGGACACCGCGAACGCGATTGCCGCCGGACGACGGCCCGAGAGCCTGGCTGCCGATGAAGAAGTGGCCTACAATTTCGTGGCTGAGCTGTTGCAGAACAAGAGCGTGAGCGATCCGACGTACGCGAGTATGGTGTCCAAGTTTGGCGAGCAAGGCGTGATCGATACTACCGGACTGGTGGGTTATTACTCCACGCTCGCTATGATTCTGAATGTTGCGCGTGCGCCGGGGCAGCCGGGAAGCACGGCGCCTAAGCTCGCTCCGTTCCCGCGCTAAGTCTTCATCCCAAGAACGCCCGCTGGATGAACCAATACGCCGCGAGCAGTCCGATTACGGTGGATACGGCGGGGCGCAGCTTGGTCCAACCGGAGCGGATCAAGTCCTCGATGGCCGGGAACAGCAGCACTACGAATACCAGTTGTCCGAGCTCGACGCCCAGGTTGAAAGAGAACAACGACAGCGCCAGATCGGCGCGCGGCAATTGCATTTCCCGCAGAACGTTTGAAAATCCGAAGCCGTGAACTAAGCCGAACAGGAAGGTAATCTTCCAACGATCGATGTTTCGGCGCCGGACCAAGTTTTCGACAGCCACGTAGAGAATGCTGAGCGCGATCATGCTTTCGGTGAAGCGCGAAGGCAGCATGACAACGTTGAAAGTAGCCAGGCCGAGTGTGATGCTGTGCGCTACCGTGAACGAAGTAATGGTCTTAATCAACGACCGCAGCGAACCCGTCGCAATCAGAAGTCCCAGCAGGAACGCCAGGTGGTCGTAACCAGTGGCAATATGCTGGATGCCGAGCCACACGAAACGACCCAGCGTCTGCCACCGAGTGCCACTGGTCTGGGTGAAAAACGCGGTACGGTTGCGGTTGTCGAGAATTTGCTCCTGCACCCGCCCGTTCATCCTGAGGTTCACCAGGTGCAAATGCCCGGGACCCAGTACGTCCGGGAGCGTCGATGTCATCTGCAGCGCCAGCACCTGCTGGGGAAACACGTAGGTAAGATCCAACAGCAGCACGTGCTGGTCGAACAGCTCGTACTTGTCGCGCGTAATACGCACCGGAGCGCCGGAGCTATCCAGCCTGTAGTGCTGAAGAATGGTGCCGTAGATGCGTTCGAATGCGGGCGCGAATTCCTCGGGAGTCACCACCTTGTCGCCGTTTTGGTCCACGTCAGGAAAGTCCAGCAGGTTAAACGTGAGCTGCGCTGACACCTCGCGCCCTTGCACAACCAAGCGCGATTCACTGCGGAATAGATCGTGAGCGGCTGCCGGTGCGCAAGCAGAGATGAGAAGCGCCAGCCAGGTCCCAATCCGGCGCATGCCTATGTGTAGCGACCCGGACTCGCGCATATTCAGTCGAGCGTAACATGCTGGCCCGATTGCCTGCGTCTGGAACAAGCGCCCGCAAACAAAAAAGGGTGGACTTGATGCCACCCTCGTTTTGCCCATCGCGAAGGTGTTCCCGATGAGATGCCGCCAAGCCGGGTAGGCTCAACCGCAAACGCTAAAAAAGGCAAGGTGGAGTGACCCACCTTGCCTTGCTCCGACCCTCCGATATCCTATCCGGGCGGCACCGCCGGTCCAGTGACGGCGCCGCGTACTACTGCTCTTTTTTCTCTTGTTCGGTCAGTGCGTCCTTTTGCCGGCTACGCAGGAATTCAATCAGCTCTTCCCCCGAGTGGAAGCGAAGAGACTTTCCAGAATCCACCTCTTCAATTCGGCCTTCGAGCTCTTCCTGGCTCTGTTCACCTTGGCTCCCAAGGCATACTACAAATGCTCCCTGCATGACCAACTTCAGATTACGGCAGGTCAAAAAAAGTAGCGTGAAGAAACCGTGGAGTTCCCGTGAAATCTGTGAAACACCCCCAATCGGGGTCATCTTCCAGGCGGTATAATCTAAGTCCCTGCGTAAAAGCTTCAAATGAAAGCATTTGGTTCTTTCCGCCTCGACACCTTAGACCAGTGCCTGTGGCGCGACGGCGTCCGCATCGCCTTGACACCTAAGGTGTTTGCGGTCCTGTGCCACTTGGTGGATCACCCGGGGCGCCTGGTGACCCAAGATGAACTGCTCGGAGCGATTTGGCCGGACACGTACGTTCAGCCTGAAATCCTGCGGAAATATATTCTGGAGTTGCGCAAGGTCTTGGGTGACGATCCCAAGTCGCCGCGCTATATCGAAACCCTGCCGAAGCGCGGGTACCGTTTTTTGGCGCCCCTCGAAGAAGCTCCGCTCATGCCCGCACCGGCAGGTATGCCCGGTCCCGTCGGGCGCGACCATGAGCTAGCCGGACTGCAAGGGCATTTACGTTCGGCGCTGCAAGGGCAGCGTCAGTTAGTACTAGTGACCGGCGAAGCGGGTGTCGGCAAGAGCACTTTGCTGGATGCGTTCGAGCAGTGGCTGGCCGGCCATGGCGGGATGCGAATCGCGCGCGGGCAATGCGTGGAGGGTTTTGGCGGCAAGGAAGCCTATTATCCGATCCTGGATGCATTCGGCCAACTGATTCGCGGGCCTGGCGCTGAAGGAATCATCCAGATCTTGGCTTCGCAGGCGCCCACCTGGTTGATCCAGTTCCCGTCGCTCTTAAAGGCCGAGCAGCGCGAGGCGCTGCAGCGTGAAATCCTGGGGGCCACGCGCGAGCGCATGGTGCGCGAAATCTGCCAGGCACTGGAGGTGCTCACTAGCGCGGATCCCCTGGTGCTGGTACTGGAAGATCTGCATTGGGCGGACCCGTCAACGCTGGACCTAATCTCCGCCGTGGCACGCCGCCGCGGGCCGTGCAAACTTCTGATGCTGGGAACCTACCGGCCGGTGGACGTCATTCTGCTGCAGAGTCCTTTGAAGGCATTGCGCCAGGATCTCGTAATGCACAAATTGTGTTTCGAAATTGCCCTGGAGCGCCTGACCGAGCCGGATGTCGCCGGCTATCTGGCGGCTGAGTTTCCTGGCGAGTTCCCGCAGGGTCTGGCGGAGCTGGTCTACCGCCACTCTGAGGGGAATCCGCTGTTCATGACGGCCATCGTTAGCGATCTGTTGAAGAGCGGCTTGCTGGTGAAGGAAGCAGGAGCCTGGCGGCTGACGGCTCAACTCTCGCAGATTGTTCCGGGGGTGCCGGAGACGCTGCAGCAGATGTTGGAGATTCAAGTCGAGCGCCTCAGCGAAACGGAGCAGCGGGTGCTGAAGGGCGCCAGCGTCGCAGGGCGCCGGTTTTCGGCGTGGGCCGTGGCGTCGATGCTCGACTCCGCTGTAGCGGACGCGGAAGATATTTGTGAAAGCCTGGCTCAGCGCCAGCAATTCGTACGGCCGGGCCGTGCGGCTGGAGTGCTGGGCGCCGCGCAATCGGCGCACTACGAGTTCCGGCATTCGCTGTATCGGGAGGCGTTATATCGCCACATACCTGAAGGGCAGCGCGCACGCTGGCATCGGCGTCTTGCAGAGCGGGCCGAGGAGTTGCTGCCGGATTCGAGTGGAATGGCTGCTCCCGACAGCGCGCTGGAACTGGCTTCCGAACTCGCTTTGCACTTCGAGTACGGGCGCGATTTCGAGCGGGCCGCGCGTTACCTGATTTTAAGCGCCGAGAATGCCGGCCGCCGCTATGCGCATCGCGACGCAGCCGCCATCCTGGAACACGCTGCGGGATTGTTGTCCGGCATAGCGCCTAATACTGCCCGCACGCTGCAAATCGAAATTCTGGAGCGCATCAGCGATGCGCGCTACGCAGTTGGCGATTTGGACGGCTCAGCCGAAGCGGACGGAGCGATCATAGCGCTAGCCGAAGAGCGCGGGTTGAAAGCGGCACAAGTAAACGCGCTGACTCGGCTGGCCAGGGTGCTGGCGTTCTCCGATCCCGACGCCTGTGTGACGGTGTGCGAGCGCGCGGTTCGCGTGTGCGGCATGCATGACGACGAGTTGCTACAGGCGCGTACCGAGATGCTGGCCGGGACCTGGCAGATCATTACCAACGGCTGGAGCAGGCAGCAGGCTAATCGGTGCGCGATAGCTCGCAAGAAGATCGCCGAAGCGTTGGGTCCGGAAAAGCCTGCCTACTACGAAATCCTGTACGCCCACGTCCAGGCTTTGCGCGGCGAATATCGCGACGCTTACGAGATAGCCCGCTCGGGTCTCGAAAGGGCCGCCGAAACCCGCAGCCTGGTGGTGTATCTATCGTCGCTGTCGTCGCTGGCGCTGGCTCTGATGCACCTGGGG
>Ga0207711_10005111_pt1 | contig 11120 bp, 13 predicted proteins | sample KBSS34metaG_FD_184401 | JGI IMG/M metagenome (GOLD analysis project Ga0207711, IMG submission 184401) | Switchgrass rhizosphere microbial communities from Kellogg Biological Station, Michigan, USA - KBS S3-4 metaG (SPAdes) (version 2) | ecosystem: Host-associated > Plants > Roots > Rhizosphere...
GCTCAGCCGGCGTGCGCCCGGTGAGCGGCCCCGGTTCCTGCGAGAGCTGCTCGCCCACACGGCCGCCGGCCTGGTGGTGATCGAGGGCGACCGCGCGGCGGGCGAGGCGGTCTATCGATTGGCCGACGCGGTGGTGGCGCGCGGCGGCCGCTGAGATTTCACGACTCCAAGGAAAGGGACGGCATGGGACGCGCCTACGATCCCGCTCGCGCCATGCGCGAGCGGTTGAAGACCCTGGAAGCCCGGGAGCGGGCGCGCACGGAGGCCCGCGCGGTCACCGACGGCGTGGCCGAGACGGTGGAGCTTGGGCAGGCGCGGGGCGAGGCCTTCGACAAGCCGGCGCCGCGGCGCGGCGAGCGGGAGACGCCCTATCGGCGGCAGGCAGGCCTCGAATGGTTGAGCCGCAAGGGGCGGATCAGCGCGATCCAGCGCGCGGCTGGCGAGGCCTATGGCGCCTGCTATCGACGCGCCGGCGCCAGCGCGCACATCGGCTCGACACTGGAGGTGCAGCCGAGCGGCGGCCTGGCGGCGGGGCCGTCGCTGGGGATGCTGCTGAAACAGGCGGCGGGCCGGCAGCGGGCCGAGGCGGAACTGACTGGGATGCGCGAGCGGCTGTTCGTCCAGTCGGACCTGGTGAGCGTGTGTGATCTGGTCTGCGGCCAGGAGCTGACGCCGCGCGAGGCGGGCGGCGGCGAGCGCGAGGCGTTGCGCATCGAGGCGGTGCTGAAGGTGGCCCTGGACCTGCTGGCGCGGCGATAGATGTTCTCATTTTGTTCTTGACAACCGCGCGCGGTTTTGGTAGGATATCGTCAGCGTCGAGTTCCGCGCCCGCGATTAACCACCGCCCTGAATTGCACGGAAATGCACGCCGCTGCGGCTAGGCGTGTCGCGGTCCGCCGTTAGAGGTTCGGGGCCAGAGAGTGGAACCGATTCGTCGGCCCAACCTTCTCGTTGCCGGAAGGGTTTTCGACCTTGAATCTGATTGTTTGCGCGCCCGTTTTTATCCTGGCCGGAGTGTGGATCTCCGCCATGGGTGTCATGGCGCGCGGGACCCCGCGACGGGAGCGCAGCCTGCCACCAACCCGCCACGCGCGCCGGGTCCGGATCGTCGACCTGCAGGGCTGAGGCCTCAGCGCGCCGCGGCGGCCTGGGCGAGGCGTTCGACGAGGTCGAGGCTTTGCTTGTGGAAGGCCGGTTGCGGCTTCGGACCGCCTACGCCGAACTCCATGACCGTTTCGGTCGCTGGGTCGTAGCGTGGCCAGGCTGGCCCGCCGGCCGAGCCGGGATCGCCGGTCTTGGCGAAGGCCGTCCAGTAGGCGATGGCGGCGTCGCCGATCTTGCGGTCGTCGGGTGTGGCCGCGGGGCGCAGGTTGTCGAAGACATAGGTGATCTCGCCGCCGTGGCCGAGGCCGTGGACCTCGGCGCGCTGGGCCACCGGGACATAGGAGAAGTAGTAGTTCCAGGCCTTCTGGCCGTTCTTCGTGTGCAGGCGCGCCAGGTGGCGATCAGGCTCGATCACCGTGGTCTCGGTGGTGAGGTCGTTGGCGATGCCGGTGGGATCGCCGCCGCCATAGGCCGCGACGACCTGCTCGCGCAGGCGCCCCGTGCGGGCGATGACGACCTCCGGGGCTTTGGCGGCCTGCGGGAAGAGGCTGGCTTCGAAGCTGTTGCCGCCGGCGATGTAGGGGACCTTGGCCTCGTGGCCGGCCGCGAAGGCGGCGGCGGGGCCTTCGACCATCAGCTTGCCGTCGATCATCGGCGAGGGAATGGCGGGGTCGCCGAGCCCGGTGACCGGGGCGGAGAGCTGCTGGGCTGTCAGCGCGCGGAGCGCCTTGGCCGCGTCCGGGCCGGTTCCGGCGACGCCGACCGAGGCGGCGTAGGTCTGGGCGACCTTTTCGCCGGTGCGGGGGCCATCGCCCTTCATGGGGATGCCGGCGTTGCGGCCGAAGCCGGACTCCGAGATCGCCTTGGCGAACAGGCCGTGGGCGGAGGGCGCGGCCATCAGGAAGTTGACCATCACCGCGCCGGCGCTCTCGCCGAAGACGGTGACGTTGGCGGGGTCGCCGCCGAACGCCGCGGCGTTGGCCTGGACCCACTTGAGCGCGGCGACCGCGTCCATCAGGCCGTAGTTGCCTTGCGGCTCGTCGGGGTGCTCGGCGGCCAGTGCGGGGTGCGCGAAGAAGCCGATGCGGCCGAGGCGATAGTTGATCGAGACCAGGATCACGCCGTGCTCGGCGAAGTGGGTCCCGTCGTAGACGGGGCCGGAGCCCGCGCCCTGGATGAAGGCGCCGCCATGGATCCAGACCATGACCGGCAGCTTGGCGCCGGGCTTGGCGCTGGGCGGCGTCCAGACGTTGAGGGTCAGGCAGTCCTCAGACTGGTTCTGCGTGCCGCCGGACCGGGCCTGGCCCATCTGCATGCAGGCCGGGCCGAAGGCGGCGGCGTCGCGGGTTCCCGTCCAGGGCGCCGGCGCCTGGGGCGGACGCCAGCGCAGAGCGCCGACCGGCGGGGCGGCGTAGGGGATGCCCTTGAAGACGCCGATACCGCCGGTGGCGGCTCCGTGCAGGGTCCCCTGCGCGATCTTGACCGTGTCGGGCGCGGCGACCGCGGCGCCGGCGAAGGCCAGGGCGGCCAGGGCCGCGGCGGCGAGCAGGCGGAACGTCATGCGCTATTCCCCGAGTAAGCCTCCAGTCGAGGCTCGCCCGGGCGCAGGGTCAAGGCGCAGCTCCGCCTGGCGCCGCTACGCGGAATTACCGCCCGGCCGCCGCGGTAGCGGCCTGCTCGACTAGGTCCAGGCTTGCCCTGTGGAAGGCGGGCCGGGGCTGGACGCCGTCGGCGCCGAATTCGAGGGTGGTGTCGGTGGCGGCCGAGTAGGCGGGCCAGGCGGGGCCGCCGGCTGAGCCGGGGTCCGACGACTTGGCGAAGGCCACCCAGTAGGCGGTGAGGGCGTCACTGATCTTGTGGTCGTCGGGCGTGGCCGCCGGGAAGACGCGCCCGCCGACCGTGCGTTCTTTGTCCGAGAGGTTGTTGAACACATAGGCCAGTTCGCCGCCGTGGCTCAGGCCATGGGTGGTCGCGCGCTGCGAGGCCGGGATGTAGCTCACGTAGTAGACGAAGGCCTTCTGGCCGTTCTTGACGTGCAGGCGCGCGAGGTAGCGGTCGGGCTCGATGACGAAGGACTCGGTGGTGAAGTCCTGGAAAGCGACCGGGTTGGCGTCGCCGCCGTAAGCCGCGAGGATCTTTTCCTTGAGTGGGCCGGTGCGGTCGACATCGTGATTCTGCGGGAAGAGGCTGGCTTCCCAGCTGTTGCCGCCGGCGATGTAGGGGACCTTCTGCTCGCGGCCTGCGGCGAAGGCGGCGGCGGGACCCTCGGGCATGATCGTCCCGTCGAGGATGGGGGTGATCTGGCCGGGCGTGGAAAGCTGGGCGGCGGTGAGCGCGCGCAGCGCCTTGGCGGCGTCTGGGCCGGTTCCGGCGACGCCGACAGATTTTGCGAAGGTGACGGCGCCGGTTTCGGCGGTGGCGCCTTCGCCCTTCATCTTGAGACCGGGGACGCGACCGAAGCCGCTTTCCGAGATGGCCTTGGCGAACAGGCCCGTGGACTTGGGCGAGGCCATGAGGTCGTTGATCAGGATGCCACCGGCGCTCTCGCCGAACGCGGTGACGTTCTTCGGGTCGCCGCCGAAGGCCGCGATGTTGGCCTGGACCCACTTCAGCGCGGCCAGATTGTCCATCATGCCGAAGTTGGCCTGGGGCTCGTTCGGGTGCTCGGCGGCCAGGGCGGGATGGTAGAAGAAGCCGAGCCGGCCCAGGCGATAGTTGACGGTGACCAGGACCACGCCGCGCTCGGCGAAATGGGTCCCGTCGTAGAGGGCGTTGGTTCCGGAGCCGCCGGTGAAGGAGCCGCCGTGGATCCAGACCATGACGGGCAGCTTGCCGCCGGGCTTGTAGTTGGCCGGCGTCCAGACGTTGAGCTGCAGGCAGTCTTCCGACTGGTTGATGGGCCCGGTGACGGCACGCATCTGCATGCACTGGGGCCCGAGCTGAGTGGCGTCGCGGACGCCGGTCCAGGCCGCGGCGGCCTGCGGCGGGCGCCAGCGCAGGTCGCCCACCGGCGGGGCGGCGAAGGGGATGTTCTTGAAGCTGGCGACGGAGCCGGCGACGGCGCCGTGCAAGGTCCCCTGCGCCACCTTCACGGTATCGGGCGCGGCCTGGGCTGAGCCCGCGAGCATGAGGGCGGCGGTCGCCGCGGCGAAGATCATACGAAGCGCCATGCGCCCCTCCCTGATGTCCCCGCCTCTTGAAAATGGCCTCCGGCGGCGGGAGCCGGCGCCCTTACTGGTGAGTTGACCCGGATCGCCGTGTGGCGGTCAAGTTGGAGGCCAGCTTGGCGCAACCCGGCGGCATTTCGATTTCAGGAGCGAGACGTGATGGCCGATCCGAAGTTGCCCATGGAGGGCGCCTGCCGCTGCGGCCAGGTCCGCTTCCGGATCAGCGCCGCGCCGATCCTGACCATGGCCTGCCACTGCAGCGGGTGTCAGCGGATGAGTTCCAGCGCCTATTCGTTGAGCGCTGCGATCCCGAGCGAAGGCTTCGAGGTCATCGAGGGTGAGCCGGTGATCGGCGGGCTGCATGGCGCGGACGTCAGCCACTATTTCTGCCCACACTGCATGAGCTGGATGTTCACCAGGGCGACTGGCCTCGACTGGTTCGTCAATGTGCGGCCGACGATGCTTCAGGACGTGAGCTGGTTCACGCCGTTCCTGGAGACTTACACCAGCGAGAAGCTGCCTTGGGCGACGACGCCGGCGACGCATAGCTACGAGGCGTTCCCGAGCTTCGAGACGTACGGCGAACTGGTGGCCGCCTATGCGGCGCAGCGCGCGGGTTAGCGGAACGCGAAGCTGAGCTTGGCGCCGACGAAGCGGCCGTGCGGATCGGAGCCGGTGACCTCGCGGGCGCCGGAGTGATCCAGGCTCTCCTGCAGGCCGCAGACGAAGCCGGCGGAGCCGGAGACCTTGCCGGGCGAGAAGCTGTGGTCGACGGAGGTCCTGACGACGCCGGCGGGCAGGGGCACGGCGCCGACGTCACGAACCGGCAGGACGGAACGCGCCAGATCGGCGGGGCTCGGCGTCGCGGCGGCCTGGGGGCGGAGAGATTGCAGGGTGCGCGCGGCGGCCTGGGCATCGGCGTCCGTCGTCGCCGCATGCGCGGCGCCGGCCAGCGCGCCGGCGGCGATCGTGACGGCGGTGAGCGTGCGAAGCGACACGGGCGCCTCCTGATGCGGACGGACAATACCTAGTACGTGGCGCGGTCCCTCGCCAGACGCGACGCGCGAGAGATCAATCAACAGAATGGAGCTTTCCCATGACGACGACCGGTCGACGCACGTCTGCGCGCGCCCGCACCCCTGAGGCCAGACTGCGCCGCCAGGCGCAGGCGCTGAGCGGGGTGGCGCTGAGCACCCTGCAGAAGATCATGCTGGGCGAAGACCAGCCGGCGGCGCTGCGCATGACGGCGGCGCGAGAGGTGCTCGACCGTGCGCTGGGCCGGCCGAAGCTCGGCGGCGCCGAGCCCGGTTCGGAGGGGCTGACGGTGATCGTGAAGCGGTTCAGCGAGGTCACCGCGCAGGAACAGGCCGAAGCTGAGGCCACCGAGGCGCTGTTCGGATGAGCATGGTGCCGCTGACCTGGAGGCCCCGCAAGTACCAGGAGCCGCTCTTTGACTACCTCGAAGCGGGCGGCAAGCGGGCGGATGTTGTCGCGCATCGCAGATGGAACTGTGCGCGACGCAGCACCGCGAGTTCGACAACACCCCGCCGCCGGAGGTGGTGGGCACGCTGCGCAACACCGCCGCGCGGATGGAGGGAGTGCGCCGGCTGCTCGGCGACCGGGTGATCAGCGTCTCCAGCGGCTATCGCAGCCGGGCGCTGAACCGCGCGGTGGGCGGGGCGCGGACCTCGGCGCACCTGACCGGGCATGCGGTGGACTTCAACTGCTACGGCTTCGGCGATCCCATCGCGGTGTGCCGCGCGCTGGCGGGATCAGGGATGGCGTTCGACCAGATCATCGAGGAGGGGACATGGGTCCATATATCCTTCGATCCCAGGATGCGCCGGCAGGTCCTGACCCGGCGACCCGGCGGCGGCTACGGCCTGGGGCTGCCGGAATGAGCCCGCGCCTGATCCTCATCCTGGCCGCCATCGCCAGCGTGTTGGCCGCGGCGGGCGCCCTCTACTGGAAGGGCCGCCACGACGACGCCGTGCGCGAGCGGCCGAAGACCGAGGCCGCACTGGCCAAGGCCGCGGTCGCCGGCCTCGAGACCCAAGGCGCCCGCGACAGCGCCCAACGGGTCGAACTGGTGGTGCGCCAGCGCGACGCCGCCAACGACACGGTCACCCAACTGACCGCCAAAGCCCTGACCTCGGAGGACGGCAATGCGCCACTCAACCCTGATCGCGCCGCTCGTCTGCGCGCTGCTGACGACAGCCTGTGCCTCGCGGCCCCCGGCCTTGCCGGCTGCGCCGCGGGTGGAGATGCCCGCTGAGGCGACGCGGCCGTGCGGGCTTTATCGGCTGCCGGAGAATCCAAAGACCGCCGACCTGGAGGTTGGTTATGCGACTCGCGGGGCTGAAATCGTAGCCTGCGATGCCGCGCGGGCTCTGGCTGTGCAAACCCACGCGGCGGAGCATGCGCTCGCCGATCAGCTCACGGGGAAGGGACGTCCGCCCGCCCGTTGAGCTCTCGCACGTAGTCGCCGATGTCCTTCGGCCAGGGGGCGGTGAGCTCGTCGAACCGCGCCCGATCCCCGGCGAACAACGCCCGCGTCGCCTCTTCGTACCCAGGGAAATTGCCGGCGAGAGTGGTCATGACCCGATAGGCCACCTCCTGCGCCTGGCGGAGCGAATCCGACGCGCCGGTCTCACGCCGCGCCTGATCGACCAGCCGGCGCAGGGCCGCCGAGGCGCCGCCGGGTTGGCTGGAAAGCCAATCCCAGTGGCGAGGCAGCAGCGTGACTTCACGGGCTGTGACGCCGAGCTTTGGCCGGCCGCGGGTGGGCTTTGGCGGCGAAGGCGCCACGCGCTCGAGCACCTCCGACAATGACCCGCGCAGATCGAGATCGACCACGCGCCCCGTCGAGCCGTCGATAACAAGAGCGCCGGTCCCGTCGGTCGCATGCGCGGTTGCCGCGACCGTCGCCAGATCCCCTCGCCTCAAAAGGCGATCACCGAGGAAGACCGCGAACTCCACTCAACGTCGCTCTTCGCAATTCAATTTCACCCGGGCGAATTAGCAGTTCCGTCTCGCTGTAGCTAGCCCGTCTTTTCTCACAAGGAGCGTCTATGCCCGGCCAAACACCATCTCACGGCCGTCCTGGCCTCGCTGACAGCATCGAGACCTGGATGGCGCAACGAAACGCCGACGTTCAGCGCCTGGCTGCTGGCGCGCACGCTGTAGGCCAACAGGTCTGGAGCGATGGCAACCGGCTTAACCAATACGTCTCGGCGGCGCGACCGAGCGATGTCGCCGCGCTGGGGGTTCGCGCCATGCAGAAGGCGACAGCCACCGGCGACCGCGTCGCCGCGGGGGCAAGCGACGCGGTTGCGCGGCAAATCGCGGCGATGTCCCCCGCTGCAAGGCGCATTGCGTCCGGCGCAGGTGACGCGAGCCTCGCGGGGCTCAATGGCGCTCAGGACGCTTTCACATTCGGTTTAGGTGATCGGGCATACGCGGGGGTCCGCGCTCTCGCAGACGCCGCAGACGGCGCTGACTTAGGTCGCGCCTATTCACGCCACTATGCCGGCACTCAGGCGCTGGATGCGTATGATGAAGGTCATCATCCGATTGCACGGGGCGTAGGTGAAGTTGCCGGAACAGCGGCCCAGATCGGTTTGCTCGGTGCAGGCGAAGGTGGCGTAGCTGCCTTGAAGGGACTGGCTCAGGCTCGCCGAATTCCACAAGCGTCCAGATTGCTGGCTCGAGAAGGCGCTGCGCTCGCTGGAGGCGGCGCGACCGCGGGCTTCGGTGGTCAGGCCGTCGGCGATTTCGCGACAGGCAGACATAGCTCGCCCGCGGATTACGCCGCAGCTACGCTGGGCGGCGTCGCTGGCGTCGGTGCCACCATTCTGTCGCGCGGACGGGCAAGCGCGGGAGGCGCCGCCGATGGCGCCGTCACGTCGGTCGCTCAAGACCTGCTAAACGGGCGGCCGGTCTCGATGGACAATGCCCGCCAGGCTGCCGTCCTCGGAGCCACGGTTGGAAGCTTGGCCGGTGGCGCCGGCCGCGCATGGTCGAACAGTCTTTCGCGTTCGGCCAAGGGTCAGCTTGGCGAAGGACTCTCCAAGGTGCGGACCGTCGCGCGCGGCGACATGCCTCTCGCCGATGGCAGCGTTCGTCTACCTCTTGTAGGAGGTGGCTTCACGATCCCCGACCATCTGACGGAAGGAGGTGAGATCGCTGAGGCAAAGTTTGGAAACTACGCCCGCCTTAGTCCGCGACAGCGGCAGGCCTACCAACAACCCCTGCCAAACTATCGGGTGGACCATTTCTTGCCTCGCGACATCGGAGCGATGTTCGGCGCGCCTGCGAATTCGGCGGCTTTGGGGTTGTATCGGCCAACCGAAAATTTCAGTCCCTTGCGGTGAAATGGAATGAGTTCTTGATTTGTTCCGGTCCATCTGTAGGAATCCGCGCCTCTTACATGGGAGGCGAAAATGGGCTGGATGGCTTCGTGGATCGCGGTGCAACGGGCCGGCAAGAGTGAAATCCTGCAACACCTGGGGCTGGCGGAGCTCGGAGAGGAGGTGCTTCCGGGAACGCGCGCAGCCCCGTTTTGCTGTCGAGAATTTCCCGACGGCTGGCTGGTGATCTTCAGCGAGAATTTCGATTGGGCCAGCCCGAAGAGGCTTCTCGACCTCTCGCGCCTCGGATTCGCTATCGCCTGCCAGTTCGAGGACAAGGTGGAGATGACGAGCGCTCTGACGGCGGCGCGCGATGGCGTCGAGCTTTGGCGCGTATTCCACGACAATACCCAGTCGATCTTCCGCCTGGATGTGAGCGGCGAGCCGCCAGCTGCGCTGGCGGCGATCCGGGACAAGGCCTTCGAGGAGCAGCGGGCTAATGGTGGCGAGGATTCCAGCACCGATTTCGTGCAGGACGTGCCCCTTGAGTTGGGCAGGGTTGTCTGCGGGTTCCATGCCGAGGAGGTTGATGCGCCGTTCACAGCTCTTCGGAAGGCGAGTGCGTCTGGGATAGGCGGTGAGGGCAAGCGGCGGGGCTTGCTCGGGAAGCTGCTTTCGTTAGGGCGTGGCTGACGGCACGCGATAAAAAAAGCCCGCAACATCCGCTGCGGGCTTTTCTCTTAGGTGGTGCCACGACAGGGATTCGAACCCTGGACCTCAGCCCTACCAAGCCCGTCCAAGCCTTTTCCGATTGTACGCTATTGTACGATTTACTAAGCAAAATCATCGACTTAAGTCGCCGACTGTGCGAGGCTCTACGCTGTAATTTTCGTCCTGGCGCTTACCATGCGCTTACCAGCGGAGACGGGTAAGCGGCGCCGGACGCGAGGTCAGCGTCATGTCGGACAAGCGTCAGAAACTCACCCGGAAGATCGTCGAAGCCGTCGAGCCGGGACCCAAGGACCAGTTCCTTTGGGACAGCGAGGTCGTGGGATTCGGCGTCCGCGTCCGCCCCGGCGGCCACCGCGGCTACATCCTGCAGTACCGCTTCGCCGGCCGCGCGCGCCAGTACCAGATCGGCGCCCATGGCTCGCCTTGGACGGTTGAGACTGCGCGCGACCGCGCCAAGGTGCTGCAGGGTCAGGTCGCGGCCGGCGAAGACCCACAGGACTCCAAGCTGGGCTTCCGCAAGGAGCTCACCGTGGCCCAGCTCTGCGACCAGTACCTCGCCGAGGGCTTGGCGACCCGCAAACAGACCTCGATCGATTCCGCTCGCTCGGACATCGACAATCACATCAGGCCGCTCCTGGGCGCCAAGCGCGCAAGCCTGGTCAGCCGCCAGGACGTCGACCAGCTGCTGGCCGATGTGGCGGCCGGGAAAACGCGGCGCACCGCCAAGACCGCCAAGAAGCGCGGCCTGTCGATCGTGCGGGGCGGGAAGGGCGCCGCCAACTCCGCGGTGGTGACGCTGTCAGCGGCCATGGGCTTCGCGGTCGCCCGTGGCGTCCGCCCTGACAACCCGGCCTTTCGGGTGCGGCGCTTCCCCGAGAAGAAGCTCGAGCGCTTCCTGTCGCCGGCCGAGATCGCGCGGCTGGGCGAGGCCCTGGCGGCGGCCGAGGCGGTTGGCGTGGAGTCACCGTCCGCGATCGCGGCGATCCGGCTTCTGGTCCTCACCGGCTGCCGCAAGAACGAAGTCCTCACCTTGAAGCCTGGCTTCGTGGACCGGCACCATCGATGCTTCCGGCTCCCGGACACCAAGACCGGGCACAAGATCGTCCATGTCGGGGCGCCGGCGCTGAAGGTGATCGACGGCATCTGCCCTGAGGGCAGCAACAGCGAATATGTCCTGCCCGGCGACTTCGGGACCGGCCACTTCGTCAATTTGCAGCGGCCCTGGGAGCGCATCCGCGCCGCCGCTGGTCTGGACGACGTCCGCATCTGATCGGCGCGCTGCTGGGGCACCGCAGCGCCAAGACCACCCACCGCTACGCTCACTTGGCCGAGCATCCGGTGAAGGATGCGGCGGCGCGGATTTCGGCGGAGATGTCTCGGCTGCTGGGCGAGGAGGCACCGGCGGTCGATCCGGGATTGCCTGCGACGTCGCTGGTCGCCGGCGCCGGCGAGACCGCGCGGGCCCAATCGCTGCTGGGTCGGGTGAGCGAAACCAAATGGCTGCCAACCGAAGCGGCCGCGGCCTACGTCGGGCTGTCGGTGCCGACGCTGCACACCTATCGATGGGCCGGTACGGGGCCGGTCAGCCGAAAGATCGGCAAGCGCGTCGTCTATGCCCGGGCCGATCTCGACGAATGGATGGTGGGGCGACCAGCCGTGGCCGTCAGCTGACGACGGTTGACCGACGGACCCTCGGCGGCGCCAACTTGCGATGAACCGATGTCGCTTGGGAACTCAGGCGTCCCGAGGGTCGGCACGGCGGGGAGAG
>Ga0207711_10005124_pt1 | contig 11110 bp, 10 predicted proteins | sample KBSS34metaG_FD_184401 | JGI IMG/M metagenome (GOLD analysis project Ga0207711, IMG submission 184401) | Switchgrass rhizosphere microbial communities from Kellogg Biological Station, Michigan, USA - KBS S3-4 metaG (SPAdes) (version 2) | ecosystem: Host-associated > Plants > Roots > Rhizosphere...
ACCGCCGCGGTGTAGGCGGACGTTGGCGTGCTGAATGTGGCTCCCGCTGACACCACGATGACGACGCCGCCGCCAATCAACACGGACCCCCACCGACGTGAAACGTTCCGCCAGTTTGCGTTGCGCCGCGGCGCACCATTGCGATGCCGACGCATCAACTCTGATTCTTCTTCCTCATCGCGGTGGTCCCACTATCGCGTTTGACGACATCGGCCGCGTAGATCACCAAGCTCACCCGCGAAATGTACTTCGTGGCGCCCACACGTTGCCCACGATTTGCCCACCGTCGACCTCGGGCAATGAACTTTCGCTGTCATGAAGGCGTTAGCCCTGCGCCTAAGCACAGCCAGACGAAGTCAATCCCGACATGCGGTCCACGCCTTCCGCTGGCTACGCGGTCGCCTCCGCCACCCCTAGTTGCGCCGCCAGGTCGTGTAGGCACGCCGAATACGCTTTCACTCCCCACGCCATCGCTTCGCCATCGAGCTCATTGGGTATCGAACTATCACGGATGCGGTCCCAGTTGCGGGCAATGTCTTCGACGGTCGGGAACGGACCAAAGGTCGCCCCTTCGGTATGCGAGATTGCGTACCGGCAGTAGTAGCCGCCGGTCGCGCCGAAGATCTGTGCTGTGGCGGGACAGCTGCTGTGGACCAGGGCCAACGCCATGGGTGTCACGCGGCTCGCGGTCAGTAACGCCACGTATTCGGCTGACTCCAAGGAGATCTCGAGTTCAGGCGGTCGCCCGCGCAACGCCGCGTCCTCGTCGGGCGTGAAGACGGAGTACAGCCTGGTGTCGAATGCGGCGGGAGCCAGGGCGTTGACCTTGATCCCGAATCGGATGCCCTCCCAGGCAATTGAGCGCGTCATCCCAAGGACGCCCATCTTCGTTGTCGCATAAGCGGCCTGCCCGAACGCGCCAGACAGCCCGGACGCCGATGTCAGCGTCACTATCCGGCCGCCACCGTTGTCCTTCATCACCTTGTAGACGGCGCGGACGGAGCGGAAGGTGCCGCGCAGATTCACGGCCAGGACGTTGTCGAGGTCGTCGTCGGTGACGTCTTCGAAGTGATCGTCCAGGACGATCGCGGCGTTGTGTATCAGCCCGTCGATGCGGCCCCAGGTGTCCATTGCAGCCGCGACGATCTGCGCGGGTCCGTCGTCGGACGAGACGCTGGCTCCGCTGGCGACGGCTTCGCCTCCGGCTGAGACGATCTCGTCGACCACGGCCCGAGCCATCGTGGGATCGGACCCTCCGCCGCGTGGGCTGCCGCCCAGATCGTTGACGACGACGCGCGCGCCGCGCCGAGCCAGTTCGATGGCTTGCGAGCGGCCGATGCCGCCCGCTCCGCCGGTGACGATGACCACGTCACCGTCGAAGCGCAGCTCCCCGCTCACGGGAACTCCTCTCTAGAGGTCGGGTTCCTCGTTGGGGAACAGTCCCGCCGGGGCGGCGCCGTCGACCTCGAGCAGCTTTCCCGTGATCCACGACGACGCTGGAGATGCGAAAAACCAAGCGGCAGAGCCAATGTCGTCCGGCGTGCCGTTTCTGCGCATCGGGGTCTTGGATTCCAGGCCGGCCCGGACGTCGGGCATGGCATCCATGAACCCGCGCAGCGCCTCCGTTTCGACGCATCCGGGCAGGATCGCATTCACCCGCACCCTCGGCGCGAGTTCGACGGCCGCCAGTTGGGTGAACTTGGCGAGCGCTGATTTGGCGAGACTGTACGGAAGAAATCCCCGCTCGTTCTGCATGCCGGACATCGACCCGATGTTCACGATCGCTCCGCCACCGCGAGCGAGCATGTGCGGCACCGCATGTCGTCCGAGCTCGAACGGCGCCGACACATTGAACCGGAACGCGTTCTCCAGGATCGCGACCGTCATGTCCATGTAGGTGCCGAGCTGTTCCACACCGCCGGCGTTGTTCACCAGGATGTCCAGGCCACCCAGTGCACCGGCAGCGCGTTCGACGACGTCGCCAAGCCCCTCGATATCGGTGACGTCGGCAGGAATGGCCGCCGCGTTGCGTCCCAACGACCGGATCTCCTCGGCGACCGTGTCGAGATCTTCCTTGGTCCGAGCGACGAGCGCCAGGTCGGCTCCCGCCTTGGCGAATGTCAGCGCGATGCCTCTGCCGATGCCTTTTCCTGCTCCGGTTACCAGAGCAGCTTTTCCGTCGAGCCGGAACTGATCCGAGATGTCCGCGGTGTCGGCCAACGGTCACACCTTGATGCCGAATATCTCGGCCGCATTGCCGCGACAGATCTGATCGACCTCGGCTGCCGGCACCCCGTCGAACTGCTTCTCGATCCACTCCGCGGAGAACGGGAACGAGCCCTCGTGATGCGGGTAGTCGTTGCCCCACAGCAGGGAGTCGAGTCCGGTGATGTCACGCGATCGAATTGCCAGCGGATCCCACATGAACGTGGCATGCGCCTGCCGCTTCAGGTAATAGCTCGGATGCACGTCGATCTTGGCAGGCCCCATGATGTGGTCGATTCCAAGGTCGTGCAACCGGCTCTGGCTGAAGTGATGGTCGTAGAACTGCATTGCGAAGGCGAGCCAGCCTGCATACCCCTCCGTCATGACGACATGCAGGTTGGGATAGCGCTCGAACACACCGCTGTACGTCATCCAGCCCAGCGTTTCGCCCATGCCGCAGCACTGCATGTACCAGCCGATGTCCTGTCGCCCCGGATACGCCATCAGGCCGGGCCCGACCAGCGGGCTGCGCAGCCCGCCGACGTGCATCGTGATCGGAATCCGCAAGCTGTCCGCGGCCTCCCAGAGCGGCTCCCACTCCGCCATGTAGTAGGGACGCTCGAAGATCCCGTCCGGCAGCAATGCCGGACGAAGACCCATACCCGCGGCGCGCTCGAGCTCGGCCACCGAGGCGGCAACGTCCTTGAACGGCAAGTGGATACCGGGCGCCACTCGGTCGAGATAGGGGCCCCACGTCTCGGCCAGCCAGTCGTTGACCACCTTGCAGTAGGCGGTGTCCGCGTCGGCGGGAATGGCGTTGGGCATGTCAGTGATGCGGCCGATAAGGACCGCCCCGTACACCCCGTCACGTTCGAGGTCGGCGAGCTGTTCAGCGGCGTCGAAGCTCGGATGAGCCTCGGCCACAACGTTTCCCACCGCGCCCGTCGCATCCGCGGTGATGTCGGACTCCGCACCCTCACCGGTCATCATCGCCATCGTCACGATGTGTCCGGCCTTGAAAACATCCCTACCGTTCTCGTCCTTCTCGATGCGTGGGAAGAACTCGCGGTAATGCTCGGGAAGCTCGTTGATGAGTTCGTAGGGCGGCGCGATATGGCAGTCCGCCGTGATGAGCCTTTCAGGCACCATGCCTTGCTCCTTCGGCTTACGAGTGTTCGGTCTGGAGGTCCTCGAGTGAAGGGTTCTCCGGGCCGCCGGACATCATCGGGAATGAGCGGGAATCCCAGTAATCCCGGTTGTGGATGATGCGGTCCTGGTCGTCGGTTTCGCCGACAGATGCGCCACGGCAGGCGAATTCGATTCCGAACGCAGTTCCCGACATCGTCCACTCGACCATGTAGGAGTTCTTGTCCTTCAGCCCGCCGTGGTAGGTGAACTTGCAATCCGGGATCGCCATCAGCGTGAGTTCGACCATGTTCTTGACGCCGTCGTGGCCCTCGTAGTCGATGTGGCCGGACACGTCTTCCCACTTGATGTCCGGCGCGCAGATGGCCAGCATCGGTTCGACCGCGTGCGTATTGAACGCGGCGATGAAATCTTCACACCAACCCATTGAGATCCCGTTCCAATCAGCCAATCCGCACGCTAGACGTTCGTCTACCGGGGAACGATGGACGATCGTCTAGGGATGTCAATAGACGATCGTCTAGGCTTGGTGAATGGCCTCCCCCGAACCCAGCACCGGCGAATTGGGCGAAACTCCGCTCAGTGCGACGCAGGATCGCATCCTGTCTGCCGCGCTCGAGTTGTTCGGTGAGCACGGCGTCAACGGCACCTCGTACCAGATGGTCGCAGACACTCTTGGCGTCACCAAGGCCGCGATCTACCACCAGTTCAAGACCAAAGACGACATCGTGATCGCGGTCACCGAGAGGGAACTGTCGAAGCTCGGCGACGCCCTGGCAGCCGCAGAGGCCGAGAAATCACACACCAAGGCCCGCGAGCTCTTGCTCAACGCGGTCGTGGATCATGCGGTGGAGCACCGCCGCGCCGCCAGCACGCTGCAGTTCGATCCGGTCATCGTCCGGTTGCTGGCCGCGCACAAACCTTTTCAACTATTCGTGGAACGCCTATACCGTGCGCTCATCGGCGACGACACCGGGCCGGAAGCAAGACTGGACGTCGCGATCCTGTCGAGCACCATCGGTGGGACAGTCGTGCACCCGCTCGCCGCTGACATCGATGAAGAGACGCTGCGGGCCCGGCTACTCCATACAGCCCGGCGCATACTCGGCCTGAGCGGCTGACGGGGTCTCAATCTCAAGGGGCACCGCGCGGCGCGAACGTGTCAGACGCCCGAGATGGACTTTGTGACGACATAGCCGTCGAGGCCCTCGCGGCCGAGTTCAAGTCCGTAGCCAGTGTTCTCCAGGTCGCCGCTTGCAGTAGCGCAGTACCGATGGCCGCGACTTTTTGCAGTGCCGCAGTACTTACGCGGCCATGCCCGGCGCGGCCGACACTTCGACGTGTGGGTCAGCACCTGTGACTACGGTGGTTCACCGTTCCATTCGGCCAGGGCAATGTGCGGATGGTCGATCTCAAGGGGAATCCGCTTGACAGCTTCATCTCGGCGGACATTCCGGCCCCGATGCTGACCCCACCGCCTCCGCCGCCCCAACTGCCGCCGGGTACGCCGTTTTGCAGCCCGCGCGGAGCCTTGATCATCATCCCGCCGATCTGCGACGAGATCGGCGTTGACCTACCGCCCGGATCGGTGAAGCACTAGACCACTGGAAGCGGTCTGGCGCCGTGAGCATCTGCGACTTGTTCGTAGTCGCCGACCCGAACAGGTTCGCGTGGCCGCCGGGAGGCGCGCACCCATGCGCGATGGGCGCCACCGTCCAGGCGATGCAGGTCGCGTTCACCCCCACTCGCCCACTTGGCAAGCGCTTTCAGGTGTGAGTAAGCGCCTGATCGTTGGCGGCCGGTCAGCTCTTGAACCGGCCGGCGAACCCTCGCAGCGGTAGATCGGCACTGGTGAGCAGTCCAGGTGGTGCGGCGATGACCGACTTGATCGCATGCAGGGCGGGCATCCCGGTCACCGTCATACCAATCGACGCGAAGTTCGCGGGGTCGGAGAGATCAACACCCGGCTTCGGGAAGATCATGTGCTTGTTGTACACGCAGGGATCGCCCTTGATCTGAGTGATGTAGCAGCCCTTGATATCCCAGCTTGGATCGGTGTGCGGCGTCATCTGCCACTCCAGGTGGGTCTCCACCCGCGGCACTCCGTCGACCATGCCCTGATACTTGATGTAGTTGCCGCCCAGCGAACCCTTCGGCAGCACGTACCAGCCGAGGTCGACGTCCTTGGTGCATGCGCCCAGTTCGTAGCTGAACGTGACCTCGTCGAGCTCCAGGCCGAAGCAGTCGGCCATCATCAGCACGCTGTCGGCGAAGACACGGGTGTACTTCTCCAGCTTGGCCGGGATGCTCGGATCATCAACGGGCAGGCCGTATCCCACTTCGATCCAGGTGTCCTTGCTGTGGTGGCACGACACGTCGACGGACTCGATCGTCGTGACGTTCTCGATCTCGGCGACGTCGGCCGAGCAGACCACGCCGAGGATCTGGTTGACGCCGGGGTTCATGCCGGTGCCGTAGAAGGTGGAACCACCCTTCTCACACGCCTCGGCCAACAGCTGGCTGACCGGCTTGCCCGACGGGTGCGGATGGTTGGTGTCACGGTGCCAGCCGGTGATCCAGTCTGCCGTCGTGACGACGTCGATGCCCGCCTCAAGCACCTTGACGTAGAGGTCCTCGTCGGGGAACACCCCGTGGAAGGTCAAGACGTCGGGCTTGGCCGCGAGGATCTCTTCGACTGTGCCGGTGGCGGTCACGCCGTTCGGCTCGATGCCTGCGATCTCGCCGGCGTCCTTGCCGATCTTCTCCGGCGAGTAGCAGTGCACCCCGACCAATTCGAGTTCGGACTGGGCGCCATAGCGCTTGATCATTTCGGAGCCCACGTTGCCGGTGGCGACCTGGAATACTCGAATCAGCTTGTTGGACAACAGGATCAACCCTTCTGGTTCGCGGAAGCAAGGTCCGCGGCGCTGCCGCCGCGGCCGTCGGGATAAAACTGCAGGGCCCATTTGCGAATCGCCGTGAACCCCTCGTACTCAGAACTGGCCAGCGCGGGCTGATCGGAATAGCGCTGGTGGGACCAGATGTGGATGTCCTGGCGGAACTGGCGGATGATCTCCTCGCCGAACTCGGCGGCCTTCTGTGCCGCCCGCTCCGTGTCCTTGTCAGGCGTCCTGCCGATGTAGGCCATGAACCGGACGTCGGAGGTCGACTCGTCGACGGGAGTGATCGCGGAGATGGTGCGATTGTCGATCATGCCCCAGCTCTTCGTCACCGCGACACCGAGTCCGCCGTTGATCGCCTCGACCCCGCTGCGGACGTCGTCGATGGTCTGTTGATCGTCGCCCTCGAAGGTGATGGTGAAGTCGACGTAGGACACCGGTTCGGCGAAGTCATGGCGGGTGAAGATCGGGTTGATCGGCGTGTGATGCACGTATTTGAAGTGGGCGAAATCGACACCGTTTTCCAGCACGTACTGCGGATGCAGTTCGTGGCCCTGCTCGAAGAGCCGCTGCTGCGGGTAGTAGTCGGCGGCGCTGCTGCCGTCACGAAAGTCGGTGAATACGTCCGGTGCGTCGAAAAAGGGCTCGCGACCCTCGATGTCGTGCCACATGTAGATCGACTCGTTGCGCTCGACCACGGGATAAGTCTTCATCCGGCGACCGCGGTTTGGTCTGCTCTCGTAGGGGACGCAGACGTTGCGACCCTGCTGGTTCCACTGCCAGCCGTGGAACGGGCACTGGATCACCTCGCCGACCACGTGGCCACCGAATCCGAGGTGCGCACCGAGATGTTCGCAATAGGCGTTCATGACAGTGACCTGACCGGACTCGGACCGCCACGCGATCAGCTCCTCGCCGAAGTACTTCATCGCGTGCACATCACCGATGCCAACCTCGTCCGACCACGCAACCTGGAACCAGCCCGTCGGCTTCATCGATAGTGGCGGCTTGGCCATATCGACAAGAATCACAGAGGGCTCTATGATTCGTCAAGTGTCAGAGTCGGCCACCAGTGCACGACGGAGCAACCGTCGCGGTCAGGCGACGCGCGACGCCATGCTCGACGCGGCGCTACGCGCGCTGGCGACCGGTGATGTCGCCGCGGCTTCCGCCAACCGCATCGCGAAGGACGCGGGCGCCACCTGGGGCGCGGTCAAGTATCAGTTCGGCGACATCGACGGCTTGTGGGCCGCCGTGTTACGCCGCACCGCGGAGCGACGCGGGCAACTGCCGTCGCACGCCAATCCCGATGCACCCCTGCGCGAGCGGGTGGCCGCGATCATCGACCTCCTCTTCGACGGACTGTCGGCACCGGATTCGCGCGCGATCGAGACACTGCGCGCCGCCCTGCCCCGCGACGGCGCGGAGTTGGAACGGCTCTATCCGAAGACGGCCGCGGAGCTCCAATCATGGGGACGAAGCTGGATCGAGGCGTGCCAACAGGCCTTCAGTGACGTCGACGTCGATCCCGAACGGGTCCGCGAGGTCGCCTCGTTCATCCCGGGCGCGATGCGGGGCCTCGCCTCCGAGCGCCAACTCGGCTCCTATTACGACCTCGATATGGCAAGGCGTGGCCTGACCAACGCCATTGTGACGTACGTGCATCGCGCGCAAACGCTGTGAGACGAACCGTCATCATGGCGTTTCGCTGTGCTACACGGCACGGGCCGCGGAAGCCGCCGAACCCTAGCAGACCAACGAAAGCAGGCCTCCCCCATCTTGTTTGATGGAGGAGGGCTACCTCTCGTCAGAAAACGCCGCTACTTGGCGTGGCGTCCATGCGACGCGGCGTGGGCGCCATTGCCCGCACCCTTGGCGGCGCCGTTGGACGACGCCTTGGTTGTGCCCGCGTTCTCCGTCGCCGTTTCGTGACTGGCGGCGGAGCCGTTGTCACCCGACTTGGGGGCGTCGGAACCCGCCGTACTCCCGGGCTCCGCCTTGTTGCCGGTCGTCACATCGGTGCCCTTGTCCGTCGGCGTCTTGACGGTCGAGGCGTTGGTCGAATCCGACTTCGATGTCAAATCGTTTGTAGTGCCGGTGGATTCGGCTCCATTCGTGGACTTATCCGAAGTGCTGGTCGATGAACCCGCAGGCGTCTCGGCTGCCTTGGCCCGGATGGCCGCCGCCGTGCTGCCAATCTTCAGGGTGATCGTCTTAGCCGCCGCGGCCGGTAGCGCAGCCGGCGAGGCCAGCGTGGAACTCTTCACGTCGACCGTGGCCGTGGCTTTCGGAGCGATCGCTGTCGCAATCGCCTGCCCCAGCGCCTGCAGCGAGTTGATGGTACCGGGAAGGACGAGGGCACCCGCCGGCGAAGCATGGAGTCCGCCGCTGAGAAGGCCGCCGGCCAAGACGGTGATCAAGTCTGGTGGCAGGCCCGCAAGGGCTGCCAGGTTGGGTCCATACCCGCCGTTGAGCACCCCGTCCAAGACCACAGCGGGGCCATTGGCAATGGCGTGCACAACGGCCGCCGGGCCCTCGGGGATGGCGCTGCCGACGTTGTCGACCGCCACGCCGAACGCGCCTGCGCCGCTGAGCACCGGACCGAGAAGTCCAATGACGGCCAGGGAGAGGGGTGACAGGACGCCACCCACCTGGACGGCATTGATCGCGTTCACCAGGTTTGTCAACGGCTGCGTGAAGGCGGCTGAGAGGGTCGGGATGAACCCAGTGATCGGAAACACTGTCGCAAGAGTGGCGTTCAGCACGTTGTTGATCGCACCCTCGACGTTGCCGCTTGTAAGGTCAGTGCGAGCGGCTTGGAGCAGTGGCGGCACCGTCGTCGTCAGTGCAGTGGAAATGGCTCCGCCAGTCGTTTGAAGCCCCGCCATCAGGTTTTCCAACGTGGTGACCTGGTTCTTCGCGATCTGCGACAGAATCGGTGTCGGGTTTGCCTTGAACGTGGTCAGCAGGGCTTGTGCATTGGCAGCGGCTTCCTGAAAAACCTCCGCGTAGGTAGCCGCGGCGAGGTTGATCTCCGCCGTGCGGAGCGCCGGTAGGTGGATGTCCGGCGGGTGGATATCCCGTACCGGTGACACGGTCGAGGCGACGACGACACTGGCTCCAACGAGCGCGACGCCTGCCGCGAAGCGTGGACGACTGGCAACTTGCATGGAAACCCCTTGGCTGTATGTGAGCGCCTGCACGGCGAAACTTACTTGCGAGTAATGTCACAAGCAGCGATGACTTAATCACCAAAGCCGTCGCGTGCCCATCGCACGAATTGACGATCTTTCAGGAGCCAAGGATCAGATGTTCGCCGAAAAAGATCGCAGCGGACCGTTCTTGCTGCTTCCGCCGCGTTGCCGGCCCCGCGAGGTCAGTCGCGCTTGGGCATCTCGACATAGTCACGCCGGCCCAGCGGGGTGCGGTATCACGCGTTCGTACCAGCCCTGGCCTGTGATGCGTGCCACAACGAGTGACCTTGACGTCAATGTCATCCATTCGCGCTATCTCGCCGCTCGTGCGGACGGAATCATTCCCATTCCACGGCGTTAGGTACTACGTAACGCAGTTCGGCCCGTCGGGGGTGCGCGGCCTCAGTGATATCGGTTCGGGGCTTGACGGGATGGAAGGCTGATGGCTCGGGTCGCGCTCAGAGGACGCAGCGGCGCGATGTCGCGAGCGTTGTCCGCATTGGATCGCGCCGCACGTACCGGACAGGGCGCCCTCGTGGTGATCAGCGGCGAGCCCGGCATCGGCAAGTCGGCGGTGCTTCGTGAGGTCGTCGAACAAGCGTCACGGGCGGGTTTCAATGTCGGCAGCGGAAAGGCCGAACAGGGTGACCAGATCGCCCCCGGCGCACCACTGTTGGTGTCACTGCGGTCCGGCCCGCACCCGTTGTTACCGGGCGACGCGTTCGCCAGCCTGGCCCCGCTGTACGACAAACCGCTGTGGCTCGTCGACCGGATCAGCGCGTTGCTCGAAGAGCTGGCCGTTCACACGCCGGTGCTGATCGCAATCGACGACGTGCAGTGGGCCGACCGGCTGACGGGGTTCGCGCTGCGGGTTCTGCCGGCCCGGCTGGCGGGGTTTCCTGTCGTGTGGGCCGTCACCAGCCGGTGGGTGCCCAGCGACCCTCTTGATGAGTTGATCGCGGGCACGGGCGGCGCCACGGCGATCACACGCATCGAGCTCGGCCCGCTGGCTCTCAATGACATCGATGACATTGCTGCGGATCTGCTGGGCGCCGAACCGTCCGCGGAGATGCGGAATCTCCTTGGCAGGGTTGGGGGTAACCCGTTCTGGGCGGTTCAGGTGATTGAGGGTCTCGCTCGCAGACACGAGCGGGGACAGGACGCAGGCGACCTGCACACCGACTTGTCGGTCGGCGTTCGCGCGCGAGTCGGCGGTCTGTCGGGTCCGGCGAGCGCCCTAATACGGCTGGCCGCTGTGTGGGGCCGCGCATTGAGCGTGGCCGACGCGGGAGCGGTCCTCGGGAGCATTTCAGAAGCCCAGGTCGGCATCCTGGCCCGAGAGGGCGTCGACAACGGACTGCTTGGCAGCGCCGACGGCGAAGTGTTCTTCCCACACGACTTGGTGCGCGAAGCCGTGTACGCCGACATCCCACCTGGGGACCGTCGGGCGCTTCACCGTGCGTGTGCCCGCTACATCGTCGGCGACGGCAGATCGGCATTGGCGGCGTCGACGCACTTTCGCGCGTGCGCTGTGCGGGACGACGAAGAAGCCGTCCTCGCGCTGGAACGGGCGGCGCGCGAATGCATGGTCTCGATGCCAGATCAGGCGGCCGAACTGGCGCAGCAGGCGTTCGCGCTGACGACAGAGACGCATCCGTTGTGGTT
>Ga0207711_10005126_pt1 | contig 11107 bp, 13 predicted proteins | sample KBSS34metaG_FD_184401 | JGI IMG/M metagenome (GOLD analysis project Ga0207711, IMG submission 184401) | Switchgrass rhizosphere microbial communities from Kellogg Biological Station, Michigan, USA - KBS S3-4 metaG (SPAdes) (version 2) | ecosystem: Host-associated > Plants > Roots > Rhizosphere...
TTCTTACCGCCGACAAGGGCACGTACTTCACCAACACGGGCGCAGCGGGGACTGTGGCTTTCACGCTACCCACTGCGGTGAAGGGCTTGCGGTACATCTTCTACAGGGATGCCGCTTTCTCAGTCACGATCACAGCAGGAGCAAGCACCACCATCAGGGTAGGCGCATCCGTTACAGCGGCGGCGGGAAATGTGAGCTTGGACGCTACGGGCTCCCTGATAGATTTGACGGCGATTTCAACGACTCAGTGGGTCGGTACGTCCGTAGGGACGCTCACCTTCACGTAAGGAGACTCTTATGCCAGTACCAGTTAGTAATCCACGCGATGCGCTTGTCACTGCGTTTCGGCAGGCTGTAGGCGACTTCAACGACGCGATGGATCGCTTCATAGCCCTGCGAGCTGAGTATCAGGCGCGTAACATCAACTTCGTGGCGGGCGATATGGTCGGATCTAACGTCTCGACTTCATTTGCCGCCGACGACATCGACCAATGCGTCGTAGACTTCAACGACATTATCACAAAAGTTCGGGCAGGCGGGACGATCTCTGTTGGCGTCTGGACCAATGTAATCAAGATCAAATAAATGCGACCTCTCACAGACGAAGACTTAGCAATGGAGCAGCTGATAAGCATGGTGCAGGGTAACACCGCGCCCGTGCTTGACGTGGACGAACTGCAACGTTGCCTCGATGATGCGCGGGTCGCCTTCGAGTGGTCCGCCTCTGAGGACTTCAGCGTAGAGCCTCGCGGAATCGGTGCGGTGGTAATCCCCACATCGGCCAATCGCAACGGACGGCGCTACAAGCTGGTAGCCTTTGATGGCACGGGTACAAGTTCAGGCAGCGCAGAACCAAGCTGGCCTGCGGTTTCGCTGACCTTGCCAAATTGGGTTATGGGCTTTCAGGGAATCGTTACGGACGGCAATCTCACGTGGCGAGAAGACGGGCCGGAAGTGCAGCAACTTTGGGATATGAACGACGCAGCAAGTAGGGCGTGGAGTCTCAAGGCCAGTAAGACCGTGACGTGTGTTGACTTCGGCCAAGACGGGGTGCGATTTAACGCGGGCGATGTGCACGCTCACTGTATAGCAATGGCCCTATTCTATCAGCCGATTCAATTTGCATGACCCCAGCCCTATTAACAGCCCTGCGTGCCTGCGCTCAAGATCACGTTCTTGATACGCTCACGGACACCTGCACCATCCAGCGGCGGGGGAAAGTCTCAGACGGCAAGGGGGGATTTGTTATCACCTATACCACGCTGGCCTCTGGTGTCGCCTGCTACGTTGCTCCGCAATCAGCAATGCGCACGGGGGAGATGGTAGTGGCTGGTAAGATAACGTCGCTCTCAGACTACGTGGTGAGTTTCGTGACAGGTCAGGACGTAGTGGACACGGATCGAATCATCTGGAATACGTTAACGTTGGAAGTAGTAGGAACTCGACTGCGGACTAACGCGATTTTGCTACAGGTGGACACGAAGGAACTCAAGTAGTGCTGACCATCAAACTCCAACGCTACGGCGACAAGTTCGAGAAGCTACGCCAGCAACTACCCTCGAAGGCCAACGCAATCGTGGACAAGCACACGGACGCCACGGTTGATCTGATGAAACAGCTTGCCCCGGTTGACACGGGCTTCATGCGTGACTCAATCGAGAAGGTGGTGCTCGGGCCGCTGACTCTTGGAATCCGCGTAGGAGCCCCGTACGCAGTGTTTGTGGAACTTGGCACGATTCACATGGAAGCGCAGCCTTTCATCTCTCCAGCGGTCGAGAGTGGCCGCGCAGGGTATCTGGACGAACTAAGACAGGCATTAAGGGAGTTAGCGAATGGCTGATGAACTACCGGAAATGGCCGATGCGATTCGCGAAATGTTGCAAACGCCGGGAATGTCACTGCACGGCGGCGGGCCACAATCGGAAATTGTAGAAGACCTGCATACCATCGTTGCTTGGATAGAGACTCGCGGCCTCTCTGCTCCGCTGACAATCAACCTCACACCGCGAGCGGACGGCAGATTCGATTGGATGTTCCGGTGCCACAAGGATGGCTGAAGAAACTGACCTATGCGCGGCATTCATCGCGGGAACCTTGGCGGCTGACACTGCAGGCGCGGGCTCTCTTGGCGTTCTCTCTGCCGGTATCACAGATCGTATCTACGACTCCCTTGCTGACCAATCTCAAGAGACATTCCCGCTGATAGTGTTCTCTATGCAAGCAAGTTTAGACGACCTCATGCTGAACAATGCAAGGCGCGTGTGGGCGGGCTATCTCTTTCAGGTCAAGGTCATAGGTAAGAATCACGCATACTCGGAACTCTCCCCTATCGCCAGCCGAATCGACGCGTTGATACACCGTGGGGCTGGAACGGTCACAGGTGGGGCTGTAATAGCCTGCACGAGGGATAGAACGGTCAGGTATCCCGAACCTACAGACGGCGTAATCTACAGACACCTCGGGGGAGTTTACCGAATCATCGCTCAGTCGTCGTGATAACACTTCTTTACAAGTATCTCCCCCCGTACCCAAACAAGGCCGAACTCGACGGCATACTTCAGGCACTTGGAATCAATCTCGAACTCAGCGAACTACGAGCCCCCGGTTGGACAGATCCAGAAATCCCGAATCTACAGAAGTGGCACACAGACGGTACCGTAATCGAACACTTGGTAATGTGGGCCAGCGTGAACCCCTCTCTCTACAGACTTGCCGACTCCAAACAAATCATGATCGTCCATCCCGGCGACGTGGTTCTAGTGGACAATTTCAAGGTTGAGCATCGAATGCCGATAGATACCACGAATCGCTGGTTCTATCGCGGAATCGTGAATACTCGCGGCTGCTGATCTCTCCGGTATGCCCAGTCGCGGATCTGATGACACGAAATACAAAGAGCCACAAGGTTATCAAGTGCGTTCGCTTCTTCGTGTCGCTCAACACCGAACTCTATAAACGGAATCTTGTGATGAACGTCGAGCTTCTTGCCAAGCTGTTCAGGAGTGATGCCGCAATCTTGACAGACCACATCTCGCAGGCGAACAGCACGCTGTGCGGGCCGCCATGAGGGACCGTAATATTCCGAATGACCGCCCCTCCAACGCGGGTGCAAGTCTCCACATACCTGACCCTGTAATGCGCGGTAACACAGATCGGAGCAAGTCATTCTCGTACACTGTCGGGCATTGCTGGTAAATCGGACGCCGCAGATAACGCAAAACAACTCGATAGGCCGCTTGGCGTTCTTCCTTGTTTTCGGAGCTGGCACTATCGGTTCTGGGGTAGGAATCAAAACGGGGTCTTTCTTCCTGCGTTTCAAAACGCCGAAGCAAGCGAGTGAGCAGAATCGGCCACGATGAATACCCGGCGTAAACTCGAATTCATTCCCGCATTTCTCGCAATTGGCGGACCGGCGCGAAGGCTTCCAGTGCTTGATGTTTCCAACGTTCGCAATGCCGGAGCATCTGCGAGAGCAGAACTTGCGCTCTCCGATTTGAGCTATCAGATACGTGAAAGAGCTTTGGCATCCCGCACATGTCGCCGTGGCGTACTTCGAGGGATCCCGCTTGGCTCTCGCAACGCAGGCGGTCGAACAGAAACGGCGTTTCTGGGAAAGATAATTTCTGAATGTGCCGCCACAAGATTGGCATTGGATCTCGACCTTACCGGGCGAGGTGCCGAACGCGGGCCGCGATGCCGAGTAGCAGTCACGCGAGCAGAATAGCCTTGGCCTCAGAATGGGATGCCTGAATGTTGCGCCGCATTGTTTACAGTTCGCCTCGACCTGTCGGTGCGGCAATCGTTTTTCTTCTTTCACAATTCGGAGAATAACCTATCCGCTATGACCTTGTCAATTAGCTTGAGGGCGGATACTTAGGAGGAATAGTTATGGCGGATCAAAGCGCGGTTTATTTTTTAAGCCAACTTGGAAAGGAAACTACAGCAGGCACTAGCGTTGCAGCCAACAAGCTCATGCAGTCCCTTGGCATGGGCCGGATGCAAGGCGTTGGCGACAGTACGATGTTCCGACCGCAGGGGTCGAAGCTCGATACGATCGTGACCCCGACCGGAATGCGCATGGTCACGTTCCCGTTCGATGGAGTGATGACCTATAACGAACTTGAGTACATCTGGAACTCGGCTCTCAACAGCGTCTCTCCCTCAAACGACGGCACCAATGGCAAGAAGTGGACACACACGCTTACCAAGGGCGCGGTGGACACAAAGCAGACCTACACCTATGAGAATGGAAACTCTGTCCATGCTCAGAAAGCAACGTTCTGTCAGGTGACGGATCTCAATCTTGAGATGTCCAAGTCGATGAACAAAGTGTCGGGCACGTTTACCGGGCAGCAGATCACGGACGACATAACCATCACGGCTACCCCTACTGAAATCACGCCCATCATCGTCACCCCTCAGAGTTTCGATGTGTATCTGGCGGACACTCAGGCAGCGCTCCCCGGCACGGCATACACACGGCCCTTCAAGGTAACGCTGTCGATCGGCAACATAGCCACCCCGCTATTCAGGATGACCTCAGCGGACTCAAGCTACATTGCGATGATGGAAACAGCCCCGTCTATCAGCTTGAAACTCACGACCGACTCTGACGATGCAGGACAGGCGCTTCGTTCGCAGCTCACGGCTGGCTCAACGAAGTTCATCATGGTCAAGAGTCTCGGGGCGGTTATCGCGGGCGCAATCCCAAGTCAGTATCTCTTTCAGCTCACCTTCGCGGGCGCGGTCAGTAAGGAGCCGACTCCGACCGAGGACATGGGCGCGGCGTTGCTGGAATGGGAGATGTCGAACATCTATGATTCGACATGGGGGAAATCGCTGGAAGTGGTCAATACAAACGTGTTAGCGGCTCTCTAATCTCGCTGAGGAGTTTCGTATGCTTGCGAGAGTTGCAGGACTTACACGCCACCCTCAGATTGTCAGATGTGTGAGTTCCCCCTCTGGAAAGTGGTACAACATGATCAAGCGTGATCTGTTTGGAGGTCAGGACTCGCAAGCAAAGATAGCAGGTGCTACTGTCGCGGGCGATGATAGCGGCCCGGTTAATACGTTCAACAATCGGGGCGTTGTTCCGGCGAGCGCGGCGACGATTGATCTGCTCCGTAGCTTCCATTGGGTGAGCCTTGCGCCATGCTCGCAGTTCGTCGCGCAGTCTATCCTTGTTGGCTTGAGCGTATGCGTGGCCATAGATGCCGCGTTTAGCCCTCGCTTCAGGAGTCTTCTGAGTTCGATGATGCCACGCACGCGAATTGGCAAGATGTTGTTCGTGATTCGCGGCCTTCCACTGACGGCCACGCTCAATGGCGATGGCGTGATTATCAATTCGGTATTGGCGCTGGTATGCCTTGGCGCGCGTCTTGGCTTCTGGGCGGGAACGGGTGCGACGCCGGGACTCTCTTCCGGCGGCAGTTTGGGCATATGCTTTTATACGTGCCGCTACCTCTACGCGGTTCTGCTGGTAGTATTCTCGCTTGTATGTCTTGTCGCAGGAGCGGCACCATATCTGGCGTTTGCCCGCAGCTCGATTCGCCCAATTGAAAGCATCCACCGGAAGGGACTGCTCGCACTTGCCGCAAAATTTGGTTTCTTGGGTTATGATGGCTTCAGTCATTACGTGACCTCCATTCAGGTTGCGTGAGATTAGAGCCGCTCGGATGTTTGCGCATCCTTGCGGCTCGTTTAATTGTACCACAACAAAAGGAGATTATGGGCAGCTTCAATACGAGCAAGCGCAGAGAGTTCACGAAGAAGGCCACTAGAAAAACCGACGACGGGCAGGTGCTTGAGTTAGAGTACCGCCCTCACGTCTATACCTCAGAGGAGCAAGTAAACTTTGAGGCAGAGTTCACGGAAGAGGGATCAACCTCCAAGGAAAAGCTGGTCAAGCTCGTGGAGTATCTGTGCAAGATCCTGTCTTCAGCTAACTGGGAAGACAATGACGGGCCGATCCCAATAGAGCCCGAGGCGATGATGAATCGAGTCAGCTATACGGATTTGATGCTGGCGTTTCAGATGGTGGCGGAGGCGAAGGGCGGGTCAAAAGCCTAAGCCGTAGACTGGCGGCTTATATCCAGTCGAAGGGCGAACTTGGGCACGATCTCACAGAAGACACCGAATTAGCGGATGCGTTAGTTGAGCGGCCCACGTTTGTTCTTGCTGAACGTTACGGACAATCCCCTAAGCAGATTCGCGAGTGGAGCGACTACGATTTCAAGCGGGCGTTACTCTACATCGTGGCCGAGAACGGGGGCAGTCAGATCACGCAGGACGACGTTGAAATGAACGTCGCGAAACGGAGAGGAGAAAATGCAATGGCGGATATATTAGAACACCAACCGCATTACTGGACAGCGAGAACCAAGAAGCAGGTTACAGATGAGGGCTACAACGCCGAGTTCGTGGCTCAGGAACTTGCGTTGCAGGGCTTGACACTTGCAGATGAGACGTTGCCGAAAGAGAAGAAGGGCAAGGCTGAGAAGGTAGAGCCCGAGGAGAAGGCAGCCGAGTAATGCCGTTTCAGACTGGCGGAAATGACGTAGTTGCCACCTTCGGCGCGGACCTCTCTGGCTTTGATAAAGGAGTCGGGGAGGTCGAGTCGAAGCTGGATAACCTCGTCCGGGGGATGAGTGGGCAGCTTGCGGGGGCGGCTGCGGGAATCGGCGCGCTCACCATCCCGATTCTAGCTCTTGGGAAGGGGCTGCTCGACATCGGCATTGAGTTTGACGACGCCTTCGATAAGATTCGAATCGGCACAGGGCAAACCGGGGAGATCCTGGCTGGCTTAGAGCAGAGTTTCCGCAACGTTGTAGCTTCCGTACCAACCGACTTCGAGAAGGCGTCTACGGCCATTACAACGCTGGCGCAACGTACCGGGCTAACAGGGACGGCCCTTGAGACGCTGGCGAAGCAGGAACTTGAACTCTCGCGCATTACGAAGACCGATCTGAACGCCAACATCGCGGCCAGCACGCGGATGTTTCAGGATTGGTCAAGCTCAATTACTAACCCGGTGGCGGCGATGGATACGCTATTCAAGGTGTTCCAGCAGACAGGAATCACCGTTACCCGGTTAAGCGAATTGGTGGTCCAGTTCGGTGCGCCTCTCCGTTCTCTCGGCTTCTCCTTCGACGAAGCGGCGGCGATGATGGGCAAGTTCGAGAAAGAAGGCGTCAACATTACGACCGTCCTTTCGGCAATGCGTATCGGCTTGGCTGGATTCGCCAAAGCGGGGAAAGAGCCCGCGCAGGCGTTCGCGGATATTCAGGAGAAGATCAAGGGAGCGAAGACTGAGACAGAGGCGATGTCAATTGGCATGACCGCATTCGGCAAGCGTGGTGGGGCTGATATGACGCGGGCGATACTCGAGAACAGGCTGAACCTAACCGACCTGATAGAGAAGCTCAAACAGAGTCAGGAAACCATCCTTGAAACTGCCAAACGGACAATGGACTTCTCGGAGCGGCTAACAGTTCTAGGGAATCAAGCGAAGGTAGCGGCAGAACCTCTGGCGGGGGAACTCTTCGGCGGGATCAATGGACTGATGGACCCGCTAGAGAAGCTGGTTGAGGATCTGGGATTCCTCGTGAATATGTTCGTTGCCTTGCCGCCCGCAATCAAGGATGCGGCAGAGGCGTTCGTGGTTGGCGGCGCCGCAATGACGGCAATCATTGCGGTCATCGTGGGGGTCACGGCAGCGGGTGCGTTGTTGGTGTCTCTGCTCGGTGGCCCTCTGACTCTCGCATTCTTGGCGTTGATAGGCGCGGCGGCGTTGCTCTCGGCGGGGATCGCTCTAGAATGGGAGAAGATAAAAGAAATCTTCTCATTTGGCGTAGGGCACATAGATATTAGCGGCAGGCAGATCGCCAGCATACTAGGCACGGTGGCTGATGTGTTCGGGGCGATGGCTGATGTTGCGATAATGAATCTGGATGCGATCGTGAGCGGAGCAAGACTGATGGTGCAGGGAATTAGCGCCGCCTTCTCCGCATTGAGAAACGCGATTCTCCCTGCGCTGGCGGGATTGGCCACGGGTAATATGTCTATGTTTGCTGCGGGCCTCGCGAACATAGGAACGATCACGGCTAAGAGTCTTTCGGATATGGGAGGATTGGTATCCGCGCATGCGAAGCGGATGAACGCAGATATTGAATCCATAACGAATCACGTAGGGGGGACATTCCGGGGAGCATTCGAAAAGGCGTTTGACTCGGCGGCAGCGGGGGCTGCCAAGCTCAAGACTCAGCTAGACTCTCTCTTTACCGCAACCGGGGCTGCTGGAAAACCGGGCGGGGGGAGCGGAGGCGGTGGCGGTAAGGGCGCTTCCGATGAAGCGGAGAAGCAGGCAGCCAAAATTGAAGCAGCGTGGGACAAGGTAGCTAAGGCGGTTCAAAAGCTCGACCTCGACAGTCGTAAGGCGATGGAGGATATGATAATCAAGGGCGAGGGATGGGCCTCAGCCACCGTCAAGGCATCCAGCATAATTGACCTGGAAATGAGCAAGGCGGGCGATGCGGTTAAAAAACTGCAGATGGACTGGACTGCTGCGAACAAGATCATGGCCGACGATGAGCACGCCTTCGCGCAAGCCGTGATAGCGAACCTGAAAGAGATCGACACAATCAGAACCGAGAGCGGCATCAAGCACGCCAAGGCCGCACTACAAGAGCGGGCCGATATTCAATCAGTTATAGATACCTTCACCAAGTACGGAGAGCAGTTAGGCAAGACGGGCAACGACTTGAATGTGTTCGTTGAGCAGAACGTGCGTACGAGTATGGGCAAGATCCCCGGCATCTCTAAAGAGGCCGTGGACGCCATGATGAAGGTGTGGAAGGATGGGCTAATCAAGCTCCCCGGTATCTGGGATGAGGCGTTTGGTAAACTTCCCGTATCTATCAAGGGACCGATGGCGGACGCGATAGGCATCATTGATAAGATGCCGGGTAAGTTCGGAGATGCGGCCCGAGGCGTATTGAAGACAGCCGAGACGTGGGTAGCCTTCGCACAAAAGGTACTCGCTCAGATGCATAGTCTAAACAGCGATATTCCTGCCACGTTAGGGGGGCTCGTCGTGTCGGTCGCTGGAGTGTTCAAGAAGATATTTGGCAGCGTCAAAGGCGAACAGGACAAAGGCCAGCAAGCATCTATTGATTCCGCAAACAAGTGGGCGGCACGTATCGGAGCGGTAGTCAGCGGAGTGTCTACCTTCGTGAGTACCCGGCATCAAGGCACGGCTCAGGGCGTGCTAGGCGGAGTGATGGCTGGCGCAACCATCGGCGCGATGTTCGGACCCGTAGGCGCGGGCGTGGGCGCAATCGTCGGTGGCATAGCAGGTATCTTTGGCTCAGGTAAATCCGCAGCTCAGAAAGCAGAGGAAGCAGCCCAGAAGAAGGCGGCGGAAGTTTCCACGGAAACCGCTATTGCGAATCTCACCCAAGGGATTATGGACGGACTTGAAAAGGGCCGTCAGTTCCTTGAAGGACTGAGAGACTTTGCGGCAGTACCCAAGCAAGCTATCGACAAGTTTTTTAAGCAGGTTCAATCCGTCCTCACCAAGTTTGTAGAGATGGCCGCCACGTTCAAGACTGATGCCCTGGCTCAGGCGAAGGCAGTCACCGAATCACTCGGGCCTGTGTTCGAGTTCCTTGCCAACGCGATCAACTTCACGAAGATGGCGCGGGAGATCGAAGAAGTAACGGATGAATCCATCGCCTCACTGATGAGCGCAATCAGCCGAGTAGAGGCGGGGTTTGAAAAAGTCACAGCTGAATTGGAAATGGAAACCGTCAAGCGTAGCTCAAAGATGGCGGCGAAGCTCACTGACGTATTCTCTTTCGTCACAATCATTCCTGATGCGTTGAAAGCGTTGAACACCACGCCTAATCTACCAGAAGGAATCCTTGAAACCATCTTCCAAAGTGCCACGAAGATCATAGATAGATTCTCAGAGTTGGTGGATCAGTTCCACGATTACTCAATGAACAAGTTGGCGAAGTCCAGCAAGCAATTTACAACTGTCTTTGAATCGGTGACGGCGTTACTCGGCACGTTGAAAGCCCTTGGGGACTATCAGCCGATCGGGGATGAAGTACTAACCAACGTCACCACGGATTTCACCAACGTACTCAACGCGATTTCAGGCTGGATAGACTTGGGCAATCAGGCTCTTGAGAAAGCCTTGAACCTGGAAGACGTAGTCAGGCGGTTGAGAGAGTCCCTTAACCGGGCCTTGGGGGGCTTATCCACGGCTGCCACAGCGGTAGCGAGTGGAGCGGCCACGGCTTCTCTGTCGACCAGCAGCGTGACTACCAGCAGCGTAGATCAGAGCATCCATATCGGCGGGGTTTCGCTGGCTCCCGGACAGGCTGGATACGAGGAGATTCAGGGAGCGGTGGCGGCGATTCAGAGAACCTTGGGCGGGCTGCAGCAAACTCAAAGGGCGTATTAGCCTTGACTCGTACGCCAATTGCATTAGAATCCCCGCGTGAGGCACTTATTACTTACGGGATTCTTACTCGGGCTGGCGGCGACGGCCAACGCCCAAACCTTCTGCGGTACGCCAACTATTCACGCCGATTATTTGCTGTATGGTTCTCATTGGAAAGGGCCTATTCGATTAGTGCTGAACCCAACTGGGATGCCCGCTGGTGTGAGGCTTGAAGACGCGGAGAACGCGGTGGCGGCTTGGACCAGGTATGCGGAAGTTGAGATTACGCTGGTTATGGACCTCACGGTTACGGGTGGCGACACACCAGATGGTGTAAGCGTAATCAGCTTCGCAGGCCCGGGTAACGCGGTGGCTCAGACATTCAATTCCGTGAACGGGGATGAGATAACGGAATCGGATATTGTGTTCAACGTAGGCCACGAGGACGCGTTAAATCGACCGGGGCAATTCGCCTCAATGTTGTGTCACGAGATCGGGCACGTTCTGGGACTGGGGCATTCGGATGACAATCTGGCCATGATGTACGCGGTTGCTCACGGGCCAGAGCGGGGCGCTACGTTGGCCCCTGATGATCGGGCGGCAATCCAGTTCGTCTACCAGCCAAAGTCGCCCACGGGGCCGCTGGTCATCAAGGCGAAG
>Ga0207711_10005130_pt1 | contig 11104 bp, 7 predicted proteins | sample KBSS34metaG_FD_184401 | JGI IMG/M metagenome (GOLD analysis project Ga0207711, IMG submission 184401) | Switchgrass rhizosphere microbial communities from Kellogg Biological Station, Michigan, USA - KBS S3-4 metaG (SPAdes) (version 2) | ecosystem: Host-associated > Plants > Roots > Rhizosphere >...
CTGCCGCAATTGCTGCATCACCGCCGATTCGCCGGTCAGCCCCGCTGCGGGCGTCGCCGCCGAGCGGCGTTGCTGGTGCAGCTCCAGCGCGTTGTTCACGAGCCGGCGCAACACCGCCAGGTCGACCGGCTTGGACACGAAGTCGAACGCACCGGCCTTGAGCGCGTCGACCGCGGCCTCGACATTTCCATACGCCGTGATCATCGCCACCGGGGTGTCCGGATAGCGCGCCGCGATATGCGCGATCACCTCCAGGCCATTGCCATCGGGCAGGCGCATGTCGGTCAGGCAAACATCGTAGCTGTGCTCGGCTAGCTGGGCGCGGGCGGAGGCAACGTCAGCGGCAGTGTCCACGCGCAGCCCCATGCGGCCCAGCGTGAGAACCAGCAGCTCGCGGATATCGCGCTCGTCATCGACCACCAGTGCACTGCGCGCGTTCGCCATCGATCCTCGCCTGTCAGTTGTTGTCTTGCCGCGCCAACATTAGCCCAAGCGCGTCAGTGCGGCTACAAGGACCCATCCGGAAAGCGTTTACGGACCAACACCTACCCGCGTCGCTCCCAGCGTGAGAGGTTCCGTTCGCGCCAGCGTGATCCGGAAACAACTGCCGCCGGCAGGCAATGGAACGTGCTTCAGGCTGGCCTGGTTGGCCTCGCAAAGCTGGCGCGCGATATACAGGCCGAGGCCGGTGCCGTGCTCGCTGGTGGTATAGAACGGCTCGAACAATTGCTCGATCACGCTCGGCGGGATGCCGGGACCGCGATCGACGATGTCCAGCACGGGTTCGCCATCATCATTGCGATGCACGACCAGGGTCACGCGTGCCGGTTCGTCCGGCATGCGCCCATAGGTCAGCGCGTTCTGCACCAGTACCGTCACGACTTGCTGGAGCTGTTGCGGATCCATCATCGCGCGCAGCGGCCCTTGCGGCTTGCTGACGCGCAGTTCGTCATGCTCGACGCGCGGGGCCTGGTGGAACTCGGCGACGAAATGCTGTGCCCACCCGACCAGCTCGATCGCCTCGGGGCGCGAACGCTCGCGCCGCGCGAGCCCGAGCACGTTCTGCACGATGCCGTCCATGCGCTGGCATTGCGAATTGATGATCTCGACCAGCCGATGGTCCGATTCCGGCTCGATCTGCGACTCGCGCAACAACTGCCCGGCATGGCTGATCGCCGCGAGCGGGTTGCGGATTTCGTGGGCGATGCTCGCCGAGAGCCGTCCGAGCGTGGTCAGGGTCAGTTCCTCGGCGCGGCGCGACAGCAAGGAGGTGTCGTCGAGGAAAATCAGGGCGAGTTCGTCGACGCCGCCCAGCGCGGTGAAGCGCGGGATCACCGCGGGAGTGTCCGGTGCGAGCGACAACGGCGTGCTGTCGCTGCGTTGTTGCTGGCGCCAATGCCAGAGCCGGCGCGAGAGCTCCGGTGCGACATCGGCAAGTGCCCGGCGTTCCGGCGATGGATTGCCGAGCAGGTACCACGCCGATTCGTTGAACAGGCGAATGGTGTTGTCGGAATCCACCGCAAGCAGGCCGGTGCGCATGCGGCGGATGATCATCTCGTTGACGCGCGCGAGGTTGTCCACCTCCGTACCGCGCTGCTCCGCGAGCACCTCGGTTGCGCGCAACTGGCGACCGAGCAGGTTGGCCAGCAGGGCGGCCGCCAGGTAGGTGATCGTGAACATCGCCGTTTCGGGTAGCGAACGCAACACCTGCAATGCCAGCAGCGCGTAGACGTATTCGCCAAGCAGCACGCCTCCGGCAAGCGCGGCGACGATCAGGCTCCAGCGCAGCGACAACAGCAGCGCACTTGCGGCGACGTTGAACAGCATCAGCAGCGAGATGCCGTTGTTCAGGCCGTTGATGGTGTGCAGCGCAACGAGGAACACCACCAGGTCCAGCGAGATACCGACCGCGACATGCTGTCGCAGTCGCAAGCGCGGACTGCGCACGAACAGGAACAGCGCGCAGCCCACCATCAGGTAGGTGACGGAGGCGATCGACGCCCACGCCGGATTACGGATGCCGAATGCGGCCGATGTCGGCGAATTGAGTACCACGAACGCAAGCAGCCCGGCTTCCAGCACGCGGAACAGCGTCAGGAAGTACAACTCGCGCCGCAGTCCTTCTTCGCCAGGTTCGGGTCCGCGCAGATTGAAGGGCATGCCGTTGACCTGCCGAGACGTCGTCTAACACGTCGCGAGTATAGGATGCAAAGGCGCTGCGTTTTTGCCTTTGCCCGGTCGCTTGCCCACAATACGAAGGCTGCGGTCTGCGCACGCACCGCGCCTGCGCGGTGTCGCGCCAATGACCGCTCTCGTTCCCATTCGAAGGTGAAGCATGAATTTCCACGAATACCAGGCCAAGGAACTGTTCGCCGAGTACGGCATCCCGGTGCCCGCTGGCCGGATCGCGCGTACGCCGGACGAAGCGGCCGAGGCGGCGACGGCACTGGGCGGCACGCAATGGGTCGTGAAGGCGCAGATCCACGCGGGCGGCCGCGGCAAGGCCGGCGGCGTGAAGCTCGTCAAGACGCCCGAGGCGGCGAAGGAAGCCGCCGCCGCGATGCTCGGCAAGGGCATGGTCACCTACCAGTCCGGCGGCCGCGCATTGCCGGTCGACGTGGTGCTGATCAGCGAAGCGAACGACATCCTCAAGGAGTTGTACCTGTCGGTGCTGGTCGATCGCAGCAGCAAGTCGATCAGCTATATCGCATCGGCCGATGGCGGCGTCGAGATCGAGAAGACCGCCGAGGAAAACCCCGACGCGATCCAGCTGCTCGAAGTGAACTTCGTGCAGGGGCTGCAGCCGTACCAGTGCCGCAAGATGGGTTTCGCGCTCGGCTTGTCGAACAAGCAGGTTGGGCAACTCACCAAGATCATGATGGGCCTGTATCGCCTGTTCAACGATTTCGACCTGTCGCTCGTCGAGCTCAACCCGCTCGCGATCGTTAAGTCCGGAGAACTCGTCGCGCTCGACGGCAAGGTCAACTCCGACGACAACGCCGAATTCCGCCAGCCGCGCCTCGCGGCGATGCGCGACGTCGCCCAGGAAGACGACACCGAAGTGCTGGCCAGCCAGCACAACCTCAATTACGTGACCATGGACGGCGACATCGGCTGCATGGTCAACGGCGCCGGCCTCGCGATGGCGACGATGGACGTGATCAAGCTCGCCGGCGGCGAGCCGGCGAATTTCCTCGACGTCGGCGGCGGCGCCACCAAGGAGCGCGTGACCGAGGCGTTCAAGCTGATCCTGTCATCCGACAAGGTGCGCGCGATCTTCGTCAACATCTTCGGCGGCATCGTGCGTTGCGACATGATCGCCGAGGGCATCATCGCCGCGGTCAAGGAAGTCGACGTCAAGGTGCCGGTGGTCGTACGCCTGGAAGGCACCAATGTCGAAGCTGGCAAGGACCTGCTGAAGAACTCCGGCCTCGCGATCATCGCGGCCGACGACATCAACGACGGCGCGAAGAAAGTCGTTGCCGCCGCGAAAGGAATTTCGAAATGAGCGTTTTGGTCGACAAGAACACCAAGGTCATCGTGCAGGGCTTCACCGGCCAGCAGGGCACCTTCCACGCGGAGCAGATGCTCGACTACGGCACCAGGGTCTGCGGCGGCGTGACGCCGGGCAAGGGCGGCCAGGAACACATCGGCCTGCCGGTGTTCAACACCGTGCAGGACGCGGTGGACGATACCGGCGCCGACGCCAGCGTGATCTACGTGCCGCCGCCGTTCGCCGCCGATGCGATCCTCGAGGCCGCAGACGCGGGCATCCGCGTGATCGTCTGCATCACCGAAGGGATCCCGGTGCTCGACATGCTGCGCGTGAAGAACATGCTCAAGCAGTACGACGACGTGTGGCTGATCGGACCGAACTGCCCGGGCATCATCACCCCGGGCGAGTGCAAGATCGGCATCATGCCCGGCCACATCCACAAGCCGGGCAACGTCGGCATCGTCTCGCGCTCGGGCACGCTGACCTATGAGGCGGTGCACCAGACCACCCAGGCAGGCCTCGGCCAGAGCACCTGCATCGGCATCGGCGGCGATCCGATCCAGGGCATGAACTTCATCGATTGCCTGAAACTCTTCCAGGACGATCCGCACACCGACGGCATCATCATGGTCGGCGAGATCGGCGGCAGCGCGGAAGAGGAAGCGGCCGAGTTCATCGCCGATTACGTGACCAAGCCGGTGGTCGGCTTTATCGCCGGTGCCAGTGCACCGGCAGGCAAGCGCATGGGCCACGCGGGAGCAATCGCTTCGGGCGGCAAGGGCACCGCGGCCGGCAAGTTCGCGGCGCTCGAAAAGGCCGGCGTGGTCACGGTGAAATCGCCGGGCGACCTCGGTACGACGCTCGCGGCGCGGATGAAGCACGCCAAGTAGGGAATCGGGTTTCCCCTTGCGCATCGCGCTTGCCCAGTTCGATTTTCCGGTCGGTGCGGTCACGGCCAACGCCGACCGCATCGCCGCGTTGATTGCAGAGGCGCGCGATGCGCATCGCGCGGATGTGGTGCTGTTTCCCGAACTCGCATTATCGGGATATCCACCCGAGGATTTGCTGTTGCGGCCCGATTTCCTCGCTGCCTGCGAAGCGGCACTCGCCAGGATCGCAGCCGCGACACACGGCATCGTCGCGGTGGTTGGCCATCCGGAAGCCGCAGGCGCGGTGGTGTTCAACGCCGCGAGCGTGCTGCGCGATGGCGCGATCGCGGCGACCTATCGCAAGCGCGAACTGCCCAACTATGCCGTGTTCGACGAGCGCCGCTATTTCGCGCCTGGCGACTCGGCGTGCGTGTTCGAGGTCGATGGCGTCAACGTCGGCCTGGTGATCTGCGAAGACCTGTGGTTTGCCGAACCGCTGGCCTCAACCGTCGCACTCGGCGCGCAGGTCGTGCTGGTGCCGAATGCGTCGCCGTTCGAGCGCGACAAGGCCGCGCAACGTGATGCCCTGCTCGCCGATCGGGTCCGTGAGTCGCGCTCGCAGGGCGATGGCGTCGCAATCGCGTACCTCAACGTCGTCGGTGGGCAGGACAGCCTCGTGTTCGATGGCGCCTCGTGCCTGGCTGACGGCGATGGCCATATCCATCCGGCCGCGGCGGCGTTCGAGGATCACCTGCTGGTCGCCGATTTCGATCCGGCGACGCGGCGTTTCGAGCGCATCGCGTGGCCCGCGGAGATGGACGAACAGCGCGCCTCGCTCGCGTACCGGGCGATCGTGCGCGGCACCGGCGACTACCTGCACAAGAACGGTTTCAGGCAAGCGGTCCTCGGGCTTTCCGGTGGCGTGGATTCGGCCCTCGTGCTCGCGGTCGCCGTCGATGCGCTCGGCGCAGGCAACGTGCTCGCGGTGCGGTTGCCGTCGCGTTACACCTCGGACCTGAGCAACGATCTCGCGGTCGAACAGGCGCGCACGCTCGGCGTTCGCATCGAGACGTTGCCCATCGAGGCGCCGTTCGAGGGATTCCTCAAGACACTCGCGCCGTTGTTTGCCGGATTGCCCGCCGATGTGACCGAGGAAAACCTGCAATCGCGCTGCCGCGGCGCGTTGTTGATGGCGTTGTCGAACAAGACCGGGCGGCTGCTGCTGACCACCGGCAACAAGAGCGAGTACGCGGTCGGCTACGCGACGATCTATGGCGACATGTGCGGCGGTTTCGCGCCGATCAAGGATCTGTACAAGACCGAGGTGTATGCGCTGTGCGATTGGCGCAACGCGCGGTCCGGTAGTGCGGTCATTCCGCAAGCGGTGATCGAGCGCGCGCCGTCGGCGGAATTGCGCGAGAACCAGACCGACCAGGATTCGCTGCCGCCCTACGAGATGCTCGACGCGATCCTGTTCCGCGACATCGAGCTGGAGCAGTCGCGCGCGGAGATCGTTGCCGCTGGATTCGACGCCGCCACCGTGGATCGGGTGCTGCGGCTGGCGCGTATCAGCGAGTGGAAGCGCCAGCAATCCGCGCCCGGGCCGAAGGTGTCGCGGCGCGCGTTCGATCGCGAGCGCCGCTATCCGATCACGTCGGGGCGTTACTGAACCCGTCCGATTGCTTCAGTGTGCAGGAGCGCGGGATTGCCGGGGTTATTGCCCGGCTGCGAACGGATTGAGCGAGCTGATGACGCCACGGCGATGCGGCCACTTGCCGGCAAGCCACGGATGGTCCGGATGGTTTTGTTCCAGCACGCGCTTGGCGTCGTCCGACAGCTTGGTATCGCCCAACTGCTTGTAGGATTCGGCCATCAGCGCCAGCGCATCGCCGTCGTACTTGCTCTGCGGGAAATTGACGATGACGTACTGGCCGCGATTCGCGGCGGCGACATAGGCCTTGCGCTCCAGGTAGTACAGGCCAACGCCGATTTCATGCTTGGCGAGTTGCTCGCGCAGGTAGACCATGCGCTGGCGCGCATCGGGTGCGTAGCGGCTGTTCGGGAACCGCCGCAGCAGGTCGGCGAAATCGTTGAAACTCTGTCGCGGCGATCCCTGGTCGCGCTGGCTCATGTCCAGCCGCGCAATGCGCGAAAGGACCGCGTTGTCGCGATTGAAGTTGATCAGCGCCTTCAGGTAGTACGCATAATCCACGTGCCGGTGGGTCGGATAGGTGCGGATGAAGCGTTCGATGGTCGAGGTCGCATCGTCGAAATTGCCGCTCTTGTATTGCGCATAGGCCAGGTCGAGCTGCGCCTGCTCGGTGTAGGGACCGTACGGGAAACGCGAGATCAGGCGCTTGTAATCGGTCGTGGCGCGGTCCATGTTGCCGGCTTCGAGTGACTGGTGGCCGTCCGCGTAGAGCTTGTCGACTGGCAGCGTCTCGGTCTTGTCCTCGTGATGGCCAAAGAGCTTGCCGTGGCGGAAACGGGAGCAACCGCTTCCCACCAGGACGAAGACGAGCAACAGGATCAGCAGCAGCGGACGGGTCAAGCCGGAATATCGGGTCATCGGTTGCGATCGGGCGGCAACGCCGCGCGGGGCGGCAAGGACGGCAATCATAGCCCAAACTGGCGGTGCCTTCCCCGGCCATGGGCGCTGGCCATCATGCGAAACGGTACCGATGCGGCGCCCGGCAATCCGATCACAATCGCCCGGAATGCCCCACACTGGCGGCCTGGCGCACGTCGCAACCCATGGAATCGACCCACATGCACGCGACATTCGATGACGACGACCTGAACGACAACGAGTCGGACGACGAGGTGATCGGCCCCGCACAGGCGGGCGAATCCCTGCGGGCGACCGTGCCGCTGGCGGCCGCGGGACGCCGTTTCGACCAGGCGCTGGCCGAACTGTTTCCGGATTACTCGCGTTCGCGGCTTTCCGAATGGATCAAGTCCGGCGATGCGCTGCTCGACGGTGCGGTACGTCGGCCGCGCGATCCGGTGCGCGGCGGCGAAATCGTGACGCTGGCGGCACTGCCGACCATCGAAACCCGCGCGCTTGCCGAGGACATCCCCTTGGTCGTGGCCTACGCCGACGACGATGTGCTGGTCGTCGACAAACCCGCGGGCCTCGTGGTGCATCCGGGCGCCGGCAATCCGCATGGCACGCTCGCAAACGCCTTGCTGCATTACGACCCGAAGCTGGTCGAGGTGCCGCGCGCAGGCATCGTGCACCGGCTCGACAAGGACACCTCGGGGCTGATGGTCGTCGCACGCAACCTGCGCGCGCACGCCGCGCTGGTCGAACAATTGTCCGCGCGCGAAGTGCATCGGCAATACGTCGCGGTCGCGATGGGCCCGATGATCGCGGGCGGCACGGTGACTGCGCCGATCGGCCGCCATCCGACCGACCGGGTGCGCATGGCGGTGGTCAAGAACGGGCGCGATGCGATCACCCATTACCGCGTACGCGAACGCTTCCGCGCGCACACATTGATCGAGTGTCGCCTCGAAACCGGACGCACGCACCAGATCCGCGTGCACATGGCGCACATCAAGCATCCGCTGGTCGGCGACCCGGTATACAGCCGCCTCGCGAATCCGCGTGGCGCAACGGCTGAACTGTCGGAGATGCTGCGTGGTTTCCGCCGACAGGCGCTGCATGCGGAAAAACTCGCGTTCACGCATCCGGCCAGCGGCGAGACGATCACCGTCGAAGCCGAGGCGCCGGCCGACATGCAGGCGCTGGTCGCGGCACTGCGCGCGGACAGTGCGATGCACAAGCTCTAGTTTTCCCCGCAGCGCAATCGGCATGGACGAAGCGATCACGCCACCGACGACCGATTCACCGCACGCATTGTTCGAGCGCAGTTGTTTGTCCGCGGAATGGCCTGCGCCATCGCGCGTGCGTGCATTCACCACGCTGCGCGGTCCGGCCGGCGCGTCGATTGCACCATTCGACAGCTTCAATCTCGGCATGCGTTGCGGCGACGATGCAGTGGCGGTCGCGCGCAATCGCGACGCGCTCGTCGAACACCTGGGCTTGCCATCGCCGCCGCGCTGGCTGCGGCAGGTCCACGGCGCAACAGTCGCATCCTGCGACGACGCGACGTGCGTGGACGAGCCCGAAGCCGATGCCGCGGTCACCTCATCATCCGGCGTCGTGCTCGCGATCCTGACCGCCGATTGCCTGCCGGTACTGTTCTGCAGCGAGGACGGCGGCACGATCGGCGCCGCGCACGCGGGCTGGCGTGGACTCGCCGCTGGCGTGCTCGAAAGCACGATTGCCTCGATGCGCGCGCCACCGGAAAAAATCCTCGCGTGGCTCGGCCCTGCCGCCGGACCGCGCACCTATGAAGTCGGCGAGGAAGTGCGTGCGGCGTTCGTGGATGCGGATCCGAACGCGGCTTCGGCATTTGCGGCCACGCGAACGGGACATTGGCTCTGCGATCTTTATGCTCTCGCGCGGCTGCGGCTTGCCGCGACCGGCGTGACACGGGTATCCGGTGGAGGCCTGTGCACGATCTCCGATCCACGGCGGTTTTTTTCGTTCCGTCGCGATATGCGAACCGGCCGCATGGCCAGCTTGATCTGCATCAATGGAGTGCCCAAGGGAGCTTGATATTTTCGATCACAAGCCGCATCCATCGCGTATTGGCGGACGTTTCGCCACACCAGTTGGAGACACCTCATGCGGATGGAAAAACTCACCTCGCGATTCCAGCAGGCGCTTGCCGATGCGCAATCGCTCGCGGTCGGCCGCGACCACAACGTCATCGAACCGGCGCACCTGCTGGCCGCGTTGATCGACCAGCCCGAGGGCAGCACCAAGCCGCTGCTAGCACAGGCCGGTGTCAACGTCGCGAGCTTGCGTGCGCGCCTGGGAGAACTGATCGATCGCATGCCAACCGTGAGCGGGCAGGAAGGCAATGTCAGCGCCTCGAACGACCTGTCGCGCCTGCTCAACATCACCGACAAGCTCGCGCAGCAGCGCGGCGATGCATTCATCGCCACGGAACTGTTCGTGCTCGCCGCGCTCGAGGACAAGGGCGAAACCGGCAAACTGCTGCGCGCGGCTGGCGGCGATCGCGGCAAGCTCGAAGCAGCGATTTCAAAATTGCGCGGCGGCGACAACGTCAACGAGGCCAGCGCCGAGGAATCGCGGCAGGCATTGGAGAAATACACGATCGACCTGACCGCGCGCGCGGAGTCCGGCAAGCTCGATCCGGTGATCGGTCGCGACGAGGAAATCCGCCGCACGATCCAGGTCCTTCAGCGGCGCACGAAAAACAATCCCGTGCTCATCGGTGAGCCGGGCGTTGGCAAGACCGCGATCGTCGAAGGCCTCGCCCAGCGCATCGTCAATGGCGAAGTGCCCGAAGGCCTGCGCGGGCGACGCGTGCTGTCGCTCGACATGGGTTCGCTGATCGCGGGCGCGAAGTTCCGCGGCGAGTTCGAGGAACGCCTCAAGGGCGTGCTGACCGATCTGGCGAAACAGGAAGGCAACGTGATCCTGTTCATCGACGAACTGCACACCGTCGTTGGAGCGGGGAAAGCGGAAGGTTCGATGGATGCGGGCAACATGCTCAAGCCCGCGCTCGCACGTGGCGAACTGCATTGCATCGGCGCGACCACGCTCGACGAGTATCGGAAATACGTCGAGAAGGACGCCGCGCTGGAACGCCGCTTCCAGAAAGTGTTCGTCGGTGAGCCGAGCGTCGAGGACACCATCGCGATCCTGCGCGGTTTGAAGGAACGTTACGCCGTGCACCACGGCGTCGAGATCACCGATCCGGCGATCGTCGCCGCCGCGACGTTGTCGCATCGCTATATCGCCGACCGCCAGTTGCCCGACAAGGCGATCGACCTGATGGACGAGGCCGCCTCGCGCATCCGCATGGAGATCGATTCGAAACCCGAGGAAATGGACCGCATGGAGCGGCGCCTGATCCAGCTCAAGATCCAGCGCGAGGCGTTGAAGAAGGAGAAGGACAAGGAATCGAAACAGCGGCTTGCCGACCTTGAAACCGAGATCGATGCGCTCGAGCGCAAGTTCAACGACCTCGAGGAAGTCTGGAAAGCCGAGAAAGCGACGCTGCAGGGCGCAACGAAAATCAAGGAGCAGATCGAAACCGCGCGCGTCGAACTCGAGGCCGCGCAGCGCCGGCAGGACTACGCCACGATGAGCGAGATCCAGTACGGCAAATTGCCCGAACTCGAGAAGCAGCTCAAGGCCGCGCAGGAAGCCGAGACCAAGGGTTTCACCCTGCTGCAGGACAAGGTCACCGCCGATGAAATCGCGGAGGTCGTGTCGCGCTGGACCGGCATTCCGGTCTCGAAGATGCTCGAGGGAGAACGCGAGAAACTGCTGAAGATGGAATCCGCGCTGCACGCGCGCGTGGTCGGCCAGGACGAAGCGGTGAAAGCCGTCAGCGATGCGATCCGGCGTTCGCGTGCTGGGCTTTCAGATCCGCATCGACCGAACGGCAGTTTCCTGTTCCTCGGCCCGACCGGCGTCGGCAAGACCGAGCTGTGCAAGGCGCTCGCCGAATTCCTGTTCGACAGCAACGACGCGATGGTGCGCATCGACATGAGCGAGTTCATGGAGAAGCACTCGGTCGCGCGCTTGATCGGCGCGCCCCCGGGTTACGTCGGTTACGAGGAGGGCGGATATCTCACCGAGGCCGTGCGGCGGCGCCCGTACAGCGTAATCCTGCTCGACGAAATCGAGAAG
>Ga0207711_10005136_pt1 | contig 11098 bp, 14 predicted proteins | sample KBSS34metaG_FD_184401 | JGI IMG/M metagenome (GOLD analysis project Ga0207711, IMG submission 184401) | Switchgrass rhizosphere microbial communities from Kellogg Biological Station, Michigan, USA - KBS S3-4 metaG (SPAdes) (version 2) | ecosystem: Host-associated > Plants > Roots > Rhizosphere...
TAGGTAGCGGATGCGGACGCGGGCCGCATCGGCAAGGGCGATCGCGCTGCGCAGGCGATCGAGAATTTCGGGCTTCTTTTGCCAGACGCCATCCGTCCGCAGCCCGGCGGCGGCGGCGCCGAGCATAGGCAGTACCGCCTCGATCGCCGGCAGATCGTCGGCGTCGAGCGCGGCGATGAGCGCCGTTTCGGCGGCGATCATGCGATCAAGGGCGGTAGTGCTCAAGCGTTGCCTTTGGGCAGATCGAAGTCGACCATTTTCTTCGCGATTTCCTTGGGATCGATCGGATAGCGGCCCTGCGCGATAGCCGCTCTGATCGCCTTGATCTTGTCAGTGTCGATCGGCGGACCGGCTTCGGCCAGCGCGGTGATCAATGTCATCGGCTTTGCCTCGCTTTGCGTCGTCGAGGGAGCGGCAACGTCGGGCGTCGCGCCGACCTTACCGTTATCCTTGCTCTGACCGATCCGGGTCGGGCTGGATGAACCTACCCCATTGATCATGTCGGTATCCTTCCAAAAATGGCCATGCGGCCGAATGTCGCTGCTGCAACTATATAACGACAAGTTTCCAAATCATTTAAATCCTATTACCCGCACACGCCCGACATCCACCACTTCCGCGAACATTGTCGAGCCTTTTGAACCGGTTGATACGCGCACGCGACCGCCGATATCGGCGTCTTCCATTGCGGTTGCATCGATGCTGACCTGAAAGGAGCTGCCCTGCGCGATCAATTGCACGGGATCGCCGCGTCGGACGGCGGCGTTCGCCACCGGGGCGGCGGCCGTGCCGCGCTTGCCGGCCACCGGCAGGGCGTCGTGCGTCAAGGGGATGCGGATACGCCAGCCGGCAGCGGGACAGCGCACGGCGACGGCGCTCAGCGCGGGGGGATCGATCTGAACGCCGGCGGAGCAGGCGCTGAGCCGCATCCGCCGGTCGATCGGGGCCAGCGGGCCGCCAGGTTCGCCGATATCCGCGCCCAATGTGGTGATCACGATCTTTTCGAGTTCATCAAGATTCATCGCCGCCGGCTGGGCCGCAGCCAGCACGGAGGGGGCCGTCAGGGCGGTTACGATGAAGGTGAATACGGAAAAACGGGATATAATGGTCATGGCTTGGCTCCGGCAGTCGCGGTTCCTCAAGCAAAAGCCATGCCACTCAGGATCGGTGCTGAATCTCGATCCGCAAGGTTTTGGCCGGATCGCCGGAGCGTGGCGTCGGAATCGATATGTCGATGCGGCTTTCGGGAAGGCCGCCCGCACGGATTGCGCGTGCGATCGCGGCGGTGCGGGCGGCGGCGAGTTCCCAGGAATCAAGCCGCGCCGACCCTGGATCGCGGCCCTGGGCGGTGACGATGATGCGCTCGCCGGCGTCAAAAGCCTTTGCGCCGATCCGGCTGAAGATATGTTGTTGGGCGGGTTTCAATATTGCCTCGCCGGGCTCGAACAGCGCGGCCGCCGCGAAGCCCTCGATGGCGTTGCCCTTGCCGGCCCCGCCGAACGCGCTGCGAATGCCCGCGACCATTTTCAGCCGGTCATGTGCCTGCGCCTGCAGCCTCACGAAGAAGGCGAGGAGCAGCATGATCAGATCGGCGAAGCTGATCGCCCAGCGGTTCGATGCTTCTGGCCTCACGGGACGGTTCGCAGAACCGGCTTCGCCTTGAGAGGCGGCGCATCCAGTTCAGCCCGAACCAGCAGCTCGAATTGCTTGAGCGTCGAACTCTGCCAGCTGAGTTCGGTTTCGGACAAGCGCTCAAGCCGTCCCGCGATCGGGCCGGCAATAGCCGCCGACAGCACGACCCCGTATAGCGTCGTCAGCATCGCGACCGCCATGCCGGGGCCCATGCTCGCGGGATCGTCCATTGCCGCAAACATCTGGACCAGACCGATAATCGTACCGATCATGCCCATGGCGGGGGCGGTTTCGGCCATGCCGCGCCACACGCCGATCGCCCCCTGATGGCGGGCACGCCGGCCATCGAGTTCATCGGCAGCCCAGCGGCAGAAGTCGGTCGAACTTCTGGTGTCGGATATTTCGCGCGCGGCGCGGCGCAGGAAACGCTGGGCGGTTTCAATGCGGTCCACGCACATGATCCCACGCACTTCGGTCAGTTCGCGGACCTTGTTGACGGATACGCGGGCGGCGCGCGCATCGGCTTCGGGATCGGCCGACCATAGTATGCCGATCGACCGCCAGGCGCGTGAGAGATCCGCGCGCGTCGACCTGGCAACAGTTGCCAGCAGGGTTCCACCGAACACGATCAGCAGAGCGAAGGGATCGAAATAGCGCGAGACCTGGTCGAAAATGAACATCGATCCCCCTGGCCGAACATGGCGCCCGGCAAGTTTTTGCCGCTGCCGGCAATTTCTTGCCGGCCACGTGCCGCCGCCCGCGCCAAAGGCCCGTCGACACATGGTTTTTCGCATTTGGCACGGCTGTTGCTTCGTATGTCCGTGAAGGAAACCGTGAGCGCCGCCATTCCGCCTGACATCGAGGTTAACGGCACGATCACGGATTGATTTAGAGCAGGACGCGAAAAATGGCAGACGAGCTTTTTGGAGTGCATGGCGCGGCGCTGGCGATACGATCGCAGCGGCTGTCGCTGCTTGCCTCCAACATCGCCAATGCCGCGACCCCCAATTACAAGGCGCGAGACATCGATTTCCAGAAGGCTCTGTCCGATGCGACCGGGGCCAGCGGTAAATCGGTCGACCAGGCTTCGAATGATGCGATGGGATATCGCGTGCCGCTCGAGACATCGATGGACGGCAACACCGTCGAACTTTCGACCGAGCAAAACCAGTTCGCCGAAAATGCACTGAAATATCGCACCACCTTGTCCTTCCTCGAAGGGCGCATCGGCACGGTCATGTCCGCGCTGAAGGGAGAATAAGGATGGCCAATCTTTCCGTCTTCGATATCGCGGGACGCGCCATGTCCGCCCAGATGGTGCGGCTGAACACGACCGCATCGAACCTCGCCAATGCGGGCTCGGTCACCGGCAGCAAGGAATCGGCGTTCCGCGCGATCAAGCCGGTGTTCAGTTCGGTCACCGACAGCCCCGGCGTCGCGACCGTCAAGGTCGACAGCGTCGTCGCATCGAACATCGAACCGACCAAGCGCCACGATCCCAATCACCCGTTGGCCGACAAGGACGGAAACGTCTGGGAAGCCGGCGTCGATAGCGCCGCGGAGATGGTCGATATGATGGAAACAGCCCGTCAATATCAGAACAACGTCCAGGTCATGCAGACCGCCAAGACTCTCACCCTCGACACGCTGAGGATAAGCAAATGACGATATCCACCGGTAACGCCTATCTCGACTCGCTCGCGCCCAAGACCTCGTCGACGTCGACGTCGAAGACCGGCAGCGCATCGCTCGATCAGTCGGCTTTCCTGAAGCTGATGACGACGCAGATGCAGACGCAGGATCCCTTCAATCCTGTCGACAATACGCAGATGATTGCGCAGATGGCGCAGTTCTCCGCCACCAGCGGTATTGCCCAGATGAACCAGACGCTGTCGGGCATGGCGGCGAACATCGCATCCTCCCGCGTTGGCGATGCTGCCAGCTGGATCGGAAAATCGGCTCTTGTGGCAGGCAGTTCGGCGACGGCGCTCTCAGATGGCAGCTTTGCCGGAACCATCACCTTGCCATCCGATGCCAGTCAGGTCGGTATCAGTCTCGTCGATGCGAGCGGTGCCGTCGTTTACAACGGCACGGCCAGCAACGTCCCGAAGGGCGACGTTCCCTTCTACTTCGATGGCAAGGACGCATCGGGCAAAGCGATCCCCGGCCCGTTGAAGATATCGGTGAATGCGAAGGACGCGTCCGCGCAGCAGATCAGCGCGACCAGCTCGGCCTGGACCAGCATCACCGGCGTTTCGTCGCCCGCGAGCGGCACCACCAAATTGATTACCGGCGTGGGCACCATCGACCCGACTGACGCCCTGCAACTGTCCTGATCCCGATAACGGAGCTTCATCCATGTCCTTCTACACATCGCTTTCAGGCCTGAAGGCCGCCCAGTCCGACCTCGGCGTCATTTCGAACAACGTCGCCAACGTCAGCACCACCGGCTTCAAGAAAAGCTCCGCCGAATTCGGCGATATCATTTCGGCCGCCCCGCTGCAGACGAGCACGGTGCCAGGGCAGGGCACGCGCCTGCGCGGCATCGCGCAGCAGTTCACGCAGGGTGGGTTCCAGAATTCGGATCGCTCGCTCGATCTCGCCATTTCGGGTCAGGGCTTCTTCATCACGCGGGCGACATCGACCAACGCGCAGGTGAGCTACACGCGCAACGGTTCGTTCATCGTTAACTCGGATCGCTATATCGTTGATTCTTCCGGTTCTTATCTGCAGGTCTTGCCAACTGATGCGAACGGAGTTGTCACCGCGTCGGGCCTCAATGCCACCCGTTCGCTGCAGCTCCCGCTCACGTCCGGCACCTCCAGCGCCACCGGCACGGTCTCTCTGACGGTCAATTTGCCGACCGACGCAGACATCCCCTCGAGCCGTTCTGTTTATACACCGACCAATCCCTACAGTTTCGATCGGTTCGATCCAAACAGCTACAACCAGTCGTCGACGACCACCGTATATGACGCGAGCGGCAACGCTTTCCCGATGACGACCTATTATACCCGCCTTTCTGCTCCGACGTCGGGAGCTCCGACATCGACCTGGCAGGCGCGGACGTTCATCGGTGACAAGGAGGTCAGCTCCAATGCGGCGACGCCGACACCGGCGACGCCGCTCACCTTGACCTTCGACGCGTTCGGTTCGATCACCTCGCCGAGTTCGGCGGTCCAGCTCGCCAACGTCGTCCCCACTGGTGCGACGGGCGCGATCGGCGTCAACCTGTCTTATGGCGCGACGACGCGTCAGTCGGCGGCACCTTTCTCGCTGACCAGCTTTACCCAGGACGGCTATGCGGCCGGCCAGCTCGACAACGTTTCGGTTGGCGCCGACGGGCTTGTAAACGCCACCTTCTCCAATGGCGTTACGCAGGCGCTGGGCAAGATCGTGCTTGCCTCCTTCTCCAACCCCGAGGGGCTTCGTCAGCTCGGCGATGCCAAATGGGGGACGACGGGCATTTCCGGTGAGCCGCAGGTCGGTGAAGCGAACGGCAACGGTCTCGGTCTCATCCAGTCCGGTGCGCTTGAACAATCCAACGTCGATATCACCGAGGAACTCGTCGCGCTGCTTCAGGCGCAACGCAATTTCTCGGCAAACGCCAAGGCCATCGAGACAGCCAACCAGATGACCGACACGATCGTGAATCTGCGGAGCTGATGGAAAAAGCGCGGGAGACTGAGACATGGATCGGCTGATCTACAGTTCACTGTCGGCGATGAAAGCCGCGATGGCCCGTCAGGCCACGACGGCGAACAATCTTGCCAATGTGAACACATCGGGCTTCCGCGCGGAAATGACGTCGTCGCAGGCTCTCTATATGAAGGGCGACGGCTTCGGCGCGCGGGCGCCGACCTCGGAAGAGGTCGTGTCGGCAGATATGACCGCGGGCACTGTCGCCGAATCTGGCCGGCAGCTGGATGTCGCGGTGCAGGGCACGGCGATGCTTGCCGTCCAGTCGAAGGATGGCGACGAAGCCTATACGCGACGCGGCGACCTTCAGGTCAGCGACAGCGGGCTGCTGACGACCGGCGACGGCATGCCCGTCCTTGGCGATGGCGGGCCGATCACACTACCGCCGGCCGAAAAAGTCATCATTGCCGGCGACGGCACGATCTCGATCATTCCGCTGGGCGGCGATGGCCAGGCGCAGCAGGTCGATCGGCTGAAACTGGTCCAGGCGAATGACACCGGCATCGCCAAGGGCCTGGACGGGCTCTTTCGCGTCCGCACCGGCGGTACCTTGCCGGCGGATCCCGATGCGACAGTGCGCCAGGGCGCGCTGGAGGGATCCAACGTCAATACGTCGGGCACGCTGATCGACATGATCCAGGCGAGCCGGGATTGGGACATGCAGGTCAAGATGATGAGCACGGCGCAGGACCTGGACAAGTCGACCACCGCGCTGATGCAGATCGAATAAGGAGCACATTCAATGACAAATGCAGCATTGCACGTCGCGCGGACCGGGCTCGATGCCCAGAATATGCGGATGCAGGTGATCGCGAACAATCTCGCGAACGTGAACACCACCGGGTTCAAGCAGGATCGCGCCAGCTTCGAGACGCTCGCCTATCAGGCGATCACCGCGCCAGGCGCGGCGTCGTCCGATTCAACCAAGTTCGCAACCGGAACCTCGCTGGGGGCGGGCGTGAAAATCAACGGAACCGACAAGGTCGATACGCAGGGCGCGCTGCAGCAAACCGGTAATGCGCTTGATATGGCGATCCAGGGCGGGGGCTTCTTCCAGGTCAAGATGCCCAGCGGCCAGATCGGCTATACGCGCGATGGCAATTTCAATCTGTCGTCCGACGGTACGGTGGTGAACGCCGAAGGATATGAATTGCAGCCGCAGATCCAGATCCCGGCGGGCGCGCAGAACATCACGATCGCCCAGGACGGCACGGTGAGCGTCACCTTGCCAAACGCGACGGCGGCGACCGAGATCGGCAAGATCGAAACCGCCAATTTCACCAATCCTGCCGGGCTCCAGTCGGCCGGCGCCAACCTGCTGACGGAGACCGCATCGTCGGGCCAGCCACAGACCGGCGCCGCCAACGCCGACGGTCGCGGGCCGATCACACAAGGCTCGCTGGAATCGTCGAACGTCAACATCGTCCAGGAGCTGGTCGACATGATCGAGACGCAACGCGCCTATGAAGTGAACAGCAAGATGATCAAGGCCACCGATGAAATGCTGCAATATGCTAATCAGAACGCATAATTCGCCCGACCTGGGCGCCTGGGCCGCGATCGGCATGATCGCGATGGTCGTCGTCTGTGCGGCCATCGATCCCGTGCACGCCAGCAAGCCCAAGCCGCGCGACCCGGAGTTCGCGCCGACCTATGCTCTGTCGCCGGTCGCTCCCGTGGCCAATGGCTCGATCTTTCAGGCGGCCAATGGCTATTCCGCGCTGACCAGCGGATCCCGCGCGGCCATGGTCGGCGATATCGTGACGATCACGCTGACGGAAAAGACCCAGGCGGTGAAGGCCAACAGCGCGTCCACCGATCGATCGGGCAATATCGGCATCACGCCCCCCGTCACTGGACCGATTTCGAAGCTGTTCAAGGCATCCGATACCTCGGTCGGTTCCGCCGGCACGTTCACGGGCAAGGGCGCCGCTGCCCAATCGAACCAGCTTGACGGCGAGATCAGCGTCACCATCGCGCAGATCTTCGGCAACGGCACGATGCTGATCCGCGGCGAAAAACTGCTGATGCTCAATCGCGGCGAAGAGAATATCAACATTTCCGGGATCATCCGCAGCGCCGATATCGGGCCGGACAATCGCGTTCTTTCGACACGCGTGGCCGATGCCCGCATCACCTATTCCGGAAAAGGCGAGATCGCCCGCGCCAGCAGCCAAGGCTGGCTGGGCCGCTTCTTTTCCCGTGTGAGCCCTTTCTAGGATGACCAGCCCCATGTTCCGCTCCATCATCATTTTCGCGCTCTGCTTCGCCGGCTTCTCGGCGAACGGCGCGGCGCATGCGACGCGGATCAAGGACGTGGGGACCTTTCAGGGCCTGCGATCGAACCAGTTGACGGGTTATGGCATCGTCGTCGGCCTTGCCGGCACGGGCGATGACAGCCTCGAATATTCATCCTATGGCATGAAGGGGGTCGCGTCCCGTTTCGGACTGCAGCTGCCGCCGGGCGTCAATCCCGCGCTGAAGAATGCGGCGGCGGTGATGTTGACGGCCGAATTACCGCCGTTCGCCAAGCCCGGCCAGCGGCTCGATGTGACCATCTCGGCGCTTGGCAAGGCCAAGTCGATCCGCGGCGGCACGCTGGTGATGGCGCCGCTGCTTGGTGCCGACGGTCAGATATATGCGATGGCGCAGGGTAATCTTGCGGTCGGGGGCCTCGGTATCGACGCGGCGGACGGATCGAAGATTACCATCAACGTGCCCACGGCCGGCCGCATTCCCGGCGGGGCGAGCGTGGAGCGGGCCGTCGACGCCGGTTTCGCAACGACGCCGCAGCTGCGCTTCGATCTGGCGGATGCCGATCTGACGACAGTGCGCCGCGTCGCGGCCGCCATCAACGCCAAGCTCGGATCGGTGGCGCATGCAATCGATGCCACCACGGTCGCCATCGATGCGGCGCAAGGCGCGGAATACCGCATCGCAATGATGAGTCAGATTGAAAACCTCCTGGTCGACCCGGCCGAGGCGGCGGCGCGCGTCGTCGTCAATGCCCGGACCGGAACGGTCGTGATCAATGGAGCGGTTCGGATATCCCCTGTTGCGATTACCCATGGCAAGATGACGGTGCGCGTCGACGAAGCGCCAAAGGTCGTCCAGCCAGCACCGTTTTCTCAGGGCAGGACTGCAATCGAACAGAAGAGCGCCATCAGTGTCGATCAGGAGCGCAATCCCATGTTCGAATTCGAACCCGGCGCATCGCTGTCCGATATCGTCAAATCGGTCAACGCGATCGGTGCGACACCGGGCGATCTGGTGGCGATCCTCGAAGCCCTGAAGGAGGCCGGCGCGATGAAGGCCGATCTGGTGGTCTTATGATCGAAAGCGTCAACGTCAAAACGGGTGCGCTGGCCAATCCCAAGGCCAGCGAGACCGACAAGCTGAAGGCCGTCGCGAAGCAGTTCGAGGCTGTTTTCATGCGTCAGATGATCGGATCGATGCGCCAGGCAAAGCTGACCGATGACGAGATGGGCAGCGATGCGACCGATCAGTTCACCGAAATGCAGGATTCGCACATCGCCGACAACCTGGCCGGCAAGGGCGCGCTGGGTATCGCCGATCTGCTCGTGAAGCAGTTCTCCGCACGGGTCGGAACAACAAAATCGGATAACACCGTCCCTCCGCAGCAGCCTGCAAAGGGCGCCGCGCCTGACAGGGCTTATCATCTGGCAATGCCAGTAATCGGGAAGAACCCATGACAGATCTTCTGTCGATCGGGCGGTCAGGCGTCCTGGCTTATCGGGCGGCCCTTACCGCCGTCGGCGAGAATGTGTCCAATGCCGATACCGAAGGCTATGCGCGCCGATCGGTCGTCATCAATGAATCCGCCATCAGTTCGAGCACCAACTACCAATATCGGTCCAACGCGAACTTCGGCGGCGCGGATATCGGCGCCGTCCAACGCGTCAATGACGAATATAAGTCCAGCTATGCCCGCCTGGCGACATCGGACGCAGCGAAGGCCGACACGAAATCGCAATGGCTGCAGACAGCCGAAACCGCGCTCGATGACTCGGACGTAGGCCTGGGCGTGAAGATGAGTTCTGTTTTCACCTCCGCCGAATCGCTCGCTACCGACGTCAACAGCAATCCAAATCGCCAGGCGATGATGGGCGCCTTGCAGGACGCGGCGCAGCAATTCAACACGACGGCAATCGCGCTGGAGAAAGCGGCGACCGGCCTGACCACGAGTGCGCAATCCACCGTGGACGGGTTGAATGTCCAGCTGAAGGCGTTGGCGGCGGTCAATCTGGGCCTGCAGCGCGCCCAGAAGGGGACGACCGGTCAATCGCTGCTGCTCGATCAGCGGGATACGCTGCTGAAGCAGATTGCGGGCGGAATTGGCATCGACGTCAAGCTGACGACAGACGGGCGGGCTACCGTTACCGTTGCCGGCAGTTCCGCTATGGTGCTCGTCGACGCCGCGAAACCGCAGAGCGCGTTTATTGGCATGGTCCAGGCAACAGACGGCCGCATATCGCTGGTGGCGTCGGGATTCACTGATCCATCCGCGATCAGCCCGCAATCGGGCTCGCTGGCGGGGCTTGTCGATGCGTCGAACGTGATCGCATCGCGGCGCACCGACCTTGACGCGATCGCGCAGAAATTTTCGGATACCATCAACAATTGGAATAGCGGCGGCGTAGACGGGAATGGTGCGCCCGGCGCGGCCCTGCTTTCAGGCGGTTCGTCTGCAGCGACGATGGGCCTGGTGACGACGGATATATCCAAAATTGCTGCTGCATCGACCGGCGGCGTCGCAAATGGAAACGCATTGGCGTTGAAAAATCTACGGACATCCACCGGCCCCGAGGCGGGTTGGGCGTTGCTTGTCGCAACAAACGCTCAGTCTGTCGCCACAGCCAAGGCGGAAGCGTCAGCCACCGATTCAAGGCGGGACAGCGCGTTGACGGACCTCAACGCGACCACCGGTGTCAATCTGGATGGCGAGGCCGCGCAGCTGCTGCAATATCAGCAGGCATATGGAGCGTGCTCCAAGATCATCCAGGTTGCCAAAGAGACGCTGCAAGAAATTATGAACCTCTTCAACTGACCGGCGAAGGCGAAACCTCACCATGACTATGATAAACGGATACAGCGCCGCGGCGGAAATCGCGCAGCAGCAAAGATTGACGCAGCAGATCTCTCGCGCGCAATCCGACATATCCAGCGGTAAACGAATTTCGGCGCCCTCCGACGATCCGATCGCCGCCGCGCGTATCGCCCAGATCCGGCTGTCACAGGCCGATCAGGCGACGTGGACGCGCAACGTCAACACGGCCCAGGCGATCGCCGCGCAGGTCGACACCACGCTGACCGGCATCGCGGCCGTATTCAATCGCGTAAAGGAATTGACCCTGGCGGGCGCCTCGCAATCCGTGTCGTTGACTGATCGGCAGGCGATAGTCGGGGAACTGAATGACCTGAATGCCACGTTGAGCAACTATTCGACCGCAACCACGCCGACGGGCCAGGATCTCTTTCCTGTCGCCACGCCGCTTCTCGTCTCGGTTTCCGCATCCGATCATGTTGCGGCGACGGCCCAGCGGTCGGATGTGTTCGACGGCATATCGGCTGTTCATGGCGGCACGACCAGCTTGTCGGCCATCATCACGGCAGCGGCAGCGGCGGTGGCGACGGACGATCCAACGACGCGGGGAACACTGACGACAGCCAGTCTCGCTGATATTTCCTCGGCACTGACACATATAACGGGTCAGCAAAGCGCGCAGGGCCTGCGCGCCGCGCGGCT
>Ga0207711_10005140_pt1 | contig 11092 bp, 11 predicted proteins | sample KBSS34metaG_FD_184401 | JGI IMG/M metagenome (GOLD analysis project Ga0207711, IMG submission 184401) | Switchgrass rhizosphere microbial communities from Kellogg Biological Station, Michigan, USA - KBS S3-4 metaG (SPAdes) (version 2) | ecosystem: Host-associated > Plants > Roots > Rhizosphere...
CTCCCCGGCCAGCTGCGACTCGAACGCGGCCCGGATCATCCGCTTGGCCTGCAGCACCCCGCCGGGGGTGCCGACGGCCGCGCGCGCGACGAAGCCGACGCCGTCCAGGCGGGCGATGATGTCCGCGATCGGGATCGGGTAGCCGTGCGTCTGCGGGTCGCGCCCCTCGACGCTGGTCTTCGTGCGCTGGCCTAGCACCGTGGCAGCGGTCTGCTGGCCGCCGGTGTCGCCGAACACACCGTTGTTGAGCAGGACCGCGGTGACGTTCTCACCGCGGGCGGCGGTGTGCAGCACCTCTTGCAGGCCCTCGCTCACCATGTCGCCGTCACCCTGGATCGTGAAGACGGCGGTGTCGGGCCGCATCCGCTTGATGCCCGTGGCGCAGGACGGCGCCCGCCCGTGCAGGCACTGCAGGACGTCGACGTCCATGATCGTGACGAACCCGCCGTAGCAGCCGTGCCCGACGACCGCGATGCTGCGCTGCACGATGCCGAGTTCCTGCAACGTCTCCAACAGGATCCGCAGGACTACCGGTTCGCCGCAGCCCGAGCACATGGAGTGCTCACCGAGGAGCAGCGACGGCTGGAAGTCGGCGACCTTGCGGTAGCCCGACTCCGGGGCCCGCTCGGTCGGGACGATGGTCAGATCGGGTGAGGTGGTCATAGCGACCTCTCTGCGCTGGTGCCGCCGGTGCCGGCCGTCGCCGGCAGGGCCGCGAGGATGCGGGCGCGGACCTCGGGTGCGTCGAGCAGCGCGCCGAAGGCCAGGCCGGTGTCCGAGATGCTCACCCCGCCGATGAACTGGACGGTGGACCTGTCGTGGACGTACTGGCGGACGTCGTCGATCATCTGGCCGGCGTTGAGCTCGAAGACGAGCACCCGGCGGGCGCCGCGGGTCGCCTCCGCGAGCGCCGCGGACGGGAACGGCCACAGGGTGATCGGCCGGAACCACCCGATCCGGTGCCCTTCGGCACGCAGCTCGTCCACCACGTACTCGACGAACTTCGCCGCCGAGCCGAACGCCACGACGACCGTGTCCGCGTCCTCGATATACCGCTGCTCGCTACGCTGCTCGGTCCGCGCGATCTCGTCGAACTTGGCCGCGATCCGCTTCCACTGCCCGTCCGGGCCCGGGCCCGGGTTGGTGGCCTTGCCCATCGCCCATGTCCAGGTCTGCCGAGAGCGGCCGGTGCCACCGCGGGCGCCGTCCAGCGCCCAGTCCTTGGGCGGCAGGTCGCCGAATTCGAGGCGCCGCAGGCGCACGCCGACCCGGGTCTGAGCGATCAGCGGGTCACCGTAGAGCAGCGTCGGCACCCGGTAGCGGTCGGCGAGGTGGAACAGCAGCTGGGTGTGTTCGACGGCTTCGGGCACGTCCTTCGGAGCGAGCGCGATGGTGCGGTAGTCGCCCCAGCCGCCACCGCGGGTCGCCTGGAAGTAGTCCTGCTGGTTGCGCGCCATGTTGAACACGACCAGCGGTGTCTCGTTGAGGGCTGCCTCGGCGATGGTCTCCTGCATCAACGCGATGCCCTGGCCGCAGGAACCGGTGGCGGCCCGAGCTCCGGTCGAGGCCGCGCCGAGGACCATGTTCGCGCCCTCGATCTCGCTTTCGCAGTTGATACAGACACCGCCGGCCGCCGGCAGTGCCCTGGCCATGTTCTCCAGCAATGGCGTGAAGGGCGACATGGGATAGCCGGCGAAGAACCGGCAACCCGCCAGAATGGCGGACTCCGCGATGGCGGCGGACCCCTCCATCAGTCGCAGCTCGGACGCGGCTGTGGTCGCGGTGGCCGGGTGCGTCGTCATCGGCCCGCCCCCACGGCCGCGCCCGCGACGACCTCAGCACCGGTGCGCAGCGCCCGGGTGTTGGTCTCGGCATGCTGGCGGCGGTAGGGAGGCAACAGCGAGATCATCGCGTCGACGAGTGACTGCTCGGCGACCAGGCCGGTAAGGGCGTTGAACGCGCCGAGCAGGACGAATCCGCTGGCCTGGGAAGCACCCAGCGCCGCGGCGATGGCGGTGGCCTCCACCGCGACCACCCGGTGGGCGGTACCGGCCCTTGCGGGATCGACAATCGAGGAGTTAAGCAACAGAAGCGCACCTGGCCGCAGGCGGTCGGGCACCGCCCCACCGAACTTGTCATTGGCGATGATCGCGGCATCGGCGGAAGGCAACACCGGCAATGCGCGCAACGGTGCGCTCCCGATGACCACCGAAACCTTCGACGGGCCGCCTCGCATTTCGCCGCCGTAATCCGCCGCAAGCATCGCGTGCTTACCCTCCGCGGTCGCGGCCTGCGTCAACGTCTTACCGATGAGCTGCACACCCTGACCACCGATACCGTTGATCATAAGTGCGAACTCATCAGCGCCGAAGTGGCCGATCGAACGCATTCTTGTCATATCCTCCATGCTCGATGATACTGTTCGGGAAGTCAAGACGCATACTCGGATTTGGCCCTGCTGCAACAAATCGACGGCGCGAAAAAATCGACGGCGCGCGATGACGATCTCGGTAAGACCCACCAGTCGCCGCCGGGAGGACCGTGCCAACTCGAGCCAAGTCAGGTGACAACATCATCTGAGAAGTGGACGGAAGCGTATGGCGTTCACGGAGCTCCCGTCATCGGCAATCCCGCTGAGCGGGATAATCCAGTTGATGCGGTGGCAGTGACTGACGCGCAAGGCGTCACTACTGAGCGAGCGAGCGATCAGCGCGCTCGGCGATCAAGGGTTCGCTCGCCACGGCGGCCACCGAGGATCGAGCGCGGATGGTGACGCCCCAGTCGCTCATGTCCCACCTCTCAGACGGATCGGTCCTGGACGCACAAACAGGCCTACTGTGAGACCCAGGTCACTGCTACGCTCTCGAACTGAAATGAATTTCAGCCAAAGGGAGGCGACGGCATGGCTCTGACACTGAGCGCGAACCCCAGATCCGGGGCCGAGCAAGGTGTCCCGCCCCTGTCGATGGTGGAGCGAGTGACACTGATCATGGATTCGTTCGAACGCCCGCATACCCGCCTCACCCTCCATGACGTCGCCCACCAGACCGGCCTTCCCCGCTCGACGACCCACCGGATTCTGGATCAGTTAGTCCGTCTGGGTTGGCTGGATCACACGGCCAACGGCTACGGCCTGGGGCCGCGCGCACTCGGTCTCGGCGGTCGGGAGATCGAGCACAGCGCGCTGCGGGCCGCCGCGGCACCTCGCCTGCACGAGATCGCTCTCCAGACTGGGATGGTGGTGCATCTCGCGGTCCTGGACGGGGCTGAGATCTACTACCTGGACAAGGTGGGTGGCCGGGCCGCGGTGGACATCCCCTCCAGAGTCGGGGGCCGGGCAGCCGCGCACTGCACGGCGCTCGGCAAGGCGATGCTCGCCTGGCTGCCGCCAGAAGGGGTGGACGCGCGGTACGCCAGTGTCCTCGATCGATGCACCACACGCAGCATCGGGGACCTCGACATGCTGCACCAGGAACTCGGCCTCATCCGTCGTCGCAATGGTCTGTCGTTCGAACATGGCGAGTGCTTCCCGGACATCGGGTGCGTCGCGGTCGCGCTACGCGGACCCGAGGGGCCCATCGGCGCGATCTCCATCGTCGGGCACGCGCATTCGGCGCAGGAACGGGTCGCGCCCCTGGTCGTGAACGCGGCGCGAGCCGTGACGAACGACCTCTTCAGCGCCTCAGCTCCAACGCACCTCGTGCACCGTGGCCCGGCCACTCCACAACAGCTGGCGGGGGTGACGACCTGGAGCCGCGAGCCAGCGCACCGGTTCAGGGCGCTCGGCCCGAGGGACGACCTGCCCTGAGAAGAAGGCTCTACGGCTCGAGAGGACGGTTGGTCCAGCCTCCGTTGTGCCGCGGATACCATCCGCCCGCGGCCCAGGTGCCGCCGTCCACGTGAACCGTCGTGCCGGTGACGAATGACGACAGATCCGAAGCAAGAAACAACGCCGTACCGGCGACGTCGTCCGGCGTGCCGTGCCTGCCCAACGGCACCCAGGTGGACCAGCGCCACCGGTCCTGCGCATCCACCCAATCCGAATAGGGAAGCTGCTGGCTTTCCACCACGTCGGGCGCGATCGCGTTGACGCGTACCCCGTGGCGCCCGACCTCTACGGCGAGACTGCGGATGAACTGGCCGACCGCGGCCTTGTAGGCCGAGTACACCGCGTGCCCAGGAATACCACGAAAAGCCTCGACGGTCGTCAGGGCTATGATGCTGCCACCCCGACCACGGGCGATCATTCCGGGCAGTATCGCGTGCGTGAGGGCCAACACGTGTCCGAAATTGACCTCGTGCAGCCCGGGCCATTCCTCGGCTGATCCGTCGGCGAATCCGGACGGAGGGTGCAGGAAATGCCCGACGTTGTGCACCAGCACGTCCGGCTGGTGTTCGTCCGCCACCAGCCGTGCCGCGGCGGGCGCGGTGACATCGACGGTCACGGTACGCAGCCGGTCGGCCGCATCGGTGGCGGCGGCCAGCTCGTCCAACGCCTGTCCGTCGATGTCGACCGCCACCACCTGCGCACCGTGGGCGAGGAACGCGGTGGCGATGCCACGGCCGATGCCGGCCGCCGCGCCCGTGATCACAGCGTTACGGCCGGCGAGCAGTGGTCCGGGCTGGTGCGGTGTACCCACAGGTCTCCTCCCTCTTGAGCAAGCGATTGGTTGGTAGGTAGTCTCGCCAGGCTAGATGACGGATGGAGGCGCCCATGCGGCATCCCCGACTCACGCTTGGCTTGCCCAACTTCGGCGAGTTCCTGCGCGCCGACGACTGGCGGCGCCTGCTGGACATCGCCGAGGCGGCCGAGGACGCCGGTGTCGACGCGCTGTCCGTCGTCGACCATGTGGTCCTCGGCGGTGATCTCGACCGCTACCCCTACGGCTCCTTTCCAGGTGGACCCGACGCGCCGTGGCTGGAACCGCTCACGACGCTGTCCGCCATCGCCGGGCGGACCAGTCGAATCCGGCTGGCCACCGGCATACTGATCGCTCCGCTACGACCTGCCGCACTGCTCGCCAAGACCGCCGCCACGCTCGACGTGATCTCAGGGGGCCGGCTCGACCTCGGGGTCGGAACCGGCTGGCTGGCCAAGGAGTACGAGGCACTCGGGCTCGACTTCGCCGAACGTGGCCGACTGCTCGACCAGACGCTCGCAGCGTGCGAGGCACTGTGGCGCGGCGGCCCCACCGCCTTCGCCTCACCTCGGCTGTCCTTCGCAGATGTGTACTGTCACCCGGTACCGGCACAGCCGGGCGGCATCCCCCTGTGGCTCAGCGGGAAGGCAAACCACCGGAACGTGGAGCGCGTCGCGCGCTTCGGCAGCGGATGGATTCCCAGCCCGACCGCGCGCCCGGACGAGATCGCGGCCGGCGTCGAGCGGCTGCATACCGCGCTGAAGGAGTCCGGCCGCGACCCGGCTTCGCTGCGCGTGCGGGTCGGGCTGCGGCCGAGACGCGACTCGTCCGGGGACCTCGACCTCGACCTCAGCCTGGCCGCGCTTCCCGAGCTGGTCAGAAGCGGCGGGACCGATGTCCTCGTGCTCCTGCCGGCGTTCTGCCCGGACGCCGCCCTCACCGACCAGTTCCTGCGCCGCCTCGTGCCAGCCTTCAGGTCCGCCACGGCGTAATATCCGCCGTCAGCGGCCCCATTCTGTGGGTCATTGTGGTCCGGCCTCCTCCGGAGGCCGGGCGCATTCATCCCGGTCCAGTCAGCATCAGGTCGCGCGACGTCGCCCCGCGTAGGGCGCAAGAATCAGCCGGGTCGCGAGCCGTATCTGCTCCTCCCCCTGCCGGATTGAGGTCCGCCCGACAAGACTCGCGACCAGGACACCCCACCAGGTGTATGTCAGCAGTTGGACCACGCTGTGTGTCTCCGCATCCGGGCCAGGGCTGTCGAGAGTACGCAGGATGGTGTCATATAGTGCGGGTTCGGCCTTGTTGGCCGCCTGGGACGGGTGGTTCGTGTAGGTGGCGACAGTCGCCCGCACCATGGACGTGCACAGCCGCGGATAGGTCATCAATTTGCGGGTCAACGCCACCATCGCGTCGCCGATTTCAGCGACGCCTTCCCCGCACTCGTCCGGCCAGTCATGCTCGATAAACTCCATGACCTGCGCGTCGTACACCGCGGCAAAAAGATGGATCTTGGAGGGAAAATACCGGTACAGGGTGCCGATGGCGACGCCGGCGCATCGCGCGACATCGTTCATCTGCACACGCTCGAAGTCGTGGCTGGCACCAAGGTCGACAGCAGCCTCAAGAATACGATCTCGCCGCGCCACCTGGATTTCCGATACCGGCGCCGCAGGCGGTCGGCCCTCCGCAATCCTCGCCACTGCCCTCAACTCCCGCGCACCGATCGCCGGCCTCAGCGTACAGGCGGCCAGCGGCGGCAATCAAATTACGGGCGCGGACGGAAGCCGGACGACCAACGTCATGATCTCCTGACGCGGCTCTTGTCACCACACCGAGCGGGGCCGGGGAGCCGCCGCCGAGCCCGCCGGCCGCGAACGGGCCGACATACCGCCCGTCTCGCGCCCTGCCTCGCCGGAAACCTGGTGTGACCGCGGCCAATCTCTATGGGTGTGGAGGCCGAAGGACAACGTCGGAGAAGCCCGGGGCTGGGGCCGAGCGGATCTCACTCGGCCCCAGCCCCGGGCGGATGCGAACCTGCCCCGTCCGCGCGGTCATCATCCTGGGTCTGTCCCCGCGCGAACGGGCACGGGTCAGAGGCGCTCGATGATGGTCACGTTCGCCTGCCCGCCGCCCTCGCACATCACCTGCAGGCCAAAGCGGCCGCCGGTGCGCTCCAGCTCATGCAGCAGCGTCGTCATCAGCTTGGTGCCCGTCGCGCCGATCGGGTGTCCCAGCGCGATACCACCGCCGTTGACGTTGGTGCGGCCGTGGTCAGCCCCGGTCTCCTTCAGCCACGCGAGGGCCACCGAGGCGAATGCCTCGTTGACCTCGAACAGGTCGATGTCGTCGACCGACATGCCAGCACGCTCCAGCGCCCGGCGGGTCGCCGGGATCGGAGCGGTGAGCATCCACACCGGGTCGTCCGCGTACACGCTGAGGTGGTGGACCCGGGCCCGTGGAGTGAGGCTGTGCGTCCGCACCGCGGCCTCCGATGCCACCAGCACGGCCGACGCCGCGTCGCTGATCTGGGACGCGACCGCGGCGGTGAGCCTGCCACCGTCCTGAAGCGTACGCAGCCCCGCCATCTTCTCCAGTGAGGTGTCCCGGCGCGGGCCCTCGTCGACGGCAAACTCCCCGACGGGCTCGATCTCGCGGACGAAGCGGCCCTCGTCGATCGCGGCGATGGCCCGACGGTGGCTCTCCAGCGCGAACGCCTCCATCTGCTCGCGCGAGACGTCCCATTTCTCTGCAATCATCTCGGCGGCGCGGAACTGGGAGACCTCCTGGTCGCCGTACCGCTCGAGCCAGCCCGGCGACTCGGCGAACGGCGTGGTGAACCCGAACTGCGCGCCCACCGTCATGGCGGACGAGATCGGGATCGCCGACATGTTCTGCACGCCACCCGCGACGATGAGGTCCGCCGTCCCCGACAGGACGCCCTGCGCCGCGAAGTGCACGGCCTGCTGGCTGGATCCGCACTGCCGGTCGATCGTCACGCCCGGGACGTGCTCGGGCAGGCCCGCGACCAGCCAGGCGGTCCGTGCGACGTCGCCTGCCTGGGATCCGAGGGTGTCGGTGCACCCGAAGATCACGTCCTCGACGGCGCCCGGGTCGATGCCAATACGTCGGACCAGCGCTCGCAGGACGTGCGCGCCCAGGTCGGCGGAGTGCGTGCCTGCCAGGGCGCCGCCTCGGCGGCCGACCGGCGTCCGCACCGCTTCGACGATGTACGCCTCAGCCACGTGATCCTCCAACTGATGAATGGTGGGTGACGACGAGCGACGTCACGCGCGCTGGCTGCTGACGGACACGACCTCACCCGTCAGGTACGACGAGTAGTCGCTGGCCAGGAAGACGATGACGTTCGCGACCTCCCAGGGCTCCGCCGCGCGGCCGAAGGCCTCCTGTCCCTTGAGCTCCGCGAGGAACTCGGCGGTGGTCACCTTCGCCAGGAACGGATGCATCGCGAGGCTCGGAGATACCGCGTTGATTCTGATTCCATGCTCGGCGACGTCCATCGCGGCGCATCGGGTCAGTGCCATGACCCCGGCCTTGGCCGCGGCATAGTGGGCCTGGCCCTCCTGCGCGCGCCAGCCGACCACGGAGGCGTTGTTCACGATGACGCCTCGGGTGCCGTTCTCGACCATTCGCCGGGACGCCGCGCGCACACACCGGAACGTGCCCGTGAGGGTGATGTCGAGCACCTTCCCCCACTGCTCGTCCGTCATCTCCAGCACGGAGACCGTGCCCCCGAGCCCAGCATTGTTGATCATCACCGACACGCCGCCGAACTTCTCGGCGGCGTCAAGAAGGCTCTGGACGTCACCCTCGCGCGTGACGTCACAGACGAGCGACGCGACGCGATCCGCGCCGAACTCGGCGCCGAGGGACTCGGTCGCCTCCGCGAGCCGGCGTTCGTGGGTGTCACTGAGCACGACCGCCCGCGCGCCCTCCTCCAGGCATCGGCGCACGACGGCGGCGCCGATGCCCGCACCGGCGGCGGCGGTCACCACGACCGTCCGGTCCTCGAGAAGGCCGTGCCCCGGCACGTAGGCAGGAGCGGCCTGTTCGGCCCTGGTAGGGGTCATCCGCGTGGCTCCTTGGGCAGACCGAGCACCCGCTCGGCGATGATGTTCCGCTGGATCTCGTCGGAGCCGCCGTAGATCGTGTCGGCCCGGCTGAACAGGAAGAGCGTCTGCAGGTCGTCGAGGCCGTACGGCGACGTGGCGACCGTCAGGCTCAGGGCACCACGCACGGCCATCGCCAGCTCGCCGAGGTCCCGGTGCCACCGTCCCCAGAGCAGCTTCGACACCGATGCCTCCGGGCCCGCCGAACCCGCGTCGTAGGCGCTCAGGGTCCGTAGCGCGTGGGTGCGCATCACCTCCAGGCCCAGCCGGGCACGAGCGATGCGGTCGGCGATGATGGGGTCGTCGAAGGCACCGGTACGTCGTGCCTCGGCGACCACCGCGTCCAGCTCGCGGGCGAAGCCGACCTGCTGGCCGACGGTGGACACCCCACGTTCGAAACCGAGCGTCGCCATCGCGACCCGCCATCCGTCACCCGGCCTGCCGACGACCAGGTCGGCATCGGTCCGCGCGCCGTCGAAGAAGACCTCGTTGAACTCCGAGGTGCCGGTCAGCTGCAGGATGGGGCGGATCTCGACACCGGGTTGGTCCATCGGCACGAGCAGGTAGGACAGACCGCCGTGTCGCGTCGAACCCGGCTCGGTGCGGACGACGGCGAAGCACCAGTCGGCGTGCTGGGCCAGCGACGTCCAGACCTTCTGGCCGTCGATCACCCAGTGGCCGTCCTCGAGCCGGGCCTTCGTGCGCACGGCCGCGAGGTCAGAGCCCGCCCCCGGCTCCGAGTACCCCTGGCACCACAGCTCGGTCACGCTGACGATGCCCGGCAGGAACCGCGCCCGCTGCTCGTCGGTGCCGTGCGCGATCAGCGTCGGCCCGAGCAGTTCCTCGCCCAGGTGGTTGACCCGGGCCGGGGCATCGGCTCGCGCGTACTCCTCGTGGAAGATGACCTGCTGGAACAGGCTCAGCCCGCGGCCGCCGTGCTCGACCGGCCACCCCAGGCAGGTCCAGCCACTGGCGGCGAGGTGCTGGTTCCAGCCGACCCGCGCCTCGAACGCCTCGTGTTCACGGCCCGACCCACCCAGCCCCCGAAGATCGGCGAACTCCCCGACGAGGTTGTCCGCGAGCCACTGCCGGACCTCCTGACGGAACTCCTCGTCGGCGGCGGAATAGGTGAGATCCACACAGTCCTCCCCGTCCGCCGCGTGCGGCCGTCGGCGGACCGGCGTCACGCTACCTCACCTAGCGCTTGTTTGGTACGGTCCGGCTACCGCACCGTCCGCGCAGCCGTGGCCTGGTGCGATCACCTTGGCCGGCACGGCCCGCAGACCCTGGAGGCGCGACTATGACGCTGCAGGACTCGGTTCCAGACGAGGACGCGGTTGTCACCTACGAGGTACGCGGTCCGGTCGCGGTCGTGACCCTGAACCGTCCGCAGTACTCCAACGCGCAGAACTCGAAGGTCACCTACGCGCTCGACGCCGCCTTCACCCGGGCGACCAACGACAACGCGGTGAAGGTCATCGTGCTCGCCGGCAACGGCAAGCACTTCAGCGGCGGGCACGACATCGGCACCCCCGGCCGTGACATCCACGAGTCCTTCGAGCGCAAGGCCGTGATCTGGTGGGACCATGTCGACACCCAGGGTGTCGACGCGCGGTTCGCCCGCGAGTCCGAGGTCTATCTGGGCATGTGCCGCCGGTGGCGCGAGATCCCCAAGCCGATGATCGCCATGGTGCAGGGGGCGTGTATCGCCGGTGGGCTGATGCTCGCCTGGAGCTGCGACTTCATCGTCGCCTCCGAGGACGCGTTCTTCTCCGACCCGGTGGTGCGTATGAACATCCCGGGCGTCGAGTTCTTCGCCCATCCCTGGGTGTTGAACCCCCGTGCCGCCAAGGAGTTCCTCTACACCGGCGACCGGATGTCCGCCCAGCGCGCCTACGAGCTCGGGATGGTCAACCACGTGGTGCCGCGTGAGGAGCTCGAGACCGCCGTCCTCGCGCTCGCCGAACGTATCGCGAAGATGCCACGGCTGGGCCTGGCGTTCACCAAGAAGGCGATCAACCAGGTCGAGGACATCCAGGGCATGCGAACCAGCATGGACGCGGTGTTCGCGCTGCACCACGCGGCGCACGCGCACAACGCGGAGGTCGACGTCGACTCGCTCGGCGGCCTCGACGCCCGTTCCATGGCGAAGGCCAACAAGCAGGCAGCGGGCGAGGCATGAGTCTGGAGTTCACCGAACGGGAGCAGACGTTTCGTGAGGAGGCGCGGGCCTGGCTGGCCGAGCACAACCCCGGCCGTCTGCCCTCGATGGACACGGCGGCCGGAGCCGCGCGGCACCGCGCATGGGAGCGGCTCCTGGCCGCC
>Ga0207711_10005141_pt1 | contig 11091 bp, 10 predicted proteins | sample KBSS34metaG_FD_184401 | JGI IMG/M metagenome (GOLD analysis project Ga0207711, IMG submission 184401) | Switchgrass rhizosphere microbial communities from Kellogg Biological Station, Michigan, USA - KBS S3-4 metaG (SPAdes) (version 2) | ecosystem: Host-associated > Plants > Roots > Rhizosphere...
GATGCTGCCAGGTGCTCGCAGGCAGATTCTGCTGGTCGGTCTCGCCAGTCAGGTCTTCCTGATTCACGATCGCCAGCGCGCAGGGAGTCGCCAGAACGAATCCTAGCGGATCGCCCGGGAAACCAGACCTCTGCAAAGCATCCTCCAGGCGACCGAGTTCCTCCCGCCGCGAAGCCCATTGGTGTTGATACCCGGGCTCATCCACTAGGCCCGCGGCGCGGCGCGCTTCAATGTCGCGGCCCTGCCTGAATCCAGCCAGCGTCGGCAGGTCGTGGGTCGTGGTAGAAACGGCTGCCTGCGGCGGATACTCATTGGGCATGCGGAAACTTCCGTCGGGGTTCTTCTCGAACCATAGCAGCCGATACCCCAGGATGCCCATGTCGCCTAACTTATGGCGCACGGACCATTCCACTGTGCCCAGATCTTCGCCAATCACGACGAACCCGCCGCGCACGCTTTCGAGCGCGAGGATGCCGAGCAAGTCCTCGGCGAAATCGCGCACATACGCGCCCTGTGCAGCCGTCAGCTCATCCGGGATCCAAAACAAACGGAAGAATCGCATCACGTGGTCGATGCGTAACGCCCCGCCGTGACGCGCGTTCTTGCGGATGGATTGTGCAAACAGCTCATAGCCGTTTTCGCGATGCGCTTCGCGATTGGGTGGCGGAAATCCCCAGTCCTGTCCGCTCGGCGCGAGCGCATCCGGAGGTGCTCCCACCCGTGCGCCGGCCCCATAGAAACTCGCATTCATCCACAAGTCCGCGCCGAACCTGTCTGTCGCCAGCGCTAGATCGTGATACAGCCCGATCTTCATGCCCCGCGCGAGTGCATGCTCCTGCGCTTCGGCCAGCTGGCGATCCAGTTGCCACTGCAGGAACTTGTAGAACAACACTTCGTCGCGATGCTGTTCGGCAAACGCCTTCACCGCCTCCGAGTGTGGATCGTGATACTGCGCCGGCCAATCCTTCCACACCCAGACGTCGGGATGCTGGCGATGGATGTGCTCGTCCAGTACGCTGAACACCGCGAAATCGTCCAGGAGCACACCCTCGGTCTTCACAAACTCGTCCAGCTCGGCGGTTTTACCGGACTCTTGAAATCGTGCAAACGCCTTTCGCAAGGCCCGCAGCTTGATGGCGGCTACGCGTTCGTATTCGACCAGATCGGACGCGCGCAGCGGGTCAATCTCCTGATAAAGAGGGGTATCTTGGGGCAGAAAGCCCGGCACACGCTCCACATCCAGGTACAGAAAATTTCGATACAGCGAGCAGTGCGGCAAATAAGGACTGGTGTTATACGGCTGCCTGTTGGGAATCGCGTGCAGCGGATTTAGCGCGATGAACGCAGCGCCCGCGGGAGCCAGCACATCGATTGCTGCGCGCAGATCCGTGATATCGCCGCATCCCCAGTTGCGCGACGACCGCAAGCCGTACAGACTTAGGCCGACTCCCGCCATACGGCCTTCCACTACGCGTGCTCTACGCGGGCAAACAATCAAGCGGGAGTCCTCAAAAGCCTCCTGCTCCGGTTTTTTCATCCAGTAAATGCGCAGATGGTGATAGCCCAGGCGCATGGTCGGCAGGGGTATGCGTTTGGAAACGAACTCCTGCCCGGCAATAGAGACACGCTCAAGTTCCTGAAGCTCCGGCAGCCAGAACCAGTGATGCTCCAAATCGCCGTTCTCCCAGCCGAACTCGACCTTCACGGAAGCGCCGGCGCGAGCGGCAGGAATCCGCAGTGGAATCGCGTCGGAATCCTGATAGACCACAACCGCAGGATCGAAAGCCCGCGACCATCGCTTGAGGTCTCGTTCGGTGGCGGCGCGCTCCAACTCCTCGCCACTCTCCGAGGGAACCCCCAAAGCGGCCAGCGTTGCCCGCAGAGTTTCGTCTGAAGCCGAGTGGGTACGGCCCCAAGTGTCTGTATATTCGAGCTCGACGCCCCAGCCCGCGGCGGCGCGCTCCAAAGCTTCGCGGTCGGAGGCCAACCTCCAGTGTAATCTCCCATGAGATAATGTTGCTTGTGGAAGAGCCCAAATTTCAGTTAAGCCAGCCGCCTGCGCTATTCGCGCGCGTGGACGATGAACCCGAGCCATTAGACGAATTTGGGCAATCGATCCTCACCACGTCGCTCGATAAAGTGATCAACTGGGCACGCAAGAACGCCATCTGGCCGATGAGCTTTGGCTTGGCCTGCTGCGCGATCGAGATGATGTCCATGATCGCCTCGCGCTACGATATTTCCCGTTTCGGCGCCGAAGTGATGCGCGGCTCGCCACGGCAGAGCGACCTCATGATCATCGCGGGCCGAGTGTCCAACAAAATGGCTCCGGTGATCCGCCGCCTGTACGAACAGATGCCCGAGCCCAAGTGGGTGATCTCCATGGGTGCCTGCGCGACCTCTACTGGCGTGTTCTCCAACTACGCGCTGGTGCCTGTGAATCAGGTCATTCCAGTGGACGTCTACGTCCCCGGCTGTCCGCCGCGGCCGGAACAATTGATCTACGCCATCATGCTCCTGCAGAAAAAGATCGAGCAGGAAAAGAACGTGACGGCGAAAGTTCTCAACCTCGCTTAATTCAAAGCGCGTAGCCGATTCCCCTTCTCCATAAGTCCTGATATACTCCCTCGGTGCCAATCGGGCGCCGGGAGCGCAGAGTGAAATATTTTTACCTTTCCGTGATTGTATCGATGGTCGCGTTCGGCGCCGATCCGTACGCTGAACAGCTCTTTCAGAAAAACTGCGCCTCCTGCCATCAGGCGGCGGCTGGAGCCGAAGCTCGCGTGCCGCAGATCGCGGCGCTAAAAACCATGACGCCCGCTGCAATCCTGCGGACTCTTGAAAGTGGCCTCATGAAAGCGCAAGCTGCTCCTCTTTCCGGCGACGAACGTCTGAAGATCGCGACCTTCCTCGGCACGGCCGTCACAGTCGAACGCCGCCGCGAGGAAATCGCAAATCCGTGCCCTGCGAACGCCCCGTGGAAACAAACTTCAGGTTGGACCAGTTGGGGCGGCGGCCTCACCAATACTCGATTTCAACCTGCAAATACCGGGGGCCTGGCGGCAGATGCCCTGCCTCGGCTGGCTCTGAAATGGGCCTTCGCGTTTTCGGACACATCCACGCTGCGATCGCAGCCCGCGGTCTACGGCGGAAGGATTTTCGTCGGCAGCCAGGACGGCAGCGTCTATGCTCTGGACGCAGCCACGGGCTGCGTGCATTGGACCACCATGGTGCAATCGCAGGTTCGCTCGGGTATCGCCACGGGCGAAATCGCCGGCAAGCCTACGATCTTTTTCGGCGATTCAGCGGGCTACGTGTACGCGCTCGATGGGGCCACCGGGAAACAACTTTGGAGTATGCGCCCCGACGAGCATCCAGCCTCCACCGTAACCGCCACGCCCGTGTTCTATCAAGGACGCCTGTACGTCGGCTCGGCATCCCGCGAGGAAGCCTTGTCGGTTTCCTCCACATATCCGTGCTGTACATTTCGAGGCAGCGAACAAGCCTTGGACGCGGCCACCGGGAAAACGCTCTGGAAGCGTTACATGATTCCCGACGTCGCCAAGCAGCGCGCGAAGACCAAGCAGGGCGCGGTGGCGTTCGGGCCATCGGGCGTCGGTGTGTGGACCGCTCCCACGCTCGATCCGGACAAAGACACGATGTATGTGACCACCGGAGACAATTATTCCGATCCGCCCACCGCTCTTAGCGATGCCGTGGTGGCGTTGAAATTATCCACAGGCGAAATTCTGTGGTCGAAGCAATTCACCGCCAAGGATTCCTGGAACAGTTCCTGCCAGCTTCCCGGCAAAGTGAACTGTCCGGATACCGAAGGTCCCGATTGGGATTTTGCAGCGTCCGCTATTTTGGTTCCGCTGCAGAACGGAAAGCGCGTTCTGCTTTTGCCGCAGAAGTCCGCAGTGATCTATGGCGTCGATCCTGACCAGCGCGGCAAGGAGCTATGGAAAGGAAAGATCGGCGAAGGCGGTACGGTGGGCGGCATCGAGTGGGGCGCCGCTACCGATGGCCGCATTGTGTACGTCGCCCTCTCCGATATCCGCTTCGAAGTGACGCGCAAACCTGGCAGCAATGACCGCAGCTACCAGCTCGATCCGAACAAGGGCGGGGGAATTTTCGCTTTCCGCGTGGACAACGGGGAGCGAATTTGGCAGACTCCCCCGCCCGGCTGCGGGGACCGGAGGCCCTGCAGTCCCGCGCAATCCGCCGCCATCTCGGCGATTCCAGGGGCAGTATTCTCGGGATCGGAAGACGGCCACTTGCGGGCCTATTCCACTTCGGACGGCCACATCGCGTGGGATTTCGATACGGCCCGCGAGTTTAAAACCGTCAACGGAGTGGCAGGACACGGCGGCGCCATCGACGTCGCCGGACCAGTGGTCGCCGAGGGCATGCTGTTCACGGTGTCCGGCTATCCTGCGCGCGGCGGCATGGGCGGCAATGTGCTGCTAGCGTTCGGCGCCGAATAGCTACGGCAGGCGGGCGTTACCATAGAAGGGACGCATGTCCGACGTTTCCCGGGATACGGCCGCAGCGATCGAGGTTCACGATCTCCGGAAGATGTACGACCAGAAAGCCGCCGTGGACGGGCTTACCCTGACCGTGCCCCGCGGCTGTTTTTTCGGATTCCTGGGCCCCAACGGGGCCGGCAAAACCACCACCATCAAGATGCTGATGGGCTTAGCTCCGCCGACTTCCGGATCCATCCGCCTGCTGGGCTTGCCGATGCCCGAAGAAAGCCTGGCTATCAAGCGGCAAATCGGCCTGGTCCCCGATGAAACGCTGCTGTTCGACCATCTCACCGGCGGCGAGTTCATCGAATTCGTCGGACGCATCTACGGACTGGAGCGCCCCATCGCGAAGGAACGCAGTAAGGAACTGCTGGATCTCTTCGAGCTGGGCGATTCGGCCCGCAAGCTGATTGCCGAGTACTCCAAAGGGATGAGGAAGCGCGTGGCGATGGCGGCCGCGCTCATCCATCGTCCGCAATTGTTCCTGATGGACGAACCGTTCGAAGGTGTGGACGCCGTCGGCGCGCGGCTCATGAAGGACATCCTGCTCGAGCAGGTCCGCCATGGCGCGACCATCTTCCTGACCTCGCACGTTCTGGAGGTAGTGGAACGCTTGTGCGACCGCGTCGCCATCATCAATGACGGCAAGTTGGTGCAGGAAGGGTCGATGGAAGAGTTGCGCGGCGGGTCGGCGACTCTGGAAGACGCCTTCGTTCGCGCCGTAGGCGTGGTTACGATGCGCGATACGTTGGACTGGTTGTAATCCATCATGAATCAGGCCGGCGCCATTCTCTGGGCCCAGTGGCGCGCCACCCGCAACTTCTTTCCCCGGCGGGGCATCGCCTGGACCGCCCTGGTCGGTGCGATCTGGTACGGCGTGTGGCTGGTGGTGAGCCTCTCCGTCATGCTGCTCACCAGCTCCGCGATGATCGGCAGCACGCTGGCGGGTATTCTGCTGCTCATCTTTCTTTACTGGCAGGTGGTGCCGGTGCTGATGGCCGCATCCGGAGCCTCGCTCGACCTGCGCAAGCTGCAGGCCTACCCGATCCCGGTTTCGCAGCTCTTCGGTTTGGAGGTGATGCTGCGGATCACGGCTGCAATCGAAGTGGTTCTAGTGTTGCTAGGCGCTGCGATCGGGCTGCTGCGCAATCCCGAGACTCCGGCTTGGGGCGTGTTCGGCTTGGTCGCGTTTGTGGCGTTCAACCTGGTGCTGGGCGTCGGCTCGCGCGACACCATCGCGCGGATTCTGGCGCGCCGCCGCGTTCGCGAAGCAGCATTCTTTCTGCTGATCCTGTGTGCGGCGCTGCCGCAACTTCTACTGACCCGAGGCCGTGGATTCCAGGGGCGCTTCCGCGCCATCATGGCCAAAGAATCATCGCTCTTCTGGCCTTGGACCGCAGCCGCGCACTTCTCGCAGGGACGCGACACTCTGAAATCTTTGGCGATCGTTCTTGCGTGGCTGGCTGCCGCCGGGTTATTCAGCTACTGGCAGTTCCGCCGGACCATCAATTTCGATGCACAGGCGGCCGCCTCTCGCTCGTCCAGCGGATCCAAAACGTCTGGATTCGCCGAATGGTTCTTCCGCCTCCCGTCCATGCTGCTGCGCGATCCGTTGGGCGCGCTGATCGAAAAAGAAGTACGCTTCCTGAGCCGTTCGCCGCGTTTCCGCCTGGTGTTCCTGATGGGATTCACCTTCGGATTACTGATCTGGCTGCCGGTCGCGCTGGGCCGCCAGGGGGCCTCGCAATCGTTTCTCAGCGGTAATTATCTGACCGTGGTCAGCGTGTACTCATTGCTGCTCTTGAGTGAGGCGTGCTTCTGGAACTTCTTCGGCTTCGACCGCTCAGCAGCGCAATTCTATTTTCTGGCGCCTGTATCGTTCACACGCGTGATGATCGGCAAGAATCTTAGCGCGCTGTTCTTCATCACTCTGGAAATCGGCATGATCGCCCTGGTGTGCGGATTGTTAGGGATGCCCCTGAAGCCCATCAACCTGGCGGAATCCTTCGGAGTGGCCGCGGTGATCAGCGTCTTTCTTCTTGCGGCGGGAAACCAGCTCTCCATCCGCCAGCCGCGCGCGATGAATCCCGCTGCGTCATTCCGCTCAGGCACTGCCGGACGCGTACAGGCGGTCCTATTCCTGATTTATCCCGTCGCGTTTCTGCCGGTGGGCCTGGCGTACCTTGCCCGCTACGCCTTCGCGAGCGAGGCCGCCTTCTTCGCTGTCCTGGCCGCGGATGCCGCCCTGGCCGCCGTAGTCTATAAACTATCCCTGGATTCCGCCGTCCTAGCAGCGGATCGGCTAAAGGAACCGATGGTTACCGCTCTATCCCGCGGCGATGGACCGATTACCGCGTAGCGGCCATTTGCCGGGTAGATTCCAGCGCGAGCAGCTTCTCCTTGGTCGGAAGACCGCCGCCGAAACCTCCCAGAGTGCCGTCCCCCGCGATCACCCGATGGCACGGAATTACGATCGGAATGCGATTCTTTCCGTTCGCCGAACCCACCGCGCGCGATGCCTTGGGATTGCCGACGCGCTTGGCCAGCTCGCCGTAGGAAATCGTCTCGCCGTAGGGGATCTCCTGCAGCTTGCGCCACACTTTGCGCTGAAAGGCGGTGCCTTCGAGCGCCAGAGGCAGATCGAAGTCTGTGCGCTTTCCGGCGAAATATTCCCGTAACTGGCGCACTGTCTCGGCCAGCGCACCGGTAGACGATTGCGCCCACCCGGCTTCGGGACGCTGCGGTTTTCCATTCTTGGCGAACGCAATCAAATGAACAGATTCGTGGTCGCCCGCGATCAAGAGTGGACCGATCGGGCTGTCGGCATAACAGTACTTCATACGCTCAGTATAAGATGGAGACAACATGGCTCTTGCCGTTCTGTTGTTCGTGTTCTTTATCATCGTGATCTTGATCGCCCTTTTTATCTTTCCGCCCAACAAGTGGGTGGAGTGGTTCGTGAAGAACGACAAAAAGTAAGAGTTCAGGAGCGATCGGAGAATATTTTGCCTTCGGCCGCCAGCCGCTCCAGCAGCGCCGCCGGCTTCCATTCGAACTCTCGCACACCTTCGCAGATTTTCTTGAGTCCCACCGTATCCGCGTAAAACATCGGTCCGCCGCGATACGCCGGGAAGCCATATCCGGTCAGATAGATAACGTCGATATCCACGGCCCGCAGAGCGATGCCTTCTTCCAGCACCTTGGCCCCCTCATTGATCAGAGCGTAGACGCACCGCTCGACGATCTCCTGATCGGAAATCGCGCGATTCTGTTTTTGCAGCAGCGCGACTACATCAGGATCCGGCGCGGGCTTGCGATTCTCGTCATAACGATAAAAGCCAGCTCCGGTTTTTTGACCAAGGCGTCCCGCCGCATACAACTTGTCGATGCCGCTCGCCCGGCCAGCCGCCTTCGGAAATTCCTGCTGGATTCGCCAGAACACATCGATGCCACTCAAATCGGCCACTGCCAATGGTCCCATCGCCATTCCGAAATTGGTCAACGCGCGATCCACTTGTTCGGGCGTAGCGCCCTCTTCTACCAGCAACTGGGCTTGTTCCATGTAGGGAAACATCATGCGGTTGCCGACGAATCCGAATCCGTTTCGCACCACTACGCCGACCTTCTTCAGAGTCTTCGCCACGCTCATTCCGGTCGCCACGACAGATTTCGAAGTCGCCGAGCCGCGCACGATCTCCACTAGGCGCATCACGTTCGCGGGACTGAAAAAGTGCATGCCGATGACCATCTGCGGCCGGGAGGTGGCCGCCGCGATCGAATCGATATCGAGGGTGGACGTATTGGTCGCCAGCACGCACTGGGGCTTGGCGATCTTGTCGACCTCGGCGAACACTTGCTTCTTCAGCGCCAGCGATTCAAACACCGCTTCTATGACGATGTCCGCGTGGTCGAAGCCTTCCCATCCGACCTGGGGCGTAATTCGGGCGATACGCTCCTCGGCGGCCTCGATCGTAAGCCGTCCGCTTTTCACCGATCGTTCGTAATTCTTGCGGATGACCGCCATGCCGCGATCGAGTGCCGCCTGCTCGGTATCTTTTAAAAGAACTGGGGTGCCAGAATTGGCAAGAGCCATAGCGATCCCGCCCCCCATGGTGCCTGCCCCAATTACGCCCGCGTTCCGGATCGTGTAAAGCGCCGTGTCTTTGGGAATGTCGGGAATCTTCGCGACGGCCCGCTCGGCAAAAAACGCGTGGATCAGGCCTTTGCATTGATCCGAATGCAGGCAGCGCTCGAAGAGCTCGGCCTCTCTTCGGATGCCCTCGGCGAACGGCAGCGTCATCGCCGCCTCAACAGCATCCAATGCCAGTTCCGGGGCAATCAAGGAGTCCCGAAGTTTCTTGCGAACTGCGGAGATATCAGCCGGCGTCACCGGCAGATCGCACGTCCGCTTGGGAGCCGTTACTGTGCGCGCAAAACGGATCGCGCCTTCGAGCAGGTCTCCGTCGATCAGCTTGTCGAGGATGCCGGCCGCCAGGGCTTCTTTTGCCGAAATCGGCTCGCCGAACGCGCATATCTCGGCAGCCTTCGCCACGCCCGCGAGCCGCGGAAGTCGCTGGGTTCCGCCCGCACCCGGGATCAGGCCGATCTTTACCTCCGGCTGCCCCACCTGCGCATCCGAAGCCGCCACGCGGTAGTGCCCCGCCATCGCCAGTTCCAGCCCGCCGCCGAGCGCCGTACCATGGATCGCCATCACCACCGGCTTCGAGCAATTTTCGATTGCCGTGAAAGTGGGATGGAACGCCAGCATCTCGCCACGGCCCGCGAGGAATTCGACGAATTGGTGGATGTCGGCCCCCGCCACGAAGGTCCGCCCGCGTCCAATCATGACGATGGCACGCACTTCCGCGTCCTGCTCCAATGCGTGGATGGCCGTTTTCAGGCCTTCCAGCACAGCCGAACTGAGCGCGTTCACAGGAGGATTATCGATGGCGATCACGCCGGTTTCGCCCTGCTTCGAGGTCAAAATAAGTTGTTCCATCTCAGGCTGTCTTTAGCTTGACACTTTTCAAAAGAGGTCTTAAGATGAAGGCATCACTGAGGAAGGAGGTGGTCCAGTCTAATGATATCTGGCAGTAGTAAAAACAGCACTCAAACCACGCGTGAGGTGGCCGACTCTTAAAGTCGACCCGCTAACGTTCAGGTTTCGATCAGTGTCGAGGCCGCTGCTCCTGTGGACCGGCCCCTTCACGCGAAGAGAGTCCTGACAGTAACCGATCAGGCCCCGCCGCGGCCCTACCAGGTCGTGTGCGGGGCCTTGTGTTTTGGCCTGTGTTAGAATGGAAGTTCCATGAAAGCTGGAATTCACCCCGCCTACGAAGAAATCAACGTTGTTTGCGCCTGCGGGCACACCTTCCGGACTCGCTCGGCTCATAAGGGCGACATCCGCGTGGAAATCTGCTCAAGCTGCCACCCCTTCTTTACCGGTAAGCAGAAGTTGATTGACACCGAAGGCCGCGTGGATCGCTTCACCAAGAAATATCAGAAGGTTCGTGACGCGGCTGCTGCTACGAAAACAGCCGCTGCTGCCGCGAAAGAAGCCCGCAAGAAACAGCAGGCTCCTTCCAACTAGCCGGCAAAGGGTGTGGCGGCACTCTCAGTGCGCGGAAGCAAGCCGCTGCGCTCCGTTTTGCCGGCTGTTACTCAGAAGTTCGGCGTCCGCACCCGTATCGTCAGCGACTTGCTCTTCGTGTTTCCGTTGTCGTCCGACGCTGTAAGTGTGTAGTTAGTGGTCTTCTTCGGAAACACTTCCAGGCAATGTTGCAGCGCCGGTTTGATGGGTTCCACTCCCGGTTCGATCTTCACTGCGGTGGCGTTCGATACTCCGTAACACATCAGCACCCGCCCGCCAGGGGAAACTTCCTTTTCCGCAGCGTTGAATCCCAGAATGCTAAGCTGATCTCCGCCGAAAGCCTTGACCAGTTTACGATCTACCTCGGCTTGTTTCTCTTTGGACTGGCGCTCTGCTTCCGCGGCACTTTGGTAACGGGAGTAGAGGATCCATGCAGTCCAGATGGCGACCAGCACCATCAGAACCGTCGTGTAGGGGAGTAAACGGCGCAGCAAAAGGGAGCTGGGAGATTAGAATCCGCCGGGGCCGCCGCGCTGGCCGCCTTTCTTCATCTTCTCGCGCTCTTTACGCACGACTTCGAATTCGGACTGCTGTGCGGGCGTCAGCATCTCACGGATTTTTTCAGTTTGCGCTTTTTGAATTTCCTGCTGTTCGGGTATGGCCCGCTCGTGGATTTCGTTCATCCGCGCCCGAGTCTCATCGAAAATCAATCCCAGCTTGATGACCTGCGGCTCGGTCAAACTAAGACGCTTTTGCATGAACCCGATATAGCCGTGCCGGAACTCTTCGGGAGTCAGCTTGGCATTCTTAGCCTTGGTTACCGTCGTGACGGTGTACAGGCGATCGCCGAAAACACCCAGGACTCCGCCGCTGACGAACACCAGCCCCACGTAGAGAGCAATCGATTTGCGGGAAAAATTCATCGGTAGTCTCCCACCGGAAGAGCCTCCACATAATCGTTAGAGTGCTCCG
>Ga0207711_10005143_pt1 | contig 11089 bp, 6 predicted proteins | sample KBSS34metaG_FD_184401 | JGI IMG/M metagenome (GOLD analysis project Ga0207711, IMG submission 184401) | Switchgrass rhizosphere microbial communities from Kellogg Biological Station, Michigan, USA - KBS S3-4 metaG (SPAdes) (version 2) | ecosystem: Host-associated > Plants > Roots > Rhizosphere >...
CGGCCGAAGACGTGTCAGCGTGCCGTCGGCCAGCACGACGTCGAGCTCGAGCACGTGATCGATCGTCTTGCCGTACAGAATCGACCGCGCGCCGCTCGAGTTGTTGGAGATCATGCCGCCGATGGTGGCGCGGCTCGCGGTCGAGATATCCGGGGCGAACCGCAGCGCGTGCGGCCGCAGTTGCGCGTTCAGGTCGTCTAGCACGACACCGGGTTCGACCCAGGCGGTGCGTTCCGAAACGCTGACATCGAGCACGTTGTTGAAGTACTTGGAGGTGTCGAGCTGCAGCCCGGCGCCAATCGCCTGGCCGGCCTGCGACGTGCCACCGCCGCGGGCGGTAATCGACACGCCGTGCCGCGCGGCGATCTGGACCGTCCGGATCACGTCCTGGCGCGTGCGCGGGACGACCACGCCGAGCGGTTCAATCCGATAGACGCTGGCGTCGGTGGAATAGAGCGACCGCGACACGGGATCGAATCGCACTTCTCCCGTGATGTCGTGGTCGAGATCGCGCCGGAGAGCCTCGCTCAACGTGGGCGCAGGATAACGTAGGTCGGCAGGCCGACGGCGTCGAACTTCTGCATCACGCTCTTGGCCGGCTGCGCGTCCGGATCTTCAGCCTGAAACTTGATTTTGACGTAGCCGGCGAGGGCCGACTGCACCGAGGCGCTCTGCAGCGTCGTCTTGTCCATCGTGAGGCAGTTCTTGCACCACGTCGCCCACATGTCGATCAGCACCGGTTTCCCTTCGCGGGCCGCGGTGTCGAGGCCATCGGCGATCGACGCATGCCAGCCGGCTTTCAGCTGCTCCTCGACGCTCGACTTGACGTCGGCGGCGTCGACCCAGCGATTCGACAGAATCGAATAGGCTTCGTAGCCGTAGTACGCCGCGGTCGCGAGAATCACGACGCCGAACCCCTGCTTGACGCGCACCATCCACATGCCTGGCTTGGGCAGCGCCGCGAGACCGGCGCCGGCAATCGGCCAGGGAATGGCCATGCCGAGACCCAGGACGAACGGAAGGGCGAGCGCGATCTTCGTGCCGGTCGCGTAGAGATTGCTCGAGAAGAGCACCACCTGGATGACCACCGGCGCGACGCACGCGCCGGCCAGCAGCGCCGCCACCGCTCCCATGCTGAATGCGAGGATGAAGCTGCCGGTTCGCGCTTCGGGCCTGAAGCGGCTCGACAGGCTCGAGAAGTCGATCATGATCACGTCGAACATCGCCAGACCCAGCACGACGAACAGGATCGCGATGCCGGCGTTGAACCACGGCGAGGCGTTGATCGTGCCGAACGTGCCCGCCGTGAGGATGACGACGAGCCCCAGGACGCCGTAAACGACGGCCATCGCGCCGCCATAGACGGCGCCCAGTACGAACCCTCGCATCCGCGACGGAAAGCCTCGGTCGAAGCCGACCTGCGAGCCCGCGCCGATGATGGCGAGGTTGATCGGAATCATCGGGAGCACGCACGGCGTGAGGTTGAGCGCCAGACCGCCGAGGAGCACCAGCAGCAGAATCATCAGCGGCCCGCGGCCTTCGAACATCCCGCGCGGTTTGACGCCTGTCTCGGCGTCGTGAACGAATTTCAAGAAGTCGTCCGCACCGAGATAGCCGCCGGTCGTACCGAGCACGGTAAACGCATCGAGCTTCGCGAGCCCGTCGGATCCCGAATTCTCAGATTTTGAACCCTCGGAACTCTTCGAGCCTTCCGAACCGCCCGCACCTGGTTTTTCCCCCCGCCCGAACTTGATGCTCGCGAACGTGCTCGCAACGGCCGCGTCAGACGGCGGCGCCCCGGCCGCTGCAGGCACGACGTGGATGCGCCATGTCACCGGCGCCGTCTGCGGTGGATAGCACAGGTTGGCATCGCAGGCCTGGTAGCGGAGCTTGGCCGGAACCTCGACGTCGCCCGATGCCGTCGGTGCAATCGACAACTCGACGCCGACGACGAACTCGTGCTCGAAGACCGCGAGCGGCTTCTCCTGACCGGCTTGCGCCAGGTCCGTCGACGGCGGCCAGACAATTTCTTCGGCCGCGATGCCGGCCGGCGCTTCGATGGCCAGCTCGGTCGGGATGAGCAGCGGATCGCGCGGCTTGTTGGATTGAGTATGAAGACCTTCTGGCAGCGAGACCTTCAGCGCGACGCGCACTCGTTCACCAGCTCGAGCCGCCGGCCTTTCGACGAGAGGAACGACCTCTGCGCGCGGCCGGCGAAGTTGCGCGTGCGCGTCGCGCGCACAGAGGACACAAAGGTAACAAAGGACACAGAGGAACAGCGTGCGGCGTGTGCGCGCGCGCGCGGACGTGCTCTCCTCTGTATCCTCTGTTCCCCTGTGTGTCCTTGTGAGCGAGCTCGCGATCATTTCACTTCTTTGAGTGCTATTGCGCCCGGGGGCAGCGGTACCGAGCTCGGATCCACCGCGCCTTTCACCGGCGGCAGATCCTGGAACATGAAATCCCACTTCCAGCGTTCCGACGGGTTCGATGCCTGCAGCCAGTGCCGTGCTTCGAGCGGTCGATTGAACGACAGCGTCGTCAATCCCTCGAAGGCCTTCGTGCCCGGATGGCGGGCCGCGATGTCGGCGCGAACGTGGGCGGCGCCCGTGTAGTCGAAGTGGACCCCGAGCGCCGTGCCGAGGTTCACGAGAATCTGCCAGTCCGCCATCGCTTCGCCGGGCAGCGGAATGGCGCGGGCGGTGCTCTGCAAGCGGCCCTGCTCGTTGGTATAAGACGCTTCCTTCTCGACGTACGATGCGCCGGGCAGCACGAAGTCGGCGGCACGCGCCAGCGGCGTCAACAGCACGCCTTGGACGACGAGCAGCGGAAGCACGCCGCGCCGGCGCGCTTCCACGATCCAGCCCACGTCGCCCAGCGATCCGTCCGGTCCAGGATCGAAGACGTAGAGCGCCATCACCTGGCCTGCGTCGACAGCCGCGCGCAGGGACGAGATGTCCGCGCGCCCGGCTTCGGCGCCGACCGCGCCGGGCACCAGCCCGAACATGCGCGCGCCGTTGACATTCGGTGCGTCGACCGGCGGCACCTTGAACTTGGAGCCTTCGGGCTGCGGCTTCTCCGAATACCGCCACGTCACCGTGATGCCGCGCGGGCCCGCCTCGCCGACGAGCTCGCTGGTGAGCCGATGGAACAGGAACAATTCTTCGTGCGAGGCGTGCGCCGACACGAGAAAGCGAACCGCTTCAGGATTCTTACGGCCGGCGGCCGCGAGCGCCTCCGCCAGGGCGGCCATCGCATCGTGCCACGACGCCGGCTGCTGCAGCGCATCGCCGGTTCGAACCAGCGGCCTACGGAGACGCTCGTCGCCTTCGATCCAGTGGTACTCGAAGCGGCCGATGTCGCACATCCAGTAGCCGTTGACGTCCGGATTGAAACGCGGCGTGAACCGGATCAGCCGCGATCCCTTCGCCCATTCCGGCTTGGCCTTGATCCAGGCCGTGACGCTGCAGCCTTTCGCGCACTGCGTGCAGATGGTGTCGGCGGCCTGCGGGTTGTCCCACGGCCGCGACTTGAACCGGTAGTCGCGCGTGGTAATGGCGCCGACCGGACACACATCCATCAGGTTCCCGGAGAGCAGCGAGTGCACGCCTTCTTCCTGGAACGTCGCGATCTCGCTGCCGTAGCCGCGGTCGATGATGTTGATCTGGGCGTCGGCGTCGACGTCGCGCATGAACCGCACGCAGCGCGTACAGAGGATGCAGCGGTTCCGGTTCAACATCAGCGTCGGACCGAAATCGACGTCGGCCTTGACGCCGTTGCCGTCGAATTCGCGCCGCGGGAATTCCATCCGGCTCTGATCGGGTCCGAAGGTATAGGAAAAATCCTGGAGCGGACACTCGCCGCCCTTGTCGCACACCGGGCAGTCGAGCGGGTGATTGACCAGCAGGAACTCGAACACTCCGGCGCGCGCCGCAACCACCTCTGGCGTGCGCGTGCTCACGACCATCCCTTCGGTGCAGACGGTCGAACACGACGTCTGCAGCTTCGGCATCTTCTCGATCTTGACGATGCAGACGCGGCAGGAGCCGTCGATGCCGATACCGGGGTGGTAACAGTAGTAGGGCACGGTGATACCGGCCTCGATTGCGGCCTGCAGGACCGTCTTACCCTTCTCGACGGTCACCGGCGCGCCGTCAATCGTCAATGTCACCGTTTCCATAAACATCAAGAATATAACGATCGAGCACTCAACCTTGACAACACCCGATGGGGTGCCTACATTCCGCCCTGCACCCCCATGGAAGCCACACGGCCGCGGCCGAGTCTGTCCGGCGACTGGTTGACCGCTGCCGCCCTTCTGGCCGCCACGCTGTTGGTCGGGGTGCTGGTGGTTCGCGAGCTGCGGGGTGCCCCACGCGCCGTGGCCGGCGCCACAGAGCCGTCGACCCCTGCCAATGTGGCTGTACCGCCCGATGCCGTGTCGGTGCCGACGCTGCTGCTCGGCGCTGGCAATGAAATTCGCGTCGGCGATCCCCGCGCCGACGCGCTGGCGCGAATCGACGCGTCGGTCACCTTAGCCAGTCAGGCCGAGGAACAGGGTCCGCTCGGCATGCGCGAGGTTCGTGCCTATCAGCTGGCTGGCACCAAGTTCATCCTCGTGTTCGAGCCCTTCGAGCGCCGCGGCGCGCCCCGCGTCGCGGCTATCTACCTCCAGTAACCCGTCGGGTTCGGGGTTCAGGGTTCCAGGTTCAGCGTTCGTTCTGGTTCGCAGTTCGGGGTTCGGAATTCGAGGTTCTGCCGAACCCAGAACGAGAACGAACCCTGAACCCGGAACCCGGAACGTTGAACCCGGTTCTGGTTCAGTTCTTGACGATTTCTGCCATCGTGCCGTCGTCCTTGCTGACGTCGATGCCACGGAGGACACCGCCGAGCGGGACCCGCTTTTCGACCGTCCGATCGGTGACGGCCATCAGGACTTCGACCGGCTTGCGATCGGCGTACTGCAGCTCGATCGTCAGCGGCACATCGAATATCTCGCCGATCTGCTCGACCTGCAGGATGACTTCGTTGCCTTCGGTGCGATAACCGACCTTCAGTTTCGGCAGGGTCGACCCGTAGATCCAGCGCTCGAAGAAGCGCTCGAGCGACATCCCGGTCTCCGCCTCCATCGCGGCTCGCAGTTCCGCCGTGCCGGCCTTGTGGAACCGCGACGCGCTGTAGAAGTGGCGCAGCCCACGGAAGAACGGCTCGTCGCCGACCAGGCGCCGCAGCATGTGAAGCACCGCCGCGCCCTTGTTGTACACGAGCGCGCGAAAGATGCGGCTCTGATCGCGGACGTGTCCGAGCCGGTATCCGAGGTAGACCGGACCTTGATCCGAGTTGTCCATGCCCCACTTGCGCAGCTGGCGCAGCACGGACGCGAAGACGTCGTCGCCCTTCTGCTTCTGCGCGTAGAGCGCCGCGAAGTATTGCGCGAAGCCTTCGCTGAGCCACTGCTCGTGGTAGTTGCGCCAACCGATCGCCTGGCCCCACCACTGGTGCGCGAGCTCGTGGGCGAGGAAGAAGTCGGGAAAACTGCTGAACGCGGCCGGGTCGTTGCGCCAGACCAGCGGCGACGAGGGAAGCGGCTGATTGAGCGCGGCGAAGTAGCCAGGACTGTGTCCGCCAGGCAAGTCGCTTTCCACCAGCGCGATCGTGAACGCCGAATACGGCACGTCGCCGATCACCGAGTGATAGAAGAGCGCGATGTCGGCCGCCCGGTCGCCGAGCTCGCGTCCGCGCTGGACCTGTCGGGGGTTCGCTTCGACAGACAGGTTCAGACTGCTGTAGGAAGGGCCTACGAACGGTACGCTTGCCGAATCGCCGTTCTGCCGCGGCGGAAACGCGACGGTGGCCGTTTCCGCGCGCGCGAACCGGCTGACGACGAAGGCCAGATAGCGAAGCGGCTGCGAGGCCCGGAACACGTAGAGCTTGCGGTTCGTCGCCGCCGGTGCGCTTTCGATCCGCGGCGCGCCCCGGGCAGTGTTGGCCACGATCGTCGGGAATCCGGGCTCCAGCTCGCCGCTGGCCACGCAATCGAGCGTCGTCGGGACCGATATGCGAATGATCGCCGTCGCGTAGTCGCTGACCGGCGCCTGCGGATACCAGTAGCTGCGATTGCTGTACAGAAAGCTCGGCTCGGCGGCGATCGTCGGCATATCTTCCTGGACGCGTCCCTGCGTCAGCGCCAGCGTTTCGCGATCCGCCGTCTGCGGCTCGAGCCGGCCCGCGTAGGTGATGGTGAGGGTCACCTCGGCGTCCCGCTGCAGCGTCGTCGGCAAATTGACGACGATGGTGTTCTGGTTCTTGACCCGCACGCCGAACAGGCGGCCGTGCTCGTAGCTGACGATCGACTGGACGACGAGCGATTCGGCGAGGCGCATCGTGATGCTGCCGAGCGCGAGCGCCCGCACTTTGAGGCGCAGGCGGACGCGGCCGTCGAGCCATTGCCGGTCCGGGGTGATGGCGACGTCGATGTCGTAATCGAGGACGTCGTAGTCGACGAGCTCGTCTTCGTTGTAAAAGCGCCCACGGTTCGCGATCTTCCGCTGCGAGGGATAGATCGAAATGTTGTGGTGGCGCTTTCGATCGAAGACCGTGATGTCTTCGGCCTCGCTGGCGGATTTCGCGTAGGTCAGCGTATCGAACCGGCGCGTGTGGACCTCGGCGAGGAAGTCGCCCGAGCCGGGCAGCAGCGACCACGGGTCGCGGCTCAGATCGCCGAGGTCGATCAGGAACGACTTCTGCGAGTCCTCCCGAAACACCTCCTCCGCGCGCCGGAATTCCTTCGGGTCTGCCAGCTTGGGCTTCAGCTGCGTCGCGGCGAGCGCCGACTCGAAGTCGTAGGGATTGAGGCGGATGAAAGCGACATCGAATCGCGTTTCCAGGGTTTCGCTGCCCGCAAAAATCTTGACCTGCCCGCGTTCGGTGTCCGGCGTCGGGTGAAAACTCATCATGCCGCGTCCGACCAGCACCGCGGCGGTCGCGCCCTGGTCGATGTCAGCGACGTAGACGGAGCCCTCGGTCAGGGTGAGGTCGAGGTCCTCGGCGGCGACCCGCAAATCGCGCGCGGCAAACACCTTCGTCGGGTTGAGTGCGAGGCGATAGAGGTTCTCGACCGCCGACAGCCGCTCTTCGTCGTCGATGGCCCATTCCTGGGCGCTGCCGCGTTCGCCGACGCGTTTGACGTCCAGCCGCCAGGTGGCGGCGCGCGCGCGCGGGCCGAACTCGGTGAGGACGTCGACCATCAGGCGGTAGCCGTTGCCGGCCAGCGTGCCGCGCAGCGGCTCGCGATCGCGTTCCTTCAAAACCGTGCGCGTCGCGCCCGGTAGCAGCTCCGAGCTGCAGAACTCGATCGCCCGCTCGCGGTTGGCGCCGGCCGTCAGCAGCGCGAGGTAGGCGGTGGCATCACCCGATTTCGTGACCTGCTCGATCCGCGCCAGCAGCGGCGCCACGGCGTCACCCTCCTGTCCGTACGCGCGGGGGCACACCGCCGCCACGAGCGCGAACACCACGACGAGGGGACGACAGGACATTCTCACGAGTCTTTGCCGGAACTCTTATTTTAGACACTTCGACGAGCGGTTCGGAGTCGAGCCTATGCCGCGACGATCGCGAGACGCCGCAGCAGCAGGATGGTCAGATCGTCCGCCAGACGCGTATCGGCGCTGTGCTGTTCGACGGCGCGGACGATGGCCGACCCCATCGACGTGACGGGCTCGGTGCGGTTCGCCTTGAGCGCGTTCTCGAGACCTTCCTCGTCGAACGGCCGTCCGGCGGCGTTTTCGGCTTCGGTGACGCCGTCGCTGTAGATGGCCAGCACCTCATCCGGTTGAATCGTCAGCTGACCGGTCTTGTAAGTCGAGTGATCGAACATGCCGAGGGCGATGCCGCCTTCGGTCAGCCGCGTGCAACGGCCGTCGGCGCGAATCAGCAGCGGTGGCGTGTGGCCGGCGCTGACGTAGGTCATCTCGCCGGTGAGCGGTTCGTAGACCGCGTAGAAGAGCGTGATGAACCTCGAGCCGGGGCTGTGCCGGCACACCTGGACGTTCAATCGGGTAATGAGCTCGGCCGGCTCCAGTTTCTCGTCGACGAGCGTTCGCAGCATCGCGAGCAGCAGCGCCATCAGGAGTGCCGCCGGACTGCCTTTTCCGGCGACGTCGCCCACCGTCACGACAAGCCGGCCGTCCTCGAGCGGCAGGATGTCGTAGAAGTCGCCGCCGACGGTATTGGCTGGCCGGCTGAGGCCGAAGGTCTCGACGCCTGGCGCGCTGTAAAGGCCGGCCGGCAGCATCGCCTGTTGAATCTCGCGCGCGATCTCGAGGTCGTTCTTGAGCGACAGCCGGTCGGCAACTTCCAGCAGGACGAGCAGGTTCATCAGCGCGAACGCGAACAGCAGCGACCACGTCCCCTCACGGAAGAGAGGACCGGGCACGCCGACGCCGCCGACGAATGGCACCTGCGCGATCTCGACGAGACCGATGCCGCGGAACAGATTGAACAGTCCGATGAACGCCAGCAGCAGCGCCGCGCCGTACAACACCCGGCGCGCCGGCGACAGCTTCATCGTGAACGCCACGAACAGCACGCGCGTGTGGGCGACTGCGCGGCGGTGCCACGGCAGCGACTTGAGCGCTTCGGCGTCGACGCCCCGCGTGAAGAACTTGTACGCTTCGCGGGTGTCGCGCGTGAACAGGCGCTGCAGATCGTCGGCGGTCAGATCGCGGGTGTAGGTATTGAAAAAGTCCTGAAGACGCGACCCGCGCGGAGGACGGCGGCTCAAAGAATGCTCAGCTCGCGGCCGACCTTCGCGAACACGTCGAGCGCGAACTGCAGCTCGTCGCGTGTGTGGGTGGCCGTGACGATGGTCCGGACGCGCGCCTTGTCGCGGGCGACGGTCGGAAAGGCAATGCCCTGCGCGAAGACGCCTTCCTGAAACAGGCGGTCAGACAGCTTCATCGCCAGCGCGCCGTCGCCGACGATGACCGGGGTGATCGGGCTTTCGCTCAAGCCGGTGTTGAAGCCGAGCGTCTGCAGTCCGGATTTGAAGAACCGCGTGTTCTCCCACAGCCGCTCGATGATCTGCGGTTCCTGCTCCAGCACGTCCAGCGCCGCGATGCACGCCGCGGCGACGGCCGGCGGGTGGGATGTCGAGAACAGAAACGGGCGCGCGCGGTGATACAGGAACTCGACGAGCGCGCGGCTCCCGGCGACGTAGCCGCCGAGCGCGCCGATCGCCTTGGACAGCGTGCCGACCTGGATATCCACCCGCCCGTGCATGCTGAAGTGATCGATGGTGCCGCGGCCGTTCCGCCCGAACACGCCGCTGGCGTGCGCGTCGTCCACCATCATGATGCAGCCGAATTCCTCGGCGATGTCGCACAGCGCCGGCAGCGCGCCGAGGTCGCCGTCCATGCTGAACACGCCGTCGGTGATGAGCAGCTTGCGCTGCGCCGCCGGCAACTCCGCGACGATGCGCCGGGCGGCGGCGGCGTCCTTGTGCGGAAACACCTTGATCGCCGCCCGGCTGAGACGGCAGCCATCGATGATGCTGGCGTGATTGAGCTCGTCGGAGATGACGACATCGTCTTTGGATAAGACGGCCGCCACTGTGCCGGCGTTCGCGGCAAATCCGCTCTGAAACACGACGACGGCTTCGGTGTTCTTGAACACGGCGAGCCGCCGCTCGAGCTCCATGTGAATGTCCATCGTGCCGGCAATCGACCGGACCGATCCCGAGCCGACACCAAGACGGCGCGTGGCCTCCAGCGCGCGTTCCCTGAGCAGTGGATGCGTGGTCAGACCCAGGTAATTGTTCGACGACAGGTTGACGACCTGGCGGTGATCGAAGGTGGTTTTTGCCTTCTGCTCGCCTTCCAGCACGCGCAGGGTGCGATAGAGCCCCTGCAGCTTCAGCGTGTCCAGTTCAGTCGATAGATAACCGAGCGGATCGGATCTCATTGAAGGGATCAGTATATGACTACGACTACCGCGGCAGCTCGACGACTGAGTCCCCGCCAAATCTCGCGACCTCGCGGCCGCCGCGCTTCGTGATCCAGGCGGTCAGCGATGGCCCCTCATCGCGAACGAACATCGTTTCGTGAACGACCGCATGCGTCGCCCCGGAGTCGAGCAGCGCCTGCCACGCGCGGTCGGGGCGTGTCGCGATGTCCTGCAGACTGGTGTCGAGCAGCTCGTAATCCGGCGGCTCCCCGCCGCTGTAGCCGTTGACCAGCGGCTTCCAGTGCAGCGTCGAATAGAACATGTAGCGGATGTCGAACGCCGGCTCGCCGAGCGGCAGTTCCACGATCGCGGTGTTCGAGGGCAGGCTGGCGATGAAGCGATAAACCGGCGGCGCGTCCGCGCCCGATTCGAGGATATCCGGCAGCGGTGCGAGATCGGCGCGCGCGTACACCGTCGAGTTGCCGTTGATCGGGAAAGGCGCGGGCACGAACTCGATCACGATCAACGCCGCCGCCACGAGCGCGACGAGCCGGCGGCGCCGATCGTCGCCGATGGCGGCGACGCCAATCGCCACAAGTCCGGCGAGGCAGAAGGCGACTAGCATCGCGAATCGGCTCGGCACGCGGAGGGCGTCGAAGCCCGGGACGAATCGGTACAGCAGCGCGTACGGCGCGGATTCAAGGACCACCCGCCCCTTCGCCGTGATTCGCGTCCCCAACGAGAGGACGACCGCGGACGCGGCGATGAGCGACAGGATGGCGGCGGGCTGCTGGAACCAGCGGCGGGTTGCGGCGCGGATCGCGCGTGAGCCGACGAGCGCGATCGTCACCAGCGCCGCCGCGGCCAGAGCGGCCCGCCCGAGGCTCGTCACCTTGAGCAGCGGCAACCGGATCGACCAGCCGAACACGAGTGTCGACAGCACGAACGCGATCGCGATGACCGTCGTCGTGAACCACCCGGCGAATCGCGCGGCTCGCCAGGCACGAATGCACGCGAACACGGCGAGCGCGGCGATGGTCAGTCCCGGGAAGAGGGCGCTTTCGGGCTTCGGCCACGCGCGCAGACGTCCGCCCCACACGCGCAGGTTGGGCGCCGCCGTCAGGTACGAGTACGCGTCGGCGGCAAACCG
>Ga0207711_10005146_pt1 | contig 11080 bp, 10 predicted proteins | sample KBSS34metaG_FD_184401 | JGI IMG/M metagenome (GOLD analysis project Ga0207711, IMG submission 184401) | Switchgrass rhizosphere microbial communities from Kellogg Biological Station, Michigan, USA - KBS S3-4 metaG (SPAdes) (version 2) | ecosystem: Host-associated > Plants > Roots > Rhizosphere...
GAAGCTGTCTTCGCCCGCTTCACTGACATAGCCCTTTAGCTTTGTTTTATCCCGTAGCTTAACTTCATGCGCGCTCTGCGCCTGTCCCAAGCTTGCTAGGTGAGACGTTAGCTACACCTTCGATCCATCCGAAAAAATCTCAAAGCGATGGTGATTCTCGTCCGGAAAACGCGCATTTAAAGATATGACATTTAGCCCACCGGTTCGTTGACGAAGTCACCGGTAACTACAGGAAGGTAGCTATTCGACTGCCTTGAAAGGAGAATCAGATGACTCAACTACTAAGATATATCAGCGCCGCAGCAGACGGCACTGTTCTTGGGATCGACCCTAATGGTCAGATCCTGCAAGCCGTGTTAGGCCCATCCTGGACCACCATCCCGTCCACCAATATTACCGGCACCCTTAAGAGCATCGGTATTGCCTCGGATGGGACCATCTGGGGGATCAGCAATCCGGGTAGCGTTTGGCAGTTTGTTCCCGGCACGGGATGGACCAACGTCACATGTACCCAACCCATCACGAAAATATCCGTTGGCAGCGCCACCGCTATTTGGGCGGTCGATGCCGCGAACAACGTCTACCAATACGAACCGAGTTCTGGCTTCACTTCACGTGGCACCGGCATCACAAGCGTCAGTGCCGCCTCGGACGGTTCGGTTTGTGGATTGAACACATCAGGCATTCCACAGCAATACAATGCCGGATCCAACACCTGGACGCCGCTCATGGGCCCGTTCCCCGTAGCTTTTATTTCCTTAACCGCCGGAACGTCCGGATGGATCGCAGCGGTCGGACTGTCGGGAAAGATTTATCAGTACGTTCCTGGAAATCCGACTCCATGGCTGCCGGTTCAGACCGCAGTGACAGTCAAATTCAAGTCAGTCAGTGCCGGCGATGACACGACCATCTGGGCACTCGATGAGTCTGGAAATGCGTATTACTACGAAATGTCTGAACAGGATTGGGTCCCTTTCCGCAAGCAGGGTACAAATGTGTTGACCCAGATCTCCGTGGGCGATCAAGCCGCAGTCATGGGCATAGACGCAAGCGGAAATATCTATCAGATTACGACTGACGGAACGGTCTGGAGAACGATAGCGAGCAGCAGTACTCTCGCGAAACTCTCGGTGGCCAGTGCCAACGACGTCTGGGCTCTCGATAATGCCGGTAACGTCTACGAAAACACTGGCGGCCTGGCGAATTGGAGTCCACAGTCGATCAGAGGCGGTCCACTGAGCGCTGTGAGTGCGGCCGCGGACGGCACTGTGTGGGGGCTCGCTCCAGGCCTCACGCACGGAACTTACAACGTGGTTCGCTACCTTAGCGCCACGACCGGCTGGGAACAAATTGCCTGCCCGTACCAGGTTGTTGACATCTCTGTTGGCGGCGCCAAAACAGTCATGGCTTCGGACAGCTCCGGAAACGTCTACGAGTATTTGGGCGTCGAGGGTTGGAAAGTAGTTCCAGCGAACGATACCAAGGCTACCGGAATTTGTGTCGCGTCTGACGGAGCAATGTGGGGAGTCACTCCGTCCGGCAAGGCTTGCGCATACGTTGGGAAAACCGACGGTTTCTATCAAATACCTAACCCCATAGCGATACGGCAAGTCGCTGTAGGTAGTTCAACAAACGTGTGGACCATCGACATCAACAACAGCGTTACGCAGTTAGTGAACAACGCCGCGATGATTTCGGAGGCTTCAGTCGCACCGCCACGCGCGTCTTTGCCCGGCTGGGATACGGAAAATCCGTTTGACGAAGCACAAAGCACTCATCTCTGGATTGTGAACCGCGCAGTGCAGTTGGCAAGTCAGACCCCAAATACCGGTGCTCAGCTACTCAAACTGTTTCCGCCGTTCAAGGGACAGATTGGCAACACCGGACCCGACCACGGATTTCACGATCGACTCTGTCAGGGTTTGTACGATGCCGATTTTCTGCCGAAATACAATGGTCCAACGGCCGCGGGACAGCCAAGCTGGGCATCACATTTCTACGATCCGGAAACCGGCAAAAACTGGCTCGGTTCGAGTTCTTTTACAGCACTGACCGAAGGCCGCAAGTTGTTCTGGAAGGCAATCGACTATTATGTGAATGGCGACTGGCCCAACGCCGGATACTATCTTGGCCTGTCTTTGCATTACCTCACCGACCTGACACAGCCAATGCACGCCGCAAATTTTACCTATCTGAATTCGTTTATGCTCGGCTATCACACCGCCTTTGAAGAGTATGTGATGGCGATGCAAACCACCGTGACGCCGCCCGCTACGCTACCTCCCAGCAATCTCGGAAGCGATCCCGGAGCGTACTTCATCAGCGCCGCGACCAACTCGAAGAATAGGTACTATCAGGCTATTACGCCGGGGAGCATTTACATGCTCTATAATTGGTTTTCCGGCCTCACAAATGGTCAGCGTCAACAGCTCAAACCGAACGTAGCGCCTATTTTGACAGACGCCATTACTATCACGGCGCAGTACATGCTCGCATGGATGGCGTTGGCCACCAGCGACATTACCCTCTGTCAGTTCATCTCCAGCTACAGTGGAAACGCGATGGACATTACTGACGGTTCCACGAGTTCCGGCGCCGTGGTCCAACAATACCACTGGAACAACACGCTGGCGCAGGGCTTTCGCATTGTACCGCTCAGCAACGCCGACCAGGGGTATTGCAACATCATCGCACAGGTTAGCAATCTGGCGCTCGATGTACAGAACCAATCAAAGGCGCCAAATGCGCTAATCATTCAGAACACGCTCAACTCCAGTTCGGATAGTCAGAAATGGCAGTTCATCAGGACCGATGGATCTACTGTCTCTCTCGTAAATAAGAACAGCGGTTTATTGGTAACCGCGCAGCAATCCAGTTCTCAGCTCGTTCAGGGTCCAAAAGAGAACTCGCGCATCCAGCAGTGGCAACTCACACCCGCGGCTCCAGTCTATATCAAGTTGTCGGGTAGTAGTCTCAATGTCGACAGCTCACGATCCCCGAGTCTGATAGCGTGGAACGCAAATACCACCGCTGCACAGCAGTTTCTGTTGGTTCCACTGGGCGGCAATGACATTGGCTATTACATGATTCTCGCCGCAACCAACGGTGAGGCTTTGTGGGGCGCGTCGCCACAGGTAATTCTGCAGCAGTGGGTTTCATCCGACGGTCAGAAGTGGATGCTGGTTCCTCAGGCAAATCAGAATTACTCGATCCAGAACAAAGCCTCGAAGCAATTCCTGTTCGTGCCGCAGCAGTCGGGTCAGTACCAGCCGGGAACGCTTGTAACTACATCAACGCAACAGGTTTCCTGGGTCTTGAGTCCGGCAACTGCGTTATCGGATGAGGAGGTGTTGGAAGAAATGCCGGCTTCCGCAGCCGCTGCAGCGACTGCTGGCTAGCTGGGCCATTATTTCTAAGGAGCGGTTTGGGCCCGGTGAAAACGGGCGACAGCGTCAACGTTTCACGCTTTCGCCCGCTTTCGCGTGCTCTCGATCTAAATGCGATCGCTTCCTGGAGTTGGCGCGGCTTCCATGACGAAGCTGCCCGCGCAAACGCAAGCATCGCCATCGCCCGCTCGGTGCTGAAATGAGAGCGCTACCTGAGCTTCTCCCTGGCGAGAACAGCTCCCGCGAATTGAAGCTTAAGTCGCAATCGCAGCGAAGGCTCACGAAATCCGTTCACAATCGAGTCAGCTTGAAACCAATCCGTGTTAGCGAGAGCCGAAAGCGAGGACTCGATTTTCAACTCACTAAGACTCTCCGGGAATACGCCAAGCTTTGTGTGTGCTTCGCCGATCGACGCATCGAGTCCAAACGCAAAAGGCGGCCTCGATGGCGGAGCAATCTTATATTCCGACGAGTTGGCGTACTTTGCGGCAGTCGATAATGTCTCAAATGCTCGACGCTCATCACTCTCCGACAACATCGCAGCAGCCATCAAAGTCAGTTCGACTTTCTGAGGACTTGGGGAGGCTTTATCCAAAGTTTTCAGCGCATTGGAGATCAGCTCGAAACCTATAACCCGATCAGTTTTCGCTGCAACTCTTGCCAATGCGAGCAAGGCCCATGCTCGGTGCTCTTCCGACTCAATCGACCCTGCGAGCGCTTGAGCTTCGATAAACTTCTTTTGTTTCACGAGCGAGTCAATGCGGTTGATCGTTAAAAGATCCGTGTAAGCTGCTTTGGCGTCGTTGTCGCTGAAGCTGTTGAGAGCTTCCGCAATCAGGCCAGCCCTGGTCTCATTGTCTTCGTCGTGGCTTGCATCTTTCCGTAAGAGTTCAGAAACAAAACGAATAAGGCGATAGTCGCGCAGCTTTGGATTTGGCTCCTTTACGATGTCGTTGAGTCTGTCCCTCGGATCTGAAAATTTCTCAGGTGGAGTTATTTGGACCACCGGCCTCATTTTTTCCGGAACCAACGGGAAAACTCGATCCAGTATTAAGTTGATAACGATCAGTTGGTCCGGCGCGTACTGCGAAACGATGGGATGCACGTTCTGTGAGAATGCAAAGTATCCCCGAGTGATATACGAAGGATCGATTCCAGGCTCTTTAACGACGACGTCCCAGGTCTGGACTGAGCGCAGCAGGAACGCGATAAATTCGCTTCTGGCTGTCGCCGACATCTCCTTATCGGTGAGAATGAGGATGGAGGTATAAGTGATGCTATGCGGATCAAGCGTGACGTTTCCAGCCAGTGCTCGAGCTATACCGATTTCGAGTTTGTTTAGAAATGCGCGGTTGGCGCTTTGAGTCAACTTCTCAAAGATATCAAACAATACACCGGAGACTGTTCCTCTCTGCACACTCTGAATTGCAAGGGCGAGTGCTTTATCAGGATCAGTCTCGATCAAGGAAAGAGCGATCTTCGCGAGTTGATCTGCGTGAGCACTTTGATCGCTAAACTCGCGAGACCATGATCCGTTTTTAAGGCAGATCGGAGTCTTAACTAACTGTTTTTCTCAGCTCTTGTCAATGTTTCCATCGATTCCGGACAGCAACGATCGATCTGAAACAGGAAAGGAAGCTCGTTCGAGATCTGTATCTGGTAGTTGCTCTTAGGGAGGGATTCCTCATCGATCCGAATGTTCTTGGCGAGGTTGTGCAAGACGGTGTGCGGTTCAATGGACCAATTGACCGTGTAAGAACCCGGATCGCCCTGCTTCACTTTCCACAACGCAAGTTCGAACTGTGCGACAGAGGCTATAAGAGGATCACTATGAGAGCTAAGTGCCGCTAAAAAGTCCGGGGGCTGAGTTTCTCTGAAAGGAGAGATGTTGTGTTGGGTGATAAACGCGTCAAGCTCCTGCTTCAAAAGATTCCGGTGCTTCAGAAGTGTAAACGTGAGTATGCAAGCACGCTCCAGCACATAGACGCGCCAGAGGAAAATGTTTCCTCGCGCTTCTTCCAGGTCCCTTGATTGCGAAACTTTGCGGAAGTAGTCGTCATCGCCGGCTCGCACTTGATAGTTCGATCTGATCAGGCCCAGGAGTATTCGCTGATGGCTAGCAAGGTTCATATCTCAATTCCAAATCGAGTGCGGAGACGACGCAACTCTTTTGTGATAGCGGCATGGCCCAGACCAGGCACAGCCTCGGGCATGAATTCATACACCACCACTTCGGCATTCGTGGCCAACTGTCCAATAGCGTATTGGGCCAGGTCGACCGTACAGTCGCGAGTCAGTTGAGAGTGAACGTCGAGCAAAAAGCCGTTGTGTTCTACTCCACAAGCAACGTGCAGTTCGCGGACGTTAGCAGCATTGAGTTCGTCCAGGAATTCGGGAATATTTAACCCATGATTATGAGCGTCGCATTCGAGGTTATATACGTCGAGGATCAAACCACAACCGGTCCTCTCCGTGAGCGCGTTGAGAAAACCGGCATCGGAGTAGTCACCCGGAAAATCGGGAATTACGTGAACAATATTCTCGAGTAAAAAAGGAAGCGGGTAACGTTCCTGTATGGTGCGAACTCTTTCACACACGAGATCGAGCGCCTCTTCGGTCTTCGGCATCGCGAGCATGATCCCCAAATGCTCGCCGTCGACTTTGGTATACCCGAGGTGCTCGCTGTGCCAGGCTACATCCACCTGTTCGAGAAAAGCGTCAAGGAGCCTTAGATAGTTGGTGGACCATCCCTCGTGCGAACCAATGGATAAACTAACGCCGTGGACGATGAACTTAACGGCCTTGCCGATATTTCTGAACTCCGTCATCACCTCGGAACTCAGAACAATCTCGTCTCCTTTGACCTCGGCAATCGTCTCGGGAGTTACCTCGATATAGTCAATGTAAGGCAACATGCTTTCAAGAAGGGCAGGGTCACGTCCCTCATACGTGACCCCCAACACCACGGAAGGTGGCGCTTCCTTGTCGAGAACGCTGGTAGACATTGTGCTTTGAGCTACCATTTAACGTTGCACCACGAGACCAGCCTTAATGTTAGCAACACCGGCCAGCGACTTATTGAGCGCGGGATCTCCGCGTAGGAAGCTGAGGTCAAAGCCCGTCAGCCCACAATTGCACCCGCCCTTTGTTATCTCGCGAACAGCCAGGTCAAGAGCCTTGTGAAGATCTTCCATTGTGACGCGTCCTTCTTCGACCACGATCTTCACATGGGCATTCTTAACCTCGGTTTTTAAATTTGCCATTGTCTCTCTCCTTCATCGTTTATGTTTATTGAGCAGGACTCAATCGGCGCCGTGAGTCACGGCGCCTTTTGACATTTATCCTGCGGCAAAACTTGAGCTTGCCTTCCTTAATGTAGAAAGCACGGCAAAACGTGTCTTGCTGGCGCATATTGATTTCTTTAAGGGACCAGGCTTGATTTTGCTTGCCGGATGGGATTGAGGCTTATGTCACGATTGCGGCGAGTTGGAATTAGCCAACGGTCTTACAAGAATAACCCGTAGAAGAAAATCCCTATTGCCATCACTAACGCAGAGAGTCCGGCTATCAAGAACATCGTAGACTCGGTGCGCTTAACACGTAGAGGACTAGTCTGCATCACCGCTTCACGCAGACCTGGGTGTAGCGCCAGAATGATTTCAACAATCCCGATCACCAGAAGAGCAGAGGCCAAAATATATTTCCACATGGCATAGCATACTCCAGAATTACGGTCCGACCCGAAGAGTTAGGTGAACGATGTGATGTTTATTGCAGGCGAATAAGTGAGACGAGCCTGACTGAGAAGCGTCAAGGTGCTTCTCAGCCAGGCTTGAAGTTGACTGTCGTGCAGTTGATCACGATCAGGCTTGAACGGCCAAGGTATTGACGTCGAAGCTGAGTGTCTGTTGATTAGTAAATTCAGTAGGCGTAACTACAAGCGGAAGATCAAGCGCCTCTATCCGAACGCTGCACCGGATCTGATCGGGAATAAAATCAGGAGGCACGAGGGGATTCCGATCCTCATCCAGCGCAGCTCTGGTCACAGTCATTGAGACAGTGCGCGGGATTTTTTGTATCGCGCCGCCGTCCGTCACTGCCAGGATCTTACTTGGGAAGCTGGTCAAAACGTCGCTCGTTGCGGCTCCGGAGGCGTCCTCTCCTATTACATCGATCCTTTCTCGGAACTTCAGTCCGAGTCCAACCAAATGGCGTTCAAATACACTAAACACCGCGTTGTATTGAACGGTGATTTTGACATTGTTACCCTGTCGGTCCAGAGACAGTCTGTGGGTATTGGTCGTTGGCATGATTGATCTCCTTAGTATTGAGGTTAGTTGATTGATGGTTTAAGTTGCTTGTGACGCGCTAACAACTAGTTTCACGAACAACCGAGCCGCTGTGACTCGGCTTCCAGCCCTAAGATCCTTAGCGAAATTGCCTTTGTCTGCGGGAGTTTTTCCAACCGTTCAATCTCCGTGGCAATTTTGGCGCATTGAATGGAATCAACCACGGCCGGGCGGGTAACGTTATCGATCTGAATCATCTGGATTCCTGCCGCCGTGAGTGCGGCGATAGTGTTGCCTGTCAGAGTAGCTTCGATGTAGTAGGCCTTCTTTTGAAAATCGAAGTTCCATGGTCGGCCGCATACGCTGATGGATTGCACCTGGTAATTATCTGAGAGAGAAAGGCCCGGCCCCGCGCTGTCGAACGTGAGGAGTGATTTTTCCGTTCCGGTTGACAGGTCAGCCTCGATCAGTTTGGCGACGACCCGCGCGCCGGGACCCGAAGCGAGGTAACGTAGCCTCATACGAACATCCAGAGAGTTGAAGGCGGTGTTTGTCCGGCAAGCCCGCAGAGCAAAGAAGCTATCTACGGCTGTGACGTTGTAGCGAATGACTGCTGAATCTGTTGTCGAAACAAGAGAAGGGTTAGGATTCGTAATTACTCCCACCCGTCCCATTTGCACGATGCCATGGTCGAAGAAGACTTTCCCGACAGATGTTTCGTCAAGCGTTCCAGCCGAGCCAAGTGTGGTCCAGTTCTTGTCAACGTCCGGCGTTTGCGCCTGCGCGCTGACGGCGAGGAAAACAAAACAAATGGCTATAGTGATGTTACGAAAATTGAGAAGGTAGCTTTTGGAGGATGTCCTGATCCTACTCCTGCGAGATACGCGGTTGAGAGTGGTGGGTACTCTTAATTGATCTAACGCGAATTTTTCGTTTTTGATTTTGGTCATGACTGATGTCTCCTTCTTTCGATCGTTCCACTGTTCACTAACCAACGCGGAATTCGCGCCGCAATCCCCACAAATATTTTTCTCGATTTAGAATTGCCGCCAACGGATATTGGCGTTTGTTGACGCATCAAATTTTGCGATTAAATCCAGCGCCCTTTGAAAACCGAAACGGCAAAGTCGGTGAGGACTTTGCCGTTTCGGTTATATCTGCAGCTCCCCGCGCAAGCTCATTCAGAGGTAACCTGGCGCGGTGAGTCACGAGTACCTAACACTCTTCAGCAAGTAGCCGGCAGGCTTTCTCGTCCCCGTTTCGACATCTTCGTTTCAACTCGAGGCACAGTTTCCTCTCTAAAATGTCGGCCGGACTATGTCCACCGCCGCCCCTGGGCGACCCGTACCAGAGGGCGTCAGCGAACACACGTGCCATCCATTCACCGATAAACGGGGGAATCTTTTCGTCAGTCAAGGGCAGCATCATCACCCGCTGATTCATTGGCTCAGGGTCCGATGCGCGAAGCAGGGAGGAGACGGCTGCAAACGGCTCGTTCGCCGATTGCTCCTTGAAGTGAATTCGAACTAAGGGATGCGAGTGATCGCGGCACGAGCGTTCACTAAGAAACTCCACCTCTTCGATTACGTCACAAGGAATCTTCGTCCAATTCTTGCAGGACGTTCCCAGAGAGAAGAGGAATGCGTCGTAGCTACCGTCTGCGGGCTTCGCAAAGCCTTCACAGATTAATGGTGTCCGTAACGCGCCCCCGGTGAGTCTTTTGAGAAATTCGTCCGCGTTATATGTATCAGTCATAATAGTACCTCCAAGATCGTTGTATTTCGGCCAACATCAGACTTAACCGGGTGTGGAGACTTCATTCTCCTCAGAATAAATCGATCGACTTGCGCTCCGGCCGGAAGAATCATGCGTCACTTAACTAACGCGCAAAGCGGCTTGGGATTCCCACAAGTGTTTTCGGGGTGTTAGAATTGCGCATCCAACGAGTGCAAGGATTGCTAACCTCATAGATTCCTGATCGCAACACGGTTTGCAGGAAAGAAAGAGACAATCGAATGGCGACACGCTCGTCGCAAGGCATCACTCAACTCCTTGAAAGATGGAGCCAGGGTGATGAGGAAGCGCTGGATCAGTTGATGCCGCTGGTCTATGACGAACTGCATCGACTGGCAGGAGCCTATCTTCGTAGCGAGCGTCGCGAGCACACGCTGCAACCCACGGCCCTTGTGAACGAGGCATACCTGAAGCTGGTTCGCCAACGGAACATTCAGTGGCAAAACCGGGCCCAGTTCTTCGGTGTGGCGGCCCAACTGATGAGGCGCATCCTGGTCGATCACGCGCGCGCTAACTATGCTGAGAAGCGCGGCGGCGATCGAGTCAATGTTTCATTGAAAGACATCGGCGCTTTTGGCACGCAGCCCACAACAGACGTTTTGGCGCTTCACGATGTTCTGAATCGACTAGCGGAGATCGATCCCGATCAGAGCCGTATCGTTGAGTTGCGGTTCTTCGGTGGACTAACGATCGAAGAAGCCGCGGAGGTGATGCAGGTTTCGCACTCAACGGTGGAGCGCGAATGGAAAATCGCCAAGGCATGGCTCAAGCGCGAACTCACCAAGGGTGAAAAACACTCTTGAGGGACTTTCTCGTCAAACTCCGCGTTACATGTAGGCCGTTCCCCCAACCAGGCCAATCACTCAATTAAATCGCCATGAGCACTTGGAACCACTGGCAGCAAATCAAAGCAATATTTAACTCTGCCCAGGAGTGTGCGCCGGCAGATCGCGCGAGCTTTCTGAAGAGTGCCTGCGGTGATGACGAATCAATGCGGCAGGAAGTCGAATCGTTATTGGCAGCCGACGAGACCAATGAAGACTTTCTTGGCACGCCGGCATACGAGCTTATGGCGGGCGTCCTGACCAATAAGAAAACGGAGTTCGTAGCCGGCCAGGAACTCGGTCCCTACACGATTCTATCGTCGCTGGGCACCGGCGGGATGGGTGAAGTCTACCTCGCGCAGGACTCGAGACTGCCGCGCAAGGTAGCCCTTAAAGTTCTTTCCATGGAAGTCGCGAGAGATGAGCGGCGGGTGCAGCTCTTTGAACACGAAGCCCAAGCCGCCTCACGTCTCAATCATCCCAACGTCTGCATGATTCTCGAGATTGGCACAGGACCGGACGGGCGTCGCTTCATCGCTATGGAGCACATTGACGGTCTGACGCTGCGAGACCTCATGGAACAGAAACGGCGGCTCGCGCCGGTCGAGGCATTGGATGTAGCCATTCAAATTGCGGCCGCTCTGGATGCCGCTCACGCTGCGGGTATCGTCCATCGCGATATCAAACCTGAAAACATAATGTTGCGCCCGGACGGCTACATAAAAGTGCTCGACTTCGGCATCGCCAAGCTCAGCGAGAGTCTGCCTCGGCTTGGAGAGGCTTATGC
>Ga0207711_10005148_pt1 | contig 11079 bp, 9 predicted proteins | sample KBSS34metaG_FD_184401 | JGI IMG/M metagenome (GOLD analysis project Ga0207711, IMG submission 184401) | Switchgrass rhizosphere microbial communities from Kellogg Biological Station, Michigan, USA - KBS S3-4 metaG (SPAdes) (version 2) | ecosystem: Host-associated > Plants > Roots > Rhizosphere >...
GGTTTCCTATGAAACCGCGAAGGAGGACCTTTCATACTGCCAGTTGTTCGAATTAAAGAGACCTTAAGGGGGCCGAGGCTCTCTGGCGCAATCTTGGCGGAGGAATGGGGACCCCACCGAGCCTCGGGCGATGTGAAAGCTGAAACTGACTGAAGGACTGCGGTCGCCGAAGCGACCGCAGCTGAAGGAATTCCAGAAGGTTCGCGTCGCTTGAGGCCGGAAGGGTTATTTCGGGAGCCTGAGAGCGACAGAAAGCCTCATGCCCGCCGCTATGTCCCCATCTCCCAACTTGCCAAGTATTTTTCTTGTTCCTTCGTCAGTTGATCAATCTTCATCCCCATGCCGGCCAGTTTGAGACGGGCAATTTCCTTGTCGATCACTGGCGGGACCGGATAGACCTTCTTCTCCAGCTTTTTGTAATGCTTTACCAGATATTCCGCGCCGAGCGCCTGGTTGGCGAAGCTCATGTCCATGACGCTTGACGGGTGACCCTCCGCGGTAGCGAGATTAACCAACCGCCCCTCACCGAGCAGGCTGACTCGCCGACCGTTTTTCAAGGTGAATTGTTCGACACCAGGCCTAATGAGGCGCTTCCTGCGGCTCAGTTTCTCCAAGGCGGGAATGTCCAGTTCAACGTTGAAGTGGCCTGAGTTAGAGACGATGGCCCCCTCCTTCATCACGGCAAAATGCTCACCACGGATCACCTTGAGATTGCCGGTGACTGTGACAAAGAAATCTCCAATGGACGCGGCTTGTTCCATCGGCATGACGCGGAACCCATCCATTACCGCTTCAATGGCCTTGACCGGATCGATCTCGGTGACGATGACGTCGGCCCCCATCCCCTTGGCGCGCATGGCAATTCCACGCCCGCACCAGCCATAACCTGCGACCACGAAGCTGGTACCGCAGACCAGGCGGTTCGTCGCACGGATGATGCCGTCGATCGTGCTCTGGCCGGTCCCGTAACGATTGTCGAACAGGTGCTTGGTGTCCGCGTCGTTGACGGAGATCACCGGGAATTTCAGTACCTTCTTTTCGGCCATGCTGCGGAGCCGGATGACACCGGTGGTCGTCTCTTCCGTGCCGCCAATCACATGTTTGAGCAAATCTTTGCGTTTGGAATGGATCAGCGACACGACATCGGCCCCGTCATCCATCGTGATCTGCGGCTTGTGACCGATCGCCGATTGGATGTGTTTGTAGTAGGTCTTGCTGTCTTCGCCCTTGATTGCAAAGGTCGGAATGTTGTCATGTTTGACGAGCGCCGCAGCGATCTCATCCTGCGTGCTTAGCGGGTTGGAGGCGCAGAGCCGGACATCGGCCCCGCCTGCCTGGAGTGTCTTCATCAGATTGGCTGTTTCCGTCGTGACATGGAGGCAGGCCGTGACGCGCAGCCCTGCAAAGGGCTTCTCCCGTTGAAACCGTTTCTTGATCAGCCGCAGCACCGGCATGGTGGCTTCGGCCCATTCGATCTTGAGTTTGCCCTGGTCTGCCAGCTTTATATCCTTTACATCGTATTCCACAAATCCTCCTCGTTAGGCGTGAAACGTTAGGCGTTAGGGGTGAAGTGTGCAGAAAAAAGGGGACGGCCTCTCTTGATCCGTCCCCTTAACCTTAGCCTCAACCTGTCTTATTATAGTCCTGCGTCTTTGTGCAAGACCTTGGCCTTATTGGTCTTTTCCCAGGTGAACTCCGGTTCGTTCCGGCCAAAGTGCCCGTAGGATGCAGTCTTTCTAAAGATCGGCCGGCGAAGCTTGAGGTAGTCGATGATACCGCGCGGAGTCAAGGGGAAGTGTTTCCGCACGAGCTTGTCCAGATTCTCAACCGCCACTCGCTCTGTGCCCTTCGTATCGACCAACACGGAGACAGGATCAGCCACGCCGATCGCATAGGCGAGTTGAACTTCACATTTTTGCGCTAAGCCGGCGGCGACGATGTTCTTCGCTATATGGCGGGCCATGTATGACGCCGACCGGTCGACTTTTGTGGGATCTTTGCCTGAAAAGGCGCCGCCTCCATGGCTGCCGTGGCCGCCATAGGTATCGACGATGATCTTGCGGCCTGTCAAACCTGTGTCGCCCATCGGACCACCGACCACGAAGCGGCCGGTGGGATTGATGTGATGTTTCACGCTTGCCGGGTCGTAGAGCCCTTTCGGCATCACGGGCCTGATCACTTTTTCCATGATATCGCGCTCGATCTGCTTGTTCGTGACGTCGGGGCTATGTTGCGTCGAGACGACGATGGTGTCGATCCGCATCGGTTTCGCATCCCGATACTCCACGGTCACTTGAGATTTTCCATCGGGGCGGACCCAGGGCAGGATGTTCTTTTTCCGGACTTCTGCCAGCCGCTTGGTAAGTCGATGTGCAAGCACGATCGGCATCGGCATGAGCTCAGTCGTTTCATTGGTGGCATAGCCGAACATCAACCCCTGGTCACCTGCACCGCCGGAATCCACACCCATGGAAATATCGCCTGACTGCTGGTGAATCGCGGTCAGGACAGAACACGTGTGGTAGTCGAATCCCCAGGCGGCGTCGCAATAGCCGACATCCTTAATGACATCACGAATGATGTCCGGAATCTCGACGTAGGCTTTGGTTGAGATTTCACCTGCCACGAAGGCGATTCCGGTGGTCAGAATCGTTTCGCAGGCTACCCGGGCATATTTGTCTTGGCCAATGATTGCGTCGAGGATTCCGTCGGAGATCTGGTCGGCAATTTTATCCGGATGTCCTTCCGTGACAGATTCAGATGTGAACAGATAGTTGTGTCGCATTAGCCCCTCTGGGTTCAGGTGATCGGTAAGCGGACAAAAGGCCGAATTCATTCGATAGTATATGAACAAGTCCCCCATTGTCTATTGCCGATTCCTCCGGTTCCTTGACAGTCGTTTTGGGCCACTTGTAAGATGCCTACATTAAGCTTGCACTGACTCAGGTTTTCCCAGTCCCCGTAGGATCGACTATAAGCCTTCCCCCTACAAAAATTTCTCATACCACGGCCCTCTGCTCGAAGGTTCGAGAGGTCATCCTTGTGATGCGAAGAGGGAAGGGGCGATAGTAGCTCAGCGATCGACTTACGGAGCAAGGAAGGGATGATGAGGCTGGCAATTGCCGGAATGGCTATTTTTTGGATCGTTGCAGGCTCAGGCATGGGCGGCGCCGCAGGCCTGGATATCCTGCCGGTTGCTGATCGCGCCATCATCAAGCTAGGCGAGCCCGCGCCGAATTTCCAGCTGCGGGATTTGAATGGCCATCTCATTACGCTGTCGGATTTACGTGGGAAAGTGGTGCTGCTGAATTTTTGGGCGACCTGGTGCGGTCCCTGCCGGGTGGAGATGCCGGCGATGGAGCAGCTCTACCGGATGTTTCAGCGGAAGGACTTTGAGATCCTCGCTGTATCCACTGACGCACAAGGCGCGGCGATCACCAGGCCGTTTCAGCAAGAAAACCGTTTGACATTTCCCATTCTCCATGACCCTGATTACCGTGTAGGATTAACCTATGGCGCACGGAGCCTTCCGATGACCTTCCTGATCGATCGACTGGGGATTATCCGCCACCAGGTCTTCGGCGCGCGTGACTGGGAAGCAATTGAAGCGCAGCAGTTGGTGCAGATGTTGATGAAGTCATAGCAGGATGCTGAAAAAGTTCGCCAGCTTCGTTCTCGCATCGGTCAAACCCTCAACGGGGACCCGGCCGCCTCACCACTCGGCGGCGCGCCGGGGTTGGGCGGGTGAGATCAGCGATCTTTTTGAGCATCCTGCGTGGAATTTCCCTGTTATCCTAGACATGCGGATCAGTGAAGTCTCAGCGTGTCTATAGAGTTTTTCCGAAGCCTGTTAGGAGGCCTGTCCAACCTTGTCGCAATCGATCACGAATATCTCTCTGGTGGCAGCCTTTTCGGCCGGGTTGCTGTCGTTCGTTTCGCCCTGCGTGCTTCCGTTAGTTCCTTCCTATATTTCGTATATCACCGGGCTGTCCATCGAACAGCTTACTGATTCGACCGTGCGGTCGAAGTTCAAGAAAGCCATCGTGGTCAATGCCCTGTTGTTTATCGGCGGATTTTCAGCCGTCTTTGTTGCCTTCGGCGCGACGGCCAGCTTCATCGGCCAGGTCTTTATGACCTATCAGGATTATATTCGACAGATCGGCGGGGTCTTGATCGTCATCTTCGGTCTCTATTTGTTGGGGATTCTGAATATACGTTTCCTCAAAATGGAGCATCGGTTCCAATTCAAGAATCGCCCGGTCGGATATGTGGGGTCATTCTTGATCGGGGTGGCTTTTGCCGCCGGCTGGACCCCTTGCGTTGGGCCAGTGCTCGGGACCATTTTGATGTATGCTGGCACCACCGACTCGATGTTGAACGGTGTGCTGTTGCTCATGAGTTATTCATTGGGATTGGGGTTGCCGCTGTTTCTCACGGCCTTGGGGGTGGATCGCTTCCTTACCTATTTCAAGCAAGCACGTGTGTATTTGTGGGGTGTCTCCACTGTGAGCGGGGTCTTACTGATCGTCGTGGGGGTCATGATCTACGCCAATAGCCTCACAATGCTTACCAGCTTTCTAGACCAACATGGAATCGGCTGGACCCTCGGGCAGTAGGCCTGAGACAGGATGAACAGGCCTCTCGATCATAAAAGCTATGATGCGGTCGTGGTGGGTCTGGGTCCTGCTGGGGCTAGCGCCGCCTACGAACTGAGCCGTGCCGGCCTGTCGGTTCTCGCCATCGATAAACAACCACATCCTCGCTATAAGGTTTGCGGCGGCGGCTTGTCGGTCCGGATCGAGCAACTTCTCGATCCAGGGTTCAAGTCCGTCGTCGAAGAGACCATATTCGGATTCCAGTTTTTGTATCGGGGTGAGAAATCCATCACGATCGAATCACCCAGTCCGATCGCCTATATGGTCATGCGTGATCGGTTTGATCATCATCTGGTTCAACAGGCACGATATGTTGGTACGGAGATTCACGAAGGGGAACAATCGCAGTCGTTCCGTCACCTGCCGGACGGTGTTGAGATGACCACCGATCGTGGATGCTATCGTGCGAAGGTATTGATCGGTGCCGACGGCGCGAATAGCCAAGTCGCGAAGCATCTCTTCCCCGACCGGCGCCAACGTTGCATCGCGACATTAGAAAGCGAGATTGAAATTGGACAGGGGCCACAATATCCGGACGTAGGAAAAGCCGTGATCGACATTGGCGCATGCTCGATGGGATATGCCTGGATCTTTCCCAAGCAGGGGCGGTTGTCTGTTGGTGTGGGGGAATTTCAGAGCAAACCGGCGAGCCTCAAGAAAACCTTCGACCGATTCGTTTGGGGGGAAAAAGGCCTGGCGGGTTTGGAAGTGCCCAAGCCGGTTGGCCATCCATTGCCCCTGTTTAGCAGGACTGAACTGAGTTCGGAACCGGGGCCGGACGACCTTGTAAACGGTCAAGCAATGTTGGTCGGCGATGCCGGGCACCTTGTCGATCCATTATTTGGCGAGGGTATCTATTACGCCGTTCGATCAGGCAAGATGGCCGCCAAGGCTGTCCTCAATCAACGGCACGATCGAAGCAAAAGTTTATGGGACTATGAGTTAGCGGTCAGGGAACAATTGTATTCTGAGTTTCGAATTGCTTCGCGTCTCGCCGACATTGTCTATACGTTCCCGCGTCTCTGTCACCGGTTGTTGAATCCCTACCAAGCGGTCGTTCAAGTATACTGCGAAGTGCTACAGGGGAAGGAAACTTACCAGTCCTTCATCCGGCGAGCCAAGGGAATCGTAAAGTCCTCCACGAGTGAGCTTCTGCTCGAAGCGCTGCAGCTGCGCTGATAACAATATCGCATTATCCGCGTGTTTTTGGCTTCGGGTTTCAGGTTGTCGAGACGATCTTTGAAAGCCTGAAACGAGAAACTCGCAACCAGAAACACACTAGCGCAGGATGCTCAAAAAGTTCGTCCAGCAAGGCCGCAGGGAGACGAGCGACTGAGAACGCAGCTGGCGGACTTTTTCAGCATCCTGCGAGATCAGCACCAGGCGCCGAGGCGGCATTGTACAAAAGCCTGGCTCAATGATGTGGCGGTAGGGAGACGAAACGATGCAGCCGGGACAGAGGGGATGAGTCGATCGGCAAGGCTCGGTTGATTTTCCGATGGGGGGCCAGACGGTGAGGCTGAGGAAGCTGCCGGTTCTGCCTTGGCCAGCAAGGTTTGAGGGGGTGGGCCTCCGATCTTTGCGAGCAAGCTCTTCCCTTCTTTGGAATAGGCGCTGCCGGGATATTTTTCCGCCAGCAACGTGAGCTTTTCGCTTGCCCAATCGTCCGCACCCAGGTCGTGGTAGCTGAGTGCCAGAAAGTACAGGGCATCAGGCGCAGCCGATTTATCGGGATATAATTTCATGATTTGTTCGAAACGATGGGCGGCGGCCAGATAGGAGCCCCGCCGATAATAGAATTCTCCCACGAAAAGATGCGTCTGCGCCAAGAGGTCGTGGCATTCTTGTATCTTCTGGAGGGCCGAGCTGTCATACCGGCTTCCCGGAAAATTCTTCCGCAGCCGTTCAAAGGATTCAAGAGCTTTCTGAATGGGGCCAGGATCGCGCTGGACCCCCCTGGTCAGTTTCATCTGACTCTCTCCGACTCGGAATTCCGCATAGGGCGCGAGGATATGGGTGCGATGGAGATCGAGGAAATGGGTATACTCGACGATCGCCTCCGCATACTCCTCTTTTTCGAAGAACGCTTCCCCTCGCTTCATGATGACATGGGGGTCGTAGTTCTTCTTGATCGAATCGCCCAGAAAAATCTGTTCATCCGTGCCGCTCAGAGCCTTCTTTGCTGTTGGTTCAGGCTTGGGAGTGCTGGAGCAGGCGGTGCTGAGGCAGAACATCGACATGCAGAGGCCGAGGGCCACTGTAATCCGTGATGGAGTAGTCATGAGAGGGAACGAGCGTGCCATTAGTGTGTGAAAATGTAACAGGAGCCACGGGTGAATGCAAGGATTCCCCTCCATTGACCCCTCTGCCACTGAGCCCTATAATCCCGCCGGCACTCCCGCGAACCGTGCTATTCGTTATATATGATAAGAACGAGAATTATTGGGACTGGTTCATACCTGCCCGAGCTGGTATTGTCGAATCGCGAGGTTGGGGCTTCGTTGGGCATTGAGCCGGAGGCCGTCACTCGGTTGACGGGAATTCAAGAACGACGCAGGGCTGGCCTGTCCCAAGCCTCTTCAGATCTTGCGGCTGCGGCGGCGAGACAGGCGCTCGAAGCTGCCGGACTTCCGGCCCAAGAGTTGGGAGCCATTGTACTGTCAACCACCTCCCCCGATACGGTCTTTCCCTCTACCGCTTGCCATGTTCAACGAATGCTCGGTTGCTCCACAATACCGGCATTCGATGTAGCGGCTTCCTGTTCGGGCTTCCTTTACGGGCTTTCAATGGCCGATGTCATGATCCGGAGCGGGCAGGTCAAGACCTGTTTGGTAGTGGCTGCGGAAGTGAAGTCCCGTTCTCTCGATCCTGCCGATGGTGATACGGCTCTCTTGTTCGGCGATGGCGCCGGTGCGGTTCTGTTGCGGGGGGAGCCAGAGGCAGGCCAGCAAAGTCCGGGCCTCTGGGGGGTCCGTCTCCACGCGGATGGGGTTCAGCACGGCTTGATTATGATTCCCGCAGGCGGTTCGCGCCGACCGACAACATCGGAGACGGTCGGGGCAAGGAACCATACGTTGCAGATGAGCGGGGCCCCGCTGTTTCGCTTGGCGGTTAAGCGATTGGAACAGGCCGTCCGCGAAATCGTGAAGGAGTTTGGGATCGATATACAGGACATCGCGCAGTTGGTCGTGCATCAAGCCAACGGGCGGATCCTTGACCAGCTCACAAAGCGGCTTGGAATCTCACCGGAACGGGTCTGTTCCGTGATCGGCTGCTACGGTAATACGTCGTCAGCGTCATTGCCGATCGCACTCGACCATGCGGTCCGTTCGGGAAAGATTCGGCCTCACGACATCGTTGTGCTGGGCAGTTTTGGCGGTGGCGTAACCTGGGCGGCAGGACTGGTTCGTTGGTAACGGCGGAATAGCCAGCACTCGGATTTTGCATGCGTGACCGGACACAATTCTCTATTCTGGCCGGGACGGGGCTTACCTGACTGGTTGATTGGCCTGTTGGATCGGTAGCCGGACAACAAAGCGGCTCCCGGTCGGAGCATTCCCTTCGACCCACACCCGTCCGCCTAGCCCCTCGACAATATGTCTGACAATTGCCAGCCCGAGCCCCGTGCCACCTAATTCACGCGAACGGGCCTTATCCACCCGATAGAATCGTTCGAAGACGCGTGGGCGATCTTGATCGGGAATGCCGATGCCGGTATCAGTCACGCTCAATTCCACAGCCGTGGCCATCCCGGATTCCGCGGGATCGCCCGAAACCGGGTGAGCCGCAACGGTGATGGTCCCTTTCCCAGGGGTATATTTGACCGCGTTATCGAGCAAATTGGACAGGACCTGTGTGAGCCGGTCTTCGTCACCGAGCACAGCAGGCAGATCGTCCGCCACATAGGAGACGAGCCGATGCCCATTCTTGTCTGCCAAGGGCTTGATCATGGCCAATGTTCGCTCGACTATACCCTGGATATGCAGTGGCTCCCGCTTGAAGAGGATCTGCCCTGATTCGATCCTTGCCAGCTGGAGGAGATCTTCGAGAATCAGGTTAAGCCGGTCACTTTGTTTCAGAATGATGTCGAGGAACTTTGTGCTCGTTTCCGGGTCGTCTTTGGCACCATCGAGCAAGGCTTCGATATAACCCTTGATCGATGTGAGCGGGGTTCGCAGCTCGTGGGAGACATTGGCGACGAAGTCTTTCCGGATAATTTCCAGCCGACGTAACTCTGTCATGTCGTGAAAGACCAGAACCGCGCATGCCTCATTCTCTCGCTCATTTTCCGTGACCGATGCCTCGATATGGAGGCGTCGGCCGCTCGGATGCAGGAGAATTTCATCTTCTTCATTCATACGTTTAGTCAGGACAGTGGAGACTAACGTATCCAACTTCGGATGCCGGAAGACATCCGAGCAGGGGTGTCCCCGTACTTCCATCCTGGTGACGTCGAACATCCGTTCCAACGCAGGATTGATTTGCAATACGCGACCTCGGCTGTCCAGGACCATCACGCCTTCGACCATCGAGGTCAGCATGGCCAAGAGCTGGGCCCGATCTTCCGAGAGCTCATCAAGCCTGGCTTTGAGTTGGTCTGTCATGTGGCTGAGCTCGTCGGCTAGAAGGCCGACTTCATCTTGTGATCCGGTCCGGATGCGGACATCATGCTCACCCTTCGCCAGCTGCCGTGCAGCGGTGGCAATTTCGGACAGGGGTTTCGTGATACCGTGAGCGAGCCATACACTGAGCGTGATGGCGACCAAGAAAGTAATTCCGAAAGCGACGGCCAAATTACCGTGCAGTCTATCCGTCTGACGATCAAACGCAGCCATCGGCAATCCCAGCCTCAAGAAGACGGGAGGCATCGCTTGGTTCGGACTACTCAGGCTGACAGCCGAAAACAACGTCCGTTCACCGGTGGTGTGATTCGTCCGGAGATCCGTTCCACGACCGGTGGCAGCGGCTTGCTGGATTTCCGGTCGCGCCAGCTGGTTCTCCACTGCAGTCAGGTTGCTGTCCGATACAGCGCTGTCGGCCAATACCCGCCCATCGGAGGCAATGATGGTCACGCGCGCGAGGGCTCGCGCGCTGAGGTCTCTTACGACTGCCTGTAATTGGTGGGTTGAAGACAACGACTCGGGCTGCATCAGAAACGGCTGCAGCCCATAGGCGACGAGACTGGATTGAGTTTCCAGTAGGTGGCCCGATTGAATGATCTCCTCTTGGTCAAGAGAGCGAAGCGTCAAGGTACGGGCGATGAGCAGCCCACAGGCGAGCACCAACAAGGTTATGATCGTGACCTTCCATCGGATGGAGAGTGCCATAAGGGGGGTGTTTCGTTAACGGTTCATCGTGAATCGCTGAATGATGTCCGCCATGTTCTACTGCGGCGAACGAGCTGCAACCATCTGCGTCGTTCTCGGCCCTGAAAAATCCTCAACGTATTCCAGTGAATACGCCTCCGGTTTTTCCGAGCCTTGCGCCGCTCATCTGGTTGTATCTCCTTCGCCTCGTCACGAAGGCAATGTCGGACAGGCTCCCAGCGGTTCACGATTCACGTTCTTTTAATTTGTACCCCAGGGACTTGACCGAAATAATCGCCTCGTTCAGGGAGGGGAGTTTCTGCTTGAGTCTTCGGATGTGGACGTCGACGGTCCTCGTCGTTCCGTAGTAATCGTATCCCCAGACGGTATTGAGAAGGATGTCTCTTGTCAGGACCCTTCCGGGATTGCTCAAAAGATGTTCGAGCAGGCCGAATTCTTTTGCAGTGAGGGGGACTTCAACTTTCTTGACGGTGACTTCGTGTCGCGCGAGATCCATGACGAGATCGCCATAGCGATAGTGAGCCAGACTGCCATCCGGTTTCCGTTCAAGACGTCGAAAGAGGGCCTTGATGCGGGCGACCAGAGTCTTAGGGCTGAAGGGTTTGGTGATATAGTCGTCGGCTCCCAATTCCAAGCCTACGACGGTGTCTGCTTCCTCGGCTTTGGCGGTCAGCATGATGATGGGAAGCAGTGCGGTCTCCGGAGCCGCTCGAAGGCGTTTGCACACTTCGAGGCCGTCGATGCCTGGCAACATCAGGTCGAGAACGACCAAGTCAGGCTTCTCTTGTTTCACTTGTCGGAGGCCTTCCGTGCCGCTCGTCGCCGATACGGTCCGAAAGCCCTCTTTTTCCACGTACAGTTTGACCAGCTGGAGAATGTCGTGCTCATCCTCAACGATGAGGATTTTCTTGTTTGCGGGGGGTGACATAGCTAATGGTCTGAGCCTACGGGGGCAGGATAACTCTGTCAAGCGGAGAAGCGGAGTTATCTGACGTTGCTCGCGGCTCCCGGAACATATTTGTTGAAAAGGGGAATGAGGCGCGGGCCAATTGTGTTGACGGAGCCCGCTGCTCTGACGTAAGGTGGCAGCAATGGTC
>Ga0207711_10005157_pt1 | contig 11069 bp, 8 predicted proteins | sample KBSS34metaG_FD_184401 | JGI IMG/M metagenome (GOLD analysis project Ga0207711, IMG submission 184401) | Switchgrass rhizosphere microbial communities from Kellogg Biological Station, Michigan, USA - KBS S3-4 metaG (SPAdes) (version 2) | ecosystem: Host-associated > Plants > Roots > Rhizosphere >...
TGGCGGACCGAAACACGCCGCCCTCGATGACGCGACCCGGGCTGCGCTGCAGGCCGAGATCATTCCATTCATCCGCGGCCAGGTGTCTGTCAACCGGCGGTTTGTCGGAACGGTCCAGGACGACGAAAAGATGCTCCGGTTCGTCAATAGCGTCGACGGCCCGGGGCTTGCGGAGCTTGGCACGTCATGCCCCGACCATTTTCTGCGGACCAAGATCAAGCCGCTGTTCGTTAATTGGGATCCCGCGAGCGGCGACATCGAAACCCTCAAAACAGCCATTGCCGACGGGCTCGTTCAATATCGCAAGGACTACGCCGCCTATTACGACCGCTGCAAGCGGCCCGATTCGCCCGCAATGCGCGACCCAAACCCGACCGTCGTCCTGATCCCCGGCCTGGGTATGATTGCCTGGGGCAAGAACAAGAGTGAATCACGCGTAACAGCCGAGTTTTACAATTGCGCAATCGAAGTTATGCGTGGAGCCCAAGCCATCGATAAATATGAAGGCATGGATCAGCAAGAAGCCTTCGACATTGAATATTGGCCGCTTGAGGAAGCCAAGCTGCAGCGAATGCCGCCGGAAAAAGAGCTCGACCGTCAGATCCACGTAATCATTGGCGCCGGAGCCGGCATCGGAAAAGAGACCGCACACCGTGTCGTTAAAGAAGGCGCACATGTCGTTTGTGTAGACAAGGTTGAGGCCGCTGCAAGGGCGACGGCGGACGAGATCATAGCTAAATACGGGCCCGGCATCGGCGTCGCCGGAACAGGGGTTTCGAACTGCGGCGTCGCCATCGGCTTGGGCTGTGATATGACCGATCGCCAGTCAGTTGCGAAATTGTTTGAAACCGTGATGCTGGCCTACGGCGGCATCGATGCCGTGATCGTCACAGCCGGTGTATTTGTTCCGCCGGACAAATCCGGTCACGTTGAAGACAAGATGTGGGATTTCACATTTGGCATTAACGTCAAGGGCGCTTACATCGTTGCCGATGAAGCTCACAAGATCTTTAAGAAACAGAGACTTACAGGCAACATCATTTTAACGACAAGCGCCAATGCGGTAGTGGCGAAAAAAGGAAGTCTCGCATATGATACGAGCAAGGCGGCAGCCAACCACCTCGTTCGCGAGCTGGCGATCGAAATGGCTCCGTTGCTTCGCGTAAACGCGGTGGCACCGGCGACCGTCGTAAAAGGCAGTACAATGTTCCCGCGCGACCGTGTCATCGCTTCCTTGACGAAGTACGATATTGCATTTGATGAGTCTGAAGAGACCGACGCTTTGACCGAGAAGCTCTCGAATTTTTATGCGAAGCGATCCCTTACGCAGACTCCGATCGAACCGGCTGATCAGGCTGAAGCGATCTTCCTTTTGCTTTCGAAGCGGCTGGGTAAGACGACCGGGCATATAATCCCGGTGGACGGCGGTCTTCAGGACGGTTTTTTGAGATAGAGTGGAGAGATCGAAATGTCGGCAAATTTTGAGATAGAGCAGGATTTTATCGCCGATCAAAACAAGGCGAAAAGCGACTGGCTCGCTGAGGACCTTGAGTATCTCGGGAAAAAACTTGCTCGCCGGGGTGTCGAGATCGAGGCCATTATAGACAAAGTGCGTGGTCTCAAGGTTGCGATCCCTTCTTGGGGCGTTGGGACCGGTGGGACGCGGTTCGCTCGATTTCCCGGAGCAGGTGAACCCCGCGGCATTTACGAAAAATTAGAGGATTGTGCGACGATCCGCCGCCTTGTTCATTCGACATCTACCGTCTCGCTCCATATCCCCTGGGACAAGCCCGATGATCCCGCGCATCTACGTAACGCCGCCGAGCGTTTTTGCCTGAAGTTCGATGCGATGAACTCGAACACGTTTCAGGACCAGCCCGGGCAAGGTCATTCGTACAAATACGGCAGTCTCTCCCACACAGATCCTGCGGTTCGCCGCCAGGCTATAGAACACAATCTCGAATGTATCGAGATCGGTGAGAAGATCGGGTCGAACGCATTGACCGTTTGGGTCGGCGACGGCAGCAACTTTGCAGGACAGTCAAATTTTCGCAACGCGCTTGAGCGTTATCTTGACTCGATGCGCGAGATCTACGCCGCGATCCCCGATGACTGGCGCCTTTTCATTGAGCACAAATTCTTTGAGCCGGCGTTTTATTCGACCGTAATTAACGATTGGGGCACCAGCTATTATTGTGCCCACGAACTCGGCGAAAAAGCATCGTGTCTCGTCGATCTCGGCCATCATGCTCCAAACGTAAACATCGAGCAGATCGTTTCGCGCCTCATTCAGTTCGGCAAACTCGGCGGCTTTCACTTTAATGACAGCAAATACGGCGACGACGATCTCGATGCCGGCTCCGTTAAGCCTTTCCAGCTTTTCCTGATCTTTAACGAGTTGGTCGATGCGGAAGTTAACGAACTGCCGAATTTCGATCCGTCGTACATGCTTGATCAATCTCACAATCTTACCGACCCGATCGAGTCTCTTGTGACGAGCGCGGTGGAAGTCTCGCGGGCATATGCCCAAGCTCATCTCGTCGATCGGGAGCGGCTATCGGAAGCTCAGAGAAAAGGTGATCCAATAGACGCGCTGATAACCCTTAAGGAAGCGTTTACGGCTGACGTTTCGCCTATTTTAGCTGCGGCCCGCCAGCGTGACGGCGGGGCGATCGATCCTGTTGAGGTCTATCGAACAAGCCAGTACCGGACGCAAAAGGCAAAGGAACGGCCCGCCCACGTAGGTGTTTCCGCGGGGATCATTTAAGTCGCCCATCATCGGCGGTTCCTCGACGGATGACTACTCCCCTTTATATAGCGGTCGATCTGGGTGCGGGAAGCGGCCGGGTCTTTCTGGTAGGCGTCGATCCCGGAAATCTCCTATTCGAAGAGATTCGTCGATTTCAATATCCGCCTCGCGATATTGCGGAACATCTGAGATGGGATTTTACCCATATTCTGGAGAATGTCATTTTAGGCCTGGGTGCCGCAGCGGATCGGGCACGAGAGCTCGAAAGGCCTGTTTGCAGCATCGGAGTCGATAGTTGGGGGGTCGATTATGGGCTGCTCGACAGCGACGGCAGTTTATTAGCCGATCCGGTATGCTATCGCGATAACCGTACAAAGGGAATGATGGAACGCGTTTTCGATCTGATTCCGCGTTCTCAGATCTTTGAAAAAACAGGCATACAATTTCTCAATTTCAATACCTTGTTTCAGCTTTGTGCCGAAGGCAATCTTCTCAGGAAGGAATTGCGATTTCTGCTCTTACCTGATCTGATCAATTTCTTCCTTACTGGAACCGCGGCCGCCGAGTATACCAATGCCACCACAACGCAGATGGTAAATGCCACCACCCGGGATTGGGATCGCGAGCTGATCGAAAGAGCGGGTCTGCTGTTCGATATTCTGCCGGACATCATCCCGGCCGGAACTACGGTTGGCAGATTAAAGGCTGATGTTGCGGCTGATACGAAGTTACAGGACGTGACATTGATTGCACCGGCTACCCATGATACTGCCAGCGCCGTCGCTGCGACCCCGATCTCAGATGAATGGGCATACATCTCCTCCGGTACCTGGTCATTGGTTGGTGTAGAACTCGATAACCCGCTAATAAACGAGGCCGCCGCTTCGCAGAATTTCACCAACGAGGGCGGGGCTTACGGGACTATTCGATTTCTCAAAAATGTAATGGGCCTGTGGATACTGGAGAGCTGCCGCCGCGAGTGGCAGGCGGCGGGTACCGTCCTCGCTTACGACGAAATGTTGCGGGACGTTAATGAGATCGATGGCTTGCCCGCATTCATTTTTCCCGACGACCCGAGGTTTTTGAATCCCGCGAGCATGACGACCGCGATCCGCGAACAGCTAAAAGAGACGGGACAAACGGCGATTGACGATCCGCTCGTGATCGCCAAGGTGGTCCTCGACTCGCTGGCATTCCGTTATGCGTCGGTCCTTCAAACAACGGAAGAACTTACAGGCCGGAAACTCAGGGGAGTTCAGGTGATCGGTGGCGGAAGCCGGAATCGTTATCTGAACCAAATGACAGCAAATGCAAGCGGATTGACGGTACGTGCCGGATTACCTGAAGCGACAGTCGTAGGAAACGTTCTCGTGCAGGCGGTATCGTCCGGCCGGTTTGCTTCACTCGCCGACGCTCGGGATTACGTGAACGAACATTTTGATTTTGAGGAATTTGCAGCTGAAGCTTCTCAAGCGTTGGGTGATGCGAGACATCGCTACACTGACGTCGAATCAAGATTTGTCGAGTAGAGGCTCTATGAAAAAGCATCTGGGATTTTGGATCCTGATCTCTCTGTGGTTATTCAGAGTCACGGCCTTTGCCCAAACGCCGAAGACTATCCCGACGCTGTTTATCATAGGTGATTCCACCGTGAACAATTCTGATACCGGCGTTCAAGGCTGGGGCAACGTCATTGGCGAGTATTTCGACAGGACGAAGATCAATGTTCAAAATCGGGCACGCGGCGGACGCAGCAGCCGCACCTATTTTACCGAGGGACTTTGGGACAAGGTTTTAGCTGAATTAAGACCGGGCGATTTTGTTCTGATCGGATTTGGCCACAACGACGGCGGCCCGATCGACAAAGAAAAATTTCGCGGTTCAATCAAAGGCATCGGCGAAGAAACGCAGGAGATCACGGGAGCGACTGGCAGCAAAGAAATTATCCATACTTACGGATGGTACTTGCGAAAGTTTGCCAGGGATGCAAAGGCAAAAGGGGCATCTCCGATCGTGTTCTCGCAGATTCCGCGTAATATATGGAAGAACGGTCAGGTCGAAAGGGCTTCTGACAATTACGGCCTTTGGGCCAAGCAGATCGCCGGCGAAACGAAGGTGCCTTTTATCGATCTAAATGAGATCGTTGCCGAGCGTTATGAAAAAGAAGGTGCGGAAAAGGTTGGCACTGCATACTTCACGACCAAAGATCACACTCATACATCACCCGCAGGTGCGCGACTAAACGCGGAGTCGGTGATCGAAGGGATAAAACATTTGAAAAACTCGTCACTGAAAAAATACGTTCTGAAACAATAAACAGTTGAAGGTCTCGCTTTTTGTTACATGTCTTGTTGATCAGCTCTGTCCAGGCGTTGGAATGAGCACGGTCGAAGTGTTGGAGAGAGTTGGATGCGACGTTGATTTCGACGAACGTCAAACCTGCTGCGGCCAGCCTGCATTCAACACCGGCTACCGCAGAGAAGCCAGCGACTTTGCTAAGCGATTTATCGAGATCTTTGAGGATGCGGAAACCATCGTTAGTCCATCGGGTTCATGTACTGCGATGGTGAAGCACTTTCACGAACTGTTTCCCGGCGACGAAGAGTGGCGACATCGTGCGGAAAGCGTCGCCGCAAAGACGCACGATCTTTGCGGGTTCCTCGTAAACCTTCTAAAGGTCGACGATCTGGGTGCCGCCTTTTCCGGACGCGTAACCTGGCATGATGCCTGTCACGGACTCCGCGATCTGTGTCTTCGTGATGAGCCAAGGCAGCTATTACGCAATGTGAAGGGCCTGGAGTTTGTGGAAATGACCAACGCCGATGTTTGCTGCGGTTTTGGCGGAACTTTTTCCGTTAAATATCCTGAGATATCTGCCGGCATTTTGGATAACAAGATCGAAGCTATCGAGAAAGCAAACGTAACGACGGTCGTATCGGGCGATTCCAGCTGTCTGATGCAGATCGGCGGACGGCTGTCGCGCATCGGATCAAAGGTAAAAACGATGCACATCGCCGAGATCCTTGCTTCGCGGGAAACCTAAACATGCACCATCTCACGTCGGATAATTTTGATCAGAATGCGCGCGAAGCTTTGCGTGATCCGGTGCTTCACGGTGCTCTGCGAAATCTTGCTGACAACTTTGTCGAACGGCGGCGGATTGCAATGTCGTCGGTCGACGATTGGGAAGGTCTGCGTACACGGGCGCGGGCAATTAAGGACGAAACACTCGCGCATCTGGACGAATACCTTTTGCAGTTCGTTGAAAATGCCGAAAAGGGCGGAGTGAAATTTCATTGGGCACGAGACGGAGCAGAGGCGTGCCGCATCGTTCTTGAGCTGGTAAAAGCGTCCGGAGCAGAGATGGTCGTCAAATCAAAAAGCATGGCGACCGAAGAGATCCATTTGAACGACGCTCTTGAAGCTGCGGGTATCGAGCCCATAGAAACGGACCTTGGCGAATGGATCATTCAGCTTGCTCATGAGATCCCGTCGCACATAGTCGTGCCGGCGATTCACAAAACAAAAGGGCAGATAGCGGATCTGTTCGTTGAAAAGGTAGGCATCGAGAAAACAGGTGACGTGGATGTGCTAACGGGCACAGCTCGCCGAATTCTGCGTCAAAAATTCGCGGAGGCAAAGGTTGGTATCAGCGGCGTAAATTTCGGCGTTGCAGAAACCGGCACGATCCTGATCCTTGAAAACGAGGGCAACATCCGCATGACGACCGGTCTGCCGCAAAAGCACATAGCTGTCATGGGAATCGAAAAGGTAGTTCCTCGATTCACTGACCTTGATGTGTTTCTGAAACTGCTGCCCCGCTCGGGCACAGGACAGCGGCTCACCGCATATCAGTCCTTGATAACCGGCGTGAAAAAGCGTCCTGACGATGAGGGGCCGGATGAGATCCACGTTGTCCTTCTTGATAACGGGCGCTCGAAAATGCTTTCACATCCTGTTACGAGGCAAAGCCTTGCATGCATTCGCTGCGGAGCGTGCCTGAATGCCTGTCCCGTCTATCAGCAGGTCGGAGGACATGCATACGGCTCGGTCTATCCCGGTCCGATCGGCGCGGTCATCACGCCGCAGTTGATGGGTCTTTCAAAAGCGAAACAACTTCCATATGCATCGAGCCTCTGCGGAGCGTGTCGCGAAGTTTGTCCGGTAAAAATAGATATACCTGAATTGCTCCTTCATTTACGCGCTGAGATAGCTGACAACAATGCGTCAAATGTAAAAAGAAAATTCAGCGAACGGCTTGCCTTTAAACTCTACGGGTCAATGTGGTCGCGTGCGGGTCGCTATAATTTCGGCACAAAGGCCGCCCGTGTAATGCAAAAGTTGGTCGTAAGAAAAGGGAAGATCGGAAAAGTTAGCGGGTTTATCGCAAAGCTTGTTCCGCCACTCGGAGCATGGACGGCGTGGCGCGACGCACCGCCGATCGCACCGAAAACTTTTAGACAACAATGGCGAGAGAAACTCAGATCGGGCAATGGAAACTAAGGCGAACATCTCGAACAGCTCAGCAGCTCGCGAGCCGATCATTGCGTCGATCCGGCAGAGCCTCGCCGCAAGCAAGGCGTCAGATAGGGTACATGCCGAACATCGTCCAATCGTCGAATATTACTCGCCTTCGTCCAATGCGGCTCGGTCGATACTTTCGCATGACGAACTGGTAGGAAATTTCTGCGCGAACCTGGATTTGCTGGGCGTCCGTTTTGCGATAGTTCGAAATGAAGACGAAGCTCGTGATTACCTTAGGAAGTTGATCGCAGCTAGTGACATAAAACGTATCGCCGTTTCTGATTCCGAGATCGTTAGCGACGTTGCTGCCCCGATCAATGATGTCGAGGTAATTAGCAGCGCGTCGAAAGAAACGCTGTTTGATTGTGAGCTGGGATTGACCTCGGCACAGTGGGGCATTGCTGAGACCGGAACTTTGGTTCTCGAATCCGATGCTGAACGGCATCGGCTCACCTCCCTCGTTCCGCCCATCCATTTATGTCTGCTGAAGGCGGAGCAGATCCGGCAGACACTCGGTGAGATACTCGAGCTAATAGATCCGCGTCAAAACCGAACGATCACGTTTATAACAGGTGCTTCGCGAACATCTGACATCGAGCTCACACTCGCGATCGGCGTTCACGGCCCACGGGAATTACACGTTCTCGTGCTTGCAGACTGATTCTTATGGCTGAAAACGCACTGCTTCAGGCAGTAAAAGTATCGAAAGCCTACGATGGTGTCCAAGCCTTGATCGACGCCGATCTCACGCTTAAAGCGTGCGAGGTCCAGGCGCTTGTCGGCGAAAACGGTGCCGGCAAATCTACGTTGATCAAGATAATTACCGGTGCGGTCCAGCAGGACGAAGGCGAGTTGTTTTTCAACGGCGAACCTGTCGTCAACAACTCTCCTGCTCTTTCAAAGTCTCTCGGTATAGCAGCCATCTATCAGCAACCCGCCCTTTTTCCGGAACTTACTGTTGCAGAAAACATCGCTCTCGGTCGTGAAGCCGGCAATATATTTGGATTGATCAATTGGAATAATCGGCGGCGTACGGCAAGTGAGTTACTCGGACGCGTCGGTGCAAAGATCGATCCCGAAACGTTGGTTTCCGAGCTCTCAATGCCCCAGCAGCAGCTAGTTGAGATTGCTCGTGCATTAGGAGCGGACGCGAAAATTTTGATCTTTGATGAACCAACAGCATCGCTTTCTGAAGAGGACACGCAAAACCTTTTCCGCGTTGTCAGAGAACTTCGCTCTGCGGGGGTTGGGATCGTTTACATTTCGCATCGGCTCGAAGAGCTTCCGCAGATAGCTGACCGCGTGACGGTGCTTCGTGACGGGCGAACGATAGAAACGCGGGAAATGGATGTCGTAAGCAGCGAAGAACTCATTCGCCTAATGGTAGGACGAGACCTTTCGGCGGTTTTCCCAAAACGTCCGGTCGCGCTAGGCGACGTGGTTTTTGAACTCAAGGAACTGGGTTCGCGGTCCGCTGGTATCCACAACATTAACCTCGCAATTCGCGAGGGTGAGATTGTAGGCGTCGCGGGTCTAATCGGGGCCGGCCGCACCGAATTAGCTCGAACGATCTTTGGTCTGGCTGAGCCTGACCACGGCGAGATCCTTTTGCGGGGGAGACCGATCCGCATCGGCCATCCACAGGAGGCGATAGAATATGGGATCGCTTACTTGCCCGAGGACCGCCGCCGTCACGGAGTCGTTCTCGATTTTCCGATCAGTTCTAACATCACGCTCGCTTCGCTGAAAAAATTGTCGGGTTTCGCGGGCATGGACTTTGGCCGGGAACGCGAGGTCGCCGAGGAATACACGCGGCGGCTCGGAGTCAAGACGCCGACCATCTACAACGCGGTTTCGACGCTTTCCGGCGGCAATCAACAAAAAGTGGCCCTTAGCCGATGGCTGATGACCAAACCGTCTGTACTCATTCTTGATGAACCCACGCAGGGTATCGATGTCGGGGCTAAGGCTGAGATACATGATCTGATGATGGAGATAGCCGAGAAGGGAGTTGCGATCTTAATGATCTCGTCCGAGCTACCCGAGATCTTGGGAATGAGCGACCGGATCGCTGTCATGTGCGGCGGAACGATCGCGACTATCCTGAACCGAGCGGACGCCACACAGGACAAGATCCTGTCCATAGCTCTCGGGCACCTTACAGATAACAATAAGGGATGAGATTCAGCCGTTATAAACGCGAGATTTCCGCTGCGATCGCCTTTGCTTTGCTGTTGATGGTCGTGGCTGTCGTTGCGCCGTCTTTTTTTAACGGCGGGAATATTCGCGACCTGGTTATCAACAACGCGCCGGCGCTGATCCTGGCTATCGGCATGACGCTTGTGATCCTCGTCGGTCAGATAGATATCTCGATCGGCTCTCAGTTTGCCGTCTGCAGCGTTGCCGCCGGCGTGCTCGCAAAGACGGGAATGCCGCTGCCGCTTTTACTGACAGGTGTTCTCCTGATCGGTTCACTTATGGGCGCTCTGAACGGAGCTCTAATCGGTCAACTACGGCTGCCTTCCATCATTGTTACTCTCGCGATGCTGGTGCTGTGGCGCGATGGCCTGCGGTGGATAACCGAAGGGGCGTGGGTACAAGACCTGTCGGACAATTTTCAATGGTTTGGCCTAAGTCAACAGCTGGGCGAGCTCGTTATTGTTGGAGTCGCTGCTTTGTTATTTGCGGTCTTCGCATGGTCTTTAAGAAATTTGGTGATCGGCCGAAAACTTTACGCCGTCGGGTCCGACACTGAGGCCGCACGACTTGCCGGTATAGATACCCCCAAAGTTGTCTTTGGCGTCTTTGTTGTCATGGGGGCGTTGACCGGGGTTGCTGCTTTCTTAAATGCAATTCGCTTTTCGTCGATACCGGGAAACACGGGTGTTGGACTCGAGCTCAAAGCGATCGCTGCGGTAGTTGTGGGAGGAGCGGCGATCTCGGGCGGACGAGCGACGCTTGTCGGCACACTGGTTGGTGTTGCTTTGCTCGGGACTATCGGAACAGCTTTGACATTTCTCGGTATCAACCCGTTCTGGGAAAAGGCGATCCAGGGAGCAATTATTCTGGTCGCTCTGGTCTCTGATGCCGCTCTCGACCGTTTGGGAAAGAATGGAAAACTTGATCGCGCCGGCGCACGCGCCGCTTAAAACGGAACAGGCGCTTCGCGAGCGCATGTTCCCTAATAACGAATGGATACTGCTGATCGTACTCATCGGCGAGTGTCTTATCTTCGGCGTCACGGGCGACAACTTCTTTACAACCGGCAATCTTTTCGAAATCACTCGCTTGAGTGTTGAGGTCGGATTGCTCGCCCTGATGATGACACCGATCATCATCACCGGTGGGATCGATCTTTCGGTAGGTTCGGTGATGGGTCTTTCGGCTGTCGTAATGGGAAGTCTCTGGCGCGATGCAGGGTTTTCGATGCCGGTTGCGATCGCTGTTACGCTGATTGTCGGACTACTCGGCGGAGCGCTTAATGCCGCCGCGATCACAAAGCTAAAAGCACCGCCTCTGATCGTAACGCTTGGCACTTTTTCATTGTTTCGCGGTATCGCCGAAGGTTTGACTCGCGGTATTGAAAACTATTCGGGATTTTCGCCTTCGTTTCTCTTCCTGGGACAGGGATATGTATTTGGCGTTGTTCCCACTCAGCTCTTTATTTTTGTTCCGGCGATCATTGCCGTTTGGTGGTGGCTGCATCGCACCGCTTTCGGACGAAGTTTTTACGCGATCGGCTTCTCACAGGAAGGCTCGCGCTATGCCGGCATAAAAGTTCGCCACCGCCTCAATT
>Ga0207711_10005165_pt1 | contig 11063 bp, 8 predicted proteins | sample KBSS34metaG_FD_184401 | JGI IMG/M metagenome (GOLD analysis project Ga0207711, IMG submission 184401) | Switchgrass rhizosphere microbial communities from Kellogg Biological Station, Michigan, USA - KBS S3-4 metaG (SPAdes) (version 2) | ecosystem: Host-associated > Plants > Roots > Rhizosphere >...
GGTGTGGGCCTCCTTCTCGCTGGCTATCGCTATGGTGGAGCCGACCGCGTCCACCGGATAGATTGCGACACCGGCGTTCACCAGGCGTTGCAGCGCCGCAGGGCTGAGGGGAAACTTCTGAGCGATCCAAATCAAGTTCTTGCGGCCCGGGATTCCTGCCAAGTGGTCGGCGATCAGCATCATCTCTCGATCGGTAATAGTGTCCGCCTGGAGCAAAGCAATGCGAGCAGCGTCCGCGGCAGCCCTGGCTCTGGCAGTGGCTCCTACAGGATCGATCAGGTCTCCCATTGATGGTGGACGATTCGCGGAGAGCGGTTCCGCCTCTGGTACGCTCGCCGCGCAAACCGCTCCAGCCGCCGGTGCGAAAGCGTGAAGCTGCCGCAACAGCGAATCCCGATCCGCGGTGAACTCCCGGATCACCTGAAACTGGCACCACAGGGAATACATTGCGATCTTGTCGCTCTGGGGAATCGACTGAAAGGCCTCCAGGGCCTTCAGTCGGGCGCGGGCAGTGTGTTCAAAACCTGTATTAAGGTTGTCGAAAAGAATCACCGAATCGCCGCCGCGCGACCCGTCGGCCGCTGCGATTCGATTGGTGAAGGTACCGGGAGCAGTTGGCGTTGGCGGCGTGGGCGCGGCATTCTCGGATAGAAACAGCCGGATTTCTTGCGGCGCGCCATTGTCCAAGAGCTGAAAATCCTCATGGCGCAGATCACCCACCGGCTTGCCGTCTACGTCTTGCGCGACCACGCTCACCTGAACCAGCTTCGTGGTGGAGCGAAAAATCGTATCGCCAGATGACTGAGCCGTGAGCGACGCACTGGCGATGGTGAATATGATGAAAAGGAAGTTGCCCCTGTGCAAGTGCATCGGAATCCTTTTATGGAGACTATAACACCGGGCCCCAACGCCCTGCGGCCCTTCAGTGGTTAGAATCTAGAGATGGTTGAGATCACATGGCTCGGTCACGGAACCTACCAGTTCCGCCTGACCACCGGCGAAGTTATTCTGGTCGACCCGTGGATCGAGGGGAATCCCTCCTATCCCAAGGATCATTCCATCGACCGCGTGGACGTCATTCTGGTTTCGCACGGCCATTTCGATCACATCCACGACGTGCTGCCGCTGGCCAAGAAGTTTTCGCCGCAGATCGTGGCGATCTATGAGACGGCCCGCTGGCTAGAAACCAAGGGAGCCAAGAACACGCTCGGTATAAATAAAGGTGGCACGGCGACAGTGGGACCTGTCTCCGTAACCATGACCCACGCCATCCATAGCTGCGGCATTCTGGACGGCGACCAGATCGTCTATGGCGGCGAAGCGGCGGGCTACATCGTTCGATTGCCTGACCGGCGCGTGGTCTACTGCGCGGGCGATACCAACGTCTTCACCGACATGCAGCTCATCGAGCGGCTGTATCATCCTGAACTCGCGTTCCTGCCCATCGGCGACCTCTACACCATGAGCCCGCGCGAGGCGGCGCTCGCGTGCCGTATGCTCAACGTGCGCCGCGTCATTCCTTTGCACTTCGGAACGTTTCCGGCGCTCACCGGCCGGCCCGAACAACTGGTCGAACTGCTGCGCGATCTCCCTGGCACCGATGTGTGGACGCTCGAGCCGGGTAAAGCAGTGCAGTGGTAAAAGCTCAGTGCTAGGACGCACTCTCGCCATCATCGCGCTGGTCATTCTTCTACGCGTTCCCTTTCTTAACCAAGCTATCCAGGGCGACGACCTCGATTACCTTTACGGCGCCGAACACGCCCAGATCGATCCTCTGCATCCCTTGAATACGCATTACATGTTTTCGGGCGACATGGTGGACATGCGCGGGCATTCGCATGGCCCGATGAATCCCTGGATTCTGGCGATCTTGCTCGCCGCCTTCGGCGACGTTCGCGAGATGCCCTTTCACGCAGCCTACATCCTGTTTTCCTTAGTTGCTGCGCTCGCGATGTGGTCGCTTGCACGCCGATTCTGTGAGCGGCCGCTTGGAGCCACCCTCTGGTTCCTCGCGGTTCCAGCCTTTGTGGTGAACGGCAACTCATTTGAAGCCGATCTGCCATTTCTGGCGTTCTGGATGGCATGCGTTGCTCTGTTCATTCACGCTGTGGATCACGACTCAAAATTTACGTTAATTTGTTCGGCGCTCGCCGGCGCACTCGCGGGATTAACTGCGTATCAAGCAGTGCTGCTTACCCCGATTCTGGCTGTTTATCTCGTCCAGCAGCGGCGCGCCTGGTATGCGGCCTGGACTGTCATATTGGCCGCGCCCATGGCAATCGTGATATGGCAGATTTGGGAATACGCGACGCGTGGAGCGCTTCCGGCGGCAGTGCTGCTGAGCTATATGCGCAGCTATTCTTTTCACAAGTCTTCGAATGCACTGCGAAGCGGCATCGCTCTCATCGTGCATTCAGGCTGGATCGTATCTCCGCTCCTGGTCGTCGTAGCTTTCGGGTTGAAGCGCCGGGCCAGATTGTTCATCGCGGCTGCAGCCGCACTCGCTGCAGCATTCTACGATCCGAATCCGCTCTTCTGGCTCTCGATAGGCTGCGGCGTTCTACTGCTCGCGTGGGTGATTACTGAGGCCATGCGCCGCGAATTCCTGGCTGCGTGGGCCGTCATCTTCTTCTTGGGCGCATTACTGATCTTCTTCGCCGGGTCTGCGCGGTATCTGCTGCCGATGGCGGCCCCGGTGGCAATTCTGGCCGTTCGCACATCTCCGCCGCGCTGGATCCTGGCCGGATTCGTGTTGCAGCTGATCTTGTCGCTCGGCCTGGCGACGGCCAATTATCAGCACTGGGACGGTTATCGTCAGTTCGCGAAGACGCTGGCGCCCGACGCCGCGAACAGTCGCGTCTGGGTCGACGCCGAATGGGGCCTCCGCTATTACCTGGAGTCGGACGGCGCGCTGCCCCTGTCCAGGGATCAAGTGGTCCAAGCCGGTGACACCGTCGTCTCTAGCGCATTGGCGCATGCCGTCACGTTGAACGCTCCTGTCGCGCAAGTAAGCGCGGCGGAAATTATTCCCAGCATCCCGCTGCGGCTGATCTCGCTGAGTCGGCGCTCGGCCTATTCGAGCGCTGCCGGCGGTCTGCTGCCATTCGAAATCTCGCGCGGGCCGGTGGATCGTGTGCACGCCGATATCGTGATCGACCGTAAACCCGTGCTGAGCTACCTCAAACCGGAGGATCCCCAAGCGCCCGTGCACATCCTCTCCGGCCTGTTCCCCGACGGATGGATGAGTGAGCGGGCGTCCGTGCTTCTGAAGACACCCGAAAAGGTCAATTCCGTCGAGGTGGTGTTCTTCATTCCGGCTAACGCTCCCGCCCGGCACGTGCAGTTGCTGGTCGATGGCCAAATAGTCGGCGATGAGACTTTTCCTGCTACTGGACCCTATAAGCTCGCGGTGCCGCTGCATTTCTCGAACCCAACTGCGACCGTAGCCATTGCTGTCGACAAGACCTTCACCGCGCCCGGCGACCGCCGCAACCTCGGCGTCGTCATCACCGGCCTGGGCTTTCGTTAACCCACGAACTTCGGGGCCCCGGAAGCGTTAGAACTCCGCCTTTTCGATCAGGCCGTTCAGCTCCGCATCGAGCGTCGTCTTCTTGCGCTGCAAGGCGCTTTCTTGATCCCGCAGCCCCGCGAGCTTTACTTCGGCCGCTGCCAACTGGCCCGCATACTGTTGGACCAGATTCTGCTGGCCGGCGACGTTCCGCAGGCTCTCGATATTTCTCCGCTGGCGCTCTTCATCCTGAGTCAGGCTATTGAGGTCGGCTTGCGCCTGGCGAAGTTGGCCGTCATTGGACGCGATCTCGCGCTTCTTTTGCGCGATCTGCTCCAGTTGGCGGCGACCTGCATCGCTCAGGGCTTTGTTCTGCAGGTACGTGGCGATCACGTCCGGCGTGATACTCGAGACGCTCATGGTCTGGTCATAGACACGTTCCTCGCGCACTGCAAATGTTTCCGTCGCATTGCCGCCCACGTTCACTTCGAAGCGATAGGCATCGGCGGTGGTCTCGGAAGGTTTCCCGTCCAGGAGCTTATAGCCCGGGCGTTGTTTGTGCTCGATGATCACCGTCTTGCGCTTTGGATCCACGTTCTTGATGGTGTAAGTCTTGGTTTCTTCCACCGCGTTGCGGGTGGTCAGAATGCCGCGCACGAAGTGAATCTCGCGTACGTTTGCCCTCGACGAATCGAAGGCGGTGGTTACCCGAGCTCCCAGGTCGATTCCATACGTGATCAGGCGCTTGTCGCCGGCCTTCAGCGTCTCCACCAGGGCTTCGCCCGCGTAGGCATTGGCGTCGTACACGGTGATCGGCCCGCCATCCAGCGTCTTGCCGGTGGAATTGGCGATCTCCGCCGCATTCATCGGATGCAGGCCGAAGCTCTCCATATAGATCAGGAGCTTCCTCGCGCCGATCTTCTGCTGCAGAAACGGCAGCATGGCCGATTCGCCCTGCTTCACGGATACCGGCGAAGAAAAGCTGTATTCGAACAGTTCGCCCAGGTCGCGAGTGTCGGTAGTGGGCGCGATGGAAGACGCCTGGCCCGACTCGGTCTTAAACATATTGTCGGCCAGCGCCTCGCGAGGTGGTGGCGGAGGAGGCGCGAACGCGCGTAACGGACGGGCTCGGGCCTCATCGATCGCTCCCTGGAGCACCACTGGCGCGGCTGGGCGATTTTCCGCCAGCTCGGCCGTGGGACGCGTCACATACCGCGGCTCGTACAACTGCGTGATGAACGAAATCGGCCGCCCGGAGACCACCGAGAGCTTCACATTGGTCCAATCCTCGCCCGAGGTGTTATCGACGATCGCCCAGCCTTCAAGCGTCGCTTCGGCTTGTGGCCCGAAGATTAAGCGATAGCTAGACTTCCAGACCGCCGAAGGCGTCATGTAACTGGCAGCTAGTTGCCGCGTTCCGGTCCCGGGTGCGTCGACATAAACGCTGCGGCGATCCTTCGAGCGCGCGCCGCTGAGGACCGTCAGGTAGTCCCGCAACAAGCCCTGGAGCTTGGGATCGGACAGCTTCACGGAACTGGCGGCGCCCAGGTCGAACGTGCGGATCTCGCCTGAATCGACCAGCAGGACCACCATCTCGCGCTCCGGGGACTTCTCGTCCGGCTTGGACATCCGTGCGCTGACGATCGCCCCGGCGACCGTATCGGAACCCAGCCGCAGTTCCAGCCGGGCGCCCTTCATCTGGTCCAAGAACGCCGCCAGGGACGCCTGCCGGTCGATCGCGAAGGGGAAGTCCTGCAAGCGTTTATCCAGCGCTTCCGCGGCATCGTAGCGCACACCCCCGATGACCCCGCCGTTCCGGTCCACAATCGTCAGCGATTTCAGCACATCGTTCATGTCGGAGGCCTTGAAATCGAGGCGTGCCGTCTCGCCCGAGTGCAGCTCCCCGGCGCGCTCGAAGTACCCCACGCCATGCTTATATAGAATGACTTCCCGAATAGGCAGGTCGGCAGCCATTATCTGTACGGCGGCCGTCCCTACCAGAGCTATCTGAACCAAAAGAAGGAGTTTGCGCATCGAGTAGATCCTTTCGCTAAAGGAATGCCGCTTGGGCGTCGATCCTTGCAGGCAGTTCCGCGGGTTGACACAACCAATTGGACGGCGTCAGACTCGGTATTAGCACTGCCCGCGTCTACCAACCGACTGAACCGGAGGATCGTCTTGAAAACCCGAATGATAGCGATAGTCCTGGCTTGTTGCTCGACTATGACCGCGCAAATCGGCAATTATTCCGGGCCGGGTGTCCTGAGCCGCGGCGCGGGGGACATCGGCACGCGAGCAGGCCAGGACGTTGACCTGCGCCTTTTTGGCAGCGTCACCGCCATCTATGACAACGGAATCTTGCCCTATTCAGTAGATGGCAATGGCAAGCTGGTCGAGATTGGCGGAGTATACGGTACCGAATTCTCAATAGGGGCCTACGGCGTTCACAATTTCCATCACGCAAAGCTGGGGCTGGACTACAAGGGAGTCTACCGCCATTATTCCCAGCAGACTTTCTACGATGGCACCGATCAGACGCTCGCGCTCGGCTACACATACCAGAAATCGGCACGCCTATATTTCGATACGCGTCAAATGGCCGGAACGATCTCGCAGGGCACGTCGCTGGCCGGCATACTTCCCACTATCTCGGACGCCGTAGTAACGCCGGCCTCAGTGTTGTTCGATAACCGTATGAATTACCTCCAGTCCACGCTGGACGTGAATTATCTGCTGTCGGCGCGCACTATTCTTACCGTAGGAGGCGACGGGTACGGCGTTTGGCGAAAAGCGACCGGCTTGATCGGCATGCAAGGCTACACGCTCCGGGGCACCATTCAGCATCGCGTGACGCAGCGGACCACGGTAGGAGTGAACTATCAACACATGCACTACGATTTCCCGAAAGCCTTCGGCGAATCCGATATCAATTCATTCGCCGGAAGCTTTAGCACCCAGCTAGGACGGTCCTGGACCTTTGGCTTGGGAGGAGGAGTATATCTAGCGGAGGTGCAAGGACTGCAGAGGGTCGCCGTAGACCCTGAGATCGCCGCTCTTCTTGGCGTCAGCAGCACGGTGCAAACCTTTTACCAGAAAAGTACATTTCCGCAGTGGAGCGCCTCTATCAACCGGCGGTTCCGGCGCGCTAATTTGTCCCTGCAGTACGCAAACGGCGCTTCGGCGGGAAATGGGATTTATTTGACTTCTCGCCAGAGTAGCGCAACCGGAAGCTTTAGCTATACGGCCGCCCGCAAATGGAGCTTTTCCGTCGCGGCTGGGTACAATCGACTGCAGGGAATCGGACAGAGTCTGCAGCCCTATTCCCAATACTCGGGCGGCGCGGGGTTCACCTACAGCATTAACCGCCCCCTTCAGCTCATTGCACGTTACGATCGGCGCCACCAGGAAATCATCAACGGCTCGTTTCTCCAGAACAGTTATCGTGCCACCATTGGGATTTCCTTCAGTCCGAGTGATATCCCGCTGGCGTTTCACTAATTCTCGGGGAGTGACCGGATGTTGCTCATTGTTGATGACGAGCCGAAGCTCTTGGAGCTCATGAGCCGTTACCTGGGACGTCTCGGATACCAAGTTGAAACTTCCGGCGACGCTGCGCAGGCGCTCGCCCTATTCCAAGCCGGACCGGAGCGATTCTCCATAGTCATTACGGACCTTTCGCTTCCTTCGATGAACGGAGAAGAGCTGGTCGAGCGCATACGGCAGATACGCCCCGGGCTTCCGGCTATCATTACCAGCGGGTATGCCTACGTACCGCGTGCGGCCGGCGTCGGTTTCCTGCAGAAACCTTTTCTCCCGCAGATGTTGGTGGACGCCGTAGAGGAAGCGCTAAAAGGGCCGGCCTAATTCCGCCCGCACAGATCCGGTGTACGGCACATCCCTGAAGGACAGGAAGGCATTTCGGCCTGCGCGTGTGAGGCGCCGTTGGCGTGCGCGGCGAACGTCGAGAACTGCTGCTTGAGGTGCTCCTGGCCGCAGGACGGGCAGTTAATGCCGTTCGCTCCATTGCGGACCAGCTTCTCGAACTTGTTACCGCAGTCTTCACACAGGTATTCAAAAATAGGCATAAAAGTTATTCCACTCGCTAATCCAAGAGACTCAGTGCTATTTTATCAACCCAGGCGCGCACATCGGCCGGAGGCGCGGCAAAGTTGTTGACTAGGATCGAAAAGGCCAGACGTCCACGGGTGCGGCTCTCGGCGTAGCCTGAAAGCGCGACCGCCCTGGCCAGAGTCCCGGTCTTGGCGCGCACCTTGCGGCCGTCCGATACGCAGCACAGGCGATTCGCCAGGGTTCCGTCTTCTCCGCCCACCGGAAGCAGCGACACCCAGGCTGCCGCGTTCTTCGAGGCAGCCATGTGGCTCAACAGCCGGGTCACCGCTCGCGGGGACACCTGGTCATTCCGCGACAATCCCGAGCCGTCTTCGGCGCGCCATTCCTCGGCCTTAATCCCGATACTGGCGAGCCACGTGGCGAGTTCCTGCAATCCCGATTCGCGCGTGCCGGCACCGCGAGTGACGCGGGCGACTTCGCGCAGCATTAGCTCGGTATGCAGGTTCTGGCTTACCTTTTCGATGACTTGAAGCATCTCGGCCATCGGGGGAGACGTGCGGGTTGCGATCACGTCGCCTTCCACGGGCCATGGATCCTCAGATATCGAACGATGCCGGGCTACCGGACGCCCGCGGATGGCCACGCCGCGGCGCACCAGAGCGTCGTAGAGAGCGCACGCCGCGAACCATGCGGGATCGTCCACGGCCACCGTTTCGCGGGCGGTCGCACCCGCCAACGGAATGGTGCCCCACACCAAAACCTGCCGCGAGCCCGGCATGCGGGTCAGCCGGATCCGAGCTTCCTTTTCGCCAGCCACCGTAAGGACGCGATTGTCGACGGCGTAGTACTCGATCGCGGGTTCGAACGAGATCGACGCGAGATCGCCCGCCCGCGCCGCGGGATGAATCGCGAGGGCAATGGTGTTGTCGTTCACCGTAAGCGCGCTGACGGGAGCGCCGTCTTCTCCGATCAAATCGTCCACAGTCCAGCTGGGCGGGTAAGGCGCCCAGGGATAGAGCTGATCGTCGCCGACGATATCGCCGTCGACCCGCAGGATGCCCGCCGCGACGGCCTGATCGGCCAGATCCTCGATCGCCTGCAGAGGATTGGGTACCCGAGCGTCCTTCTGGTATGGATATGCGCGGCCGGATATGGATGGATCGCCGCCACCAACCAAGATCAGGTCGCCGAACGGCGCATGGATCAGGCGAGTGGTCATACGGTACTCGGGACCCAGCCGCTCCAGCGCAAGCGCGGCTGTGAACAGCTTCATGTTGGACGCTGGCAGGTACAGGCGCTCGGCGTTGTGGGAGTACAGGGGGGCGCCGGTCTTGAGATCGACGACCTGGATTCCGACGGAGGCTCGGGCGACGGGACTCGCTTCCATCACGGCATCGATGGAATGCGCTAGGTCGGCGGCGGCGCAGGGGATGGCGGCTAGCAGAAGCGCGGGCCAGAGTCGTCCCATGCTCCGAGAATCGCACATTCTATTGCCGGCAACTCACCTGGGCCTTCGGATGGCCCTAACTTTTCCGCTAGTTCCGCCGCCGCAAAAGAATTGATCCCGGCCATCGCTTTCCAAGCCTGACACGCCGACGCCGGCCGGCATGTCGACCTGCTCCAGGACCTCACCCGTCTGAGGATCTATTCGCCTCAGATCGCTTTCGTCCCCTTCCCAAGTGCCGTGCCAAAGCTCGCCGTCGGGCTCTCCTGGAATCCAGGTGACCCCGGTGACGAAGCGGTTGGACTCGAGGGTCCGAAGAATCGCCCCGGTCTCGGGATCGATCTGATGGATCTTGCGGTCTCGATACTGGCCCACCCACAGCGTGCCTTCGGCCCAGGCGAGCCCGGAGTCGCGGCCGCCGCCGGGCGAGGGGATCGTAGCAAGCACCCGGCCGGTTTCCGGATCGATCTTCCGGATGCGATCCTCGGCGATCTGAAACAGGTACTGACCATCGAAGGCCGTTCCCGCATGCGCGGCGGCATCGACGGACCGCAGGATCTCCCCGGTGGCAGGATCGAGGGCGTTCAGCGTGTTTCCAGCAGCAAACCATACGTTCTGACCGTCGTACGTGACTCCGTGCACGTGGTCTACGCCCGGAAAGGGCCCATACTCACGGACAATCTCGGCGTTTTCTCGATGCATGCTTTCACATTAATCAATCGGCAGAGGAGCGGGGAGTAACAATGTCGTCGTGAATCCCGGTACGGGCGGTGTCATCCAACGGCGAGCCCGCGCGCGGCCGAACGTTTGCACTTTGCCTGCGGCCGCGAGCGAATCGAGCGCCCGCTGCACGCTGCGCTGGCTGGTACCGAGGGCCAGCGCCAGGGCCGAGCTCGACCAGGATTCGCCGTCTGTGAGAAAGGCAAGCACCGCCCCATGCTCACCTTCCACGGGACGTGCGATTACGACAACATCGCTTGCACCGCACGGCGCCATTTGAAACCCATTCTTAGTCGCACTTACCGTGGCGAGCGTCCGAAGCATTCTGCGCAGCCGCCCGATTTCGACACGCAATCGCGCGCGATGCGATTCGTCCGCGAGTTTCGCACCGAATGCGCGCGCAAGGAGAACATCCCGCGGAACGTCGCCGGGCCACGCTTCGCCCAGCGCGCGTGCGAGTTCGAACAACACCGGGCGGCTTGAAAGGGACACCGCCTTGCCCGGCGCACGCACGACGTAACGGCACGCGTCCACAATGAGCGCGTTGGAGGCCATCAGCGCTTCGACATCATCGAGTAGCAGGGTCCGCTCCGCGCCGTTAGCGATCAGACGCGCGGCAGGAGTGCTCAGTACCAGGGACGCACTTTCCACCTCGGCCGCGAGCGCGGGAATACCGGCCTGGCTGGCAGCGAGCCTGGCGCGGGCGAGGGCGTTGCGCGCCGCCTTGGTCTTGAGGCGCCGCAGCGCGATCCCGGCAGCTGCCAACTCATGGACGGCCTTCAACACGGGCGGAAGATTCGCACAGTCGAGCTCGGCGAGCGTATGCTCGGCCTCCTTGAGGCGACCGATCAGCAGGAGACGCCGCACATCGAGGTACCGTGCGTGCGCGGCGTTGAGCCGATCGCCATGTGCTTCAAGCGTCGCGCGAGCCGCATGGAGCGACTTCACAGACCAACTCAGATCACGCGAGGCAAGCGCGATCTCGGCTTCGGCGACCAGGCACCTGGCGCGAGCTACAGCCTCTCGCGGACTGAAGGCGCGAGCGGCACTTCGCAAGAGAGCCTTGGCCCGGACGAGATCACCCAACTGCGCCATCGCAATCCCGCGAAGCGCCAGCGCGGGCGCGTCGTCGCGCAGGGAGACGCGTTTTAAGGCGCCAATCGGATCGCCGGCGGCCAGGGCCCGGGCGGCGGCCGTGATTAAAGAGTCCATGTCGATCTGGCGCGCTTCTGCTTGTGAAATCCCGCCATACTTGTCACTCCCGGCACTTCGACATTCTGGGCTAATTTTATCTCGTGAGCGAATACAGCGATTAGAGAT
>Ga0207711_10005167_pt1 | contig 11061 bp, 11 predicted proteins | sample KBSS34metaG_FD_184401 | JGI IMG/M metagenome (GOLD analysis project Ga0207711, IMG submission 184401) | Switchgrass rhizosphere microbial communities from Kellogg Biological Station, Michigan, USA - KBS S3-4 metaG (SPAdes) (version 2) | ecosystem: Host-associated > Plants > Roots > Rhizosphere...
CACCCGCGCGAACTTACGAATCGACAGCAGCGAGCCGTCGAGCGCCAACGGCGGCACGACCGCGTTGACGCGGCTGCCGTCAGCTAGCCGGGCGTCGACCATCGGCGAGGATTCGTCGATCCGGCGCCCGACCGCGGAAACGATCTTCTGGATGATCCGGATGAGATGCTTCTCATCCTTGAATCGCACCGGGCTCGGCTCGAGCACGCCGTAGCGTTCGACGAACACGCGGGCATGGCCGTTGACCAGGATGTCGGTGATCGTCGGGTCCTTGAGCAGCGGCTCAAGCGGCCCGAGGCCGAGCAATTCGTCGAGGACGTCGCCGACCAACTGCTTGCGCTCGGTCGTGTTAAGCGCGTGATTCTGCTTGGCGAGCTCTTCCGCGACGATGTCGCCGACCTCGGCCTCGATCTGCTCGCGCGACATCTGGTCGAGCGCCGACAGGTTGATCAGATCCAGCAGCCGCTGGTGGAGTTCGACCTTGAGCTCGGTGTGCTTGTCGCGCTTGGTGAAGGCGCCGGCGTCACCGATGGTGACGAGACGGGTATCTTCGTGCGGATTGGCCCGCTCTTCCTGCGGAGCCGCCCCACCCTTCGCGGGCTTCTTGACCTGCCACATTTTCAACGCTCCAGACCCAGTGCAGCTGCAATGCCGGTGTCTAGCACATCGAGGTCCTTGGCGATGGCGCACTTGCGCTTGATGTCGCTAATCGGGACACCGCGATCGATCGCCGCGCGCATCAGCGGGAAGTCGTTGCAAACCGTGTAGGCGATGTCTTGCCCGAGCGCGTCGCGCACGTCGGCCGGGCGAATGGTCCGTCCCTGGCTCTTATCCCAACGATTAGCGATCACCCGGACGTCGAGATTATTGAGATCCTGCGATTCCAGCAGCTTAAGCTGCCTTCTTGCCCCGTTGAGGCCGGCCACCGTCAGTTCGGTCACCAACAGGACAAGATCCGAACGCGCGACCAGCGACAGCGACCAGTTGGTCCAGTTGCTCGGCAAATCAACGAACACCGTCCCGAATTCGCGGGTCGCGAGATCGACGATTTCCATCAGATGCTCACTCGACACGCTTTCCAACGGCATCATTTCGGGCGGCGCTGCGATTACTTTGAGGCCACTGGCATGATCGGTCGTCGTTGCTCTTAGCAGCGCCCCGTCGAGCCGCGTGCCCGCGTCGAGCAGGTCGGCCAGCGACAATTTGGGCTTCAGCCCGAGTTGGAAGGCGACGTCACCGAACTGGACGTCGAGATCGATCAGGCAGGCCTCGCGTCCGCACGCCCCCTCGCTCTGGGCAAAACGGATCGCAAGCTGGCTGGCCAGCGCGGTCGCCCCGGCCCCGCCGACGCCCTTGATCACGCTGATGACCTTGGACCGACCGGCATCGACGGCCGCCGTCCGCTTCGCGGCTTCGTCGGCAAGCGGCGCGATCGAAGTCTCGAGGTCCTCGATACACAGCGGCAACGGCACGACATCGTGGGCGCCCGACCGCACCAGCGAGCGCACCAGCGCCAGCGGCGGATCATAGGCGGCGGCAATCAACGGCGTGGTCACCGAGTGGGCGAGCTTCTGGAAGCGCTTGATCGACGACGGCGTATCCGGGTCGACCTGAACGACCGCGGCAACGGCGGCGGAGATTTCCGCCGGGTCGATCCAGTCGGTCACCGGCAGGACGTTCAGCGACAGCGGAAAGCCGGCAACGCGCGCCCCGATGAGGTCCCCGGAATCGCCCTCGACGCCCGACAAATACAGCTGCACGGCCGACTCGCGCTTGGCGGTCTGCCAGCTCCTGGCCGTCTCGTTAGGGTTGATTACGCTCACTTTCAGCACCTCAATTGGAATACGTACCCGAAGCATCTTCGGCGGTTAATGTGGTCGAAAAGTCGGGCATATTCACCGACTTCAAGGCGAAGGTCGTCAGCGGCCGGAACTGCACACCGGTTAGCGTCACCGTGATCAGCGGAGAAATCTCCATTTGCTCGGTTGCACCGCCACCGCCACCGCCACCGCCGGCTGAGGCTTCGGCAATGCCGAACCCCGACCCCCGGTAACGGACTTGCACGTTCGTATTCGCAATCGAAGGGTACATCTGCTTCATGCGGGTCACGATCGCATCGAAGGCAGTCGCGTTCATCGTTCCGAGACTGGTCGGACACGTGCCGCTCTCGCAGACGCATCCGGTGTTGGTGCACAGGATCGATCCCAACGCCGCCGCCGGGATCAAATCGCCCGCCTTCAGGGTCGTTCCTCCCACCGTCTTGCCGGCATAATCCTCGTCGCGAAGTCCGGGCGAGAGCACATCGGTGACGATGGCAATACGGGCGCCAATCTGCGTCGCTTTCTCAGCTTCATTGGATTCCCACATGAAGCGACCGCCGTCGATGACCGCGAAGAGCAATACCATGAACAACGGCAACACGAGCCCGAATTCGGCGGCGCTCGCTCCCGATGTCGATTTGATGAGGCGGCGGACGAGCATCACAGGCCTTGTACCGGCGCTTCGGATTCGGCCGTGAGGCAGACGTTGGTTGCGTTGAACCCGACCATGGCGAGCACGGAACGGTATTTTACCGCTGCCGATACCTTCACGACCGGAATTTTCGTACCCGCAAGCGATGAGTATATCCCCGTGACGCCATCGTTGGCTGCGTCGATTTGAGTCTTGTCAACGCAGCGAAGATCGACAGTGACCGTTTCCGACTTTCCATCGCAGGTGCGCGCCCAGTAGCTCGCTGGCCAGCGCGGAATTCCAGTTCCGGTTACGGCACCCGTCTCAGTGACGTTGATGATCTTGGTCGTCGCGCTGCCGTCTGCAAACACCGTGGTTGGACAAGAGAAACTAGGACTGATCGTCAGCCGTGCTGCATATCGGGCCCCGTCCCGCACCTGCTTATCCAGCGCGTGCTGATCCATGAACAGATTGCCCATCTCGAACGAGCCGACCGACAGAGCCAGCAGCAACGGCAAGACCAAGGCCATCTCCACCGCCGCGGAGGCTGTATCGGTTCGAAGGAGGTCGAGCAGCGTCCGCATCATCGGACCAGATACGGCTTGTTGCGCGCATAATACTGAAAGCCACCACCCGAGCCGAACGTATCTCCCGGGCCGATGATTTCGCCGTAGATTTCCTTGTCATCGGTGCCGGTAGTTGCCCCAGCAATACCAGTCTCTGTATTCGACCGCTGCAAAGACGGCTCGGTCAGGAAAATGTTGAACACGCGCAAGATGATGTAATCCTCGAACCCTGTTCCCTTGCCCTTGAGATTGTCGCAATTGGCGGCGACGATCGGCAGGACCCGCCGATCCTTGGCCGTGCTACTGGCGGCGGGGGCGAATTGGGGCTTATTGAACGCGCACTGCTTCGTGAATGTATATGTTGTAGTGTTTCCTGTTGTTTTAACGGTTGGCGCCGGCGTCGTGCCAATCTGCACTGGGTCGAGCTTGCCACTACCCATGTTGGCAAGTTCCCATTGGTAGACCTGGTACCGAGTAAGCGTGCCCGCGGTGACACCACCGCCGATCGCCGCCGCAACATCGGCGGCGGTGATCCCAGGGTGATTAGCGGCCATGTAGCCGGTGCGATCCCAGGTTCCGTCCCCAAAATTTTGCGCGCCGCCTAGAACCGGACACGTGCCGTCATAATGGCAGGTATCGCGCCCAAATTGCCTGGCGCCGCCATTCTGCGCGAACGCTCCCGAATATGTGACCTTTGGATTGGGATTCCCATTGCCAGTCGCGGGGATGCCGCAATTATCGGGTGTCGGAACGGTGAGGTTCGAACTAGGTTGCGAAATTTCTTCGGTCATCGTCAGGACCATGTCCTTGCGCGTGTCTTGCGCGGGGCAGGCGACTCCCGTTGATGGGTCGCAGTTGCCGGCATCATTCTTGTTGTTGCCAGCGTAAACATCCATCCGCGTATTGATCGCGTCGGTGGCGTTCTTGTTGCCGGGCTCTGTTTGATTGTCGTCCTGGCTCTGGCATCCGTCCAGGCCATTGCCGAGCAGCGCCGCGAGCACTGCCGGATTGCCGTTCCCGAAATCGAGAAAGCCATAGTTGCCCGGCGCCCAGGCGTTCCCGCCGGCAGTCTTGAGGACGACGCCCTTGCCGACATCCGCGTCGGTCGGAAAGTCATCGGAAGGGACGCATACCAACAACGGCGCAACATTGCAGATCGAAGACTGAACTCCGGCAACCGCGCTCGCCGTCACCGCGCCTGAAAACAAGCCGACGATCGGCGTAAACGCATAACGCGCCGTACGCAGTTGCGTCGTAACCATAACGAAGGCGCTATCGCCGTCGGCGGTCGCCGCCGTGCATGCGGTCGCGTCCGGTTTGGTGTCGTCGAACGCCTTGCAGAAGGTGATGCCGGTGATCTCGACCGACATCCCACTGGTCGCATCGGCCTTGGCAAATCGCGTGAGGTTGGAGGCGAGGCGGTTGGTGCCAGCGTTCTGGATCGCGGCGGTCGCCCGAGCTCTCGCACCGTCGGACCGATCGAGTTGGGTCGCAGCGGCAAGCGCCGCCTGGTCCGCGGCCTGCTGCAGTTCGGTGTCCATACCGGCCAGCCGCGCATAGTCGAACGCGACTCCACCGACCGCGATCAGTCCGAAAAGCGCGAGCGCGACGGTCGGGGCGACCGCTGCGCGTTCATTCCGAAGTAAACGGTGGATCCAGCGCCTCATCCAGCCGCATCCTCAGCGTGGACCCGACGAGCCGGAGCCCCCTGAGCCGCCTGTCGACTGCATGCTCTGGACGGGTTTGACGGAATCCGTGCGGTAACGTTTCGCCGCGGCCGTGCCGACGGCACCATTGTCGCCGGGTTGGGCGTCGCCGGGCTGATAGACTGGATCTGGATTGATCGTCTGGACCGCCGCATTGTATTTCGTCGCCTCACCGAAAGCCGCGTCTTCCTGTCCGATGGGCTTGTTCATCGTGCTGCACGCGCCGAGCGCGACGCCACCGATGGCGATGAGCAAAAGCTTAGAGGACATGGCCGTAGTCCTTCTCAAAACCGATAGGCTTGTTCTGCGCCGTCCCGCCCGACGTGGGCGGCGGGGGCGGCGGCAATGGAGCCGGCTGCACGAACGGCGCCGCCGACGGCGGGACGCCGGTGTCGGTGCGGCCGTTGAGCAGCAAGTCCGCTTCGTTCGGCGGCCCGACTCGATCGGTCGGCACCTTGAGCGTGCCGGCGCGGACCGGCCGCACCAGCCGTGGCGTGACGATGATCACCAGCTCCGTTTCCTCATGCTGGAACCCGGTCGAGCGGAACAGGCTGCCGATGATCGGGATCGAGCCGAGGAATGGGACCTGGCGGATGGTGTCCTGGAAATCCTTGCGGATCAGCCCGGCCAGCGCAAAGCTTTCGCCGTCGCGGATTTCGACCACGGTTTTGGCGCGGCGGGTCTGCAGGCCCGGGATGGTCAGATTGTTGACCACAATCGAGGCGGTTGGGTCGATCGAGCTGACTTCGGGCTGGACGACCATGTTGATGACCCCATCAGCGAGCACCGTCGGGGTGAAGCCGAGGCTGACCCCGAATGGCTTCCATTCGACGGTAATGGCGTTGTTGTTCCCCTGGCCGCCGCCGCCACTGCCCTGGACTGTCGGCACCGGGAATTCGCCGCCGGCAAGGAAGCTCGCGGTCTCGCCCGAGAGCGCGATCAAGGTCGGCTCGGCGAGCGTGGTGATCGCGCCCTTTTTCTCAAGCGCGTCGAGGGTCACGTTGAAATTCTCGCCGAGCCCGCGGAAGGCGCGGCTGATGATCCCAAAGCTGTCGGTGATCGCGCCGTGCGCCAGCACGCCGAGCCCGGTGGTGGGATCGGGCGTGAGGCTCGCGCCGCCGCCGGACACGCCCTGGAGCTTGCCGGCGTCGCTAAGCACGTCCCAATTGACCCCGATCTGCTTCAGCGCCGAGCGCTTCACTTCGGCGAAGCGGACTTCGAGCATGACCTGCTGGGCCGAACCGATCGACATCAAATTGACGACCTTGCCCGGGGCATAGGTTTCGGCGAGCTGGACCGCGCGGTCGGCGGCGATCGAGCTCGACACGACGCCTTCGAGCACGACGCTGTCGTTGGACATGCGCGCACCGACCGCATCGCCCGGCATGAGTTCGCTGAGCTGGCGCTTGAGGGTGATGACGTCGGGGCCGACGACGACGTCGAGCACCGCGATCAGCCGGCTCGCGCGATCGTACAGCGTCAGGCTGGTGGTCCCGGGCTTCTTGCCGAGGACGTAAACCGAGGTGTCGCTGATCGGCACGATGTCGGCGATGTCGGGATTGCCGACCAGCGCCTTGGCATAGGGCCGGTCGGTCTTGAGCACCTGGCTCTTATTGACCGGGACGTCGAGCTCGCCGGCGTGGACGCCCTGCGCGACGGTAACCTGCGCCGCGGCCGGTTGCGCGAACGCAATCCCGGCGAGCGCCGTGGCCGCCAGCGCGGCCCGTGTGAAAGCCTTAGCGGTCATGACCCCACCTTATATGAATTGCTGGTTGTGCCCCGATAGACTTCGATGCTCGGCTTGGCCGGCGCTTTCTTGGCCGGCTTCGATCCGCCGCCGCTCGAGCGCGGCCGCGCAATCTGCGCCGCGGTGTCACGGAACGCCCCGGCCACCGCGCCGGAATAGCCTCCGACCACCGCCGGCGCGGGATACCGCGCCCCGCCGTACATATTGTAGCGGAGGTCGTTCATGCTGACCGTCTCGACCACCGGATTGTTCGCTTCGCCCGGCTTGCGCAGCACCAGGCTAAGGCTGCCCGCCTCCTGGGCCAGCGCGAGCTTCTGCGCGTCGATCGGCGCGACTTCGAAGGTCGCGCTGCGCGCCACCTTCGGACTGCCGTCGGAATTCTTGGCTTCCTGGTCGATCGCCAGGACCTTGACGTTCTGCAGCAGGACATCGGTCATCTGGTTGGACGTTCCGGCCCCCTGAACCGCGCGGGTGATCAGCACGTCGACGCTGTCGTTGGGCTGGATGAAACCGGCAACACCGGAAATATCGTTGATGCGGACGGTCGCGGCGCGCATTCCGTCGGCCAGCAGAGCGGCGATCGACGCCCCCTGCCCTTCGCCCGAAATCTTGGTTGCCAGCACCGGCTCGTTGATGCCGATCGGCAGCAGCGCGAAACGCTTCTTGCCTTCGGGCAGAAGTTGCGCGGTGTTAACGAAGCTGCCCGGCGGAATGCTGCTGTTGGGATAATCGACGAAGCGGATCTTATCCGGCGTGATGTCGGTGCCGAATGCCAGAGGCACCGCGGCAACCGCGACCTTGGTCGTGCCGCCCTGGACCGCCTGCTGTTGCTTGCCGGTCAAATAGGCATTGGCAATGTAAACCGCGAAGAGCCCGAGTATGATCGCCGCAGCGAGCGCGAGCATGGATTGCCGTGTCAACATAAGTGCCACCCCCGCAGTGTTACTACCCCAAGTCGGATTCCGGCGTAAGCTTTTGTTTACCAACGCGCCGCGACCGCGGCTTTGGTACAACAGATACGATGAGGGGCCGGCGTGAAGCCGGCCCCTCCGATACGCATTACGGGCAGACTGCCGTGGTAGCGGTCGAGCCCGCGTTGATGCAGTTCTTGGCCTTGCCCATGGCATTGCTGATCGCGCCGCCCAGAAGGACAGCGGCGATGGCAATCGCGCCGCCGATAATGGCGAGGATCAGCGCATATTCGGCCGCCGAAGCACCCGACTGATCGTTAAGCATGCGAATGAAAGTTTTCATTGTACCATTCCTTCCCTGATTAAACCTGCGCCCCTTCCCGGAGGCGCAGACCACACACAATTAACCAAATTACGGGCAAATCGCCGTCGTCGCCGAAGAGCCGGCGTCGATGCAGTTCTTGGCTTTGCCCATCGCGTTGCTGATCGCGCCGCCGAGGAGGACAGCCGCAATTGCAATCGCGCCGCCGATAATGGCGAGGATCAGCGCATATTCGGCCGCCGAAGCACCCGAATCGTCGCGCAGCATGTTGATGAAAATCTTCATTGAACCATTCCTTCTCTCAAGCCCCCGCCCCCTTCCCGGAGAGCAGGTTCACACGCTTCGCGTTGGTCGGAGGAACGGACACAAACACCCCCCGGCCGCGTGTCGAATGGAACCGAGTTTTCCGACGTGCGGCCAGCGCCCCCGAGCGCTTGGCGAACCCTTGGGCTGCTCCGCCGTTAATACATTGTCAACCGTATCCATATAATCCAGGTTAACGCTTCTGGTTTGAAAAAACTTCATGTAAGCTATTGATTTTGCTGACCCTTATCTTTAGTTAGGGGTCACCTGAAAGGCCCATTAAATTTCGCATTTTGTCCCGTTTTGAGACGAGTTGTCGCGCCCCGGACACATTTTATCCACAGCCCAAGGGGTGGATTTCGTTACGGAATCGGGATGATTTGCGACTCGGGAATAGGTCCAACGCGAAGCTGAGAAGAAGAGGGTTCGCGCGGAGACGCGGAGGCGCGGAGATTAAGAGGACCACCAATGCAAGCAGCGATCCGGGTTCAAGGGTTTGAACCTGGCACTTTTGAGCAGCCGAATGGCTGCGCCGCAAAGCCCGACGGACAAGAATTCTCGCGATCGTTGGATCGCCTCAACCCTCTCCGCGTCTCCGCGCGAGACAATCTAAGCCGGGACGCGGTTGCGGTAGGTGACGTTTACCCGCTTCGACAGCAGCAGATAGGGCAGCCAGAGCGCCACGCTAATCAGCGTCTTTTTGATGTTGCCGTCGAGCAGCATGTGCAGCGCCGACGCGACGTCCGGAGGCAAGTCCCCCGCGCGGGTCACTAGCTCGGCAGTGAACAGCTGCATCGCCAGGTCGCCGACCCAGATTGCCACCAGCAGCCTCGGGAACAACGGCACCCGGCGCAGCGCGGCGACGAAGGCGATCATGTACAGGCTGCCGAACAGCACGACGTCAAAGGTCATCGCGAAATGGAGCGTCGACAGCCACGCCGGCGCATTGCTGGCGATCGGCGGCATCGCCGCGAGATATTCGAGAGCGCGGACCGGCACGTTGAGCATCATGCCAACCAGCAGCGAGACCATGATCCCGCCGGCTCCATACAGCGCCTGGCGCTCGGCCTCGGCCCGGTCGACCGTGCGCCACTGACCAAACTGCGCAAGCCGCGTCACCGGCTGCGCCTGCTTATGGCCGTCACGGAACCAGCGCAGCGCCAGCAATGTCGACGCGAACGGCGCGACCACCAGCAGCATGTAGGAGGCGAACGTCGGTAAAGGCGGTGCGCCCAAGGAATGTGAGCTGAGCGCGATCCGTGCCGCCGACAGCGATCCCGCGATCAGCAGCCAGGCCTGGAGGATCCGGTCGAGCCGATTATCGATCGTCAGCAGCAACGCCGCCGACCGGGCCTTCAAATTATGGCTCAACTGATCGAACATCGGGCTCTTACCTCGGAACGTCTACGCTCGCCCCTAGCCCGCGCACACTTGTCATTAGGTAAATGGGTATCGTGTCAGCTTGGTTCCAGTGGGTTGACCGGGACTATGGCGACCCGCCCGTTTCGCCACGTCAACTGCACACCAGGGAAGCACTGAGTTTGCACGAATAATCCCAGCAACAGGATGGGCGGGATCCACCAAGTTCCATAACTCACGACTATGGGCGACAGAAACGCCAAGGCTGCCACCCCCCTCTGCCAGCGCGGCACATCTTTCCAATAGGAATACAATAGCACCGCAAAGCCGAGGCACACCGCCGACATGTCGTAATGGAACCCGTAGGGCGAAATCAGAAACGTAGCCGTCGCAGCGGTGAAGACATTGAAGTTCCTGCTCAGCACGATCGCAGCGACAATCCCGTAGATCAGCAGGCCTTTCAATCCGTAACCGATCATCGGCGTCGTGCCGGTGATGTACCAAATGTTCAGTGAACCCTGGGCAAGCAAATCGCCTTGGTAGGACACAGCATGATCCAGAAAACCGGCCCAGCGACCGAAGAAGATTGTGCCGAGAACGATTAAAATCAGCGTAGCCAATATGCCGGTGAGGAATGCCCTTTTGCCCTTGAGGAGCAACGCGGGAGCGGCAAGGAATCCAAGGTGCGGTTTGAAGGTCAGGCACGCGGCGGCGAAACCGCTGCCTCGCGCTGCAACGAGAAATAAGGCGCTGGAGATCAAACCGGTCTGCCCGAACTCAAGGCATATCAGCGTTGCCGGGCTGAGCACGACAACGATTGCCGGAATTCCTCCCTTGGGCATCAGCGGACGCGCCGCGAGATAGAATATCCCGAGCGAAACCGCATCCCAAACTACGAAAGCGGCGTCAGGCGGGAGGAGGCTGAAGGGAACGAACAGAAACAAGGAGTGCGGCGGATAAGTGAAGTTGAATTGCTGGATTTCAGCGTGGGGGAAATACGCCAGACCAAAGTCACTAAAGGCTTTGACGTCGTAAGGGTTGACGCCCGCCCATAATGCCCGGGGGGCCAACCAGTAATTGATAAAATCTCTCTCCCAGATGGGTACAATCGCTAGGTGCGTCGCGACATATCCGGTCGCGACCAACCACAAGGCGACGAGAAAAACCACATTTAACTTGATTCTGAGCGAGTGTCGTACCCGCGCCCAGTCACGCCTGCGCACTGCGTGCCTGTTCTTCGGTGGGTCGATTCATCAATTCGTAAACGAGAATTCCGACGCCCAGTGTCGTTGGCACGAACGCCAAAGCCGCGGTGCCCCATAGTGCGAAGTAGGAAATGCTCGCGATCAATGAACCGGCCTGGATGAGCACCGCCGCGGGCCACAGACGAGGCCGCGAGAACGCCAGCGCAATCGTCAGCGCGTCGGCAACGAAGAAATACCGTTCATGCATCTTCGGCAAGACGTAAGGCAGGATCGCCGCCGACGCCGTCGCCACCAACAGGATCGAAATCACGTCCTTCGGCAGTCGCACGGATTGCCAGACAATCAACGCCCCGGCAATGACGCCGATCGCCAAACCGACCGCCACGCCAATCCGGTAATCGACCAATCCGCGCAGAAGCCACCAGGGATTCGGTGCGTTCATCGAGAGAGAGTGCGTGAATTCGCCTTGGTGGAAATAGATGGTGAGCAGG
>Ga0207711_10005176_pt1 | contig 11052 bp, 9 predicted proteins | sample KBSS34metaG_FD_184401 | JGI IMG/M metagenome (GOLD analysis project Ga0207711, IMG submission 184401) | Switchgrass rhizosphere microbial communities from Kellogg Biological Station, Michigan, USA - KBS S3-4 metaG (SPAdes) (version 2) | ecosystem: Host-associated > Plants > Roots > Rhizosphere >...
TCCACCGGCGGTTTCTTGAGGCGGGAGCCGACATCCTTGAGACAAACACCTTCGGTGCGACGACGATTTCCCAGAGCGAATTCTTTGTGGACGATCCGCGTGAGCACGGGGGTCGGAAGGATCCGGACTTCTACCAGAAGGTGATCGACGATCCATTCCTGAAGAAGCTGGCGTGGGAGATCAATGAGACGTCCGCGCAGCAGTGCCGCGAGTGGGCCGACAAAATCGGCAAAGAGACAGGTCGGACGCGGTTTGTCGCTGGCGCGCTCGGACCCTTGACAGTGTCGCTATCCAACTCGCCAGATGCCAATGATCCGGGCTTCCGTTCCGTGACCTTCGACCAGGTCAAGACAGCCTATGCGGAGCAGGCGCGAGCGCTTATTTCCGGCGGAGCAGATTTCCTGTTGGTGGAAACGATCTTTGACTCATTGAACGCGAAGGCCGCATTGGTAGCGATCCGCGAGGTATTCGATGAGGACAAGGTTGAATTGCCGGTAATGATTTCGGCTGCCGTCGGTCGCGGTGGAGAGACGCTGATTTCCGCGCAGACCACGGAGGCATTCTGGAATGCGGTTGAGCATGTGAAGCCGTTGTCCGTTGGTCTGAATTGCTCGCTCGGGCCGGACCTGATGTATCCGTTCCTTGAAGAACTGTCAGAGAAGGCCAACGTGGCGATCTCCTGCTATCCCAACGCCGGTCTGCCGAACCCGCTTTCTCCCACAGGCTTCAATTTAGGACCGGAAGACATGGCGAAGTATCTCAGCGATTTTGCGAAGGCCGGCCTGATCAATATCGCGGGCGGGTGCTGCGGAAATACGCCTGAGCACATCGCTGCGATCGCGAAGGCGCTGGACGGATTACCACCGCGCAAACTTGGCGGCAATGAGGCAATCGAGGTGGCGGCATGAGGCCACTGCGTCTATCCGGTTCGCAGCCGTTCACGCAGCAAAGCGGCGTCTTCATCATGATCGGCGAGCGGACCAACGTTGCCGGTTCGCCCAAGTTCGCACGCCTGATCAAGGACGGAAAGTACGAAGAGGCAGTAAGCGTCGCGCGCCAGCAGGTGGAGAGCGGGGCCAACGTCCTCGACATCTGCATGGACGAGGGCATGATCGATGGCGTTGCGGCGATGACGCGCTTTCTGCTGCTGCTCGCCAGCGAGCCTGAAGTCGCCAAGGTTCCGTTCATGGTTGATTCATCGAACTGGGTGGTGCTGCAGGCCGGGTTGAAATGCATGCAGGGGAAGGGAATCGTCAATTCCATCTCCCTCAAGGAAGGCGAGAAGGCCTTCCGCGATCATGCGGCGACGATTCTGAAATATGGCGCCGCGGCAGTTGTGATGGCGTTCGATGAGAAAGGCCAGGCTGCGGACTTCGAGGACAAGATTCGCGTATGCGAACGCGCTTATCGAATCCTGGTCGACCAGGTCGGCTTCCCTGCAGAGGACATCATCTTCGATCCCAACATTCTTACGGTCGCCACGGGAATGGAGGAACATAACAACTACGCCGTTGACTTCATTCGCGCGACGAAATGGATCAAGGAGAATCTGCCGGATGCTAAGGTGAGCGGCGGTGTCTCCAACATTTCCTTCAGCTTCCGCGGCAACAATCGCGTGCGCGAGGCGATGCACTCGGCCTTTCTATATCACGCGATCCGTGCCGGCCTGGATATGGGCATCGTCAACGCCGGCATGCTCGAAGTTTATGAAGAGATCGAGCCGAAGCTGAAGGAACTGGTTGAGGATGTACTTCTGAACCGGCGCCCGGACGGGACGGAGCGGCTGGTTGAGTTTGGCGAGACTCTCAAGGGCGAAGGCGCAGTCGTCGCGGAGAAAAAGGAAGAAGAGTGGCGGCACGCGTCGGTTGAAGATCGGCTGACGCACTCGCTGGTAAAGGGAATCGACAATCACATCGAAGCAGACACCGAAGAAGCGCGCGCGAAACTCGGCAGGCCGCTGGCGGTGATTGAAGGCCCGCTGATGGCAGGGATGAGCGTTGTGGGCGATCTCTTTGGCGCAGGCAAAATGTTCTTGCCTCAAGTGGTAAAGTCCGCGCGCGTGATGAAGAAGGCTGTCGCATACCTTACTCCGTTCATGGAGGAGGAGAAGGCCGCGCTCGCTGCAGCAGGACACGAAGTCAAGGCGCAGGGCAAGATCGTGCTCGCGACTGTCAAGGGCGACGTGCACGACATCGGCAAGAACATCGTCGGAGTTGTGCTGGCCTGCAACAACTACGAAGTGATCGACATGGGCGTGATGGTTCCGGCGGAGAAGATCCTGGAGCGCGCGAAGGAAGTGAAGGCCGACATCATCGGACTCAGCGGGTTGATTACGCCGTCCCTTGAGGAGATGGTTCACGTTGCGCGGGAGATGGAACGGCAGCAATTCAAGCTTCCCCTCCTGATCGGAGGGGCGACGACAAGCCGCGCGCATACGGCTGTAAAAATTGCGCCGCACTATAGCGAGCCGGTCGTACATGTCGTCGATGCAAGCCGCGCGGTCCCGGTGACTACAAGCTTATTGAGCGACGAAAACCGCGCGGAATTCATTGTCCAGCACCGAGCCGAGTATGAAGCCGTTCGCAAGGCGCATGCGGCTCCACAGGTCAAGACCATCGCTCTTGCCGAAGCGCGGAAACGGCGGATCCCGATCGCATGGCAGCGCGAGGATGTGCCGCAGCCGGAGTTCATTGGTGTCCGTGTGCTGAACGACTTTCCGCTTGCCACGCTGCGCGAGTTCATCGACTGGACGCCTTTCTTTCACGCGTGGGAGTTGAAAGGCGTATATCCGCGAATTCTGGACGACGAAAAGCAGGGCGCGCAGGCACGTCAGGTGTTCCACGAGGCAAATGCGCTTCTGCACAGAATCGTTGACGAGAAGCTGCTGACTGCGCGTGGGGTGTATGGCCTCTTTCCGGCTGTTGCCGACGGCGATGATGTTGCGCTCTACGGAGACAAGGAACGGACAAAGCCGCTTGCGACATTGCACTTTCTGCGGCAGCAGGCGAACCGTGAAGGCAGTGAGCCTTGCCGGTCGCTGGCGGATTTTGTCGCTCCACGCGACACGGAGATGTGCGATCACATTGGGGCGTTTGCGGTGACCACGGGGATCGGACTGAAAAAACTGACGGATGAGTTCCGCAGCAAGCATGACGACTACAACGCCATCATGGCGGAGGCGCTTGCTGATCGGCTGGCGGAGGCGTTTGCGGAGTGCCTTCACAAGCGTGTTCGCGATGAATGGGGTTACGGTCGCAGCGAGAATCTAAGCACCGATGACCTCATTCACGAGAAGTACCGCGGAATTCGACCCGCTCCCGGATATCCCGCGTGCCCCGACCACACCGAGAAGGGAACTATCTGGCAGTTGCTCGATGTGGAAGCGAATACGGGAATCAAAGTAACCGAGTCGTATGCAATGTGGCCGGGGTCAAGCGTGAGCGGTCTGTACTTCGCGCACCCTGAGTCGCGATACTTCACGCTGGGCAAGATCGATCGCGAGCAGGTTGCAGATTACGCCGAGCGCAAGGGCATGACCGTTGCCGAGACGGAGCGCTGGCTCGCACCGAATTTGAACTACGATTCGGGACGCTGATCGCAGTCTCGATCTGCACATCCTTGTGTCGCGTGCATTCGTAGTGTCCCGTCAAAACGACATGGATGATTGACCCTGCCTGACGGCCGATGTTTAGATGTTGGCGGCAGACTCGCGTGCCGTTCGTCGTCTGCTGGGGAGAAGATCGCGTGCGAATGGAGTCAGATATGTCTGCGGCTTTAATTTTTGCAGTTGCCTTGATGTGCGGGTGCGGTGGGGGAATGAACGCCGGCAGTCAGGGCCCTCCACCGGAGCAAAAGGCCGCAATCCCGACGCTCACTACAGAAACGGCCCAGAATGGCGCTTCAGTTGTGAGCCTGTCTGACAGCACAAGTGGCGCGACGATCTACTACACGCTCGACGGGTCAGCGCCTTCGAATACATCGATGCAGTACTTCGCGCCGTTCCTTGTTTCATCCAACCTTACGGTGAAGGCCGTTGCAGGTGCGCCAGGATTTCTAGCCAGCGAAGTAATGTCTAAAAACTTCACACCGAATATCGCGTCTGGCACGCTGGTTTGGAGCGATGAATTCACAAATTCGGCAGGCGCGAACGCTCTGCCCGATGCGAAGATCTGGACCTACGACACCGGATTCCAGTGTTGCGGCAACAATGAACTGGAAACCTACTGCGCTGCAGGTTCGGCGACGGCGCCATGCGATCCGGCAAATCCAAATGCCTACATCGATACGACAGGCATTCTGCACGTCATGGGCCGCAAGGTTTCCGGGACTACCTACACCTCGGCAAGGTTGAAGACGCAGGGCGTCTTCAGCTTCCAGTACGGCCGCGTCGAAGCCCGCATGAAAGTGCCGGAGAGCCAGGGCATGTGGCCCGCATTCTGGCTGTTAGGGAACAACATCACGACCGTAAGCTGGCCGGCCTGCGGAGAGCTGGATGTGATGGAGCACATCGATGGAAGCAATCCTCCATTCAATGTGGGCGCGCAGCCGCCGGGATACGACTGGATTGCCGGATCGGTACACGGCGGCACTACGAGTAAGCATCTGGATGGAACGCAGAGATTCAACCCTGCCGGATTTTCGGCAGCTGCGTGGCATACCTATGGAATGATCTGGACCAAAGGGCAGGTCCAGTTCTATGTCGACGATCCGCAGAACGTGTACGCAACCTTTACGCCCGCGAATCTGGGCAATCCCTGGCCCTTCGATGCCGGTCCGCAGTTCCTCATTCTCAACCTCGCAATCGGCGGAGACTGGCCCGGCAGTCCGGACGCGACAACGGTGTTTCCAGGTGATCTGCAGGTGGATTACGTGAGGATTTATACGAATTGAATGCTGTGATATGAGACTGTGCGGCCTGCCCGATCCAATTCGTGGCAGGCCTTTTTCATTTCTCCCCCAATTTAGGATCTCGAGCGCAAAAGCCGGAGTGATATGCTTTCGCGTGTTATGAAATGCCTGCGAATTTGCCTCGTTTCTCTGCTTCTTGGTATTGCCATCCCCTCCTTCGGACAGGGCTCCGAAGCCGTTCCGGTAAAAGTCGCTTCGCCAGATGGCAAAGTCGTCTTCTCCTTGTCCGACGCGCCGGTGACGGAAGCTGCCGGGCCGAAGAAGAATGGAATTCACTACTCGGTCGAACTTCTCGGCAAGAAGCTAATCGACGACAGCGCGCTGGGGATGAAGGTGCAGAACTCGCCTGCGATTGGCACCGGAATGCACAAGGTCGACGTGCACACGGGCCAGCACGACGAAACTTACACGATCCCGGTGGGCAAGACCAAGTCGGTTCGCGACCACTACAACTCGGCTGTCATCGATCTGGCCGATAGAGCGGGCCGGAAGATGTCCATCGAGGTCCGAGCCTACGACGATGGTGTGGCTTTCCGATATCTACTCCCTGCACAAGCAGGAGCGAATACGGTGCGCATCGAGCAAGAGCTGACGGAATTTAACTACCCGAAAGATGCCACTTTATATCCGCTGGTTCTTCAGGGATATCAGTCGTCCTATGAGGATGATTATCAGCAGCGGCTGGTGAGCGGCATCCACCGTGACTGGCTGATTGCGCTTCCGTTACTGGGAGAAGTTCCCGGCGCAGGATGGGTCGCTGTGACCGAGGCAGATATCGAAAACTACTCGGGCATGTATTTACGCAAAGGAGAAGGGCGGTTTGGATTGAAGGCCGACCTTTCTCCGCGAATCGATCAAAAGGGAATCGCAGTTGAAGCCAGTGCTCCGGTGACGACACCTTGGCGCGTCCTGATGACTGGCGATGACCCAGGCCGCCTCGTCGAGTCCAACATCATCCTGAATCTGAATCCGCCATCAAAGATCGCCGATTCTTCCTGGATCAAGGCGGGCAAGTCAGCCTGGGACTGGTGGTCAGGAGAAGCCGCGCCCAGCGTGCAATTCAAGCCGGGCATGAACACAGCGACCATGAAGCACTACATCGACTTCGCGTCGGCATCCGGGTTCCCGTACATGCTTATCGACGCGGGGTGGGCGTTGGCGAATCGAAAAAGCCCGACCGACTATGCCGTGGTTGCGGACATTACAAAGATCGATCCGCAGATCGATATGCCGGAATTGCTGAGGTACGCGAAGGAGAAGAAAGTCGGTATATGGCTGTGGTCGCACTGGTCATCAGTGGATAAGTACATGGAACAGGCGTTTCCGCTATTTGAGCAGTGGGGAATTTCCGGAGTGAAGATTGACTTCATGGATCGGGATGACCAGCAAATGACGGCGTGGTACCGACACGTGGCGGAACTTGCTGCTCAACATCACCTGATGATCGATTTCCACGGTGCATTCAAACCGGACGGGCTGCGGCGCACGTGGCCAAATGTCGTGACACGCGAAGGCGTGATGGGCAAAGAGTATCTGAAGTGGAGCGGACGGACGACCCCGACGCACAACACCACCCTGCCATTCACGAGAATGCTGGCTGGCCCGTTGGACTACACGCCTGGAGCCTTCGGAAACGCAACGAAAGCGCAGTTTGAGTCTCGAGACAAGGAGCCGATGACGCCGAACACGCGAGCGCATGAACTGGCGCTCTATGTCGTGCTCGAGAGCCCGCTGATGATGGTGTCGGATTATCCCGAGCACTACGCTGGGCAGCACGATTTCGAGTTCCTGAAACAAGTCCCCGTCACGTGGGATGAGGTCCGCGTCATCACCGGAAGGCCGATGGAGAACATCACCCTCGCGCGGCGCAGCGGCAAGGACTGGTATGTGGGGTCGATTACGAACTGGGATGCGAGAACGGTGAAGGTTCCGCTGAGTTTCCTCGGGGAAGGAAAGTACACCGCGGAGATCTACGCCGACGCCGCCGACGCCGATACGGTCGCGACGCACACCGAATTCACGAAACAGTCGGTGGGGCGAGATTCGGTTCTGGAAGTGAAGATGGGGCCCGGTGGCGGGAATGCGATCTGGATACACCCCATCCAATGAGCATTTGTTATACGTCGCAGCTTGGCATATACTTTTGTATATGGCAAGCGGAGGACATCATGCGGAAGACTGCGAAAATCTTCATGAACAACCGCAGCCAGGCGGTAAGGCTGCCAAAGGAATTTCAATTCGATACGGCAGAGGTTTTCATACGCAGAGTTGGCGATGAGGTCATTCTGTCTCCCCGTCCGAAGGACTGGTCGGCGATCATCGAGGGTCCCTTTTCGTCCCCCCGGTTTATGGACAATGTTGAAGACCTTCCGGTCCAGGAGCGCACTTTCTAGATGCTCCGGTACATGCTCGACACCGACATCTGCTCGTATGTGATGAAAGGGTCTGATCCCGGAGTGCTTCGGCGACTCACAAGTGTGCCGGTCGGTGACGTCTGTATCTCCGTCATATCGCAGGCCGAACTCATGTATGGAGTCCAGGTATCTCCCAAACCATTGCAGGACAAAGCAAGGTTGGAAGTCCTTCTTCGGCACATGGTGGTCCTCGATCTCATTCAGGACGCAGCCTCAGATTACGCTGAGATTCGCGCGGCGCTGAAGAAGGCGGGCAAGCCTATCGGAGCAAATGACCTGCTGATCGCCGCTCACGCACGGTGTCTGGGATTGACGCTGGTCACGAACAACGGACGGGAATTCAGTCGCGTCCCGAAATTGAAAATTGAGAACTGGTGTGAAGAGTGATGGCAGGCAGCACAGACCGCACTGCCTGCCATCTTCCTTGCAAATAGTTAGCTGCGACGCGAAGCGATGTAGCTGAGAAAGGCTCCGGTAAGTAGTCCGGCAGCGAAAATCACGCCTGCTGCTTCTACGGGTTTGCGGCGCATGATCCGCTTGCCGTCGTCAATCATGTCCTCGGTGGAATGGCGACCGCGCTCCACTGCCTTTACGGCGGACTTGAACCCGTCTTCAACGGCCTGTGTGACCGTGTTTTTGAGCCGGGAAACTTCGCGGATGACTTCGTCGACCGAGGGGGCTTTATCCAAAAGATCTGAAGGCATAAATGTTCACTCCTTAAGGTGGCTAAGATTGTAAGCCGAAATGGGTTTATATAGAGAGCGGCTAATCACCCGCGCCTTGAAGTTAGGATGTGATATGTGGGGATGATGTTGCACCCCGCGGGCCAGAGAGCGCGGAAATTGTGCTCTTCCGCGCTCGAAGTTCATCCATTCAAACGCGTTTGATCCCCATTCGCTGCAATGTGACTTGCGCCTGCGGAAACCCTGTGATAAAAACAAGTCATTCATGTTTGCCTCCAAAGGGCAAATCTGGATTTCATGCAGAGTGGCTGAGGGACGGGCCCTGTGACGCCACGACAACCTGCCTGGGCAAACCAGGAGTATGGTGTCAACTCTCGCTCGCCACATAAGGCGGGGAACATGAGATTCGGGGTCGTCACGCAGTCATCGCTGGACGGCTTCTTAAGGTTTAACGAATCACATCAGGTTCGCTCAGTTCGCTGAGCCGGTCACGTGCCCGCAGTTCCGTAGTCGCTCGCAAAGCGAGGGATCTTGACTACTGCGTATTGGTTGCGATGTCGGGAATGCGGCAAGACCTACGGTCATCAGCCGCTTTCTATCTGCGATGAGTGCTTTTCCCCGCTCGAGGTGGCCTACGACCTCGAGTACGCAAAGACCCGATTCACCCGCGAGACGATTTCCCAGGGACCGCTGAACATGTGGCGGTATCAGGCCCTGCTTCCCGTGAAGGACAGCTATGTTCCACAGACGCCTTCCGGGCTCACGCCCCTGGTAAAGGCCCCGCGTCTCGGAGCGCAGTTTGGCGCGAAGAACCTGTATATCAAGAACGATGCCGTTTGCATGCCGACGCTGAGCTTCAAGGATCGCGTTGTTGCGGTTGCATTGGCGAATGCGCAGGATTTCGGCTTCGACACCGTCGGCTGCTCCTCTACCGGCAACCTTGCCAACGCGGTCGCAGCTCACGCCGCTCGGCTGGGTCTCAAGACATACATTCTCGTTCCGTCGGACCTGGAGCCGGCCAAGATCCTGAACACGCAGGTCTACGGCGCGACGCTGGTGCGGGTTGAAGGAAACTACGACCATGTGAACCGTCTTTCGTCGCAGATCGCGGAGCGCTACAACTGGGGATTCGTAAACGTGAACCTGCGGCCCTATTACGCGGAGGGTTCCAAGACGGTGGGCTATGAAATCGCCGAGCAGCTCGGCTGGCGCTTGCCCGACAATGTGGTTGTCCCGATGGCCGGCGGTTCGTTGATCACGAAAATTCGCAAGGCATTCAACGAATTGATAGAGCTCGGATTGGTGGAAGAGAAGCCGGTCAAGTTCTTTGGCGCACAGGCGACGGGTTGTTCTCCAATCGCAAAGGCGGTCAAGGGCGATACGGACGTGATCGAGCCGCAGAGGCCGAACACCATCGCGCGCTCCCTGGCCATCGGAAATCCAGCGGACGGCATCTATGCGTCGCGCGTGATTCGCGGAACCGGCGGATGGGCTGAAGACGTCTCCGATGTGGAGATTGTTTCGGCGATCCAGGAGCTGGCGGAGACCGAAGGCATCTTCACCGAAACAGCGGGCGGCGTGACCACCGCTGTGACTGCGAGGCTGTATGCGCACGGTCGCATCAAGCCGGACGAGCTTACGGTTTCCTGCATCACAGGCAACGGCCTGAAGACGACCGACTGCCTCGATGGCGCTTATGAGCAGAGAACCGCGATTCGCCCGCGGCTGGCGGATTTCGAAACCTTTGTGGAAGAACGCAACGCAGCAAGCCAGGGACTCAGCCTGGCGGGGGAAAGTTATGGCGGTTAAGGTTCTGTTACCGAATGCGTTTCAGAAGCACACAAACAACGTGAAGGAAATTTCGAGCACAGCGGCGAATCTGCCTGAACTGGTCAACGATATCGAAGGCCGTTTCCCGGCGCTCCGCCAGCATCTTCGTGGCGACGACGGGCAGATCCGGCGCTTCATCAACTTTTATGTCAACGAAGAAGACATCCGTTTCCTCGGGAATGAGAAATACGCGTTCCAGGAGGGAGATGAGGTGCTCGTGATTCCGTCGATCGCGGGCGGATGCTGCTGAGTATCGAGTTAGCGGTGCATGGCATGCGCGGCCTGAGGGCCGCGCATTTTTTCCGCAAAGACGCGGGTTTCCCGTCATCGATAAATTGGTATGCTCAAGGTGCCATTCCGCCTGCTACTCCAGTCGTAGACCGCAGTAACAAGGTGGAGATCTTTACGCTCAGGCACGTCGATTTCAAGGCGAGCGCGGAGGCCCCTCTTCTGCATTTCGGCGAACTCAGCCGCAGCTAGATCAATGGTCTTCATTTCAGCGAGCCAGTTGACGGCATTTCCGTCCGCGTCAAAGACCCTGATTGCTACGAGGGCTTGCGCGCGCTTCACACCGCTCACATCAACGAATTCTAGATCGGATGCTCGGATGGTGAAGTCCACTCGGTAACGAGTCAGGGGCCCTTTGAGGGCGGCGTTCTCTCCGAGGTGGGGAGCGCTCTGATCTGGGCGCTGCTGGTGTCATGTTTACACTCGACACCGAAAGCGGCTTTCCCGATGTCATCCTCATCGACAGCTCGTATGGGCTCGGTGAGAGTGTCGTCAAAGGTCGCGTGGACCCAGATGAGTTCCTGGTATTCAAGCCGACCCTCAAGCAGGGACTTCGTCCGATTCTCAAACGCGCGGTCGGCGCAAAACAAGAGAAGCTCATCTACGCCACCCGCGGCGGACGCTCGACCCGGATCGTTCCGGTGTCAACCGAGGACCGTGAACGCTTCAGTATCACGGACAGCGAGGTCCTCACCCTGGCGCGGTGGGGCTGTCTGATTGAAGACCACTACTCACACAAGGCTGGCCATCCCATGCCGATGGACATCGAGTGGGCCAAGGATGGAGTAACGGGGGAGATTTTCATTCTGCAAGCGCGGCCAGAGCCTAGCTGAAGGTTTCACCGAGTCGGCTCGTTCGTCCGCCCCCCGGCGGGCCGAAGGCGTTCGCGCCGGCCTGCCCCGGTATGAGCCCGAGGGCCACGATCGCCG
>Ga0207711_10005179_pt1 | contig 11047 bp, 8 predicted proteins | sample KBSS34metaG_FD_184401 | JGI IMG/M metagenome (GOLD analysis project Ga0207711, IMG submission 184401) | Switchgrass rhizosphere microbial communities from Kellogg Biological Station, Michigan, USA - KBS S3-4 metaG (SPAdes) (version 2) | ecosystem: Host-associated > Plants > Roots > Rhizosphere >...
TCGCAAGCGGATCCACTCCGGGCTCGGCTACCGAACCCCCGCAGAGGTACACGCCGAATACCTCGCACGGCAGGCCGCGGCATAGAAAAAACAATAAGAAGCTATCCGGATTCTTCGGAGCCGCTCACCCAGACCACTCCGGGAGCGATGCCTCAACCTCATCGACCGGCTCTCCGACGCAGGCGCGCTCGGCCTCCAGGAGGCACTCGTCCACGAGAGATAAGCACCGGGCATCCCGACTCTTTGACCTAGATCCACATGAGGTGGTTCTGTCTCTACAATCCAACTAGTGATCTTTTCTTCGTCGGTGCTCGTGTACCCGGGTAACATCGCTGCGGTAGCGCAGCACTCAGTTGACGTGCTGGACGTCCCGTTGGTTTACAACCACAGCGCGGTGCTCTGGCGTCTCACGGCGCTGCCGAGGGCCGCCATGGGCCGGGGTCGAACCGATGCAAACTCGGTCCCCGTTGCTCGCAAGCTCGGACCGGACCAAGCCGTGGCAGCCGCGTTGACTCGACACTCAATGTCGTACGACCCTCGGTGGAGGGAAGCGGCCGAGAAGGACCACCTAGCCGCACCAATGAAGATCAAATAGAACGGGTGGACTGTCACCGTCGACCGCCATCCTGCCCGGCCGACCCGTGGTACCAGGCCCAGCTCGCAGGTCCGAACCAGTCAGCGGTATCCCCAGGCGCGCGCCGAGACCGCCACCTCGCTGGATTGTTGTCTTGACAGCGATACAGGGGAGGGGGAAAGATTGAGAAGGTGGCGACTATCGCGCCGCCACACGGGGGATCGGGGGATCCATGCGCGCGCATGATCACATGTCGGATTCGTAGGCCGTCGACCTAGCAGTGACCTTGGGCCTAGCTAGTGGTCGGCTAATCAATTCTCGTCGCGGATTCCCGTGGGTGGCAGTCGCCTCCGTCGGCCCTGGCTCCTCGCAGGCAGGTCCACCGAGCGGGCCTCGCCGCACGATGACTCCGGATTGGCCGCAGGGCCACGCCATCTTTATCAGCCATGCCCGCATCTTGCTCGTCGTAAGTCGGGGATGGAACTGAGGGATGTCACCATCGCGAGGCAACGCCGTTGAGGCGACCAGACAGCTTCATGCGAAGAAATACCGGCCGCTCACGGCGGAGGGAAGACGGTACCGGTCGGATCCTGAGTCCCACACCGTTCTCGACCAAAGTGCGGTGCGGACGATCCGTCATGTGTGTCGCGGCCACGTGCTGGCCTTCGGCGCCTACCGGAGGGAACCATGGACGGGTGAGTCAGCCAAACAGGGCGAAGGCCTACGTCAGAGCGAGGACAGCTCGGGCTCCCAAGGACAAGGCATCGACCGCTGGCGAGCTGTCATTGTTACGAAACGAGCTCGTTGGTCGACCGCAGCTGTGGGTGGGACTGTGCGCCCTGGCCCATAAGGGCGGCGCGGACGAGGTAGCCAAGCTTCTCGAACCCGCGGGCGCCTACTACCGGGCGCTCGCCGAGTCGACGCGTGCCTGGCCGAGCCGTCCGGAACGGCGATCGGGACTTCAGGACGAGTCAGCGGAAGACTCGCCGGACCTGGCCGCCGGCCGGGCGATCGCGGCGGTCGCGGCCCAGCTGTGCGGGGCTGGTACCCATTCAGTCCAGAACCTGGCAGCGCACTGGGAACAGGCGCGTCTCCCCGTGTTCGACCGTGGACTCCCCTTTTCGAGCGACCTCTATGCTGGGCTCGATGGGTCGGTCCGGTCGTTCATCGCGATGGTGGAGAGCGCGAGCGACGTTACGGCACGGGGGTTTCTAACGCTGCTCGCACTGGAACTGTCCGGCCGCCAGCTGCCACCACAGCAGAAGGTCAGCCTACCGGTACTCTTCGATCGACGGGCCGGTGGCGGCACCGGGGTTCTCCGTTTCGAGACCCGATCCGATGGACCGCCCGGTCTGCACCCCGATCCCGCTGCCATGGCGTTCTTCGTCGGCGACGATGATTTCCAGGAAGCGGCCCGAAGCGCATGGACGAACAGCTCACTACGAACCACCAACGTGTGCGTGACCTGGTCTTTGCGTGAATCTGAAGTTCCATGCATCGACGTACGGCAGGGCTCACTGGGCGTCGCCTTCGCCATCGGCCTGCATGAGATTCACCGTCGCCGGCGCCTTCGGAGTCGGTTCAGTCCACTCCAACTTGATGCGCGCTGTGCCGTCACCGGCGGCATCGACGCCGAAGCGATCAACGTGACGCCGGTGACGGGCTACACCCAGAAACTCATGGCCGCCCGAGCGGCGAAACTGCGCAGAGTCGTGGTTCCGGCGATATCGCGATCGATGCCAGACTTCCCGCCGAGTCCGCCCGGCGTGCGCGTGGTCGGGGCAGCTACCGTCCGACAGGCCCTCGCACGGACCCGACGAAGGCCGAACCCCCGGTTCCTCGTGCTCACCGTCGCCCTTCTCTCGGTCGTCACCGTGGCCGCGAAGGTGGCCTGGGACCAGACGCTGCTGGCCCGCCAGGAGCAGCGTGGCAGGACCGCTCAGGCCCTACTCACCGAAGCAGACGGCCTACGTGTTACCGACCCCAGGACGGCGCTCCAGCTGAACGTCGCCGCCATGGAGCTGGATCCGACCAGACAGACGATGCACGCCCTCGTGAACGCCGCGACGACCACTGGGCCAGTCCCGCTTCCTCCGCTGTCAGGCCTCGGCCAGCGCGCCTTCGCGGTGGCCTACTCGCCGGACGGAAAGACGCTCGCGGTCGGTGGGATGGATGGTGGTCTGTGGCTGTGGGACATGACGAACCGGGAAACGCCGACGCGCGTAAGCTCGCTGTCGACCGGTTCCACCGGCATAGTGATCGACCTGGAGTTCTCCCCGGACGGCACCACCCTTGCTGCCGGCGGCGAGTTCTCCGGGATCCTCTTGTGGGACGTGACGACGCCGGGTGTTCCACATCGGATGGAGCCAGGAACTGACGGATACGACGAGTGGACGGAGGCTCTGGCCTTCTCACCGGACGGCAGGACCCTGGTGGCCGTCGGCGCCGACGGGAATCTTCGGATCTGGGATCTTGTCGGACGCACCGAGGCGCGGCTTCTCGCCACCACGCCCGCGAGTTCCTCCGGCGTAGGCGAGGCTCTGGCCTTTTCGCCGGACGGACGGACACTGGTCGTCGGCGGCTACGCCAGGGAAATCTATTTCTGGGATGTCTCCGATCGGCCGGACCCCGCGCGGATCGACTTCGACGGCGAAGAACCGCGTACCCACAGCTTCGTCTCAGCACTGGACTACTCACCTGACGGGAGCCTGCTGGCGGTCGGCAACTACGATGGAACCGTGTCGCTCTGGGACACCACCGCGCGTCGTCCCCGCCTGCTCGAACCAGCCCTCGGCGACGCCCCCGGCCACGTCGAATCGGTGGTCTTCTCGCCTGACAGTCGGACGCTGGCGGTCGGGAGCGAAGGGGACGGCACACGGAGCCGGGTATGGCTATGGGACATCACAAACCGAAACGCGCCGCAACGTTCGGGCCAGGCGCTTCGGGGTCCCTCCGACGAGGTCAATGCGATGGACTTCTCTCCGGACGGCCATACCCTCGCGGCCGCGAGCTTCGATCAGAGAGTGTGGCTCTGGGACCTCGGACGACGAGCGCGGCCGATTCCTGTCGCCGTCGGGCCGCAGCTGCCGGCCGACGGTGGAGCAATCGTCGCGTTCGCGCCCGACAGCGGGACGCTCGCCGCGGGCAGCCAGGACGGTGCCTGGCTGTGGCAGGTTCCCGACTGGAGCCACCCGACCACTGTGGATCTGCCCGGCAACAGCGAGTACGTGTGGACGACAGCCTTTTCGCCGGACGGCCGGATCTTGGCTACCGGCAGCACGGACGACCTGGTTCGGCTCTGGGACGTCACGGACCGGAGCGCTCCGGAGCTGCTGGGGGTGCCACTGACTGGGCCATCCAACTACGTGCAATCGCTGGCCTTCTCTCCGGACGGCCGGACCCTCGCGGCCGCCGACGGCGACGGAGCCGTGTGGTGGTGGAATCTTGCCCAGCCGAGCCATCCGGTCCGGAGCAGCACACCGTTCACCGTCCCTGACAACGCGCTCTATGCGGCCTCGTCGATCATGTTCTCGACAGACAATCGGACAATCGCTGCCGGTGGCAATGACGGGACGGTCCGGCTGTGGGACACCGTAAGCCGTGCCCAAACACTTCTGAAGCCGCCGGACGTCGCGGATGTGCCGGCGGTGGCCTTCACGCCCGACGGGCATATCCTCGCGGCAGGCGGCGACGACGGCCGAATCTGGCTGTGGGACACCAGCGACCCGCGCTCACCACGTCGTCTCACCACCCCGCTGGTCGGACCGGACACCAGCGCCGTCCGTTCGCTGACCTACGACGCACATGGCGTGACTCTCGTCGTCGGCGGAGACGATGGTCAGATATATCTGTTCGACGTCTCTGGCGACGACCTGCCAGTCCAGATGGGTCCGTCGCTCGCGGGCCCTTCCGCCGAGGTTCTCTCGGTCGCCATCGCGCCTGACGGCCGATCGCTGGCCGCGCTGGGCGAAGACGACCACATCTGGCTCTGGGACATGAGCCCACTCATTGCGGCCCGTTCGGATCCCGTCAAGGTCACATGCGAGATGACGGAAGGCGGACTGGATCAGGCAGCATGGCGCCGTTACCTGCCTGGCCTCGACTACCGGGAGACCTGCCCCACTTGACCGCGCCTCACGTGTTGGCCACCTCGGTGGCCTGTCAGAAAAGCAAGCCGACACCATCACATTGGGGGAAAATGATGATCACGGTGGCGAGGTCACGCGGTACCCGGCGCCCGCCGGCACACCGTTTCAGAAGACGTACCGCATTTCTGCTTCCCTTGTTTGCCGCCGCCGTGGTCGCGCTTCCAGCGTCACCGGCGGCCGCGGACTGGCCCGGAGAGACGAGAACCGCGACGGTCAGTTCCGACTCATACGAGTGGATCACCGGGCAGCTCTACGCACGCGGAGGACAGAACCTGTACCTCCGGTTCGATCGAGTTCCCGAGCCGCTGAACGTCAAATGGGTCAAGTGCGGGTACCGGGCCGGCTCTGATTCCGCGAGCTCCGTCGGAGGCCGAGCGGCGCGGATATCCGGGGACGGCTACGTGGTCGTGCTCGGCAGGAACTTCAAGGCAGGCACCTGTGTACGCATCTGGGCTCGAGCCGTCGAACCGCTCGATGAACCGGCTGCCTATCCGTTGGAGGCCTATTTCGACCGCGCGCCTCACTTCTGATCGCAGCGCTCCGAGAGCTACGTCGTCACGGACCAGCGTCAGTCTCCATTTGTTCCATGCGGGGTCAGGGGAAAAATGGCAAGCAGAAAGATGGCAATTCTGTCGACAGCGCTGGCGGTCGTTGCGACTGTCGCCACCGCTCCGAGCGCGAACGCGATTGTCGGCGGCGGTCTGAAGAGTGACGGGCCCGCCTACATGGCTCGAATATCACTTTACGATAGGAACTTCAACGACAAGGGCGCTTGTACGGGATCCCTGATCGATGACGAATGGGTCCTGACCGCGAGGCACTGCATCGACGATCTCAAATTCGACGCCGCCGGCGGCGACAGTTTCTGGATCGATTTCCCGCAGGCTCGCTACAATGGCCTACGCGTCGACCGCGTGACGAGTGAGTATAGATCAAACGATGACACGGATGTGGCGCTGATCCACGTCGATCGCATATCCGAGATTACCCCGGCGGAGTTGGTCGACACCGACGACAAGGTGTGTCAGCACAAGGGCGACGTCGTCGAGGTTCTCGGCTATGGAGGCAGTGGTCGAAGCTGGAACGATACCGAGGTACTCAGGTCTGCCACCTACAAGGTCGAGGACAGAATTTGGAGCAGAGCACAGGACAGACTTCACTACAACTACCTCATGAAGATTAACGAGATGGGGTATGGCGAGGTCGAGCGCGGCGACAGCGGCGGCCCCGTCCTGTGCACAAATGGCGCGGCCATTCGAAACAGGGTGGTCGCGATCACCTCGGCGACCGACGGCAAGAGTTCCGCCGCCGTCGTGCGGCTCGCTTCGATTAGGCGCTGGATAGACGAGCAGGTCTCCTGAGATGTCGGCCCGCCACGTTCGTGATGGGTTGAGTTGACGGTCGCGGTGTCGGCGAACGGCTGGCCGTGGGCTGGTCCCGGTGGCGCTGAAGCCACCGGGACCAGCCCACGGGCCGAGTACAGGTGGAGTCGACGTCCGGCACGCCCGCCAGCCAACGCGTCCCCAGCCGAGCTTGGCGCCGCTGCCCGTCCGGCTCGAGCTGACGCGGGCTGCCAGCACGTTCGCCCGGCTCCGGTGGGTCGGCGGGGCAGTTCACGGAAGTCGGGCAGCGTGGACGGCGGTCATTCGCTACGGCCGTCTGCCGTCACCGCAGTCCTTCGACGACGGCCGACCGCACCGGATCCTCCTCTGACCTGGTCCGAGCTATGCTGCGCCAGGCGTTTCGCCCTGACCGGGTCGCGCCGGCGATCGACCGGCGAATCGCAGCCGCGTCGGTCTCGTCGAGCAGGCTCGCCGGGAAAGGAAGTGTGATGTCAACGCCGAGGTGCACTGCCAGGGTATGAAGCTCGATACCCGCGACGAGCTCACCGGTGAGATCGGCCCATACCGGCAGGAGATACGAGAGGGAGCTGGTCTCCTCCTGCACGCTGACGCCGAGGATGTCGCCCACGCGCGCGAGATCACCGGATATGATCATGAGGCTGACGGCGTTGTGCCCGATATTCCGGCGAACGACTCGCACGCCCGCCACGGTGACTTCGTCGAGCAGCCCGTCGTGGTCCTCCGAGGCGGCGAACGCGACCCTGTTCCGGTCGAGAACCGGCAACGAGAACACCCGTCGGGCGAATGTGCCCAGCTCGGCCAGCAGCGGCCCGCCGCCGCCCGCGTCCCGGGCGTCATCGGAAGCAACATTCTGCCCCTGATCCACCTCCGCGGGCTCGGCCGACGGCGCACCGAGGTCGTGTACCAGGACGTTGAGAAGCTTGCGCGTGGCCGGCGGAGGTGGATCAGGGGGATCCGGCTCGGCGCCGAACCGGCGGGCCTCGGACAGCGCGACGCGAGCGAGCTCCTGATGAGCGGTGACGACGGCTGTAAGATCTGCGGTCGCGAACCCGGTCTGCACCCTCCTGAGCAGTTCCGTCACATAGTCCCAGCTGGCCGGCGACAACGACCAGAACCTCGCCCAAGCGACCAGAGAGCGGGTGTCGTCATACACCCGTTCGCTGTCCGTGTTCCAACGTCGCGCGGCATCGTTGACCTTGTCCCCCATGGCCCTCAAGTGTCCAATACCGCCAGCCTCACGGGAAGGGACGGGCAGAATGCGGCCGAGGTCCAAATTGTCCTGCCAGCGACGGCGGATCCTGCCCCGGCGCGCCTCAGCCGGTGCCCCGACGGCCGCGCAGTCCGGCAGCGCCGCCTGCGGGCTGAGCGCGCTGGTCAGGGGCGGCCGTGCTCCGCGCGGCTGGGTGGGCCGGCGCCGGCACGATATTGCGGCGAGCGGACGTCAACACGGCTGAACCCCATCAGTCGGCGGGGAGAGAAGCCGTGAACGCCGGGAGAGGCGACGGCCCCGAGTCGTCTCCCAGGCTGGTCGGACCCGAGTTGGTGGTACACATGTACGCCCCGGTCGAAGGCGCTCGTCTCGGTCCGGCCCACGGGTATCTGCGAGACGTGTGGGCGCGCTGCCGGGAGCACTTCTCGATGAACGTCGCCGTCGCGGGCACCGACCTGCCCACAGGTTTCCCATCTCTCGCCTTCCGACGGCTGGACAGCGACGTACTGGCCGCCCAGGAGAGCCAGCGCGAGGGCGTCTACCAGACGATTCTGCGTCTAGATCACGATCTGCTCTGTCTGTCCGCGATCCTCGCTCCCCCGCCGAGGGGCGACGGGTGCACCTGGGCATCGCTGGACACGGCATGGGAGACAGTCGCTGGTCGCACACCATCGGACCTGGTCGGCGCCGCCCGCATATATCAGGGCTATGTCGCGGGGCTTGGTGAGCTGTCGAATCCGTCGATCGACGCGACCCCGTCTCTCGTCCAGGTCTGCGAGGGCATGCTGCCCCCGGATCTTCGCGGCGGGCAGTGGGCCGGTAACGGACTGACGACAGGAGGCGGATTCGCTGTATGGGAGGCCGATCGCAGGCAGGACGACCGGCTCGAGCGACGGCTGATCGTCCTCGCCCCCGCAGACCGGAATAGCGAGCTTAGCTGCTGGACCTGGGCACGGGACGATCACGACCTCCCCGCTCTGCAGAGCTACCTCGGTGACGCCGCGAAGATCCGCTACCAGTGGCGGGTCTGGGCGGGCGGCAAGTCGGTACGCAGGCTGTACGCCCGCGCCGACGCCCGCGTGGAGCAGCTCAGAGGCTTGGGCAAGGACCTCGATACCCCGATGGACGAGCCCACTCCTTCGGCAAGTGGTGCTCGTGGCAGGAGTCTCGGGTTGGCGAACGCGGACACTTTGACAGCACGGCTACGCAGCGATGCAGCGGACCTGCAGATGACGTCGGCCAGACTGCGACTGATGCGGCAGAGCGTTCAGATTGCGGCCGCGAACATGCGTGCCGTCCTCGCCGACGACGGCACGACACCCACCAACAACGACGCATTCGGAGACGACCTTGGCTTGGCGGACCACATAGTCACGCAGCTCGACGCCGACATAGTGCTGCTCTCGTCCGCCCATGACCGAGCTGACGCGGTGCTGGGCCTCGTTGTGCCCTCGACGGCTGGCCAGGCCACTGCCACGGGCCTAACAAGCACGAACGACATGGATATGACGCTCGACCAGAAGCGCGAACTCGCTCGGGAAATTGCCACTGTCTTCGGAACAGGGGCGGCCGTGGCCCGATTGCTCGAGGAGATAGGGTTCCCTCCGGCACTGAACCCCAACGCTGTCGGGCTCACGCCGCTCGACTGGTGGACCGAAATTCTTCAAGAATTGGACCACGGCATCGTTTATAGGCCCTACCGACGTCTCCTCGCGGCGGCGCTACGCCAATATCCGCACAATTCAACTTTCCGCCGTCTCGTCGACGGACATGCCGGGAGCAGCGGGAGCGTCCCATAGACACGCGGCGATCGGAGTGCGGAGCCGGATCGAGCACGAGACCTCGCCCAGCGTCCGTCCCCGCCACCGTGGCGGTCCGCGCCGGGAAGGTCTCCCCCCCGGGGGCCAGGTTCGGCTCGGCGGCGGTTGTTGTGTGGCGAGTGGCTTGTGGTCGGCGGTCGAAGCCGAGTCACAGCGACAGGTAGGATCGTCTCGTAGGACAGCGCTTGGTGGACGCGATGGACGTCCTCGGTGGTTCGCGTCATGGTGGATCACTGGTTGGGGTTCGATTCCCTGGAGTGCGCGCCTGGTCGAGGCAGGTCAGAGCCCCGCAGCCACTTCTCGTGGCGCGGGGCTCTGGCGTCTCTGGACGCGGCCGGGGGAGCGCGACATTTCACCGTGGGGCGGGGCCGAACCGACGTGAGCTTGACCCCTGAGTGTGGACATTCGTTTAGAGGGCTTGCGGGGGTTCATCGTCTGCTGGCCCGGCGCCGCTTTCGATCTTGGTGTGGGTGTCGGTGCGTAGCTGGGTGACGAGTTTGCGGGCGACAGGGGCGCCGATGTGGAGTCGTTTGCGCAGTGTCTCAGCGGAGATCGGGCGCTGGTGGTGTTGCCAGTGCAGGACGTCTTCGGCTCGGGCTCGGTGGAGGAGATCCTGCTCTCGAGCTGCCGGTTCGTTCCGCGGGGGCGTCCCGCTTGTCGAGGGTGCCCCGATCCGTCTGGCCTCGAGCGCCTGCGTTGGCTTCGCCGGCTGGTCGATCACCGTCGAGGCATATGGATCATCTGCGGTTGGTGGTGCTGGCGGGTATGTGCTCGGTCCGGTTGTCTGCATGGCGTGGATGAGGTCGGGGCCAACTTCGGCCCAGCCGATCATGAGTAGTGGTCCGATGGCGTCGAAGGCTGCTTTGCCGTAGTGGGCGGCGATGAGTGGTTCGGCGATGTTGAGGGCGAGGGTGACGAGGCTGGCGAAGATGAGGAGCCGCCGGGCGGACCTCTGAACCTTCGCGGGGCCGCCGTTGAGCGCCAGTTGGCGGATGCCGAGGAGCAGTCCGACGACGGACAGGTCCACGGCTGGGGCGACCAGGGGTGCGATGAAGATCGGGACGCCGAGGCGGAGGCCGAGGGCGAAGGAGTTCCCGAAGCCGAAGAGGAATGTGAGCGCGACGACGATGCCGATCATGGCGGTGACGAGCTTCCCGGCATGTACGGTTCCGGCCGCGACCTGAGCGTCCTTGTGGGTCGGGGTGGTCGAGGTCTTCCGTCGCTGGCTCATCGGGCACCGGTCCGGAGCGGCTTCGAAGCGGTGGTGCTGATCGGCCGGCCTTGGGCGGGGGCGAGGGTTGCGGCACCGGCGATCGCTAAGGTCCTTCGGGCCGCGCCGGCGGTGGCGTAGCTGTTCTTCTTGGGGCGGGGGAGACGGCTGGTTCTATCTTGATCGTGGTGGTGGTTGGCGCGGAAAGGTGTCATCGTTGGATGGGTGAGCTGACTGCGGTGTGCGCGACGTGTGCGCGGACGTGCCGTGCCTGCCTGGCACAGACCGACACTGACCGGCACGGGAAGGTCCTGTGTGCCGGACGGAGTGGGATAGGTCGGCATCACGGGACACCGACAAACACGACAATCAGCGCACTACGGATCTGTGAGTGTGTCGTTCCGGTGCTCCTGGGTGGAGTGCCGCCAGGCTCGGTGTCGGTGACTCCGGCGTGACTCGCTACGGATCCGGCCGCTGCGGCGTGCCTTTCTTTTGACCTGTCCGTCGGGGTTGCCGGCACCGGTCTGGCCCACCAGTTGGCCTGATCAGAAGCCTGTCCGCCTTGGCGTGACCCGTCACAGATGTGCCGCTCGGGAGCCTGTCACGATTTCCGTGTAAGCCAGAGGTGAATAACAGCCTACACACCCACGCTATCAGAAGGGCAAGCGCCCCGGGAAGAGGTTCACGAGCGAGTTGAGCGCCACTTTCCAGCCGTGGGTTC
>Ga0207711_10005180_pt1 | contig 11046 bp, 8 predicted proteins | sample KBSS34metaG_FD_184401 | JGI IMG/M metagenome (GOLD analysis project Ga0207711, IMG submission 184401) | Switchgrass rhizosphere microbial communities from Kellogg Biological Station, Michigan, USA - KBS S3-4 metaG (SPAdes) (version 2) | ecosystem: Host-associated > Plants > Roots > Rhizosphere >...
GAATTAGAGGCCGGCGATTCGGCCCTGGGCGGCGGCACCGCGCCCACCTCGAAACTCCGATCCGCATTAATCGCGGTCTCCCATCCGCGGAAGTCCGCGTCGGCGTTGGAGCAGCAACTACGGCAGTCGTCGCCACCGGTTATAGCTCGCATTGCGGACGACAAAGTCCTTCTCGACCTCCGCACGGTCGCCCTCGAAGACCTCCCCAGCCTCGTCTCAGCGCTAAAAACCGTAGATTAGCTGCGTTCAACATTGTATAATCACGCTCGGTTAGCCAACGCTTTCAGCGTTTGCCTGGTTGACTTGTCACTCTTCCCAAGGTTGTTCCAACCCTGGGCTCACATTAGTAAACGCCTTCGGCGTTATCCCGCGTGAATCACGAGATCCCGCTTGAATCACGAGTTCCGCTTTGACCACGAGTCACGCTTGAACCACAAGTCACGCTTTAACCACAAGTCACGCTTTAACCACAAGTCACGCTTTAACCACAAGTCACGCTTTAACCACAAGTCACGCTTTAACCACAAGTCACGCTTGAATCACTCCAGAACTTTCACGTCCTATTTCTCCGCCACCGGCCTCAGCCTTGTCGCCGGTCTCGCAGCCTATTTTGCCTGGCGCTTCGGGCTCGTCCCCGAGCTGCTCTACACCGCAAACATTCTCCCGCACACCGAAAGCGTCGCACTACTCCTTGGCCCAGTCCCCGTCTCTGCCATCGCGCTCACCACCTCGTCCCTACTCCTCGGCCTGACAATCAACAGCTTCGAGCTGCGTCGTTCGTGGCGTTACCTTCTCGGCGGTATCGTCGTGTTGTGCGCCGCCAGCGTGCTCGTCTCGCATTTCTTCGGTCTCGAACTCCTCGTCACGCCGCTCCTGCTCTGCGCGAGCCTTTCGCTTCTGCTGGTCCAGGTCAACCGCCTCTGGCACCTCGATCGCCAACTCCTGGACACGCTCTTCGACTCGCCACTCATGACCGCCGATTCCGGTCCCGGCGCCGATCAACGAATTATGAGCGGCCTCAAACTGCTCAACACGTTTCTGCCGTTGAACGAAGCAATCGTTTTTCGTGTCGACGAGTCAAACTCCTTCGAAGCCGTCGCACGCTTCAAAGGAACCGCGCAACAAGCACTCGACGCGAGCCGCAACTCCCTCTGGCGTGAAGGCGTGAAACTCTGCGAACGCGCAGCGGCAAGCGGAAAGCTCGTTACGCAAATCGTCGGCGAGCTAAAACAGTTGACTGTGGCGGTACCGCTGCTGCACGAACGCGAAACTGCCGGCGTGCTCCTGATCCGGCCGGCCGCACAGCTCGAGGACGACGACAAGCTGCTGCTCGAAGCAGTCGCTTCGCAGTTCGCACGAAATCTCAAACGCGAAAGCTTTGCGAAGAACTCCGCGCGCAGCAAATCCTTCAGCTTCTTTTCGCAACGTGGCAATCGCCGCAAACTCGATGCGCTCAGCGTGCTCAAAGCGATCACCGTCGAACAGCGTTGCGAAGCAAAGGCCCTCGCGAACATCACCGACGGCGTCGCGATCGCTTATCTCGACGGCACAGTAGCCCTAACAAATCCGACGCTACTTCGTTTCGCGGGACTCAATCCCGAGCGCGCGCACCAGCTAGACCTGATCGGTCTGCTCAACCATTTTCGCACCGGCATCTTCGACGAACCCGAAATCGCTGTGCGACGCGTTTTGCAAACCGGCATCGACTACGCCGGCGAGCTCGACTCCGATCAGAAAGACCAAATCCTGAGCCTGCGCATCTCGCTCCTGCGCGACCAGCAGAACAACAGCTTCAACGGAAATGGCCCAAACGAAAACCCCTCTCATCCTCACCCGGCTTCAACCCAGTCCACGGCAAAAAGCCACGACGAGGAAACCGTTTCAACGGTTTGCGAGGCTGACAACGGCGAACCGATCGGCATCGCTGTTTACGTCAGCGATCTGAGCCAGACAAAAGAGTATGAGAAGTTGAAGAGCGACATGATCTCGCTGATGTCGCACGAGCTGCGCACGCCGCTCACGAGCATTAACGGCTTCGCGGAACTACTGACGAACGACGACAGCATCCCAGCGCAGGCGCGCGAGTTTGTTTCGATCATCGCGAACGAATCGCAACGCATGTCGCGCATGATCAATACGTTTCTTTCCGTCACGCAACTACAGCGCAGCGACAAGCAGGAAGTCTTGAAGATCCCGCTGCGTCTCGACGAAGTCGTGCGCGAAACGATCGCGTCGCTGCAGCCGGTCGCAAAGAAAAAGCGCATTCGTCTCATCGAGCAACCGGCGCATCGCATTCCGCCTGTAGCCGCCGACAAGAGCTTGATCACGCAGGCGGTGAAGAACCTGGTCCACAACGCGATCAAGTACAGTCCGGAACGAACTACCGTAACTGTTTCCACGGCGCTCGAGGCCGAGACCGTTCGCGTGTGCGTTGAAGATCGCGGTTACGGCATTCCCACGGAAGCTCGCGAGCGCGTGTGGGACAAGTTCTATCGCGTCGTTCGCGAAGGACAGGAGAAAGACGAGGAATCGACCGGGTTGGGTCTATCGTTTGTGCGTGAAGTCGTCGAGCAACACGGCGGCCAGGTGACGCTGGACTCGATGGAAGGACGCGGCTCGAAGTTCAGCTTCACATTACCGCGACTGTAATTCAGCGATTGATCGTGCCGCGACAATTCTCGGCGCCGCAGATACAGCGCTTGTCGTCCGAGTGCAGCGTTTGTATGTAGTCGATCGTGATCTCTTCGCCCGGTTTGATGTCGCGCAAAGCGCGAAACAGAATGTGATCGTGCAGGATCTGCATGAACGCGTTGGGATTGCACGAGTGATTGATGTAGTGCGTGCCGTTTCCGCCGCGACTGCCGTCAAGACTGTAACGGCTATTCACCTCGCAGATACGCAGCATCCGGCGATGAGCTCGGCGGCGCGCTTCGGCGTTTGAGATCTTCTCGCCAGTGTACTCCGCGATCTTGTGTCGCTTTTGGAAAGATATGGTAGCGAAGCAGCCTTTGCCGTGAATCGGAGAAGGTCTAATTGCCAGGCCGTGGGCGAGTTTCAATTTGTGCAACCGAGGCGCTATTTGAGTTTGAACGTGCGAGCGATTAAATCGGTCTGATTGCGAATCCGGCTCAGCTTATCGCGCAGGCCGGTAAATCTCAGCGCGTAGATAGTGCGGTTGTCAGCGGTCAGGTAGTAGATGCGTCCAAGCATCGTTTTGCCGCCGCGGACGTACTCGTAAGACATCGTGACGCCGTCGAGGCGGCCGTCGAACGACTCTTGTTTGCCGGGAACAAAGCCGGGAAGAAATCGAAGGGTGAGATCCTGATCGCGCTGCGCGAGTTCGGATGGTCCGGTTCCCGCTTCGACTACTTCCTTGCGAATGGTCAAGTAGCCGTCGAGGCGATCGCCGTAGACAAACTCCGGATGCTCGTGGCCGGCGTCGGGTTCGAGAATCGCGCGCCAGGTCGCCGAGGGAAGTTCAAAAGTGTATTCAACCTTTTCGTGCGAGTAGAGCTGTTGCGCAGTCGCTGCCTGCACCAGAGTCACAAACAACACGAAACTGAGGGTCACAATCCGCTTCATATCGGTATTTCGGTTCATCTCCGCAAATCTCCTCCCTCAGATGCCTCAACGCATGACGCCGTTCGCCGCTTGCGAGATCACAGACTTTTGCAACCCTACCAACACTTCGATTCCGCGCGTCGCGAGCGCCATGAGCTCGTCCATCTGCGCGCGGCTGAACGGCTCGCGCTCCGCAGTGCCTTGCAGCTCGATAAACCTTCCATCGCTCGTGCAGACCACGTTCATATCGACTTCGGCTTTCGAATCTTCGTCATACTTCAGGTCGAGCAACGGCGTGTTGCCAACGATGCCCACGCTCACCGCCGCCACCTGATTCGTCGTGAGCGGACGCGTGATCCTTCCGTTCTTGAGCAGTTGATTGCTGGCGAGTGCGAAAGCCACGTACGCGCCCGTGATGGCGGCGGTACGCGTGCCACCGTCAGCCTGCAAAACGTCGCAGTCGATAGTTAGCGTTCGTTCGCCGAGCACCTTCATATCCGCAACCGCGCGCAGGCTGCGCCCGATCAGGCGCTGGATCTCGTGCGTACGGCCTGATGGGCCACCGCGGCCGGTTTCGCGCGCGGTCCGTGTTTGAGTTGAACGCGGCAGCATCGAGTACTCGGCCGTGAGCCATCCCTGCCCGCTATTGCGCAGGAAGGGCGGCACGCGATCCTCGAGCGATGCGGAACAGATAACACGTGTCTTTCCCATCTCGATTAAGACCGAGCCTTCGGCGTAAGACAGGAAGCCGGGAGTTATTTGCACGGGCCGCAACTCGTCGTGGGCACGGCCGTCAGTGCGTTCGAAGCTCATCTTGTCCCCAAATCTCTACCGCCTCAAGAATTGAAGGAGCAGATCCTAAGAATCTTTCGGCTACTTTAGCAAACCTTTCGGCGGCATCGGTGACGTAAAAGTGGTCGAGATCGTCACAGAGCCGTCTTTCCTGATAAACACCGAATGGTTCATCGTGTCTCAAATTTGATTTTTCGAGTAATGATTCGACGTCGGCGGCAGTGGCGGCGCCTGAGTCGATCAACGTGGTTTCCCGGCCGATAGTTTCGCTGATGACGTCGCGGAGAATCGGATAGTGAGTGCAACCAAGCACGAGCGCAGCGATCGAGGTTTGGTGGAAGTCGTTCAGGTAATCACGCGCAACGATGCGCGCCACGTCGCTTCCGGCCCATCCTTCCTCGGCGAGTGGCACGAAGAGCGGACAGGCGCGTTCGAGAACTTCGCCGGAAGCGCCGAGTGCGGCGATCGCTTTCGCGTACGCGCCGCTGTTGACGGTTGCTTCGGTGGCGATCACGCCGATGTTGGCGCCGCCCGCAACTTCCACCGCAGCGCGTGAGCCGGGCTCGATCACGCCGATAACGGGTACCTGCACGGCTTTGCGAATGGCCGGCACTGCTAACGCTGAAGCCGTGTTGCAAGCCACTACGAGTAGCTTGATCCCGTGCGCCTCGAGAAACTTTGAATTCTCGACCGCGTAGCGCTCGACGGTCGCGAGTGACTTCGTTCCGTAAGGAACGCGCGCGGTGTCGCCGAGATACACGAACCGTTCGTTGGGCAGACGTTCGTGCAGGGCACGATAGACAGTTAAACCACCGACGCCGCTATCGAAGATTCCGATTGGTAGGTTGCGGTTCAATAAGATTCAGAAATGGTGGAGGCGCCGAGAATTGAACTCGGATCCAAAAACCAACGCCGAAGGACTCTACATGCTTAGTCGCTTCTCTTTCTTGCCGGGCAAGCCCGACAAAAATTCGCTCGACGTCGAGTCAGTGAAGCGACAAGACCTCAACACGAGCTAGTCCGGCTTGGTCTCGCCCACTGCCACGGACCGAAGCAGCAGGCCAGCTCATCTAAGTGACATCTCCCTCCGCGCGCATGAGCAACTTGCGGCGAGACGCTCGGTGCTAATTAGGCAGCGAGAGCCAATTCATTGTTATTGGCAGTTGTGTTTCCCTACGCGTTTTAACGAGCTGCATAAGGTAGCCCGGCATGCGTCGCGACGATCGTTCAGGTTCCTGTCGAAGCCTGTCGCCCCCTTTGCGAAGCAGGGTCATTATCGCCCGCGGAGACGAAAGACGCAAAGGGAGGCTTTTTGGTTGTATGCGAGGGGTTTACCGCAGCGAAAGCCTCATGCGTTATACTTTTCCGTCTCTCCTGTGGCCAACTCCTGTGGCTAGCCACGTTGCCGCAAGGCTGGAATCAAGGCAAGTTCGTTTGGGGGAAAACCAGGATCTATGGCTTCAAAATACTCTCCGACTGTAATAATCAATACGCCACCCGAACAACGAAGACACCTGCTTTCAAGGCTCTGGCTTCCGGCCGTGCTCTTGTTGGCGCTCGCGGCCGGCGGTCTGACCGGAATCATCGCAGCTTACGAACTCAATTATTCGCGTGCGGCGAACGAAGTCGCGGCGCTCGCGACTTACCGGCCGAGCGTCGTTACGCGCGTTTATGCTGACGACGAAGAAACCGTAATCGGCGAGTTTGCTCTCGAGAAAAGAATTCCGCTCAAGTACGAAGAGATTCCGCCCGTTCTGAGAAACGCGATACTCGCCGTTGAAGACGTTCGTTTCTACGAGCACATCGGCATCGATCCGATTCGCATCATGGGCGCCGCGTGGAAGAACCTGACCACGGACAAGGTCGAAGGCGGATCGACACTGACGCAGCAGCTCACCAAGAACCTGTTTCTCTCGAAAGAACAAACGTACACGCGCAAAGTCAACGAATGGATTCTCGCGCTCCAGATCGAACGCTACTACACCAAAAATCAGATCATGGAGCTGTACGTCAATCACATGTTCCTGGGCGCAAACGCCTACGGCATGGAAGCAGGAGCAGAAACTTACTTCGGGAAACAGGCGAAAGATCTGACGTTGCCGGAAGCGGCGTTGCTGGCGGGCGTGCCGAAAGCGCCGAGTGATTATTCACCAACGTCGAATCCGGCGAAGGCGAAAGAGCGCCGCGATCTCGTGCTGGACCTGATGGCGAAGAACGGTTTTGTCACGCAAGCCGAAGCTGAGGCCGCCAAGGCCAAGCCGATTCAACTCGCCGATACCGCTTACTACCAGTCGCAACACAAGTCGTCTCCTTTTGATTACCCGGTCGAGTACATTCGCCAGGAGCTCGAAGACAAGTACACGACGCGTGTAGCGCAGGGTGGCCTCGCGGTCTACACAACGATCAACGTCGAAGCACAGAAACGTGCTTTCGAAGTGCTGCGCGCCGGTCTTCGCACTTATGACCGCTCGCACACCGGTTGGCGTTCCAACTACACGATGATCCCGACGGCGACCAACAACGGCGAAGGACCGGCAACGACGACCGAGCTCAACAACTACAAGCATCCCGACTGGTACGGCAATGAGTATGAAGAAGGCCGTCACCTGATGGGCTTGATCATGAAGGTGGATCGCGCTCGCAACGAGGCCGCCGTTCGGTTCGGTAACTTCACCGCGACGTTGACCGCTGAAGCGATGGGCTGGAGTCATCGCCAACCGAAAGACGAGTTCAAGGCGGGACAGCTTGCCGAGTTTGAGATCAAGGAAGTTGACGAAAAGAATCGCCGTTTGACGGTCGAGCTGTCGCAAATTCCCTCCGTGCAGGGCGCAATGATGACGTTGAATGCCAAGAACGGCGAGATCGTGACGATGGTCGGCGGTTACGATTTCTACACCAACAAGTTCAACAACGCGACGCAGGCTTATCGCCAGACTGGTTCGGCATTCAAGCCATTTATCTACACGGCGGCGGTTGAGTGGGGCATGACGCCCGAAACGCCGGTCAGTGGCGCGCCGATCAAGATCGGCGATTGGCAGCCGCACAACTACGACGGTTCGCTTGGCGGTGGCGATCTGCCGATGAAGACCGCGATCGCGAAGTCGATGAACATTCAGGCAGTTCACCTGCTGCAAACCGTCGGCATTCAAACCGGGGCGCAGATGGTGCGACGCTTCGGTATCAAAGTGCCGATGTCGCCTTATTTGCCGTCAGCGTTGGGCGCGACGGAAGTTCCGCTCGATCAAATGGTCTCGGCGTATTCGGCGTTTCCAAACAAAGGCATTCGGGTTGAGCCGCACCTGATTCGCAAAGTGCTCGATCGCGACGGCGCGACGCTCGAGGAGTGGGAACGGACCACGTACAAAGTGATGAACCAGTACGTGGCGTTGACGATGGTTTCGATGATGCGCGGCGTGGTCACGGGCGGTACTGCGACTGCGGCTAATTCGTTGCCGCATCCGGTTGCGGGCAAGACCGGCACCGTTAACGATCACACGGACGTTTGGTTCATCGGTTACACGCCGACGTACGTTACCGGCGTTTGGATGGGTTATCCGGGCAAGAAGAAACCGTTGGGCAACGACATGACGGGCGGCAAAGGCGCGTTGCCGATGTTCGTGGATTTCATGAAAGACTTTTTGAAAGACAAGCCGAAGGAAGAGTTTCCGAAAGCGCCCGAGATGCCGGAAGACATGCGCGAGCTGTTCCGGCAGCGTCAGCGAGAGCTTGCGGCGGAACGCGCTGAGCTAGCGGCTCAAGCAGAAGAGAACGAAGATGCAGGTGAGTTACCCGCGGGGACTACCGCGCCCAAGCTGGAGCAGATGACGTTGCCGCCGCCACCGAAGGCGGACGATTCGGCTCCGGCAACGCAAACGAAGCCGGAAGTCGCGACGCCGAAAGTAGAGGCTCCACCTCCACCCGCAACGCGCCCGCGCGAAGCCGAGCCTGCGAAGAAGAAGGGAAAGAAGGGCGACGGCGAGCCGTAAGTTTGGAATAGCGCATACCGACGTATGGGCAGGTAACACCCGGGCGTTAACACTGGGCAGGTAACACCTGGGCGGGTAACACTTGGGCGGGTAACACTTGGGCGGGTAACACTTGGGCGGGTAACACTTGGGCGGATAACACCTGGGCGGGTAACACACAAGGGAGAACGAACGCCGAAGGCGTTTTCTAATTCCAGCCCAGGGTTGGAACAACCCTGGGTCATCTACCCCTGACAACCTGCAACGCTGAAAGCGTTGGCTACTAGCGAACGCTTTCAGCGTTGATTTGTTTCGCGTCTGAGTCCCCAGGGTTGAAGCAACCCTGGGCTGAAATTCGTAAACGCCTTCGGCGTTGCCAACCTGGTAGCCGTACTTAGAGCAACTTCCCCAACGCGTAAGGCAGCATCTTGCGCCACCACGGCCAGTCGTGATCGACGTCTGGTCCCCACATGTCCAGCTGGTGCGGAATGCCTTTGGCGTGCAGAATGTCTGAGAGTGTGCGACTGCGTTCCGGAGCCTCGTAATTTCCCTGCCCCGTCATGATCATGATCGCGTCCGCTTTTTGCAGCAGCGGCAGGTAATGATCGTCATTCAGGTTCGACAAATAATCGACCGGGTTGTTGAAGTAGACGTTGTCGTCGTAGTAGTCGTTTAGATACGCGCGCACGTCGTAACTGCCGCTCATCGCGATCACGCCGCGAAAGAGATCGGGATGTTTGAAATAAGCATTGGCGGAAAGAAACGCGCCAAGGCTCGCGCCGGTTGTAATCGGACGGTTTTCACCGTCGCCGCAGTCGTTGCGTATTAGTGGCAACACTTCGTCGAGGATGTAGCGATCGTAGCGAGTGAGCAGTTCCGCTTTCAGGTTCGGCGGCATCTTCTCGTTTAGCAGACTGTAACGATTGACACTATTGATTGAATAAGCGCGCAGTTTGCCGGCTTCGATAAAAGACTTGATGGAATCGACGAGATGGAAGCGTTCGTACTCGAGATAATCGGCGGCAGCGGTCGGAAACATCAGGAGCGGCGGCCCGGCGTGCCCGTAGGAGACGAGGGGCATTTCGGTATTCAGGTTGTGGCTGTACCACGATGTCGTGCGTCGTTGCATGGCGACCTTTCAGCTTAATGAATTAGCACTTTGTGCCAGTGAAATAGGGCTGGAGATATTGTCGCAGTTTGTGTCGGAGCGCAAGTTTGGCGGGCGGCTATGGTTGACGCTCGAAAACTCATTTGCTATAAAAACGCCTCACGCCTGATCCGCAGTAGCTCAATGGCAGAGCATTCGGCTGTTAACCGAAGGGTTGTAGGTTCGAGTCCTACCTGCGGAGCCATGATTTCTTCGTAAACGAAAAGGCCACCCGCGAAGGTGGCCTTAGTTGTTTTTAATCATGCGTCACCTGACGCAGAAGAATCATATCGTCTCCACGAGAACAGGAACGGTCTCCGCCGGCGCTGCCGCTCCGCTTTGCATCGCGGCTGCGAGGGTGGCGTAAACGTTGCTCCACGCTGCTTCAACGTCGGGTGTGAAGGCGTCGCCCAAGCCTTTCCGCAGCGTCCAGAGAAGCGCTTGTCCCACTGTGTCGTAATCTTTGTCTCGAACGCCATACCCGACGTGTCGTGTGCCCAGCGATCGCACTACCGGCAGAAACTGCTCCATGCGGTCCAGACTATTCACGGCGAGTCCGAGCATTTGCATCAGCTTGCGCCCTTGCTCGCTAAGATTTCCTTTGAAGAGCAATTCCAGATCCGGGTCCAGTTCGAAGAGTCGTGCGTAGAAGAGCTGGGCGGCGGTCTCAGCGATTGGTGCGACCTGCCTGAAGCTGTCTTGCACGAGTTTAATCTGTTCATTAGTCATGTGACGTACTCCAAAATGTAGTGCGACCGATAAAGGCTCGTTTATAAAAGCGTAAATCGTTCGCGATTTGGCTCATCACTGCACTTAAAAAAAGCCTTTTCACTTTACTGACTTTGGTTTCATAATAGCCGCGACCAATCTCCCCAACCGATTCCGGGTTCATCCAACACGGGTTTCGCACACACCTCGCCAATACACCATCGCTGCGTTTGAACCTGACGCAGTAGCCGGTGGCCTAATCTCAGAAAGGAACTCGCATGAGAACGCTCAAGCTCTCTCTCGTCGCACTCAGCATTCTTGGCGTCTTGCTAATCTCGATGCCAACGACGTCAAGTCAAAACATAAAAACTGCTGAATTCCCGTCGCTTACGACATCCACTCCAGCAGCCCAAACGCCGCGCCAACCCAAAACGAAATTCAATCGAGTCGAGAACCCGATTTTCAATAGATACATCGTCGTGCTCAACGACGACGTCGTTTCACCCGGCGCTTCGCTCGATGTTCGACGCTCACAGGTCAGAGCCGTGGCCGAGAATCTGGCCCAGCTTCACGGCGGCAGACTTGGTTTCATCTACGATACCGCGCTCACGGGCTTTTCAATCGAGCTACCGAGTGAAGCCGTGGCGATCGCTCTCAGCCGGCATCCACGTGTTGATTGGGTTGAAGAGGAAGGACGGATGCAACTGACGACCGTTCAGTCTAACCCGCCCTGGGGTTTGGACCGCATAGACCAGGTGTCGCTGCCTTTGAATTCGCAGTACGTGTACAACGCAACCGGGAGCGGCGTAAGGGCCTACATCATTGATTCAGGCATCAGAACGACACATGTGGAATTCGGGGGACGGGCCTCTA
>Ga0207711_10005184_pt1 | contig 11040 bp, 8 predicted proteins | sample KBSS34metaG_FD_184401 | JGI IMG/M metagenome (GOLD analysis project Ga0207711, IMG submission 184401) | Switchgrass rhizosphere microbial communities from Kellogg Biological Station, Michigan, USA - KBS S3-4 metaG (SPAdes) (version 2) | ecosystem: Host-associated > Plants > Roots > Rhizosphere >...
TCAGAAGGGGTATGCGAGTGTCCGATCCGCACGAACCTGGATGTCCCGAGTTTCGTGACAATCTGGTTGCGATCCTTGGCGGCCTCGAGGCCCTGGCCGACATGCTGCGGGGATTCATCGACGCGCGACAGTCGGAGCCGCGCGCCGCGGAACTCATGCCGGCGCTATTCAAGGCGAGGGAAGCGAGCGAAGGCGCCGCGGCACTGGTTCGCTCGCGGTTGCGAGCAATCCGCTAACGCCCCGACCCACGAGCCCATTTTCCTCCGTTAATCCCGCACTTGAAACTCGGAGCTCCTTCAGCGCACTATCGGCGCGACTTGGGGAGATAGGATTGGCGCGCGTTTTTTTGAGCCATGCCTGCGAAGACAGCGCGGCGGCCGAGCATCTGGCCGGCGGCATCGAGCGCGCCGGCCACACTGTGTGATGGGATCACCACATCCAGGCGAGAGCCGCTTCGGATGCAGGCCTAACAAGGGAGTTGGCTGGCGGCTTCGTCTAGCCGGCGCGTCGGGCGCGCTACTGCTGGGGGAGACTTTTGATGTGCGACAGCGACAATCACCAGGGTTACATCGCCGACACGTCCGTGACACGCCGGTCGGTCGTACTGACCCTTTCATCGGTTGCCGCTGCAGTTGGCTTGCCGAGTGCCGTCTTGGCCGCCGACGTTACGGAAACCGATGTGATGGTTCCCACGCCCGACGGGTCCGCGGACGCGGCGCTGTTTCATCCGGCCGGAACCGGTTCCTGGCCGGCCGTGCTGATGTGGCCCGACATCCTTGGCCTGAGGCCCGTATTCCGAGAGATGGGCCGCCGGCTCGCAGCGGCGGGCTACACCGTGCTCGTCCCAAACCCTTTTTACCGGACCAAGCGCGCGCCGATCGTCACCGGCGCGTTCGACTTCAACGATCCCAAGCAACGCGATAGCGTCATGAGCCTGCGGTCAACTCTGACGGATACAGGGATCGACAAGGACGCGGCGGCATTCGTCGCCTTTCTCGACAAGCAAAAGCAAACCAATCGCCGCAAGGGAGCGGGGGTGCAGGGTTATTGCTTCAGCGGTCCATTCGCTTTCCAGACGGCAGCAGTTCGGTCAGACAGAATTCGCGCTGTCGGCACGTTCCATGGCGGCGGCCTGGTGACCAAGGACGCGAAAAGCCCGCATTTGCTCATTCCAAGGACAAAGGCGAGCTTCGTTGTCGCGATCGCGCGCAACGACGACCAAAAGCAGCCCGATGCGAAGGATGTGCTGAAGGCGACCTTCGCCGCGGCCAAGCGCCCGGCGACGGTCGAGGTTTACCCCGCGGACCACGGTTGGTGCGTGGCGGGAAGTCAGGCCTATGACCACGCGTCAGCCGAGCGGGCGTGGGCCGAGTTGCTGCGTCTTTATCGCGCCAACCTGGTCTAAAGCGGTCTATGCCGGCTGCGGCATAGGGGACTCCATTTCGGCGATGATCTTGTCGTCGATCTCATTGCCACGCTTGTAGGCAGGGCGCGCGGATAGTCGGTCGCGATAACGCAGAAAACTGTCCTTCTCGGGCAGCATTTTGAACTGCATGGGGAACATGATCTGCGAGCCGACATAAACGTCGGCGGCGGTAAAGCGATCGCCGCACACATAGTCGCGAAGGCTCAAAAGCTCGTCAAGGACGGCGACGACCCGGTCGAAATTGCCGTAACCGAACATGCGCTCGCGCTCTGGAGTCGGCGTCCAGCCCATCACCTGGTTCGAAACCGCAGCCTCGACCGGCCCCGCAGCGTAAAACATCCAGCGGTAGTAATCCGCCTTCTCATCATCTCGCGGCGCGAGCCCTGCTTCCGGGAAAGCATCGGCGAGATAGGCGCAGATCGCCGCGCATTCGGTCACGACATGGCCGCGATGCTTAATCGCCGGCACCTTTCCCATCGGGTTGACCGCCAGGAAGCGGTCGCTCTTGATTTCCTCGTACGGAATGATTTCCGTGTCGTAGGGTTCGCCGACTTCCTCGAGCATCCAGCGGATGATTCGCCCGCGCGATTGCGGGTTGGTGTAGAAGATGAGGTCGGTCATCGTCGCGTCTCCCGTGGGTTTGAGCAGTCGCGCCGATTACGCTTGTTCGAGCGCCTGCTCCAGTACCTCCGGCATTACCTTCAACCGCGCTCTCCCTTTTGCGGTGCTGGGGCCGGTGTTGCGGCAGGCGCCGACGTTTCTCCGCGCTCGCTCGCGGTTTGGTCGCGCGCAGCACGGAATTCGCTGTCGGGACTCCAATTGGGCCATTCGTGCGAATTGGCGAGCCGTAACCCGACGGCGTGGAGCAGGGCGCCGTCGGCCGCAATCCCGGTGAAGTCCCAGTCCGGCGAATATTCATCGGCTGGCTGGTGGTACATCTTGTCCGTGTAATTGTCCGACCATGCCTCGGCGCGCGCCACGCCGCCGTTCACCAAGTCCTGACCCGAGCCGAAACTGAACGCCGGAACTCCGACCTTCGCCAGAGTGAAGTGGTCGGAGCGGTAGAAGCCGCCGGTTTCAGGATGCGGGTCCGGCGTGTAGCGCCGCCCACGCTTCGCCGCTTCCTCGATGAGCATATCGAGCAGGCCGAACTTCTGATTGCCCCGAACGGTGAAATCGCGCGTCGGGCCCAGAACGCCGAGGACGTCGGTATTTATCATGCCGGCCGTGAGCCCGAGCGGATAGAGCGGATGGGTCGCGTAATATTCGCTGCCCAGCAGGCCTTTCTCTTCCGCCGTCACGGCCATGAACACGACTGTGCGATCGGGGCGCGGGCCGTGGGCGAACGCGCGTCCCTGCTCGATCAGCTGGGCGAGACCCGTGCCGTTGTCGATCGCGCCATTGTAGATCCGGTCACCGGTGGCGTCGGGCTTGCCGATGCCGAGATGGTCCCAGTGTGCGGAGTAGATCACCGTCTCATTCGGGTATTTCTTGCCGGGCACGATGCCGACGACGTTGTGAGAGGTGATCGTGCTGATCTTGGCGCCCGCAGTCACGCTGACGCTGGACTTGAGGTCGATCGGCTGAAAGTCGCGGCGCCTGGCGGCCGCTTTCGCAGCCTCGAAATCGAGGCCGGCATTCTTGAACAGCCGGACTGCGACGTCGCGCTGGATCCAGGTCTCGAACGGCGTGTGGCTGGCGGTCGGGTTCTGGCGCACGATATCGAACTGCGTGTTCGTGTTGGAGTTCTTGACCGTGTTCCAACCGTATGATGCCGGCGCCGTTTCGTGGACGATCATCACCCCCGCTGCGCCGAGGCGCGCGGCTTCCTCATATTTGTAGGTCCAGCGGCCGTAATAGGTCATGGCCTTGCCGCCGAAGTCGCCCTCGCCACCCTCGAAATCGGGATCGTTGACGAGCACGACAATGACCTTGCCGTGCATGTCCCGGCCTTTGAAATCGTCCCAATTGCGCTCGGGCGCGGAGACGCCGTAACCCGCAAACACGATCGGCGCATGGTCGAGGCGGATCTGGTTCTCCCCGTTCGTCGGCGCGCGCAACGCAATGTCATCGCCTTGCGCCAGGCGCATTGCCCCCGCCGGCGTCTGGACGGTGACGACCGGGTCACCCACGAGGTCGGATTCCAAGAGCGGAACGTCCTGGGTCCATTTGCGATGGCCATTCACCAGATCGCCACCAGGTTGCAGGCCGGCAGCCTGGAACTGCTGGGTGAGGTAGGCGACGGTCTTGGTCTCGCCCTCCGTCGCCGGGCCACGTCCTTCGAACGCATCCGAACCCAGCGTCTGGACATGCTGCGACAGGCGCTGCGGATCGAAGCCATCGACGGAAGCGGCAAACAGCGGTACGGCGGCCAGCGCGAATGCGGCCGCCGTGAGCAAGCGGGTCGTTTTCACTTCACTTTTCTCCCCAAAAGCGGATGCGACGATGCAACTGGCCTAGGACGGCCAGTCAACGAAAAGGTTGCGAGGCGGATAGCTAGTGCGCGGCCTGCGCGGAAGTCCCCTCGCTCAATGGCGCAGAGCTTGCCATCGTGCGCAGTCGATAGCGGTCGAACCAGGCGAGGATCGCGCTGGCTTTCGCCGCCGCCTGGCTTGGCCGGGATGCAATGGCGCCGTGACCGACACCCGGAATCTTGAGCAGCATCGTCGGGACCCCGCGCAGCTGGAGCGCGGTATAATATTGCTCGGCCTGGCTGACCGGCGTGCGGTAATCTTCGCTTCCGACCACGACCAGGGTCGGGGTCTTGACGTTGCCAACGAGGCTCAGCGGAGAATATTTCCAGTAGCCCTGCGGATCCTCCCACGGGTGCTCGTTGCGCCAGCCCGGCGTGAATGAGGCCGCGAAGTCGGTGGTGAGCGCGAAGCTCGCAAGTTCGATCACCGGTTTTTGGCTTGCCGCCGCGCGGAACCGGTCGGTCTTGCCGACGATCCAGGCGGTCAGCACGCCGCCGCCCGATCCGCCGGTCACAAAGAGGTTGTTCGGATCGACGTGGCCAGTCGCGATCGCGGCATCGACCGCGCTTATCAGATCGTCATAATCGTGGCCGGGATAGTCCTTCTCGATCAGGTCGGTGAAGGCCTGGCCGTAGGACGTCGAGCCGCGCGGGTTGGTGTAGAGGACGATGTAGCCGTCCGCGGCGTAGAGCTGATGGTCGGTCGAGAAGCCCGGGCCATAAGCCGCCTGCGGACCCCCGTGGATTTCGAGGATCAGCGGATATTTTTTGGTGGGGTCGAAGTCCGGCGGCGTGATCATCCATGCGTCGATGGGGCGCTTGTCGTAGCTCGAGATCACCGTCAGCTTCTGCGGCTGGCCCATGGCTTTGGCCTCGAGCTGGCCGTTGAGATGGGTGAGGTGCCGCATTGAGCCGCCCGACGCGATAGCCACATCCGACGGATGGAGCTGATCTCCGGCGGTTACCGCCACCGCTCCGCCGCGCGATACGCTGAACTCGCCGCCGCTATAGGGCCGATCGAGACCGCCAGCCGTGAGCCCGCTCGCGACGTCGTGGACCGAGCCGTCCAGACCGACGCGGGCGACGTGATTGCTGCCACGCTCATCGTAAATCACGTAGATTCCGCGTCCGTCGGCGGCCCACACCGGATTTCCGACCGAACGGTCGAAGTTGGCGGTCAACACACGCTTGTTGGAGCCGTCGGCGTTCATGATCGAAAGCTGGTTTTGTTGTGACGCGCGGCCGTCGAAATCGAAGCCCACATAAGCAATCTGCCGGCCGTCCGGAGACACGGCGGGCGAACCGTCAGGCCCCTTGCGACTGGTCAGCGCCACCGGCGCTCCGCCATCGATGCCGACGCGATAGATTTCGTTCTCGTTGGGCTGACGCTCCCAATCCTTGGAGAGGTTGGCGCTGAACAGGACGGCGCGTCCGTCGGCGCTCCAGGCGACCGGCCCGCCGGCGTTGGTGGGGCCGAAGGTGAGCTGGGTCGGCGCTCCACCGTCCGCGGGAACCCAAAAAATTTGTGTGTAGCCGGGCTTGAAATAGCCGGCGCCGTCGAAGCGGTATGTGACCGCGCTAATGATCTGAAGGGGGTCGGCCCATTTCGCGCCTTCGGGCTTGGGCGGCGCCGACCCGAGGCTTTGACCCTCGTCCGGGATGAACATCGAATAAGCGATGCGGCGCCCGTCGGGCGACCAGGCGATGCTGTCCGGGCTGTCGGGGAGCCCAGTGATGCGCGCGCTGTCGCCGCCAGCCATCCACCGCACGAACAGCTGCGGGCCGCCGGTGTCGGATCCGACATAGGCAAGCCGGTCGCCGCTCGGCGACCAGCGCGGCGAGGAATAGGAACCGGGACCGGCAACCAGCGGCCGTTGTTGCCCTGTCGCGACGTCGACCAGCCAAATGGTCGGACGCGCGCGGTCGGTCATGATGTCGTTCGACCTGCGGACATAGGCGATGGTCCGGCCGTCGGGGCTGATCTGCGGGTCGGTCGCGACCTCCAGGTTGAAGAGATCGGAGCCGCTGAAATAACGGCCGGGGCCGCTCGCCGGCTCGGCAGCCGCGGGAATGCTTAGCGCAGTCGCCGCAAGCAGAATCGCCAACGGCGAAACGATACGAATGGACTTCACGATAATACCCTCCGGGTGAAGGACGCTTGATTCAACTTTCATCGAACGTGGGCAAGCCTCGGCGTGAAAGGCGCCGACCCCGCGAGCGCAAAAACCAAAGCAACTGCGGGGCGAAGCATCATCGCTCGGACCGTTGCCCCTGGAGCCACGCAACGAGCGCTCCGGCGAGCGCGATCCGCTTGTCGTTGTAGCCGTGATTGGTCTCGAAATGGACCTTGGTCAGTTGGGCGCCGGGTTTCGCCGCGACCGCTGCCGCGATCGCATCGTCGGCTGGCGCGAGGCCGTCGTTCGCGGTGACGACCAGCAGCGGATGGCGGGCGAGGGCATCGGCCATCTTGCTCAAGTCCCAGCCAGCGCCGTTGCGCAATGCTTCGTCGGCGAGATCCTCCGCTTTCGCATCGAGCAACTGCATGCCGCCCACGTGTACCCAGCTGTCGAGATATTTGGCGAGGTCTGCGCGAGGGGTGTCCGGCGGGATGGCCATGTCCGCTGCGGAAATCATGGCCGCGCCGATGATCATTGGATCGTGCGCCGCGGTGTAACCCGCCAGCCAGCCACCAAAGCTATGACCGGCGACGACGATGCGGTTTGGATCGACGAAGGGCGCGATCTCGGGACCCGGATTGCGCAGCCACGCGACTGCCGCGCTGCCATCCTCGATACAATGGCTGAGGCTGAATTTCCCGGCGCTGCCCCATGATCCCCGATAGTGGAACGCGACGACGTTCCAGCCGGCACGACGGATCGCATAGATGAGGTCGTTGTTCGTTTCCGCGCCGGGCATTCCGGTGAATAGGACGACCGTGGGATGCTTGCCGGTGTCCGCCGCAGTGTAGAACATTGCCGGAATGGGGGTGCCCCCAGTCGGCATTGGCGCAACAATCATCCGGGGCAAATGCTGGGGGTCGGACGGCGGATCGGAGATCACGGCGCGCGGGATCGCGGGTTCGGCGGCGAGCGCCTCCGCATTTGCTGAGACCGCACCGAGCGCGACGCCAGCAATCAACAACTTCGATGACAGGTGCCGCACGCAATCCCCCATTCAAACCCACAAGAGCATTGAACAGGCGACCGTCGCCGGAAACCCTCTAATCGACGGACCGGCAGCGTGCGGCTGCGATCAGTCGGCCTCGGAGGCGCCGGCCTTGCGCCGAGGCGCAACTTTCGCCGCGGCCTTCGGCGGCCGTGGCGGCGGCTTCCTCGCCGCCTTGGGCGGCGCGGGGGTGATCTCGAACGCCGGGGCATTGTCCTTGATCCGGACCTTGACCTCGCCGCCGTTGACCAGTTTGCCGAACAGCAATTCTTCCGCCAGCGGCTGTTTGATCTTCTCCTGCACCAGCCGGCCCATCGGGCGCGCGCCGTACAGCTTGTCGTAGCCGCGGTTGGTTAACCACTCGCGCGCCTCGTCATCGAGGTCGATGTGGACGTTGCGATCGGCCAGCTGAAGCTCGAGCTGGAGGATGAACTTGTCCACCACCCGCGCGACGACGGCTGGCGGTAGGTAGGAGAAGGGTACGATCGCATCGAGCCGGTTGCGGAATTCGGGCGTGAACATCTTCTTGACCGCATCCTCCTGCGCGTCCTCGCGGCTGGAAGCACCGAAGCCGATGCTTTCGCGCGCCATGTCGGATGCGCCGGCATTGGTGGTCATGATCAGGATGCAATTGCGGAAGTCGACGGTCTTGCCGTGATGATCGGTCAGCTTGCCGTGATCCATGACCTGCAGGAGGATATTGAACAGGTCGGGATGCGCCTTCTCGATCTCATCCAGCAGCAGCACGGAATGCGGGTGCTGGTCGACGGCGTCGGTGAGAAGGCCACCCTGGTCGTAGCCGACATAGCCAGGAGGCGCGCCGATTAGCCGGCTGACCGCGTGGCGCTCCATATATTCGGACATGTCGAAGCGCTGCAGCGGAATGCCCATGATCGAGGCGAGCTGACGCGCAACCTCGGTCTTGCCGACACCTGTGGGGCCCGAGAAAAGGTAGTTGCCGATCGGCTTGTCGGCGTCGCGCAGGCCGGCACGCGACAGCTTCATTGCAGAAGCGAGCTTCTCGATCGCGAGGTCCTGGCCAAAAACGACGCGCTTCAAGTCGGCATCGAGATGCTCGAGCACCTGCTTGTCGTCGGCGCTGACCGACTTGGGCGGGATGCGCGCCATGGTCGCGACCACCGCCTCTATCTCCTTGGGCGTGATTACCTTTTTGCGCCGCGATGGCGGCACCAGCATCTGCATCGCGCCGACCTCGTCGATCACGTCGATCGCTTTGTCGGGCAGCTTGCGGTCATGGATATATCTGGCCGAGAGCTCGACCGCGCTCTTCACGGCGTCGGTCGTGTAGCGCACGTTGTGGTGCAGCTCGAACGAGGAGCGCAGCCCGGCGATGATCTTGATTGTGTCCTCGATCGTCGGCTCGTTGACGTCGATCTTCTGGAACCGGCGCAGCAACGCGCGGTCCTTCTCGAAATGGTTTCGGAATTCCTTGTAGGTCGTCGAGCCGATGCACCGGATCGCGCCGGAGGAAAGGGCGGGTTTGAGCAGATTGGAGGCGTCCATGGCGCCGCCCGATGTTGCGCCGGCACCGATCACCGTGTGGATCTCGTCGATGAACAGGATGGCGTTGGGAAGCTTTTCGAGTTCGTTGACCACGGATTTCAGCCGTTCCTCGAAATCGCCGCGGTAACGTGTTCCGGCCAGCAACGCGCCCATGTCGAGCGCATAAATGGTGGCGCCCTTGAGAACGTCGGGAACGTCGCCCTCGACGATCTTGCGCGCGAGGCCTTCGGCGATCGCGGTCTTCCCGACGCCGGGATCGCCGACGTAAAGCGGGTTGTTCTTCGAGCGTCGACACAGAATCTGCACGGTCCGGTCGACCTCTGGCATTCGGCCGATCAGCGGATCGACCTTGCCGGCCTTCGCCTTCTCGTTGAGGTCGACGGTGAATTGCTTGAGTGCGCTCTCTTTCTTGCCCTCTGGCTTCTCGCCTTTGTCCTCGGCCCCCTCTGGCGCGCGGGGTTCCTGCGCCGTCTCCCCCTTGCCGACGCCGTGGCTGATGTAGGTGACCGCATCGAGCCGGCTCATGTCCTGCTGCTGGAGGAAATAGACGGCGTAGCTCTCGCGTTCTGAGAACAGGGCCACGAGCACGTTGGCGCCGGTCACTTCGTCGCGGCCGGAGGATTGCACGTGCAGGATCGCGCGCTGGACGACACGCTGGAAGCCGCTGGTGGGGGTGGGGTCGGTTGCGCTGTCGGCAACCAGGGCGCCGAGCTCATTGTCGAGATATTGCTTGACGCTGGAGCGCAGGTCATCGCGGCTGACCCCGCATGCGGTCATTACCTTCGAGGCATGCTCGTCGTCGATCAGCGCGATCAGCAGATGCTCGAGGGTTGCATATTCATGCCGGCGGCGGCTGGCCTCGCCGAGCGCATTGTGCAGGGTCTGTTCGAGTTCGCGAGCAAAACTAGGCATTTAGGCAGTCACTCCCAGCCCCCCGAAGAGCCAGCGGGCTTCGTTCCCAATGTCATATGGCCGGCGCCTGCAATCAAGAGCAGGAGGCGGCCTTATCCCCATTTATCGCTTGAACAGCTGTTCGGCGGCTGAACGATGCTTGGTGGCGGCGTCCATATGCGCCTCGACGCGCGCGATCTCGGCCTTCAGTGCCTCGATGCGCGCCTGCAGCTCCTCGATCGATATCGGGTCGAGGTCCTGGCGCCCGAGCGCGACGAGCGGATCGTCAGGCTTGCTCGGGAAGAGATCGTCGGGATCCACGGCTGAATCGTTGACCGCTGCAGCGCCGGTGTCAATAACCTGCGTGGTGGCGGATATACCATCCTCAATGCGGGCCGTGGTGGCGTCGCAGCCCGACGGGGCGGACAAGCTTGTCCTGGTCGAGCGGGCGGTTCCCGAGCCGCGGCCGGGCGAGGTCCTGATCAAGGTAGCCGCGGCCGGCGTCAACCGGCCGGATATACTCCAGCGGCGGGGACTCTATCCGCCGCCGCCGGGGGCTCCCGACATCCTCGGTCTGGAAGTCGCGGGCGAGATCGTGGCGGCCGGCGAGGGCGCCGAGGAAGCGATGGGCCAGCAGGTCTGCGCGCTCGTGGCGGGCGGGGGCTACGCCGAATATTGCGCCGCGCCGATCGGCACATGCCTTGCGGTGCCCGATGCGCTGTCGATGGTCGAGGCGGCGGCGATGCCCGAAACCCTGTTCACCGTCTGGGTCAACCTGTTCGAGCGCGGATTCGCCGCCGACGGTGATTGGGTGCTGATTCACGGCGGGACCAGCGGGATCGGGACCATGGCGATCGCGCTCGGCACCCTGTTCGGGCTGCACGTCATCGTCACCTGCGGAACCGATGAGAAATGCCGCAAGGCGCTCGACCTCGGCGCCGAAGCGGCGATCAATTATCGCGACCAGGACTTTGTGGAGGAGGTCCACCGCCTGACCCACCGCAAGGGCGTCGATGTGGTCGTCGACATGGTCGGGGGCGATTATCTGCCGCGCAACCTCTCATGCCTCGCGGAGGAGGGGCGTCACGTCTCGATCGCCGTGCAGCGTGGCGCAAGCGCTGAAATCGCCATCGTCGACATCATGCGGCGGCGGCTGACGCTGACCGGCTCCACCCTTCGCCCGCGCCCGGTCGAGTTCAAGACGATGGTCGCCGACGAGATCGCCAAAACGGTCTGGCCCTATGTCGAGGGCGGGCGGCTCAGGCCGGTGATCGACAGCGTGTTTCCGCTTAGCGACGTGGCCCAGGCGCATGCCCGCATGGAATCGGGCGAGCATGTGGGCAAAATCGTTCTGGAGATGCGGGAATGAGCGAGAAGCTGCTACTTCATGAGCATGCGGTGTCGGGAAACTGCTACAAAGTAAGGTTGACCGCCGCGCATGCCGGCGTGCCGATCGAGCGCCGCGAATATGACATCATGAAGGGCGAAACGCGCACGCCCGAATTCCTCGCCAAGGTTAGCGCCGACGGGCGGATTCCGGTGCTGCAAGCGGGCAATCGGT
>Ga0207711_10005190_pt1 | contig 11032 bp, 9 predicted proteins | sample KBSS34metaG_FD_184401 | JGI IMG/M metagenome (GOLD analysis project Ga0207711, IMG submission 184401) | Switchgrass rhizosphere microbial communities from Kellogg Biological Station, Michigan, USA - KBS S3-4 metaG (SPAdes) (version 2) | ecosystem: Host-associated > Plants > Roots > Rhizosphere >...
AGATCCTCAACAAGCTGGACAGGGGGAATCCGCTGACCGTTTAGACCAATGGGCACACCCTTTTCGAAATCGATGGTAATTTCGCTGTCGCCATCAGGGCACGAACGTGGATCGAGAGTCAGTTCGAAGACATCTTCCGGGGGAAACTCCACAAGATTCTCGAGAATCCCACCTTCGTGACTGACGTGCCAGAGGTTCGAATCGTTGCTGTAGGTCCTTTCGGGCTTCGTCACGGGGACATTACGTGCTTCGGCATACGCAATAGCTTCGGATCTCGAGCGGATATCCCATTCGCGCCAGGGAGCGATGACTTTAAGTTGGGGGGCGAATGCCTTGTATGTGAGTTCGAAACGCACCTGATCATTACCTTTATCGATGCAACCATGAGCCAGGGCATCGGCGCCTTCGGCCAGAGCGATTTCAACCTGTCGCTTTGCCAGAAGGGGCTGCGCAATAGCAGTACCGAGAAGATAGGAGCCTTCGTATTTCGCTCCTGACCTGACAAGTTGCCATAGATAGTCGGTGACGAATTGGTTGCGGAGGTCTTCGACGAAGACTTTAGAGGCCCCGGTCTTTAATGCTTTTTCTTCTATACCTTCGAGCTCATCCGCCTGGCCGACATATCCGACCATGGCGATGACTTCACACCCATAGTTTTCTTTGAGCCAGGGGATAATGATCGAGGTTCCCAGCCCGCCCGAATACGCGAGCACCGCCTTCTTTACTTGTTGCTTCATCATGGTTCTCCAAAACCGATATCAAAACAGCTTTTTCGGCGGGCAGTCTGTTCGCCGCCTGATGAAACACGAGAGAATAGTCCGCGTCCATGACGGCGTCCGTCACCTCAAGACCGCGATGCGCGGGGAGGCAGTGCATGAAGTAAGTATGTTTTCCCGTTTTCCTCATTAACTCATCGTTGACCTGATACGGCTTGAAGATCGCGCACCGCTCTTCAAGTTCGTCTTCCTTACCCATGCTGGCCCACACGTCCGTGTAAAGCGCGTCGACGCCCTCGACGGCATCCGGGTCCGTGTACCACTCCACCTTCTCGCCTTCCGACGGACCATAGTCTTTCGGACAGATCGCGCGGAAAGAAAAACCGGCCAGTTCGCAAGCTCTCCAGAGGGAACGGGAAACGTTGTTCCAATCGCCGATATAGGCAACGGTCTTTCCGTCGTAGTCCGTCCATGCGTCTGTCAGCGTCAGAATGTCGGCCAGCGCCTGACAGGGGTGCTCCCAGTCGCTGAGCGCATTGACGACGGGAATCGAGGCAAACGATGCCAGTTCTTCCAGGTCAACGTGCCGGAAGACGCGCGCCACGATGCAATCGAGCCATAAAGAAAGATTCCGGGCCACATCGGGAACCGTCTCGCGACCACCCAACTGGCTTTCCGTGCCGCTAAGCAGGATCGGCCAGGCACCCAGCTTCCGGATCGCCACCTCAAAGGTGACGCGAGTGCGCAGCGAAGGCTTTTCAAAGATAAGCGCAATATTCCGGCCGCTCAGGGGCTGGCTGGTGTCTGCACGCTGCATGGCAGCGGAAGAGAGAAGATACGCAAATTCTTCAACGGACAGCTGCGACATTGCGAGAAAGTCTGAATACTTATTCATAGCGTTGAATAAGTATGCGGTGCGGCCTGGCAGGGGTCAAATCCTTTTTTGCTATAATCCGCCACGATCTCGAGAGCGAAGTCATGAAGAAGGTTCGTCAAAAGGCCATAGTCGATCTGGTTCGGGGCCAGGAAATTGCCAGCCAGGAGGAACTGCTGGAGGGCTTGCACGCACGCAAGATCGACGTTTCGCAGTCGACTCTGTCCCGTGATATTCAGGAGCTCGGTCTCGCCAAGAGTGGCGGTGTTTACACCGTCATCGGCGCTGATCCCCCGCGCAGTTCGGACGAAACGATCAGGCGCACGCTCCGGGAATTTCTTACAGAGGATGTAGCGATTGCCCAGAATATCGTTGTCCTGAAGACGGGTCCCGGCCATGCATCCACTGTTTCCAGGGCGATCGACGAGGCCGGATGGGCCGAAATCGTCGGAAGCCTCGCGGGTGACGACACAGTTTTCATTGCGGTGGGTTCGATCAAGGAAAGCCGTCGGCTGGCTGATCGGATTCGGGAATTCTTAAAGTAGGCCCTTGTTCTCGCGTCGAACAACGCCTTCGTCCGGGCAAAGGTCCAACAACTGAGACATTGTCAGTCCTGAAACAGGATCGGCAAAGTCCGCCGCCACCTCCGCCAGGGGTGCGAGAACAAATCGGCGTTCCCGAAAGCGCGGATGAGGAATTGACAAAGTCGGCGTGTCCACAACCCGGTCTTTATAGAGAATGATGTCAATGTCGAGCGTCCGAGGCCCTCTGGGTACGTCCCGAATGCGGCCCGCCTCTTTCTCGACCTCGAGGCACGCTTCGACGAGAACTGCCGGTTCCAGCAGAGTCCGAACTTCAATGACCGTGTTCAGAAACCACGGCTGGTCTTCCACGTCTCTTGGCTGAGTCCAATACAACGACGCACTTTTCCAGGTGATCACGTTTCTTTCCTTCAGTGCGGCGACGGCAAAGCGAAGTTGTGCCTCACGTTCGCCTACGTTTGAACCAAGCCCAAGATAAATCCCCATGCGTTTGTATTATGATGCACATCCGACATGAAGGTTCAGGTGACCAGGACTGCCCTGGAGAGTCTCCTCATCATCAACATCGATTACTTCAAAGATGAACGCGGTTTTTTCATTGAATCGTGGAATAAAGCTAGCTTTTCTGAAGCGGGTATAACGGACGATTTCGTTCAGGACTCTCACTCCGGCTCGACTTATGGCGTTCTTCGGGGAATGCACTACCAGGACATCAGTGCGCCTATGTCGAAGCTGGTCCGTTGCACCGTGGGACGAATCTACGATGTGGCGATCGATCTCCGAATGTCTTCCCCCACGTTCGGTCGCTGGTTCGGCCTGGAACTGACGGCAGAGAACAAGTCTCTTTTGTATGTTCCTGTCGGATTTGCGCACGGCTTCGCCGCCCTGTCGGAGTACTGCGAGGTTCAGTACAAACAGAGTGGATTCTACAACCCGAAAGCTGAAGGCGGCATTATCTGGAACGATCCCGATATCAATATTCCGTGGCCTTACCCTAATCCGACTCTCTCGGCGAAGGACCTGCGATTGCAGTCGCTGGCGGAATACAAAAAACGTCCCGCCTTTCCGGGCCGAACGGCAGACTAATTTCGGCCGTTCATGGCGCGATAAGCCGCTACAGCACGATTGTGCGCCGCAAGCGTCTCCGAAAAGGTGTGCCGCCCTCCCGTTGTTCTCACGAAATAGAGGTACTGACTCGAAGCCGGCCGAATAACGGCCTCCAAAGAACGAATCCCGGGATTCGCGATGGGGCCGGGTGGCAGACCGACATAACGATACGTGTTGTACGGGGAGTCAAACCCCAGGTCTGCTCTGGTTAGCGTCCCCCGGTACCTGTCAGATTTCTCGAGCGCGTACACGACGGTAGGATCGCACTGGAGCAGGATTCTCTGCTTGAGGCGATTCAGAAACACCGAAGCTATCAGCGGGCGTTCGTCATCGACCGCCGCTTCTGTTTCCACCAGGGAAGCGAGGATGAGCGTGTCCCGAGCGTTGAGTGTCCATGAGTCCGGTGGAAATCGATTGGTCAGTTGCTCGACGACAGAACGATAACGCGCGACCATGGCCTCAATGGCCTGACGCGGTGTCGTCCGAATCGGAAAGGAATAGGTCTCCGGGAAGAGATATCCTTCCACGCTGGCTCCGGGTCCGCTTATACCGCCTTCAAAATCTACAAGGTCCCCGGAATCCTCAGCGGCCGCGACGAATTCCTCAGCTTTACCGAATCCCTGCTCTTCCCACTTGTCTGCAACCTCGGCAACCCTAAGTCCTTCGGGCACGGTAAACCGGTGCAGGTACACAGCTCCCGCAACCAGCGTATCGAGCACTTCGCGGGTTGTCACTGGGTGGTCGAAAAGATACTCCCCCGCCTTCAGGGACTTCCTGTGACCCGAAAGGAACAGATAGGTCATAGTGAGAGATTCGTTGGAGATCAGGCCCCGTTCGCCAAGCATTTTGAGAACGCCTCGAGCGCTGCTGTGCGGGGGGATTTCGAAGGGCTCCACAGAAACGGGTGTATGAAAGGTGTTCATTTCCCGCTGCAAATAGAGGTAGCCAAGCAACCCGACCACCACCAGAAGCATGAGGCATCTTGCCAGGAATCGACCACTTCTCACGGCTTCAGGCTATCCAGGTAGTCTTGAAGTATGAACATTGCTGCGACTTTATCCACGTGTTTTCGACGGTCGCGCCAATTGAGGCCCGCCTCCTCGAGGTGTTGTTCGGCCGCAAAGCTCGTTAGCCGCTCGTCCCACAAGATAACCGGAAGACCTAAGGATTTCGACAGCTTCATTGCGAATTTAGCCACTTTGCGACTCTGGGGACTATCCCGGCCATCCATATGAAGTGGTTTGCCTACAACGACTTTGCCGACCTCATTGTCCTCGGCGACCGTCCGCAGATATTGAATGTCAGCCTGCCAATTGGTTCGGCGCAGAGTCGACCGACCCTGCGCGGTCAGCAAGAGTGCGTCGCTTACCGCGACACCGATATTCCTGTCTCCCACGTCCAATGCCATGATGCGCATGAAATCGAATGATATAACCGTGGTTCAGCGGCTATAATGACCCTCCGGAGGTTCCCCTTGAGTTCTAAGAGTAAGTATGCAGCCCTGCTGTTGTCTTCGGTACTTGTCGTTTATGCGATTGTAGGCGGCAAGTTCGGGCGTGTTAGCGCTCAGGATACTTCTTTACCCCAGCTCGAGGTTTTCACTCAGGTCTATCAGAAGGTCAAGAACGATTATGTGGACCAGACCTCGATGTCGAACGCAACGCTTGGAGCAATCCGCGGCTTGCTGGAGCAGGTGGACCCCTACTCCGGCTACCTCAACGCCAAAGATGTCGCCTTCTACAAGGACTTCAATTTTGACAAAACTCCAGGGATCGGCGTCATCCTGACCCGAGCGAACGGTTATCCGTTAATCCTAGAAGCCATCCCGGGAGGGCCTGCCGCGAAGGCCGGCTTGAAGACCTTCGATGCCATCGAAGCAATCGATGGCGTTCCAACGCGAGAAATGAATTTGGTTCAGGCCTACGCTTACCTGGCGAATCCGGCGGACAAGCCCGCAACACTGACCCTGATCGGGAACAACCGATCTGAACCCGAAGTTGTGAAAGTAAACCGGGAAGTGACAAGACCACCGGCAGTCGAAGGGAAAATGCTTCAGATGGACATTGCCTACATTCGCGTTCCCCTCCTCACACAGGGCAGAGCGAACGATGTAAAGAAGCAGCTCGACGACCTTTTGAAGAAGGGCGCCACCGGCGTGATTCTCGATCTGCGTTCCAGCGCCGCCGGTAAAGATACTGAAGGCTACACACTTGCGAATTACTTTATGGATTCGGGAAGCCTTGGCTATCTGCAGGGCCAAAAGGTTGCCCGAAAGGTTTTTCAGGCGGATCCCAAGCTGGCGGTTACCAAAGCGCCTCTCGTCGTGCTCGTTGATGGTGGAACGGGAGGCGCCGCTGAAATCGCGGCGGCGGCCCTTAAAGATAGCAAGCGCGGGACTCTTGTCGGGACGCATACCTTTGGTACTGGTTCACGCCAGGCGTTGATTCCTCTGGATGCCGGAGCCGGTCTGCTGATTTCTGATGCCAAATACTACAGCCCCTCTGGGAAGGATCTCCAAATGGATGGGGTAGCAGCGGATACTGTTGTGTCCAAGAACAGCAACCGTCCTGACCTGAATTCAGCAGCGACGCTGGAAGCTCCGCCACCGCCCGCGGACCCTCGCTCTGAAGAAGAAATTCAACTCGAACGCGCAATACAGGTTCTCGTGTGCCAACGGAACAAGGTCGATCTGCAGAAGTGTTTGGAGTCCGTTACCAAGAAGGCCGCGTAACAACGTTCTAGTCCGTGCTCGTTCAACTCAACGATGTTTCAAAGGCCTTCGGCTCCCGAGAGGTTCTTCGAAACGTCTCGTTTCAAATCAATCCTCAGGAAAAGATCGGCCTGATCGGCACGAACGGTTCTGGCAAGACCACCCTCCTCAAGATGTTGTCCGCAAGAATGGACGCCGATGAAGGGACTATCAGCAGAAAGGCCAGTCTTCAGGTCGGAACGCTCGATCAGATTCCGGACTTTCAGGAGGATACAAGTGTCTTTGAAGAAGGGCTTCGCTCTTTCGCGGATCTAATCGCAGCAGAGCGCGAAATGGAGCGGCTCGAGCACGAGATTTCGCGAACCCATGCCGCAGATGCACTTGAACGTTATTCTAATCTTCAGCACGAGTTCGAACTCGGAGGCGGTTACAAATTCCGTGCGATGACGGAGGCCGCGCTTCTCGGTGTGGGTTTTGGAGAAGACATGCTGACCCGACGAAGCAATCTTCTCTCGGGTGGCGAAAAGAACCGGCTCGCACTAGCAAAGTTGCTTTTGTCCCAATCCGATCTGTTGTTGTTGGATGAACCCACGAACCATCTCGACATTCGATCCATTGAGTGGCTGGAACGATTCCTCCGAGAGACCGCCAAAACTATCGTGGTTGTTTCTCACGATCGGATTTTTCTGGATCGAGTGGTCGGGAGGATTCTCGAAATCAGGAATTGCCGACTTCACGATTATCGAGGGAACTATACGGCGTATGTCCGCGAGCGCGCAGAAAGGTTGGCACGGCAGGAAAAGGAGTGGAGCCAACAACAGGAATGGATTGCGAATCAGGAAGATTACATTCGCAGGAACATCGCCGGGCAAAAGACGAAGCAGGCGCAGAGTCGCCGCAAAATGCTGGCTCGCGTCCAGCGTATCGAAAAGCCACAATCCGCCTCAGGGCAGGTCAAATTTCGGTTTCTTCCCTTGGAACGTGGCAGCCGTTTCGTCGTGCATGCCCGCAATCTGACCGTCGGATACGGGACTACACTCATTAAACGCTTTCAGCTCGAAGTAGAACGCGGGTCGCGGTGGGCAATACTCGGAGGAAATGGCGCGGGCAAGACGACTCTCCTGAAGACGCTTGTTGGAACCATCCCTCCTCTTTCGGGGGAGATCGACTGGAGCGAAAACGCAGGCCTGGGGTATTACGACCAGCAGCTTTCTGATCTTCAGAGGGATTCGACTGTGATCGACGAGATTCGATCACTCGACAGCACGGCGTCTGATGGCGAGCTCCGGTCGTATCTCGCGCAGTTTCTCTTCAGTGGCGACGACGTTTTTAACAAAGTGGGGAATCTTAGCGGCGGTGAAAAATCCCGAGTTGCGCTGGCGAAGATCATCTACCAGGCCCCGACGATTCTCGCTCTCGATGAACCGACGAACCACCTCGACATCGCCTCGCGTGAAGCCCTTGAAGGCGCTCTCATGGATTACCCCGGTACCATCCTTTTTGTAACTCATGATCGCTACCTCGCACAGAAGCTGGCAACCCATCTGCTCTACATCGAAAATCAAACGGCTTACGTCTTCGACCGGTTAAGCGCTTTTGAAGAGTGGCTGGAACGGGAACAGGGAAAACCCGCAAATGTAAGTGAGTCATTTTCGGCTGAAGCGGCTCCAGACTCCTTACCCCCTTCAGCAACTGCAATGAGCAAGAACCGTCGTGAGAAGCTTGCCGGAGAGATCTCAGGCACGGAGGAGCGGATTCGTTCTCTGGAGAAACAATTGACTTCCATTGAAGCAACTTTCAGCAACCCTGACCCGGGCAGAGACTGGGCCGACTTGCATCGCAAGCACGCAGAAATTCAAAAGACCCTTGAAAGTCTGTACTTACAGCTTGCGGAGCTCTCTGAATTGCTGGGGTGATCTGATTTTGAGTTAGAATGACAGGTTCTCTTGCCTGTTGAATCGCTGTCTATGGCCAACATTCGAAACATCACCGTGCGTGGAGCTCGGCAGCACAATTTGAAAGACGTGGACGTCGAAATTCCACGGAATCAGCTCACCGTTATCACGGGGTTAAGCGGCTCCGGAAAGTCGAGTCTCGCTTTCGATACCATTTATGCCGAGGGCCAGCGGCGCTATGTGGAGTCTCTGTCGGCCTACGCGCGTCAGTTCCTGGACCGGCTGGAGCCGCCGGACGTCGATTCCATCGAAGGCCTCTCACCTGCGATTTCCATCGAACAAAAAACTGCCTCTCGCAGTCCCCGTTCGACGGTAGGAACCGTTACGGAAATCTACGACTATCTCCGGTTGTTGTTCTCCTCTGTTGGTATTCCTCACTGTTACCAGTGCGGAAAACCGATCTCGAAGCAGACCCCGGATCAGATTGTTCGTCACCTGAAAAGCCTGCCCGAAGGGGAACGGGTGATGATCCTTGCGCCGATCGTGAGAGGCCGAAAGGGAGAATTCAAAAAGCAGCTGCAGGGATTGGCGCGGAGCGGCTTCGTCCGCGCTCGAATCGACGGAGTCCTGCACAGTCTCGATGAGCCTATCGAACTCGACAAAAAGAGAAATCACACGATTGAGATTCTCGTGGACCGGCTGTTGATCAAGAACAATATCGAACGTCGTCTCGAAGCATCCGTAGAGCAAGCCATAAAGCTGACAAAGGGAATTGTTCTGGTGGCGATCGTTGACGGAGAAGAAAGGCTCTACTCCGAAAAGATGGCTTGCATGGATTGCGGCGTCAACATCCCTGCAATCGAACCTCGCACCTTCTCGTTCAACAGCATCTATGGGGCATGTGAAACCTGCCACGGTCTTGGCGTGCGATTCGACTTCGATCCGGCACGAATTGTGGTTGATCCGGCGCGCCCACTACTTCAGGGAGCGCTTGTGTCCACGAACACGTGGCTTGATGACGAACTGGAAGGTCAGGCGCGCCGCACCGCAGATCAGCTCGGAATCGACCTTTCCATGCCCTTTGAGCAGCTTCCCAGGAAAGTTCAGGATGCCTTTTTCTACGGCAGCAAGGAACGAAGCAAAGCCGTCACCGGAATCATCGATTTTCTCAACACTCACAACGATCGCGAAAATCCTCTGGCTGAAGACCTGGCTGGATTCATGGTGACGCGACCATGCGCCGCATGCAAAGGAACACGCCTTAAGCCGGACAGCCTGGCCGTGCGGGTTGGTGGAAAATCGATTGCGGAAGTTGTGTCGTGTTCGATTTCTGAAACCATTCGCTTTTTCTCGGACTTGAAGCTTGGCGTTCGCGAAAGACTCATCGCGGACCGAATTGTGAGGGAAATCAGGGATCGCCTGGAGTTCCTCGACGCGGTTGGATTGAACTATCTAAGTCTCGACCGCGCCGCAAATACGCTCTCGGGCGGGGAAAGCCAGCGTATTCGACTCGCGACTCAGATTGGATCGAGGCTTCGCGGAGTTCTCTATGTTCTCGACGAACCGTCGATTGGTTTGCATCACAAGGACAATGCCAGGCTGCTGGCCACACTGCAGGAACTTCGCGACCTTGGGAACACGGTGGTGGTCGTTGAACACGACGAGGAAACCATTCGCCGGGCAGACTATGTCATAGATCTCGGACCTGGCGCAGGCACCGAAGGCGGTCGCGTCGTGGCCGCGGGCAATCCTGAAGCGATCGCCGCAACACAGAACAGCCTGACCGCTCAGTATCTCTCCCGCAGGCTTGAAATCTCCGTACCTTCGAAAAGACGCCAGCCGAATCACAAGGCTCTAACCATTCGCGGCGCTACAGAGCACAATCTGCAGGGGATCGACGTTTCATTCCCGATAGGGCTGATGACCGTTGTTACAGGGGTCTCCGGCTCCGGCAAGTCCACCCTTGTCAATGAGATCCTCTATAAATCTCTGGCCCGAAACCTATACCGCGCACTCGATGAACCTGGCGCTCACGAAAAGATCGAAGGACTGGAGCTGATCGACAAGGTTATTGAAATCGATCAATCCCCGATTGGAAGGACTCCAAGATCGAATCCAGCAACGTACACGGGCGTGTTCACTCCCATCCGTGAGTTGTACGCCATGCTGCCGGAATCTCGGGCGCGCGGATATAAGCCCGGCCGTTTCAGCTTCAATGTCAAAGGGGGTCGCTGCGAAGCCTGCCAGGGTGACGGCTTGAGAAAGATCGAGATGAGTTTCCTGCCGAACGTCTACGTGTCTTGCGAAGTATGCCGCGGCAAGAGGTACAACGGCGAGACGCTGTCGATTCTTTATAAAGGGTTGTCGATTTCCGATCTGTTGAATTCTACCGTCGCTGACGCGTTGCCCGTTCTTTCGTCAATTCCCCAGGTCCACTCCAGGCTGCAGACTCTGGTGGACGTAGGGCTCGGTTATATCGGGCTAGGCCAGCCGGCTACGACACTGTCGGGAGGAGAGGCGCAACGCATCAAACTTGCTAAAGAGCTCAGCAAGCGGGCCACCGGCAAGACCCTCTACATTCTTGATGAACCGACCACCGGCCTTCATTTCGATGATGTCAAAAAGCTTCTGGACGTCCTCAATCGATTGACAGACCTTGGCAACACGGTAATCATTATCGAGCACCATCTGGACGTTATTAAGACCGCGGACTGGGTGATTGACCTCGGGCCTGACGGTGGCGTTCAGGGTGGCAGGGTCATGGCTGCGGGAACTCCGGAGCAGGTTGCCAAGGCCGCAAAGTCTTACACTGGGCAAGCGCTGACACAGGTCTTATGAAGGAATCCAAACGTCTTATCGAACAGTTCGTCGCGGAGAGCGTTCGCGTTAAATCTGAATTTTTTCAGGCCAATGCGACTTTAATTGCAGAAACGGCGGAAAAGATGGCGCTGTCTCTGCGTGCCGGACAAAAGGTCCTCCTGTTTGGTAACGGAGGAAGCGCTGCGGATGCCCAGCACATTGCCGCAGAATTTGTGGGTCGATTCATTCCGGATCGAATACCACTGCCGGCCATTTCCCTTGCGACAGATACCTCCGCATTGACTGCTCTGGGTAATGACTACGGATACAACCTGGTATTCGCCCGGCAAGTTCAGGCCCTCGGGAACGCGGGAGACATTGCCATCGGA
>Ga0207711_10005194_pt1 | contig 11029 bp, 11 predicted proteins | sample KBSS34metaG_FD_184401 | JGI IMG/M metagenome (GOLD analysis project Ga0207711, IMG submission 184401) | Switchgrass rhizosphere microbial communities from Kellogg Biological Station, Michigan, USA - KBS S3-4 metaG (SPAdes) (version 2) | ecosystem: Host-associated > Plants > Roots > Rhizosphere...
CGTCGCAGCGCCGCCGACCGCGCCACATTTCGAATCGCACGAAGACCCCAAGCCTGAATTTGCAAGGCCTGATTTTTCCAGACCTGAGCTTTCCAGGCCCGAAGCTACCCAGCCTGCAGGCGTCAGGTCCGAAGACGTCAGGCCGCAGGACATCAAGCCCGCCGTCACCGAGCCCCGCGCCGAACTCGCCGCGGGAATCAACGAGGTCGAGCAACTCGCGGACCGGCTCGCCCATGCGGGTGGCGCCTTGCGCAAGGTGACGGTGCTCGGCACCGCAGCCAGTGAGGGCGTCACGCTGACCGCCCTGACGCTGGCGCGCCTGATGGCGCGGCATGCCAAGATCGCGGTGGTGGATCTCGCCGCATCCTCGCCGACCATGACGGCCGTCTCTGCCGATCCGGCAGCGCCCGGGCTCGCCGAGCTGATGCAGGGTGAGGCATCGTTCGGACAGATCATCAGCCGGGACCGGTTTTCGCGCGTCCACGTCGTCAGCGCCGGCCGTCCGGGCTTCGATCGCTCACAGTTGCAGTCGCCGCGGCTGACGCTCGCGATCGACGCGCTGTTGCGGGTCTATGATTACGTCGTGCTCGATGCCGGCGCCGCCACCGACCTTCCGGCGGAACTTTTGACCGCGCATGCCAGCGCTGTCGTGGTCCCCGACGCCTCGATGGACCGCGACGCTCGCAGCATCATGGTGGACCAGCTCCGTGCCGTCGGCTTTGCCGATGTCGCGATGCTGAGCAAGCCATGCCAGCCCTCGGACGCCGCCGAAGCCAGCCCGCGCGTCGTGGCGGCGTAAGGGCAAACACCCCTGCGTCAGTCTGGGGCGAAGTCGCGAGATCGCGACACCGTATCAGCCGTCATTGCGAGGAGCGCTTGCGACGAAGCAATCCATCTATCCGCGCAAGAGGAAGAATGGATTGCTTCGCTGCGCTCGCAATGACGGGGATAGGCCGCGGTGTGCTGGATGCCCCGCCGTCGCGGGGCATGACGAGTGGGGTGTCGTCGCCTCAACTAAACGCGTTGCGCAGCTTCTGCGCCATCTCGAGCAGCGCCGGATTGTGCTTCACCATGCGCTTGGTGCGGTTGAGGCCCGACATCACGCCGGCGGCGAGCCGGCCGCGCTGGCTCAGCGCAATGAAGCTGTCGAAGATCGGTTCGTCGTCCTTGCAGAACATTCGCTTGTAATCGTCGGATCCGATGCCGAGATCGAGGGCGCGATAATCGCGGCCTGCATAGTGGTCGATGATATCGCGCATCAGGATCAGGCCGGGGCTGTATTTCGAATGAGCCGACATCGTGTAGGTGTTGAACATCATCGAGAAGCGATGACCGTCGGCAACGCCGGCGAAGATCGCGATCACTTCCTCGTCGCATTCGAGCGCATGGATATCGATGACGCGGTTGCCGCCGGCGACTTTCGCTGCGCAGGCGCCGCGGATGAACGCCTCGATGCCGGGCTCGGCGAAGACATCGGGCAGCTTCTGTTCGGTCATCCGCAGCGGCTTGACGCGGAAGAACCAGTCCAGCAGCCGCGTAATGTCCTCATCGGAGGTCGCGACGTGATAGCGATAGCCGGCGAGCGGCTGCAGCTTGCGCTCCTTACCCTTCAGGCGCTGCCGGAACGACTTGCTGAGCAGCGTCGCAGGAGCCGCGCCGGGCTGCATCTGCAGGAGCGGGCAGTCATTGGCGGACGGTTGGTGCGGCAGCAGCGCCATCGGGTTCGGCAGCTCGCGCCAGCGCTGCGGTTGCTGGTGCAACGCCAGCACGTCGGCTTCCCCGCGTTGCGAAATCGCCGCGATCAGCGCCTCGAGGTCGGCTTTCGTTGCGCTCGCGGCAAACTCCTCGTCCCACAGCGCCATGTTGAAGGTCGAGTGCTTGCCGCCCATGAATCCGGCGCACCGCGCGCCATAGGCATTCCTGACCGCGAGCGGCAGCAACATCAGCGGCCGGCGTTCGGCGTCATAGGCGATCACGATGAAGGGGGTGAGACCCTCGCGCGAACCGACGTTATTCTGCCAGGTGCTGACGAAGTCGAAGCGCTGAAAGGGCGTGCAGGATTGCCGGGCATTTTCCATGGTGCGCCAGATGGTCTCGGCGCCGGCGAGATCTCTGAAAATATCGATGCTGGCGATGCGGCCTGGCTTCGACCAGGCTTGGGTATCCGCCGTTCCGTTTTCAATCGCGGCAGCCATGGTCATCGCAAAACCCTGCAGGAAATTGTTTACATTTTTCGGCTTTGGCCGACCTTCGCAGGGAAATGTCAACAAAGAGTAATAACAATGCCGCCGCGGCGGGGCGCGCGCGGCCGTATTCTGGGGACGGGACGTTGGCATCGGACAGCGGGGTTTTGAAGCGGGTCCGGATGGAGTTCGCTTATTTCAGCGGCTATGCGCGCCTGAAACAGCGCTCATCCGGTGGCGCCGGTGTCGTGCTGCGGTTCGAACGGGTGCGGGCGCGACAGACCCGGCGGTTTCAGCCGCTTCAGGCCAACGAAATCACACCGCAATTTCTCGACCGGATGATCCGGAGCCTCAAGCGTTGGAAATATGACATCGTGTCGATGGACGAAGTGTGCCGGCGCGCGGTGACGCTGCCGACGCCCAGGCGATTTGTCGCCCTGACCTTCGATGGCGGTTACAAGGATCTGATGATTTCGGCCTATCCTGTGCTGGCGAGACACGGCGTTCCCTTCGCCATCTATCTTCCGACCGCGTTTCCGGACGGGCTCGGCGAAGCCTGGTGGCTGGCGCTCGACGAAATGATCGCGCGCGAGTCGCGCATCAGCCTCGTCATCGACCGCAAGGAGCGCCACTTTGCCACCCGAACCACCCCGGAAAAATATCAGGCCCACGAATTCCTCGCGGGCTGGATGCGCACATTGCCGCCGCCGGACCTTGCGTTTGCCATCAAGGACCTCTGCCAGCGCTATTCGGTCGATCTCGCCGGATTGTCGCGCAACGCATCGATGGACTGGGACGACCTGGCCAAGCTCGCCGCCGATCCGAATGTGACGATCGGCTGCGCTACGGTGAACTATCCTGTCCTGTCGAGCATGAAGGATGCCGATGCGCAGCGCGAGATCGCGATGGGGCAGGCCGTGGCGGAAGCGGCCTTCCGGCGCCCGGTCAGCCATTTCGCCTATCCGTTCGGCGACCGCGCCGCCTTTCGCCGCCAGCACGTGACGATGGCGCGGGAGGTGGGCTTCGCCAGTGCGGCGACCGCGCTGCCCGCGGTCGTCGAGTCGAAAGGATATTCCAATCTGCACGCACTGCCGCGCTTCGCCTGGGACGGCAGGCAGCGCTCGCTGCGCATGATGCGCGTCCTGCTTTCGGGAATCTATTTCGCGCCGCTGCGGGCGAAGCGGGCTGACCGCAATCAGGAATAATTCAGACGTCGGGCCGCGACATCCAGCTGACGATCGGCATTGCCGGCAGCACCCATCCGATCCCGGCAACGACGTAGAAGATCGCCTGCAACAGCCCCGAATTGGCCAGCCACGGCGTCTGCGCAACCGTCATGCCGAGCAGCGACCAGACCACCACCAGGATGAGCAAAAAGATGGTGCCGAAGAATTTGCGGGTACGGATCGTCATGGCGGATGTTTGAAGCCTTTACTGGGCTTTGGGCCGGTTGCGCGCGGAAGGGGGCGGACTATAAGGAGCGCGGTAATCCATTCAAGCATGGGCGTCAAACGGGTTCCAAAAAGAGGGGCCAAAGAAGGGGGCCAAGAATAGGTGAAATGACCGGTATTTCCGCAAATGAGGGGCAAAGCCGCGCCGTCAGATGGTGGCTGTTTTCGGTCGCCGCCCTGATCGCGATCATGGTGCTGGTCGGCGGCGCGACGCGGCTCACGGAGTCCGGTTTGTCGATCGTCGAATGGAAGCCGGTCACCGGCACGCTGCCGCCGCTGACGGACGCGCAATGGGCTGACGCCTTCGAGGGCTACAAGGCGATCCCGCAATATCGCGAACTCAATGCCGGCATGAGCCTTGGCGAATTCAAGACCATCTTCTGGTGGGAATGGAGCCACCGGCTGCTCGGCCGCGTGATCGGCGCGGTCTATCTGCTGCCGTTCCTTCTTTTCCTGTGGCGCGGCTTGCTCGGGCCCGAGCTGAAGCGGCGGCTGTGGGTGATCTTCGGTCTCGGTGCGCTGCAGGGCGCGGTCGGCTGGTGGATGGTGGCGTCGGGGCTGACGCACCGGATCGAAGTCTCACAATATCGGCTGGCGACCCATCTGGTGCTGGCGCTTGTCATCTTTGCCGCGATCGTGTGGACGTTGTTGCGGATGGCGCACCGGCCGCAGGCGGCCGCCGCGTCGCGGCTGAAGATCACTGCCGTGGCGTTGCTGGCGCTGACGTTCCTGCAGATTTATTTCGGTGCGCTGGTCGCGGGCCTGCGCGCGGGCAGGGTGTATAACACCTGGCCGCAGATCGACGGCGCCTTCATTCCGCCCTCGGCGCGGCTGTTCTTCGAGGAACCGTGGTGGCGCAATCTGTTCGACAATACGCTGACCGTGCAGTTCGAGCACCGCATGACCGCCTATGCGCTGCTGGCGCTGGCGCTGCTGCATGCGTTTGACGCGATCGCCTCGCGGACCGGCGCGGCCGTGGTCCGCGGCGCCTGCTGGCTGGCCGCCGCGATTTCGCTGCAGGCGGTTCTCGGTATCCTCACGCTGCTGCACCAGGTGCCGATCGATCTGGCGCTGACCCATCAGGCCGTGGCGATCATGGTCCTGACGCTCGCGATTTCCCAGGCCGAACGGCTGGTCGCGCGCCGCGCGCCACAGGCGTCCGGGCAACTGGTTCAACCGGTCGGTCAGACCGGTTGAAAATTGAACTATTCTAATATGTCGCCGTGGCAAGAAGTCCCCAATTTGCAGGGCTTTCTGGCGCAGCGATCGGGCTAACGCGTTTGTGTGATGCGGCCCCGCTTTACTTGAATCGTCCGAACGATAAAACGAACCGCAAATCAAGGGTTCGTCGATGTCCACCGCATTCATCCAGGCCGCAATCATCCTGCTCCGCGAGGGGCTCGAAGCCATGCTGGTGATCGCAGCGCTTGCCGGCTATCTGAAAAAGGCCGGATCGGCGCACCGCGTCGGGGCGCTGTATGGCGGCGCGCTGGCCGCGGTCGGCGCCAGCATCATCGCGGCCTGGCTGTTTGCGGTGCTCAATTCCGGCGAACACAGCGATATCCTCGAAGGCATCATCATCCTGTTCGCGGCAGCCTTGATGCTCTATGTCAGCGGCTGGCTGATGGTGAAGCAGGATCCGCGCGGCTGGCAGGATTATCTCGCGCACAAGGCCGACAGCGCGCTGGCGCAGGACACGGTATGGGCGGTCGGCGCGCTCGCCTTCCTCGCGGTGTTCCGCGAGGGCGCCGAAACCGTGTTGTTCATCAACGCGCTGGCGACCGCCGAGGGCGGCTGGAGCGCGGGGCTGTTCGCGGGGCTCGCCGCCGCGACGCTTGGGCTCGTCGTGCTGTTCTATTTCATCAATCTGATCGCGCAGAAAATCCCGCTACGGCCGCTGTTCATCATCACGTCGGCGTTCCTGTTCGCGATGGCGATCAAGTTCATCGGTGAAGCCGTGCAGGAATTCCAGGAGCAGGCGATCATCCCCGTCACCTCGGTCGGCGCCAGCAACTTCCTTACCGCGATCGGACTCAACCCGAGCATGGAAGCGCTGTCGATCCAGTTGCTGGTCATCCTGTTCGCGCTGGCGACCTATGCGGTGTTCCAGCGCAACAGCCGCCTGATGCGCGAGGACAAGGCCGCGCGCGCAGCGGCGGAGTGATCTCAAGCGGCTTGCCGCTTGAGATCGAGATAGTCGAGCCCGATATCGAGCGCGGCGGAACTGTGCGTGATCCAGCCCGCTGAAATCAGGTCGACGCCGGTCGCCGCGATCGCCTTGGCGGTGGTGGCGGTAATGCGGCCGGACGCCTCTGTGATCGCCTTGCCGGCGGTCAGGGCCACCGCCTGTTTCAGCTCCTCGACCGACATATTGTCGAGCAGCACGGCGTCGACGCCGAGCGCCAGCGCCTGTTCGAGCTGCGCCAGCGTATCGACCTCGACCTGGATCTTGACGAGGTGGCCGGCCTGCGCTTTGGCGCGCGCGATCGCGGTCCCGATATCGCCGGCCAGCGCGATGTGGTTGTCCTTGATCAGCATGGCGTCGTCGAGGCCAAAGCGATGATTGCCGCCGCCGCCGGCGCGCACGGCATATTTCTCCAGCGTGCGCAGCCCAGGCGTCGTCTTGCGGGTGCAGACGATCTGCGCCTTGGTCCCCTTCGCGGCTGACACCAGCGAGGCCGTTGCCGTCGCAACGCCGCTGAGATGGCAGAGGAAATTCAGCGCCGTCCGTTCGCCGGTCAATAGTGCTCGTGCCGGACCCTGGATGGTCGCAATGACGTCGCCCGGCGCGACCACGCTGCCGTCGGGCCGCTCCGCCGTGAGCGTAATCGCCGGTGAAACCAACTGGAAGGCGCAGCGCGCGATGTCGAGCCCGGCCACCACACCCGGCTGCCGGGCGCGCAAGACCAGCGAAGATAGCTGATCGGCAGATACGATCGCGTCCGCGGTGATGTCGCCGGCGCGGCCGAGATCCTCGAGCAGGGCGGTTCGCACGATCGGCTCATACATAATTGGTAGCAGCGGATTGAGCGTCATGATTGGGCACTCCCAAGGGACAAGGGTTCGGATTCCATGATTTCACGCGCGGCATCGAAGGCCTCCGAAACCGAGATCGATGACGGCGTGGCTGCCGGCAACGTGTCGGAAAAATCGGTACGAAAGTGCCCGCCGCGGCTTTCCTCGCGGCGATGGGCGGCAACCGCGATCATCAATCCCACCAGCGCCGGATCGGATGCGGCGTTGCTGGCGTTCGCGATCGGTGAGAGGCCGCGAACCAGGCGCTCGATCGCGGATCGCTCACGCAGCACGCCGAGGCCTTGCGACATCATCGGCCGTATCGTCGACGGGTCAGGGGCAGGCAGGGCCAGGTCAGTCGCGCGCGTCTTCAGCGGCCCGCGGCTTGCGTTGCTGACGCTGCCGGCCACCCATTCGGCGCAGACGATCGCTTCCATCAGCGAATTGCTGGCAAGACGGTTGGCGCCGTGCAGGCCGGTGCGGGCGGCTTCACCGCAGGCCCAGAGGCCGGCGACCGTGCTGCGGCCTTCGAGGTCAACGGCGATCCCGCCCATGTGGTAGTGCACCGCGGGCCGCACCGGAATCGGGTCGGTCACAGGATCGATCCCGGCCATCTTGCAGAACGCCGAGATGACCGGATAGCGCCGCGCGAAATCCGGCCCCGGATGTTTGCGTGCATCGAGGAATACGCGATGTCCTTCGGCGCGCCGCCGCCACACCGCGCGGGCGACGATGTCGCGAGGCGCGAGCTCGGCGCCGGGCTCATCGGCCATGAAGCGCGCGCCGGTCTCGTCGATCAGCGTTGCGCCATCGCCGCGGATGGCTTCGGTGACCAGCGGCATCGGCCGCGACGGTCCATCGAATGCGGTCGGATGAAACTGTACGAATTCAATATCCGACAGTTTTGCGCCCGCGCGCGCCGCCAGCGCCAGCCCCTGACCAAAACAGCCGGCCGGATTGGTGCTGTCGAGGAACAGCCCGCCGATCCCGCCGGTGGCGATAACGACGCGGCCGGTGTCGATGACAAGCGGACCTTGCGCATTGACGGCGAGCACGCCCTTGACGGCGTTGTCCTCCACGATTAGCCGCCGTGCCTCGACGCCTTCGAGCAGCGTGATCGAGGGGCAGCGGCGCACGGCTGCGATCAATGCGCGCATGATCTCACGGCCGGTGCCGTCGCCGGTGGCATGAACGATCCGGTTGCGGCTGTGGGCGGCTTCAAGACCAAGCCGCCAGCCGCCATCCGACCGCCGGTCGAAGACGACGCCAAGCTCGGCCAGATGTTCGACCGCGGCAGGTGCCGCGTGGACGATCCGGCGCGCGGTGACCTCGTCGCAGAGATCCGCGCCGGCAGCGAGGGTGTCGGCGAGATGCAGGGCAGGGTCGTCGTCCTGACCCATCGCCGCGGCCAGCCCGCCTTGTGCCCACAGGCTGGAGGCTTCCGCACCCAGCGGTGCCTTCGACACCACAAGCACCGGCTCGGGCGCCAGTTGCAGGGCCGTCATCAATCCGGCGGCGCCGCCGCCGATGATCACCGGCCGGTTGGCCAATGCTGAAATGTTCGTGCTCATATCGCCAGCATCCTCTCGACGGCACGCCGCGCGGGCGCAGCGATCGCAGGATCGATCGTCACCTGGTGCCGATCGGTCTCGAGCGCACGGCGGATATTTTTCAGCGTGATCCGCTTCATGTGCGGGCACAGATTGCAGGGCCGGATGAATTCGACATCGGGATGCAGCACTGCGACATTGTCGCTCATCGAGCACTCGGTCAGCAGCACGACGCGCGGCGGGCGCTGCTTGTCGACATAATCGGACATCGCCGCGGTCGAGCCCGAGAAGTCAGCCTCCGCGACCACCTCGGGCGGGCATTCGGGGTGCGCCAGCACGGTGACGCCGGGGTGATTGTCGCGGATCTGCCTGATGTCGTTAGGCGTGAACAGCTCGTGGACCTCGCAGTGACCCTTCCACGCGATGATCTTCACGCCGGTCTGTTTTGCGATGTTCTGCGCCAGATATTCGTCCGGCAGCATGATGACGCGGTCAGTGCCGAGCGACTCCACCACCTTGAGGGCGTTGCCCGACGTGCAGCAGATGTCGGATTCGGCCTTCACGGCGGCCGATGTGTTGACATAGGTGACGATGGGCGTACCGGGGTAACGCTGGCGCATCAGCCGCACGTCGGCTGCGGTGATCGAATCCGCCAGCGAGCAGCCGGCCTTGAGATCGGGGATCAGGACGGTCTTCTGCGGATTCAAGAGCTTGGCCGTCTCGGCCATGAAGTGCACGCCGGCGAGCACGATGATGTCGGCGTCGACCTTGGTGGCTTCTCGCGCGAGCAGCAGGCTGTCGCCGACAATATCGGCGACGCCGTGGAAGATCTCCGGCGTCTGGTAGTTGTGCGCCAGGATCACGGCATTGCGCCGGCGTTTGAGGTCGAGAATGGCGTCGACATCGTCGGCAAAGGTCGCCCATTCGGGCGGGGGGATCACGCGTTTGACCCGGTCATAAAGCTGCGAGGAGCGGGCAAGCGCGGTTGCATTGAGATTGGCCATTTATACTCTCCATGAGCATATCATGGCTTATACTTATCCTGAGCATAAGGCATGTCAAGTGCGCGAAAGCGGCAGTTTGGTTCCAGCGACCGCCCGTTCGGCCAGCACGGCGTGGCGGAACCGGAACAGCTTGGCGGGGCGGCCGACGGTGTCGGCGGCGATTGCGCCAGTTTCCTCAACGAGTTGCTGCTGTTCCATCAGGCGGCGGAAATTCTGCTTGTGCAGCAGCCGGCCTGCGAGCGCCTCAACACTGCGTTGCAGTTGCAGCAGGGTGAATTCCGCCGGCATCAGTTCGAATACGACGGGACGGTATTTGATCTTGGCGCGCAGCCGCGCGATTCCGGTCGCCAGGATTCGCCGATGATCGGCCGTCATGGACCGGCCGGGCACAAGCGAGGCCGCGTTGCTGCCGTCGCGAACCGCTTCGGGAATCAGTGCGGCCTCGAACAGCAACTCGTAGCGCTGCAGGATCAGTTCCTCGTTCCATTCGCGATCTTCAAATCCGAATGTGATCGCGACGCGCTGCCAGCGCTCGCGTTGCAGCGCCGGGGAGGGCGCGGATTTCGCCCAGGCGCGCAGCCGCGGCGTCACGAGCTTTGTGAGCAGCGCCGGCGGGCCTGCGCGGTGATCCTCCCACGGGAAGTAGTCGTACCAGCCCGACCAATGCGCTTCACCCCTGGCGACCTGATCCTCGCGGGTCAATCCGAGATAAGAGATCGAGACGCTGTGCGGCGACCGTGCATCGCCCGTGCGTCCGCGATCGGCAAACGTGTAGAGCTGCTCGACATAGCCGAGCGGATGGCCGGTCTGTTGTTCGACCCACGCCCGCAAGCCCGATTGCAGCGAGCGGTGCTTGAACTCGAATGGCCCGCTCGGCAGCGCGCCGGCATTGGCGATGGTCATGATCTTGGGTTCGCCATCGGTCACCGCCACCAGGACAGCGACGAGCTCGGCGGTAATCGCACGCGAGGTATCGGATGCCTTGGTCTTGCTCGATGCGGTTGCCACGTCCTGGGTTGTCTCCCTAGCAATAGCCGTAGACGCCGCACGCATACGGCAGGCGATTCCAGTACGGTCCGCCATAATAGGGTCCGCCATAATAGGGGCCGTCATAGCTGTAGGAATGATCGGTCCCGTAATAGCCGGGCAGGGTTCTGGAGCCCGGCAGCCAGGGCGTGCCGTTGACGAGCGGGACAAAGGGCACCACGCCGACCGGGGTGAACACCACGTCGGGATCCGGCTCCTCGGCGACAACAACCACCTGGCGGCCGTTACGGACGTAGAGCGGCGCTGCGCCCGGCGCGACCGTGGTGCGGTATCTGTAGCCGGCACGGGGCAGGCCCGGCGGCAATTGGCTCGCGGCGCGCACCGTGGCGCGCTTGGTTGCGACGGGGGCTTCTGCAGCGATGGCAGTTCCGACCGCGAAAACCGCGGCGAGGCATGGCACTATCAGGCGCAACATCATCCTGCTCCGAATCAACAAGGGCAAATCAGTGCCACTTTATGCCGGAATGACCGTTAATGAGAGGCTTGTGATGTCAGGCCAAATGGCCGCCTGGGAGGCGGCGGTCATGAGCCGCGACCGCGCCAGGATGATCGAAATCCTTGTCGCGACGGAGCTTACCGCGGAACAGGCGGCGTATACGGTGGATACGACGCTGGCGAACCCGGAGAAGTATGGGAAGCGCTGATATCAATTCGTCATTGCCGGGCTTGACCCACGGCTGTCCGGTTCGATTTTTATGGACAAGGCGCATGGCGTTGATTCTTCTGTGTTCCAAGCGTTTGGCGACGTTTTGGGACATGGAGAAGGATCAAGCCATGCT
>Ga0207711_10005199_pt1 | contig 11021 bp, 10 predicted proteins | sample KBSS34metaG_FD_184401 | JGI IMG/M metagenome (GOLD analysis project Ga0207711, IMG submission 184401) | Switchgrass rhizosphere microbial communities from Kellogg Biological Station, Michigan, USA - KBS S3-4 metaG (SPAdes) (version 2) | ecosystem: Host-associated > Plants > Roots > Rhizosphere...
GGCGGACGCCGCTACACGGCGGCCGGTGGGCGATGGCCACGCTGGAAGTGTGTCTGTCGATGCTGCGATCGGCGCGCGAACAGCGCGATGTCGTGCTCGGTCATCAGATCGGTCTGCCGTCGTGACCGGCGTTCGCTCACGCGCGCGCCCGGCGCCGCTGGCGGTGAAGCGGCGCGCCGGCCGCATCCGAGCGCAGCCGGCCGGTGCAACGCTGGAAACCGCTGACACCGATACGCTGCGGCTGCTCAAGCATTGGCGCGATGCCGTTCCCGACGATCGCTTCGCACACCTGGTAAAGGATGCGACCCGCGCGCTGGTTCGGGCCTTGCAGCGGCGGCTTGCTCCGTTCGGCGTGCCGTTCGGCCATTGGGCGTTCCTGCGCATTCTCTGGGAGTCCGACGGACTGACCCAGCGCGAACTCAGTCGCGAGGCGGGGGTGATGGAGCCGACAACGTTCGGTGCGCTGAAGGCGATGGAAATCCGGGGCTATATCGCGCGACGCCAGCTCGCAGGCAATCGGCGAAAGATACATATTTTTCTCACCCGCAAAGGGCGCGCGCTCAAAAACAAACTGGTGCCGCTGGCGGAAGAGGTGAACCGCATCGCCGTGCGCGGCGTACCGGCGCGCGACGTCGCGTCGACGCGGCGAACGCTGCTCGCCGTCCTCGAAAGCCTTGCGCAGGACGAAGCGCGGACCGCCGAGACTCCGCCGCCCGAGGGCGCTGCATCCCGCCCGGCGGCGCGAGCGCGGCGTTCGCGCGGCAAGCCCCGAAGCGCGTTGGCGTAGAGTGTCGCCGGCGCGGTCCGACTGCGGATTTCACCCAAGGAACACCATGGCCCGACTGCAGCTCTCCCTGGCGTGCTGGCACTACGATCGCACTCACGCGCTCGCGGACGGCAGCGTGCGGCCCGAGGGGATCGATCTCAACTATCTCGACATGCACGTCGAGGAGACGTTCTTCCGCATGCTGCGCAACCGCGAATTCGATGTCGCCGAAATGTCGCTGTCTTCGTATGCGGTGTCGGTCGCGCGCGATTCGCCGCCGTTCGTCGCGATCCCGGTCTTTCCCTCGCGTTTCTTCCGGCAGTCGTGCATCTTCGTGTCCGAAAAGAGCGCGATACGCGAGCCCCGCGACCTGATCGGCAAGCGCATCGGCACGCCCGAATACCAGATGACGGCGCCGGTATGGATCCGCGGCATTCTGCAGGACGAATACGGCGTCGATCCGGCCAGCGTCGAATACTGTACCGGCGGCGAGGAAGAGCCGGGACGCGAGGAAAAGCTCAAGCTCGATCTGCCGGCAAAATTCAGGGTGACGCGCATCGGCGCGGGAAAAACGCTGGCGGCGATGCTCGCCGACGGCGAGATCGACGCCTTGCATGCGGCGCGCATCCCATCGACCTTCCGCAGCCGGGCGGGCACCGTCCGGCGCCTGTTCGAGAACTACGTCGAGGTCGAGCGGGCCTACTACCGCAAGACCCGGATCTTCCCGATCATGCACACGGTGGCGATACGCCGCGACGTGTACGAGGCCAATCCCTGGATTGCGCAATCACTGACCAAGGCGTTCGTGCAGGCGAAACAGCGGGTCTACGAGAATCTTTATACAACGTCGGCGCTGACGACGATGCTTCCCTGGCAGATCGCGCAGGTCGAGGAGGTGCGGAGCGACATGGGTGACGACTGGTGGCCTTATGGCTTCGAGGCGAACCGCCATGTGCTCGACACGTTCCTGCGCTACCACCACGAGCAGGGATTGTCGCCGCGCCGGCTGCAGCCGGAAGAGCTGTTCGCTCCGGAGACCCTGTCCTCCTTCCGGATCTAGGATGCCGGCACTTCAGGCGTTGAGCCGCGGCTCGAAGCGGCCGTCGATCGCGGTCCAGCCGGCGTCGGCGAAAATGATCGTGCCGGTCACGTAGCTGCTGGCGTCGGAGGCGAGGAAGACGATCGGCCCGGCCATTTCCTCGGGTTCGGCCCAGCGGCCGAGCGCGCATCGGCTGGCATAGGCGCGGTTCCATTCCGCATTCGACATGATTTGGCGTGTCAACGGCGTAGCGACGATACCCGGCGCCAATGCATTGACGCGTACGCCGGACGGACCGAGCTCCGCCGCCAGGCCGCGCGCCATCTGGACGATGCCTGCCTTGGTCGAGGCATAGATGCTCTGGCCGGGCTCGACGGTGACGGCGCGTATCGACGCCATCAGGATGATGCTTCCCGTCTTGCGTTCCGCCATCACACGAGCGCAGGCACGCGCAACCCGAAACGTGCCCTTGAGGTTGAGCTCGATCACCCGGTCGAACTCCTCGTCGGTGTAATCGAGCAGGCGCTTGCGCAGATTGACCGCCGGCGTCATCAGCAGCACGTCGAGCCGGCCGTGCTCCTGAACTACGGCGGCCACCATCCGTTCCACCGCCCCGGTGTCACGCACATCGATCGGTAATGCGCTGGCCTTGCCGCCAGCGGCCTCGATGCGCGCGGCGACTCCCTGTGCGTCGTCGCCGGTGATATCCGCGACCACGACATGCGCCCCATGTGCGGCGAGGCCTTCGGCCCCGGCCTGACCGATGCCGGAGCCGCCTCCGACGACGAGCGCAACGCGACCGGACAGCTCGAACAGCGCCCGATAGTCAAAGGATTTCGCAGGGTTCACCGTTGGTCCTCCGGATTTGCCGATGCTGCGTCAAGGGAATAGCCGATGCATTGCTCGGCCTGTCGATCAGCTTGCGGAATTTCTTCACATTATCATCTCCCGCGTCGTGCTTGCCGGTGTAATATATTAGATATATTAGCGATCGCCGAGCACGGGAGCAGATCGGTGCCACGCCCTGCCAGGAAGCCAAAATCCGAGGCCGCCGCCGCGCCGCGTCACGCGCTGCCGGTCGGGCGCGCCGACGGGCGCCGCGCCGAAAGCGCGGCGGCGACGATCTATCGAGCACTGCGCGAGGAAATCGTCTCGCTGACGCGCAAGCCCGGCGAACCGATTGTCGAAAAGGATATCGCGCACGCGCAAAGCGTGAGCCGCACGCCGGTGCGCGAGGCGCTGCTCCGGCTGGCCGCCGAAGGCCTGGTGGACACCGTGGCCAAGTCGGGCACATTTGTCGCACGCATCCCTATCAGTGCGTTGCCCGAAGCGATCGTCGTACGGAAGGCGCTCGAGCAGGTCACCGCGCGCGGCGCGGCGACGCGCGCGCGCCGAAGCCAGATCACCAACCTGAAGGCGATTCTCGAGCGGCAGAGGGAGGCGGAGCGCGCCGGCGACCGGGCAGCGTTCCATCGCGCCGACGAAGCGTTTCACGCTGCCGTCGCGGTCACCGCCGGCTATCCGGGCATATGGTCGCTGGTTCAGGGCGTCAAAACGCAAATCGACCGCTACCGGCTGCTCACCCTGCCGCAGCCGGGACGGATGGCGCGAGTGATCCGCGAGCACGCTGCGGTCGTCACCGCGATCGAGCGTCATGACGCCGATCGGGCCGCGACCGCGATGGAAGGACACCTCGACGGCTTGCAGATCAGCATGGAAGACATCCGGCGAATGAACCCGGATTTTTTCTATGAAGACATTCACGGCAAAGAGGATTTTCTCGCCTGAACGCGCCGGCGGCGTATGGCGGCGCAATGGGCGAACGGATAAATTGCGGGGCGGCGAACCGCCGTCTTGCAGAGTCGTTGAAGTCCAACCATGAGGAGGAGAGATGAGAGCAAGGCGAAATCTGTTACGGGCCGCAGTCGCGGCCGCGGTGCTCGCGCTGGCGGGACTGTTGCCGCCGGGCCTCGCGTCGGCGCAGCAAAAGCTGGTGATGAAAGCATCGGACGTCCATCCGCTGGGCTATCCGACGGTCGAGGCGGTGCAGAACATGGGAAGGAAGCTGGAAAAGGCGACCAACGGACGCTTGAGCATCCAGATGTATGCCTCGATGCAGCTCGGCGGCGAAAAGGAGGCGATCGAGCAGGCGCAGGTGGGCGCGATCCAGTTCGCGCGGGTCAGCGTCGGCGCGCTGGGACCGGTGATCGATGAGCTCAACGTCTTCAACATGCCGTATCTGTTCCGCAACACGGCGCACATGCAGAAGGTGATCGACGGGCCGATCGGGCAGGAATTGATGGACAAGGTCACCAACAATCCGAAAGCGGGATTGGTCGCGCTGTGCTGGATGGACGCCGGCGCCCGCAGCCTCTATGACACCAAGAAGGCGATTCGCAACATCGACGACCTGAAGGGAATGAAGTTCCGGGTCATGGGGAATCCGATGTTCGTCGACATGATGAATGCGCTCGGTGGCAATGGCGTGTCGATGGGATACGACCAGGTGTTCAACGCGCTGCAGACCGGCGTGGTCGACGGCGCGGAAAACAACCCGCCCAGCTTCGTGTTCGACAATCACTATCAGGTCGCCAAGTTCTACACGCTGGACGAGCACCTAATCGTTCCGGAGATGGTCGTCTTCTCCAAAAAGACCTGGGACACGCTATCGAAGGAGGACCAGGCGCTGCTGGTGAAATTCGGCCGCGAGGCGCAGCTCGAAGAGCGCGTGCTGTGGGACAAATACGAAAAAGATGCGATGGACAAGGCCAGGGCCGCCGGCATCACGATCATTGAGATCACCGACAAGAAGCCGTTCCAGGCCGCGGTCAAGCCGGTGTGGGACAAGTACGGCCCTAAGTACGCAGACATGATCAAGCGCATCCAGGCCGTACAGTAGTCCCGATCAGCCCCGGAGCCGGTCCGGGCTCCACGCGGGTCTTATCCTAAGATCCGCCGGGGCAGACATGCGTCTGCCCCGGTTTCGCGCAAAGCCGGCTCGGGTTCCGCTGCGCGGACGGCGGATCCTACAGCTTGTTGAGGGAGGAATCGATGGCGCTTCTCTATCGCAGGGCGATGGATGCCCTGTACCTGGCGTGCGTGATCATCGCCGGAACATCTCTGGTGCTCATCTCGGCGGTGATTCCATGGGCGGTCTATACGCGCTATGTGATCAACCGTGCGGCGTCCTGGCCGGAGCCGACTGCCGTGCTTCTGACGATTGTGCTCACCTTCTTCGGCGCCGCGGCCTGCTATCGCTTCGGCTTGCACATGAACGTAACGCTCGCCGTCGGCCTGCTGCCCAAGACGTGGCGTCGCGTGACCGATGTCACCGTCGAACTGCTGATGGCGGCGATGGCCCTGTTCATGGCATTCAAGGGCACGGGCCTCGTCGAGGCGACCTGGTCGAATACCATCGCTGACTTTCCTGCGCTTTCGGTCGGAGTCACCTATCTGCCGATCCCGATCGGCGGAGCGATCCTGTTCCTGTTCGTGATCGAACGTCTGACCATCGGACCGCCGGTCGACAAGGTGGGCGATGCCCACTCGGTCGCCGCGTTCGACTGACCGCTCCGGGAGCCAGAGTCCGATGGATATCCTGATACTGCTCGGCAGCCTGTTCATATTGTTCGCGCTCGGCGTGCCGATCGCGTATTCGCTGGGGCTGGCGGCGATCGCCGGCGCGCTGTGGATCGGCGTGCCGCTCGAGGCCGTGATGCTCAAGATCTCGGACGGCGTCAGCAAGGTCGCGATGCTGACGATTCCATTTTTCGTGCTGGCGGGCGCGATCATGGCCGAGGGCGGGATGGCCAAGCGGTTGGTGGCCTTCGCCAATGTGCTGGTCGGCGTGATACGCGTGCGCGGCGGGCTGTCGGCGGTGAACATCGTTGCGACGACGTTCCTCTCCGGTATCTCCGGATCGTCGGTGGCCGACGTCTCCGCGATCGGCTCGGTGATGATCCCGCAGATGGAAAAGATCGGCTACCCGCGGGCGTTCGCCACCAACGTCACGATCAGCGCTTCGGTGCAGGCGATACTGGTGCCGCCCAGCCACAACGCGGTGATCTATTCGCTGGCCACCGGCGGGCTGATTTCGATCACCAGCCTGTTCATGGCCGGTGTCGTGCCCGGCCTGCTGCTCGGCGCGGCGCTGATCGGCCTGGTCATCTTTATCGGCTATCGCGACGGTCATCCCCGGGGTGAATCGGTACCGATGGGCGCTGCGGCCAGAATCACGCTCGACGCCCTGTGGGGCTTGATCACGATCTTCATCATCATCGGCGGCATCCTGCTCGGCATATTCACCGCGATCGAGGCCGGGGCCATCGCCACGCTGTGGGCTTTCTTCGTGACGATGTTCATCTACCGCGACTACCGCTGGCGCGACCTGCCGACGCTTGTCCACCGGACGCTGAAGACCGTCGCGATGGTGATGACGCTGATCGCCTGCGCGTCCGCATTCGGCTATGTGATGGCGCTGATGCAGCTGCCTGCCAAGATCACCGCATTCTTCCTGACGATTTCGCACAACAGGGAAGTGATTCTGATGCTGATCAACATCATGCTGCTGATCCTGGGCTGCCTGATGGATCTGGCGCCGCTGCTGCTGATCTGCACGCCGATCCTGCTACCGGTGGTCGCCACCTTCGGCGTCGATCCGGTCCATTTCGGCATGATCATGCTGTTGAATCTTGGCATCGGGCTGCTGACGCCTCCAGTGGGTGCGACACTGTTTGTGGGCTGCGCGGTCGGCAAGGTGACGATGGAAGAGGTGATGCGTGGCATCTGGCCGTTCTACGCGGTAATGTTTGCCGTGCTGATGCTGGTCACTTATATTCCGGCGATATCGCTCTGGTTGCCGCGCATGCTGGGACTGTAGCCGCCGACACCGTGCCGTCGGCGAACTCGCGCGCTCGGCGATCAGAACGACTCGCGCCGGGCGCGGTCTCAGCGTAGTGCGCGAGGACGGAGCAGCTACCAGCGCAGCTGACGTTCGGAGTTCCAGACATGGCGATCAAGTCGATCAACCCGGCAACCGGCGAAGCTTTCGAATCTTACGATGAGGCCGCGCCCGATGCGGTGAACAAGATCATCGGCGAGGCCAACGACGCCTTTCTCGATTGGCGCAAGAGGCCGATCGCCGAGCGCGCCGGACCGATGCGCAAGGCAGCCGCAATCCTTCGCGCCGAGGCGCACGATCACGCCGGCCTGATGGCGCGCGAGATGGGCAAGCCGGTCCGCGACGGCATCGCCGAGGCGCAAAAATGCGCCACCGGATGCGATTTCTATGCGGACAATGCCGAACGGCTGCTGGCGCGGGAGATGATCGCGACCGAGGCCCGTTCGAGCTTCGTCACCTTCAATCCGCTCGGCGTCGTCCTGGCGGTGATGCCGTGGAACTTTCCGTTCTGGCAGGTCTTTCGATTCGCGGCGCCGGGACTGATGGCAGGGAACGCGGGCGTGCTTAAGCACGCCTCGAACGTCCCGGGATGCGCGCTGGCTATCGAAGACATCTTTCGCCGCGCCGGATTTCCAGCCAATCTGTTCCGGACGCTGATGATCGGCAACAAGCGGGTCGATGCGGTGATCGAGCACCCGCTGGTGCGTGCGGTGACAGTGACCGGCAGCGGCGCGGCCGGGAGAGCGGTCGCGGCCAAAGCGGGTGCGATGCTGAAGAAGACGGTCCTCGAACTCGGCGGCAGCGACCCGTACCTCATTCTCGAGGACGCGGACCTCGAGCTCGCGGCCAGGGTCTGCGCAAAGGGACGGCTGGTGAACTCGGGACAGAGCTGCATCGCCGCCAAGCGCTTTATCGTAGTCGACGCGGTCCGCGCAAAATTCGAGCCGCTGTTCGTCGAAAAAATGAAAGCCGCCAGGATGGGCGACCCGCTCGACGACCAGACCGAGATCGGCCCCCAGGCGCGCAGCGATCTGCGCGATGCATTGCACGCCCAGGTCGAGGCGAGCCTCGCCAAAGGCGCACGCTGCCTCCTCGGAGGAAAGATTCCCGAGGGCCGCGGCGCGTACTATCCGGCGACGGTGTTGACCGACGTTAGGCCCGGCATGGCGGCGTACGAAGAGGAGCTCTTCGGTCCTGTCGCGGCAGTCATCCCGGTCAAGACCGAAGCCGAGGCGATCGCCGTCGCCAACGACTCGGTGTTCGGCCTGGGCGGCGCCGTCATCACGCGCGACCTGGCGCGCGGCGAGCACATCGCAGCCGAGCTGATCGAAAGCGGCTGCGTTTTCGTCAACGAGTCGGTGCGCTCGGACGCCCGTCTACCGTTCGGCGGCGTCAAGGAGAGCGGGTACGGCCGCGAGCTTTCGTCGTACGGCATCCGCGAGTTCGTCAACGTCAAGACGGTGTACGTGGCTTGAGCTCGCGGACGTCGAGATAGGCGGTTAGGGCCTTGGCGCTGCCTGCAGAATCCGCCAGCGCGATATAGCCGTCCGGCCGCACCAGATAGACGGCGTCGCGCCGCAGACCGATTCGACGCATCGACGGACGCCATGCAAAGACGTGCAGCGGCAATCCTCGCTGACTGCATGCGGCCCGGATGTCGGCGGACGCTTCGCCGTAAACGTGCACCTGCCAGTCGAGCGAGCTAAGCGGCGTGAAATTGTCCGCACCGGTGCCAGGCAAATCCGGTTCGACCCACGGCAGACGATCGCCGCCATGCACGGCTCCGGCGCGTCCCTCGCTCAAGCTGCTGCCGCGGTAGTTCACGGACGTCTGCGAGACCGTGCGGAACATCAGCCTTCGCACTGGGCGCAATCGGAACAGCAGCGGGAACAAAAGGGGCACGAGCCGCAGTCGCACCAACCGGGCCGTTGCACTGCTGCTGGTCACGCCGGTGAAGGCGCGATCGGTCGTCGCGACCAGCCGCCGGGCAAAGGCGATCCGCTCCGGCTCGTAACTGTCGAGCAGCGACGCCTCCGCACGTCCGCCCACGACGGCGGCAAGCTTCCAGGCGATGTTCACAGCGTCGCCGATACCGGTGTTCATCCCCTGTCCGCCTACCGGACTGTGGATGTGCGCGGCGTCGCCGAGCAGGAATGTCCGACCCTTGCGGAAATGATCGGCGACGCGGTGGTGCACATGATAGGTCGAGAACCAGTTCACCTTCGCGACGTCGATGCGCATCCACGCGATCACCCGCCGGCTGACATCGTCCCACGACAGATTTTCGTGGGGGCGTCCGAGCTCGTCGCGTACCGTGCCGACGAGGCGCCAGTGTCCGTCGTGCTTCAATGGGAAGACGGCGAGAAAATCGGCCGTGTCCAGCCCGACGTGAATTTCCCCAGTCGCAATCGTCCCGCCAGTTTCGACATCGGCGACATAGAACAGGTGGTCGTACGTGCCGCCGGGGAACCCGATCGCCAGTCCCTCGCGAACCGTGGAATGCGCGCCGTCGCAGCCGGCGGCGTACATTGCCTCGCACGCCTGAGTGGTGCCATCCGGAAGCCGCAGACGCGCGACTACATGCCCCGGCGTTTCCTCGAGGGCCAGGAACTCCGTTTTACGCTCGACCTCGACGCCGACTTCGGAAAGCCGATCGATCAACAGTCGCTCGTGCTCGTCTTGCGGGTAGATCAACGCGTAAGGGAACGGGCTCAACCCCGCGCCCATGGCGCCCAATACGCCGTGCGCCACCTGCTTGCCGGAGACCCACAGATTTACCGCGAGAACAGTCCGTCCGAGGTCGACCACCGCGCCGGCGAGTCCGATCTGGCGATACAACTCAAGCGTGCGTGCCTGAACGGCGAGCGCGCGTGACGTCGTTCCGGGTTCTGCGGTTTTGTCGATGATCCTGACACGGACGCCCAGCCGGGTCAGCCACAAGGCCAACACCAGGCCGGTCGGGCCGGCGCCGACGATCAGGATGTCGGTGGCGCTTTGCATTGTCCGCTCGTCAAGGCGAGACACCCACCAGAGTCTTCGATACCACTCACGCGGGATTCGTCGCCGCAACTATCCAGGTCGAGCCGTTCAGGCTTACGTGCCCGTTGGGAGCGGCAAGAGGGGTGAGGGTCCGTTCGATGGCGTCGACAATGATCGGCAGGCGCTCGACGCCTACTTCGCGAACGAGACGGGAGACCGGCCCCATCTGCACCACGCCTTCGGCGGCGGAGCGCGGTGTCGTGCCAAGAAAGATCGCCGTGTCGAAGCGTTGCAGGTCGATATTGCCGAAGCCGGCGTCCGACAGGATAGTGCGCAGCCGTTCTTCATCGGCGAAGGCAAACGGACCGGGCGCCTCCGGGTCGCTCGGCGGCGGCGTGATGTCCAGCGCCTTACGTGCGGCGGAAAGCGGCGTCATCGCCCACCCGTTGTCGCGAGGTGTTCGCCAGCAGACGAACACGCAGCGGCCGCCTTTCCGCAATGACTTGCGCAAATGCCTGAAGGCGCTGGACGGTTGGCCGAAAAACATGACGCCAAAACGCGAGAACAGCAAATCGATATTTGAAGGAAGCCTGGTCTCGGAAGCGTCGCCTTCGCGAAAGTTCAACTGCGGAGAAGCCGCCGACATGCCATGTGAGCGGGCCACTTCGAGCATCGGTTGCGACACGTCGATCCCGAGGACGCTGCCTGCAGGACCGACCAGCCGCGCAATTTCGATCGCGGTCTCGCCGCATCCGCAGCCGATATCGATCACCCGCTCTCCCGGTTGCGGCGCCGCAGCCTTCAGCGCGGCCTCGCCGAATGGGGCGACGATCCGATCGATCTCCTGCCGCATCGCGGCCCATCGCTGGCCCAATACACCATTCCATTCGGCAATTTGTTCGGAATTGTCAGTCGGCATGGCTCGCTCGAGGGATGTCATTACCGCAAGAATAGACGTTTGCGCGGGCGCCGGTCGGCAGCGGTGTTTGGAGGCGGAGGTAGGAATCGAGCCGGCGTAGACGCCGTTGCCGTTTGCAGCGTTGCAGTCCGTCGCACGTGGCCGAATGACACCGCAACAGTACATTGCGGCCGATTACGGTGCAAATCGGCCGGTTTTTGCCGCCATGTGTGAACACAGTGTGAACACGCCCGGCGTCGGACCGCCCGCAACTCGTCAAACGACGCCCGATCCCCGCGATTACGGTCGGGGCATCCGTGTCAGCCGCTGCGTTTACGTGGCACCTAGGCCCTTCTGCAGGACGGCATATGCAAATCCCCCAGCCCCCGTCCGAACGACCCTACCGCTATAGAGCCATCCGGCACTTGTGACGGGCAAA
>Ga0207711_10005201_pt1 | contig 11017 bp, 8 predicted proteins | sample KBSS34metaG_FD_184401 | JGI IMG/M metagenome (GOLD analysis project Ga0207711, IMG submission 184401) | Switchgrass rhizosphere microbial communities from Kellogg Biological Station, Michigan, USA - KBS S3-4 metaG (SPAdes) (version 2) | ecosystem: Host-associated > Plants > Roots > Rhizosphere >...
GGCATTTTCAATACGACGATGAAGTCAGGGACCAACCAATATCACGGCAACCTGTACGATTACGCCGTCAACGAAATTACCAACGCCGCGCAGCCCTACACCAATTCGAAGACCACGCAAAGGCGTCACGACTATGGCGGTACTCTCGGCGGCCCGGTCAAGATTCCGAAACTATATGACGGGAGAAATCGGACCTTCTTCTTCTGGAACTTTGAGCAGTTCCGTGAAAACGCGTTGATCTCGCAAGCGCCCGCACTTGGCTTCCCCACGGTTCCTATTCAAGATTACCGGGACGGCAAGTTCGGTCAAGTGATCCTGGGCTCGGGGTTAAACGGCGCAGCCAGGCCGCTCATGGCCAACGCGACGAAAGTCTACGTAGATCCCCTTGGCCGCAGCTATAGCTCCGGCGCGATCTTCGACTATACGACCTGGACACCAGTGACCTGCAGTACCGCAGCGGTTCCGACCGCGAACTGCACCAATGGAACTCTGTACCAGGTTGCCAATCAATTTCCAAACAATCAGATCCCGGCTAGTTATTTCGATCCGGTCGCGGTGAAGATACTCAACCTGGTTCCCCAGCCCAAGGGCGTGGCCGCCGGGCAGCTTGTCAACAACTACCAAAATCCCTGGATAACGCAGCGCACCACCGAGATTCCCTCGCTGAAGCTCGATCAGACCCTAGGCGCCAAGGGACACATTTCCCTTTACTACGGGACCACCGGCACCGAATCGCAGTATTCATCTCCCAACGGCAACATGGAAGGCTTCCCGGAGCCAATTACGGCGGCGCGCGGGACCTTCATCCATTCCCGGACCATCCGGCTTAACTACGACTACACGTTGAGCCCGTCAATGCTGTTGCATCTCGGCGCCGGGTACTTCAACGAGAATTTTGACGATCACGCGCCGACCACCGACTACAACGCGGTGACCTCTCTCGGATTGAAAGGGGCTACGCTCAACCGGAATTTCCCGAATTTCACGACTGCGGCGTCCGCCGGCACCGGCGGCATGTCTACGCTAGGCACCTCGGGCGGCATTCAGAGCCAGAACTTTGAGCAGAAGCCGCAGGGGAATGCCACGTTGAGCTGGGTTAAGAGAAGCCACAGCATCAAGGTGGGCAGCGAGTGGCGCGCCACAGGCTATCCCAACCATAATCTCGCCGCGACCGCCGGCAGTTACACCTTCGGCGTTGGACCGACTTCACAGCCAGCTCTCCAGGGCATTACTCTCAGCCAGGGCAGCACCGGTTTTGCTTTCGCCGATTTCCTCCAAGGCTATGCTACGGCGGGAAGCGTCAGCGTACCGACGGACTACAAGACCGGACAACAGCAGTGGGCCATTTTTACGCAGGATACCTGGAAGGTCACCCGCAAGCTGACGCTGGATGTCGGCGTGAGATGGGATTATGGCCTTCACAGCCGTGAAGAACACGGCCGGTTTGGGAACTTCTCGCCTACTCTGGCGGATCCGTCCGCGGGCGGCCACGCGGGAGCGACCATCTATGAGGCGACTTGCAACTGCAATTTCGCGTCGAATTATGCATACGCAATCGGACCGCGTATCGGCGTGGCGTACCAGATCAACAGCAAGACCGTCATTCGCGCTGGAGTTGGGGTCGTATATACGCCAATAGCTGTGGCAGCCGCGACACCAACCAGCAGCGCCAACGCAGGGACGCCAGGATTTGACCAATATCTCTTCAATCTGAAGAACGGCCTGCCGAGCACGGTCCACCCGGTGTGGCCCGCGTTCGATCCGGCCAACGCGGTATTGCCGGGCAATGTGGCGGGTGCGGCTACGTTCCTGGATCCAAACTCCGGTCGTCCGTCGCGGCAGGTTCAGTGGAGCGCCAGCCTGCAGCGCGAAATTAGCAGGAATCTGGTCATTGAAGCTTCTTACGTGGCTAACCGGAACGTGTGGGTAAGCGCGGCCGGTCTGACCGCGCTCAATGCACTGTCGGAGCCATATCTGCGCAGCCTCGGCTTCAAGGACTTCACCAGCGCGACTGAGGCGTCGCTCCTCACCACCACGATTGCCAATCTGACTGCGACGCAGCAATCGACTTTGGCTGCCAGAGGAATTACCTACGCACCTTATTCCGGGTTCCCGACCACCCAAACAGTCCGCCAATCCTTGTATCCCTACCCCCAATACTCCGTCGTCGCCGGGGTCGGGATCACTCCTAGTGGAGCGCCACTGGGCAAGACGTGGTATGACGCTATGCAAATAACCGTGACCAAGCGGCTCTCGCATGGCCTGTCCCTGAACGCGAACTATACTTACTCGAAGGCGCTGGCTCTGACCAGTTCCCCGGACATCTTCAATCGGGATCTCGGCAAGACCCTTAACTCGACCGATCTGCCGCATCAGTTCAGGCTATCCGCCGAATACACAACACCCAAAGTCCGCGGGGGCAAGATTCTGGGCAACAAACTGGTGTCCTACGCGTTGAGCGATTGGGGTATGGGCTGGTTCCTCCAGTACCAGAGCGCGGCAATCATCGGCCGGCCCGCCGAAACGACCACCACGCCCATCAGCCAATTCACGGGCCGCGGCCCCGGAAGCGCTCAGTACATCCCCGGTCAACCGCTCTACTCGGTGGATTGGACCGACTATAGCGGTGTCCATCACACCGATGAGCTCGATATCAACTGCCACTGCTTCGATCCGACCAAGAATATCGTGCTGAACCCCAAGGCGTGGGCCAATATCCCTGATGGCCAGTGGGGTGCGCAGCAGGACTCGATCCGCAATTTCCGCGGCTTCCGCTACCCACAGGAGAACGTAAACTTTAGCCGGAATTTCCGGCTTAAAGAGAGACTGAGCCTCCAGGTGCGCGTGGAGTTTACGAATGCGTTCAATCGCACGCAACTGCCGCAGCCTGCCTCGGGTGGAATCGTTCCGCAAAACTTCAATTCCGCACCGCAGACGTTCTCAACCGGATCGAATACCGGACTCTACTCGGCCGGATTCGGAACGGTGGTTCCGGTCACCGGTACGGCGAATGCGCGGTCCGGTCTGCTGATCGCGCGGCTTCAGTTCTAACGCGGAGTTGTAACGGCTCGACTTTTCGGCCTCGCCGTCTTCGGGCGGCGGGGCCGTTTATTATTGAGGGACGATAACCAGCATGCGGACTCGGTTTTTTCTCGCGATCCTGCTGCTGGCGACGGCCGCCTTCGCGGCCGGCCGTGTTTTCACGTCGTACACGGCGGTCAAACCCGTACTGGACGCATTCGCCGGGCAGTTGCCCCCCGCTCTAAAGAACGCAGACCAAGCCAAATGGAACGCGTGGAGCCGACAGGAAGACCGGACCATTCGCGCTCGACTCGACCAAGGCGATCTGGACTCCATGGTGAATCTGCTGCTGTTCGGGACGTCGTTCACCGGCAAGCCGCGCATCCAAATTCCGGAACTCGCGGAAGCCTCCAAGAGCGGGCTCCTGCGAGCGCGCGTCGACGATCTGGTGAAAGGCCTGCGGGCACCGGGCGGCAATGAACGTCTGGTTTTTCTGAGGAAGGCGTTACGTGGCCAGGGCGTGGACCCGGATATCGCCGACAAAACCGGATCCTTCATCTTGCAAAACCTGCAGCGCGTTCTCAAAGAGAATGTAAACTTCGCGCAGCGTACCGCGGATGGCAACCGCGCCGAAGTATTCCGCGACAGGGGTGTTTCGCTCGATACCAACATCCTTCCCAACTCGGGAATCGAAACGACTCTACGCGACATGCAGGATCGCGGGACGCTGCGCGCCGGTGCGGTGCGGCGAGCGGCCGTGATCGGCCCCGGCCTGGATTTCACCGATTGGGACGGCGGCTACGACTACTATCCACAGCAGACACTCCAGCCCTTTGCGTTGTACGATTCGCTACTGCGGCTGACATTGGCCAAGAGCGGATCACTCGAGATCACCGTGTTCGACATCAGCCCACGCGTTCTCGATCATCTTCGAGGAGCGCGCGACCGTGCCGGCAAAGGCGAAAACTACGTGTTACAACTGCCTCGCGGCTCGGGCCGGCGATGGACCGCGGGGGCCATCGAATTTTGGCGCACATTTGGGGATCGATCCGGAGAAGCTGTGTCGCCTATCCAACCTCCGGTGCCGCTTGGAGGTATGCAGACGCGTGCAGTGCGCCTACGTCCCGACGTGGTGCTGGCCTGCCAGCCAGTGGACTTGAATATCGTTTTGGAGCGGCTGGATCTGCCGGTTGAGGAACGCTTCGACCTGATCGTGGCGACCAATATGTTCGTCTATTACGACACCTTCGAGCAGACGCTTGCGCTGAGCAACGTGGCCGCGATGCTCAAGCCAGGCGGATTTCTCCTCTCAAATGACAAACTTCCGGAGGATCCCCGAGGAGCCTTGCGCCGCGCCGGCTTCACCACTGTGTGGTATAGCGAGGAGCCCAAGGCCGGGGATTCAGTCGGGTGGTATCAGAAGAGCCCGAACTGATAAAATCAGTCTTGCCGTCCAGCCTTGTCGCTATTTACCCGGGATCGTTCGACCCGATTACTAACGGGCACCTGGATTTAATCGCCCGGAGCAGCCGGATGGCGGGACGCTTGATCGTGGCGGTGCTTCGTAACCAGTCCAAGCATCCGTTATTCAGCGTAGAAGAACGGCTGGAAATGATCGCGGACGTGGTAAAGCCGTACCCCAATGTGGAGATAGCGGCGTTCGAGGGGTTGCTGGTGGATTTCGCCGCTTCGCGCGGCGCCACCATGATCGTGCGCGGTATACGGGCCGTCTCCGACTATGAACTGGAATGGGAGATGGCGCTGATGAACCGGCGGCTGAAGCCGGAGATTGAGACCGTGTTCCTGATGGCCGGCGAGGAGTATTCGTTCATTAGCTCGCATTTGGTGAAGGAAGTGGCAGCGCTGGGAGGTAACGTGAGCGACGTGGTGCCGCCGTCCGTTGAGCAAAGATTGAAGAAGAGAATTGCAGCGAAAAAGGGTTAGGAGTTAGAGGATGCCGACCGTACAGGAATTAGCCGAGAGAATTTCGTGGATCAGCGAATCGTCCACCATGAAGGTGGCCGCCGAGGCCGACCGCCAGCGCCGTGAGGGCGTAGACGTTGTCGACTTCAGCGCGGGCGAGCCGGATTTTCCGACCCCCGACAACATCAAGAACGCCGCCATTGAAGCGCTGAACCAGAATTTCACTAAGTACACGCCGGTGAGCGGCACGGTCGAGCTCAAGCAGACGATCTGCGACTATCACAAGCGCACTTACGGCACGTCCTATAACCCCAAGGAGTGCATCGCGACCATCGGCGGTAAGCACGCGATTTTCAATCTGGTCCAGGCGCTGATCGATCCGGGCGACGAAGTGATCATCCCCGTACCCTACTGGGTGACGTACAAGGATGTCGTCAATTTCGCCGCAGGCAAGTGCGTGTTTGTGGATACGGATGAGCAGGAAGGCTTCGTTCTTTCCGCAGCGCAGTTGGAGCGTCACATCACGCCCAAAACGCGGATGATCATGCTCAATTCGCCGTGTAATCCCAGCGGCGCGGTGTATGAGCGGTCAGAGATGGAAAAGATTTTCCGGATCGCCAAGGATCGCGGCATCTGGATCATGACCGATGAATGCTACGAGCGGTTTCTGTATGACAGCGAGCTTTTCTCGCTGGCTTCGCTGCCGGACGCCAAGGAGACAGTAGTGGTGGCGGGATCGCTCTCGAAGACCTACGCGATGACCGGCTGGCGCATGGGATTCGTCCTGGGTCCCGCGGCGGTGGTCGCGGGTATCAACAAACTGCAGAGCCACACCACATCGAATCCGACGTCCATCACGCAGAAAGCCGCCATCGAAGCGTTGCGCGGTCCGCAGGAATCGGTGGCGATCATGCTGGCCGAGTATCGCCGGCGCCGGGATTACGTAATCGGCCGGCTACGCAAGATACCGGGCGTGAAGGCGCAGGAACCTCGCGGCGCGTTCTATGCGTATCCCAACGTCAGCGCGGCGTTCCAGAAGGGCATCTCGAGCTCGCTCGAGTTCTCCGAAAAGCTGCTCGCCGAAGAGCACGTGGCGGTGGTCCCAGGGGAAGCATTCGGAACGGCCGAGCATATTCGCTTGTCCTACGCGACTTCGATGAAAGAATTGGAACGCGGGCTGGATCGAATCGAGCGGTTCATCAAAGCTCGTGTATAGGGCGCCGGTTTAATGCTCACGCGGCTGACTCCGCGCTTCGTCCCGAAAGTCTGGGGCTCGACGCATTTGAAACCCTGGTTCCCGGACAGCGTGGATAAAATCGGCGAGGTTTGGTTCGAGGGTGCGGCTTATCTTCCCCTTCTGATCAAGTTCCTGTTCACGACGGAACCCTTGTCGGTACAAGTGCATCCGGAAGGCAAGACCGAGATGTGGCACATTCTGGCAGCCGAGCCGGGGGCGAAGATCGCCGCGGGATTTCGCCAGCCGATCACCCCAGAACGGTTACGGGCCTCGGCGCTCTCGGGCGAAATCGAAGAGCTGCTGGAATGGCACGAAGCGCGTCTAGGCGACACGTTTTTCATTCCGGCGGGAACGGTTCACGCCATCGGCGCGGGGCTCGCGTTGTGCGAAATTCAGCAGTGGTCCGATGTCACTTATCGACTCTTCGATTACGGACGCCCGCGCGAGCTGCACCTAGACGAAGGAGTGCGCGTGAGCCGGCTCGGTCCGCACGCCGCCCGGCAAAACGCTCGCGAAGGTGTACTGGTTTCCTGTCCCTTCTTTACAACGCAAAGACTCCAGGTAGCCGGCACGGTGTCGCGCAAGGCCAGAATGATCGCAGTCCTCGACGGAAATCTGGAAATCGAAGGCCAGTCTGCTAAGGCAGGCGAAGTTTGGCACTCGGACGCGGATCACGGCGCGATGGAGCTGCGCGGCCAGGCGACCGTCCTGCTGGCGTCTTGAGATCAGGAGAAGAAGACCTTCATGGTGGTGACCGTGAGGGCGTGCGTCACCATCGAAGCCCGGATACTACTGGCCTGGCGAAACGCCAAACCATAGAAAACGCCCGCCACTGCAGCCAGCAGAGCGAAACGCCAATTGGGAAAAGTTCCGCGCGGCAGGTGCACTGCACCGAACAGTAACGAGGTCGCGATCAGGCCGGCCCATTCGTTGCGCAGCCAGCCCGCCATCCACTGCTGGAGCAGCCCGCGGAAGAAGAATTCCTCGCCCAGGGACACCACCCACAGCGCACCGAAGAAATAGAGCATCGCGATCACCGGCGTCTTGATCCAGGACGCCGTCGGCGGGTGGAACTTGCCGAATCCGATCCACCAGGCCAGGGCGGCGACCACAGGCAGCATGATCAGGAAGAAGAGCGCCCCGATTTTCCATTCGCGCAGCGAGGGCCAGAATCCGAAGCCGACGCCTTGCACGCGGCGGACGCTCAATAATGCAAATGCGCCGGTGCGGATCCACATGGCCATTCCCAGGATCTCGAGCGGTAGTTTAGGGTCGGGACGGATGTAGAGGGTCGCGAAAACCTTAAGGAGCACCACAGCCGCCATCAGCGCCAGCAGCAGCAGGTCGGCTGCGGGCTTTTGCGGCAGTACGACATACCAGAACGAGACCAGCGCGGCCAGGAGCGCCACCCCGGCCAGGGATTGCCACCGGAACGATCCGAAGGCTAGCGACGCAGCGCAGTAGGGGGCGATCGCCGCTACAACGAGGAGCGCCGCCACACCCGCAGGCCGCAGCTTTTCCAGGCGCTTACGCCAGCTTTCGACCCCCAGCGTCAGGAACAGCGTCGCTTCCAGCAGGAACGCCGGAAGGGCGGCCAGCACTACGGAAGAGGGAATCCCTTGTTGCAGGGAATAGACATATCCCGCCGTTGCGCAGGCCAGCCAGAATAGCGGCAAGGCCCAGAAAATCATGCTTGTCGGTCCATGTTAACAAGTGCGGCTAGCAAGTACGTAACCTTTGACCCCGTCGCGAGTATTCTCGTATGTAACCGTGAACACGCTTGTGAATACAACGGATAACGTGGTGATGGCCGAGGTGAGCGGGGGCCAGGTGGCCCGGCTCGGCGTGTTGTTCGAGCGCCACCACCGGCCGTTGTTCCGTTACTTCGTGTCCATGAACGGCAACCGGGAATTGGCCGAGGATCTGGTGCAGGAAGTCTTCTTCCGCATGCTGCGTTATCGGACCAGCTACGATCCGGCGCAATCCTTCACGGCGTGGATGTATCAGATCGCGCGCAACGCGGGAGTAGATCAGGCGAGGAAGCGAGGAACGGCACAGGTGGTGGATATCGATACGTTTGTAGATCGGCGCGCGGAACTGGTTTCCGCTTCGCCGGGTCCGGAAGAAAGCGCGTCGCGTGGTCAGGATCTGGCGCTGTTGCGCCGCGCCATGGACCAGCTGCCTGAAGACAAGCGCGAAATCCTGGTGCTTTCCCGGTTCCAGGGAATGAAGCATGAGGACATCGCGGAAGTGTTGGGCTGCGAAGTAGGAACCGTAAAAGTGCGCGTGTATCGAGCCATCCGCGCCCTGGAACAAATCTATTTTGCTTTGGAGAAGGAAAAGGCATCATGAATTGCGAACAAGCTAAGACTCAAATGTTGGGCGGCGCAATGCCGGGCGAAAACCAGGGAGAAGAGTTCGCGGCGCACCTGGCCTCTTGTGAATCCTGCCGGAATGAATCGTCCCGCATCGGCGCGTTGTGGCAAAGCTTAGACCTGTTGCCGGTGGAGGAGCCGAGCGGCAAGGTGCGCGAACGGTTCTACGAAATGCTGGGCGCGTACCGGCAGGGACAGGCATCCGTAACGATGCCCGTTAAGCAGGCATGGCCCAAGATGATCTGGCAGGTGGCGGCTGCGGCCGCACTGTTGGTGGTGGGATTGGGGGTCGGATATGGAGTGCGCGAAGACAGGTCGCGCCCGGAATTGGTGCAACTGAGAGAGGAGGTAGCGAGTATGCGGCAGTTGGTGGCGTTGTCATTAATGCAACAGCAATCGGCGAGCGACCGTTTGAGAGGCGTGAGCTGGTCGTATCAGGTGGAGCCTTCGGACGAAGAGGTTATGAACGCGCTGGTGACCACGGTCAATCACGATCCAAACGTGAATGTGCGGCTGGCGGCGGTGGATGCACTGCGTCCTTTCACGGGGAGTCCGGCCACGCATCTGATGGCGAGAAACGCCGTGATCCAGGCGCTGCCGAGACAAACCACCCCGATTGTGCAAGTCGCGCTTATTGATTTTCTAGCGGAATTGAAGGAAAGAAATGCGGCGCCGGAATTGCGCCGGCTGGTTTCTGACCCCGACATCGATTCGGGAGTGCGGAAGCGCGCTGAATGGGCTCTGGAAAGGATGCAATGAACATGATGAAGAGAATCGTAGTGGGGATGGGGCTTGTGGCGCTAGCGGCAGCGCAGCCACAACCTGGGGCGCAGGACGGACGGCAACAGATCACCATGCCGTTCCGCGACCCGTCCATGCCTCGGAAACTGGTGGTGGAAGGCGGTACGGGAAGCTTGACCATCCGCGGCTACCAGGGCCAGGACGCGATCATCGAATACACTGGCCGCGAGATTCCCGGCGCGACCGGCCGCGGCAGGGGTTCGCGCAATGAGCCGCCGCCCGGGATGCATCAAATCGGCGGATCGCGCGGGCTGGATATTACGGAAGAAAGCAATACCGTACGGGTGAACAGCCAAAACATTTTTGGCGGCAGGGCGCGCGACATGGTGATCCAGGTGCCTGCGCAAACCTCGGTGAATGTGAAGACCATGTTCGGCGGGAGCATGACCATCGAAAATATATCGGGTGACATTGAAGCCGAGAACTTCAACGGACAGGTGACCATCAACAACGCCTCCGGGTCCGTGGTGGCGCACTCCATGAACGGAAAAATCCTGGTGTCTCTGGATCGGGTTGCAGCGGACAAGAGCATGAGTTTTTCCACCTTCAACGGTGACGTGGATGTGACGCTGCCCGCCGATACCAAAGCGCGTTTCAAGATGCGGACCGACTTCGGCGATATCTTCACGGATTTCGACGTGAAGATGGAGGCCAACGCTGCACCGGTGGTGGAAGAATCGAAGGATAAGAACGGCAAGAGCAGGCGTCGCGTCCGGGTGGACGGAACGCAGAGCGGCACCATCAATGGCGGCGGTCCGGAGATGCAGTTCACGACCTTCAACGGTCGAATCCTGATCCACAAGAAATAACGAACTAGTAACAGCAGGCGGGAGAAGTCGCCACGCCGGGGTAAAATGAGCCTTCTATGGCCCGTTTCCCCGGCGTCGACTATTTGCGGATCGATTCGATCTTCAACGAACAGGAACTGCTGGTCCGCGAGACCGCGCGGCGCTTCGTCGACGAGCGGGTGATTCCGCTGATCCGCGATTGCTTTCGCGATGCCCGGTTTCCCAAAGAGTTGATCCCCGAGATGGCGAGCCTGGGATTTCTAGGTGCCAACCTCGAGGGTTATGGCTGCGCCGGCATGAGCAACGTGGAGTACGGTCTGGTCATGCAGGAACTGGAGCGCGGCGATTCCGGTCTGCGCAGTTTCGTGAGCGTGCAGGGCTCGCTGGTGATGTATCCCATCCTGACGTTCGGCAGCGAAGAGCAGAAGCAGCGTTGGCTGCCGCGATTACAATCCGGAGCTGCGATCGGCTGCTTCGGACTGACGGAGCCGGGGTTCGGATCGAATCCGGCGGGTATGCTGACCAAGGCCAGGCGCGACGGCAGCGATTGGATAGTGTCGGGTGAAAAAACCTGGATTACAAATGGCTCGGTGGCGGACGTGGCGGTGGTCTGGGCTCGCGCCGAAGACGGCATCCGCGGTTTTCTGGTGGAGCGCGGGACACCAGGGTTCAGCGCGTCGGAGATCCATGGGAAGTTGTCGATGCGGGCGTCGGTCACCTCCAGCCTGAAGCTGGACGATTGCCGTCTACCAGAGAGTGCAATGTTGCCGGAAGCAAAAGGGCTAAAAGCCCCGCTGAGCTGCCTGACGCAAGCGCGCTACGGGATTGGATGGGGCGTGATCGGCGCGGCCATGGATTGTTATGAGACCGCG
>Ga0207711_10005205_pt1 | contig 11016 bp, 7 predicted proteins | sample KBSS34metaG_FD_184401 | JGI IMG/M metagenome (GOLD analysis project Ga0207711, IMG submission 184401) | Switchgrass rhizosphere microbial communities from Kellogg Biological Station, Michigan, USA - KBS S3-4 metaG (SPAdes) (version 2) | ecosystem: Host-associated > Plants > Roots > Rhizosphere >...
GCGCGACGAGACCGACGACCAGATCACCATCGATGCGGCCAACAAGACCAAGGAGGTCGGCGTCGCGGTCAAGTGCGCCACCATCACGCCCGATGAAGGCCGCGTAAAGGAATTCAATCTCAAGAAGATGTGGCGTTCGCCCAATGGCACGATCCGCAACATTATTGGCGGCGTGATCTTCCGCGAACCGATCATCTGCAAGAACGTACCGCGCCTGGTCCCGGGCTGGACGCAGCCGATCGTCATCGGCCGTCACGCATATGGCGACCAGTATCGCGCGACCGACATCCGGGTGCCGGAAAAAGCGAAACTTACGCTGAGCTACATCGCTCCCGACGGCAAGAAGGTCGAACACGAGGTGTTCGAGTTTCCGAGCTCGGGCGTGGCGCTTGCAATGTATAACCTCGACGACTCGATCCGCGACTTCGCCATGGCTTCATTCAACTACGGCCTATCGCGCGGCTATCCCGTTTATCTGTCGACCAAGAACACGATCCTCAAAGTCTATGACGGTCGCTTCAAGGACATCTTCCAGGAGGTGTTCGACAAGCAGTTCAAGGACAAATTCGCCGCGAAGAAGCTCACTTACGAGCACAGGCTGATCGACGACATGGTCGCGGCCGCCCTCAAGTGGTCTGGCGGCTATGTCTGGGCCTGCAAGAACTACGACGGCGACGTGCAGTCCGACATCGTGGCACAGGGTTTCGGCTCGCTTGGCTTGATGACCTCGGTGCTGATGACACCGGACGGCAAGATCGTCGAGTCCGAGGCCGCGCACGGCACGGTGACCCGCCACTATCGTGAGCATCAGAAAGGCAAAGAGACCTCGACCAACTCGATCGCGTCGATCTTCGCATGGACGCGCGGCTTGGCCCATCGCGCCAAGCTCGACAAGAATGACGCCTTGGCGAAGTTCTCAGCGACGCTCGAAAAGGTCTGCGTCGACACCGTCGAGAGCGGATTCATGACCAAGGACCTGGCGCTGCTGGTCGGCGCCGACCAAAAGTGGCTCTCGACCACTGGCTTCCTCGACAAGGTCGACCAGAACTTGAAAAAGGCGATGGGCGCGTAGAATTCCGGCCGGGCCCAGCCCCGGCCATTAGTTCTCTTCGGCCGCGGCTTCTTCCTGCCTTGCCACGGCCGTCCGCTTCCCGACGCGATGTTCGGCCACTTCCCTGATGCGCGCCGCGATCCGGGTGTCGCGCCGCATCAATGCATGCAGATCGTGCGCGTCCAGCCCCAGCAGACTGGTCCGGGTGATGGCTGTGACCGTTGCGGTGCGGCGCGTCCGCCGCAGCAGCGCAACCTCTCCGAAGAACTGGCCGGCCCCGAGGCGGATACGTTCTTTCTTTCCTTTGATCTCGATCTCGACCTCACCGGCGGCGATGAAATACATCGATCGCGCGGTGTCGCCCGCGCGCATGATGATTTCTCCGGGCTCAACCACCTGGGCCCTCAGCAATTCCATGACGTCCGAGATTTCGGTCGCATCAAGTTCCGCGAACAATGGCACGCGGGAAATCATGCCCCAGGTGACGATAAAGTCGCGGCGCTGAATCTGCTCGGCAAAGGCGGTGGCGATGATGCCGACCGGCAACGCCATCAACACCAGGCCCGCGAAGATCGTGCAAGTCGCAATAAACTTGCCGAGCGCTGTCACCGGCACCACATCGCCATAGCCGATCGTTCCGATCGTCACGATCGCCCACCAGAATGCTTCCGGAATCGTGCCAAGCTTGTCTGGTTGCACTGTCCCTTCTGCGAGATGCATCATCGAAGCCGCGACAAGCGCAATGCCAAGGGCGATCACGAGGCAACCGAACAGCCCGCGTCGCTCTTTGTACAGGACGTCAAGCAGCGACCGCATTGCGGGTGAGTAACGCGCAAACTTGAAGAAGCGCACCATCCGGAAAACCAGGATCACCCGCAGCTCACCGGGCAGGACCATGGCGAACCAGAACGGCAGCACGGCGACAAGGTCGATGATGCCGGCCGGGCTCAGCACATATTTGAGCCGCGCGTGCCTTGAGGACAGATGCTGATGCGGCCCGTGCTCAACCGCACACCAGACGCGGAGGCCGTATTCGATTGTAAATATGACGAGCGAGAAAAATTCGATGACGGCAAAGATAGTGGCGTACCGATCTTCGTATTGCGGGATGGATTCTAGCGCGACCGCAATCAGATTGATCACAATAAGGCCGACAAGGAACCGATTGACCGCCTTGTTGACGCGATCACCCACGGACCCTTGTTCGAGTACTTGATAAACGCGCCGGCGCAAGCCTCTGAGGCGATTGCGTGCCATGTCGCGACGATCCCCCCTGCCTGAGTGTCAGCCCCCAAGCGCAGCTTCAATAGCCTTAAGCGCGTCTTCCGCCTTTGATCCGTCCGGCCCGCCGGCCTGCGCCATGTCGGGACGCCCCCCGCCGCCTTTGCCACCGAGCGCCTCAGCACCTTTTTTGACCAACTCTACAGCATTAAAGCGCTTGGTCAGATCGTCGGTAACGCCAACCACGATGCCGGCCTTGCCATCCGCAGCCGTGGCCACGATGGCAACGACGCCCGACCCGACCTGGCGCTTGCCCTCATCGGCAAGGCTGCGGAGATCCTTGAGCTCGATGCCGGATACCGCCCGCGCGAGCAGCTTGACGCCGTTGACCTGCCGCACATCGGCGGAATCACCATCCGCCTTCGCTCCGCCACCCATGGCCAGCTTCTTTTTGGCGTCGGAAAGATCACGCTCGAGCTTCTTGCGCTCATCCAAGAGGGTTCCGATGCGTCCAGGCATCTCTTCAAGCGGGACTTTAAGCTCTGCGGCCGCGGCTTTAACGACCTGAAGTTGTTTGTTAGCGGCCTTCCTGGCTGATTTTCCGGTCAAAGCCTCAATTCTGCGTACACCCGCCGCTACCCCCGATTCCCCGACCAACGAAACAAGGCCTATGTCGCCAGTGCGACGCACATGGGTTCCGCCGCATAATTCGACGGACCAACCCATGGTGTTGCCGGTGCCCTCGCCCATGGCGACCACCCGAACTTCGTCGCCGTATTTTTCACCAAAAAGGGCGCGCGCACCCGATGCGATTGCGTCATCGACGGCCATCAGGCGCGTCGTCACCGGTGCATTCTGAGTAACGATGTCGTTGGCGATGTCTTCGACCCGCTCGATCTCTTCCGCCGACATTGGCTTCGGATGCGAGAAATCGAACCGCAACCGGTCGGGGGCAACGAGCGAACCTTTCTGCGCGACGTGGTCGCCCAGGACCTGGCGCAGCGCTTCATGGAGAAGGTGTGTTGCCGAGTGATTTTGACGAATTGCGCTGCGGCGCGTGTGATCGACATCCAGCAGCAACGGATCGCCGATCTTGATCGAACCCTGCTCCACCCTCACGATGTGAGCAAACAAATCGCCAGCTTTCTTTTGCGTATCGGACACAATCACCCGGACACCTTCGCGGCGCATTTCGCCAGTATCGCCGACCTGACCGCCGCTCTCGCCGTAGAACGGCGTCTGGTTCATCACCACGGCGCCGCTTTCCCCTTTCTTGAGCTCGGGCACTTCCTTGCCGTCCTTCACCAGCGCGGCAACGACGCCTTCGGCGCTCTCGGTTTCGTAGCCGAGGAATTCCGTTGCGCCGACTTTCTCGCGCAAGGCAAACCAGACCGTTTCCTGCGCCGCCTCGCCCGACCCCGCCCAGGACGCGCGCGCCTTCGCGCGCTGGCGCTCCATGGCGTCCTCAAAGCTGGCGAGGTCGACGGAAATGCCGCGCGTGCGTAACGCGTCCTGCGTGAGGTCCAAAGGAAAACCGTAAGTGTCGTAGAGCGTAAAGGCGGTTTCGCCGTCGAACATCGCGCCTTTTTTCAGACCAGCGCTTTTCTCATCGAGGATAGCGAGGCCACGCTCGAGCGTGCGCCGGAAGCGGGTCTCCTCCAGCTTCAGCGTTTCGGTGATCAGCGCCTCCGCACGCAGCAACTCCGGATAGGCCTGACCCATTTCGCGTGTGAGCGCGGGGACAAGTTTCCACATCAAAGGCTCTTTTGCACCGAGCAGTTCGGCGTGGCGCATGGCACGCCGCATGATGCGGCGCAGGACATAGCCGCGGCCTTCGTTCGAGGGCAGAACACCATCCGCGATCAGAAACGCGGACGCACGCAGGTGGTCGGCGATCACCCGGTGTGAGGCCTTGTGCGGACCGTTCGGCGACACCTTAGTCAGATCGGCAATAGTCTGGATCAGCGCGCGGAAAAGGTCGATCTCGTAGTTGTCGTGCGTGCCTTGCAGAACGGCCGCGATCCGCTCGAGCCCCATGCCAGTGTCGATCGAAGGGCGTGGGAGATTGACCCGCTTGCCGCCCTCGAGCTGCTCGTACTGCATGAACACGAGATTCCAGATCTCAATGAAGCGGTCGCCTTCGGAATCCGGCGAACCCGGTGGACCGCCCGAAATCTTGTCGCCGTGGTCGTAGAAGATTTCAGAGCACGGTCCGCATGGACCGGTATCGCCCATCGCCCAGAAATTGTCCGACCCCGCAATGCGCAGGATCTTGCTATCGGGCAACCCCGTGATCTTCTTCCAAAGCTTGAACGCGTCGTCATCGTCGATATAGACCGTGACCAGCAGCCGGTCCCTGGGAAGCGCGAAATCCTTCGTGACGAGTGTCCAGGCGAGTTCGACCGCCCGCTCCTTGAAATAATCGCCGAAGGAAAAGTTGCCGAGCATCTCAAAAAAGGTGTGGTGGCGCGTGGTATAGCCGACATTGTCGAGGTCGTTGTGCTTGCCGCCTGCGCGCACGCATTTCTGCGCCGTCACGGCCCGCGAATAGGGCCGCTTTTCCAAGCCGGTGAACACGTTCTTGAACTGCACCATGCCGGCATTGGTGAACATCAGGGTGGGATCGTTACGCGGGACCAGCGATGACGACGCAACGACCTGGTGATCATTGTGGGCAAAGAAATCGAGAAAGCTCTTGCGGATATCGTTGACGCCGCTCATTTCGACCGTGCAGTTCCTTGTTGGGATCGGGGCTAAATCCCCGTCCGGCTTATGTTTTCAGCCAGCTATTTAGCGGCGGGGTTGCGTTAAGTCTAGGAAGGGACCCGGCTCAACCACAGCGCGTTTGCCGCCGGGGCACGCCTGAAAACGCTTTCGCCCCCGTCCTCGGTGGCGGCCGCTCTACGCAGCCGGGTGCCGACGGGGGCGAATGCCTGACGCATCACGATGATACGCGTCACCAGAATGGTGCGGCGGATAACGCAGGCGCCGCCGCCTCGCCTTACTAGGCCAGCTTACTTCGGGCTATGAACGGCCCGTTTTTCCCTTGCGCTTCGAGCTTTTCACCTTCGAGTCTTTGGCTTTCGCGGCCACAGCCTTGGGTTCTTTTCTCTTGGCGGCACTCCTGACTTTGCCTTTTGCAGCTCCGGCCTTTCGCGGTTTAACGGCCTCTGGCGCTGCAACAGGCGCTACGGCTTCTGAAGTTTCGACAGGATAGGTCGGCTTGGGCGGGACAGGCAGCGGCTCTTGTAACGACTCTTGCAACAGCTTTTGCCGCACCTGCGCCGGCTCTTCGCTCGTAAGGGCTACGCTTTCCCCGCGAAGACCGGCTCCGGACGGCAGCGTCGTGACAACGCCGTCCGGCAGCCCATCATCCTTTCAAGCCTCGGCCGCCTCGTCGTCTTCGTCCTTGCCCTCAGTCTCACCTGCCATAATCGCCTCCGCGATCAGGCCGGCATTCTGGCGCACGGCGGCTTCAATTTTATTGGCGACGTCGGGATTTTCCTTGAGGAACTGCTTGGCGTTTTCACGACCCTGACCGATGCGCTGGCTGTCATAGGAAAACCAGGCGCCGGATTTCTCGACGACGTTGGCCTTGACGCCAAGATCAATCAACTCCCCAGTCTTGGACACACCCTCGCCGTACATGATGTCGAATTCGACCTGCTTGAACGGGGGCGCCAACTTGTTCTTGACCACCTTGACGCGGGTCTGGTTGCCGATCACCTCGTCGCGCTCCTTGATGGCACCGATGCGGCGGATGTCGAGACGCACGGAGGCGTAGAATTTAAGCGCGTTTCCGCCCGAGGTCGTCTCGGGCGAACCGTACATGACGCCGATCTTCATGCGGATCTGATTGATGAAAATCACCATCGTGCGCGATTTCGAGATCGATGCGGTCAGTTTGCGCAACGCTTGGCTCATCAGCCGGGCCTGCGAACCCGGCTGAACGTCGCCCATCTCACCTTCAAGCTCGGAGCGCGGCACGAGCGCGGCGACTGAATCAACCACCAGCACATCGATCGCACCGGACCGCACCAGCGTGTCGGCGATTTCAAGCGCCTGCTCGCCGGCATCCGGCTGGGAAATCAAAAGGTCGTCGACATTCACACCGAGCTTGCGGGCATAAATCGGGTCGAGCGCATGCTCGGCATCGACAAAAGCGCAGATGCCGCCCTTTTTCTGGGCCTCTGCGATGGTGTGGAGGGCGAGCGTGGTCTTGCCGGACGATTCCGGGCCGTAGATTTCGACAACCCGGCCGCGCGGCAGACCGCCGATACCAAGGGCAATGTCGAGCCCCAACGAGCCCGAGGAAATAGCCTCAATATCCATGGCCTTGTCGTTCTTGCCGAGCTTCATAACCGAGCCCTTGCCGAACTGACGCTCTATCTGGCTCAGCGCGGCTGACAGGGCTTTCGACTTGTCCATGGAAGATCCTTCAACGAGACGCAGGGCAGGCTGACTCATGATGTCGCGCTCCTTATGGCGGGGATTCGACCCCCCGACAACGCGGCCCCTGCCGCGCAGTCGGAATCGACTGAAGAAAAGCAATGTACACTATTTGTTCTTCGTTCGCAATATGTTCTTTCTCTACCTGGACGATATGTTTTTTCATGCTGCAATCTCAGGTTTAGTTGGCGGTTATCCGAAGAGCCGGCGTCCTGGTTGCCAGTGCCAAAGCCCTGCGTTGCGCTCCTTTGCTTTGGCACTTCAAACCAATGCACAATTCACAAGTTGCTTCCGGCAAACACGTGCAATGGGCCCATCATCCCCATGATCGGAAAACGCGTTCAGTTCCACGACGAGACCTGGCAGGAGCTCCGGTTGCTCGCCGCGGAGAGCATGAAGTCATTTCAGGAGCTTGCCGATGAGGCATTCAACGATCTGTTGAAGAAACATGACCGCCCCACCAGCCTGAAAGAGGCGCTCCGCAAAAGCGCCGGCCAGACTGCAAAGGTCATTCCACTCAAACGAAAAAGCCCCTCACACAAAGGCCGATCGTGAGACCCCGCCGGTCATGCGATCGGCAGACCTTCGCTCGCGATTTTTCTCTCATTTTTCGGAAACTTGAGCTCGCGGGCGCGTTGTCGGATTAGCTAAGTGCCCTATCCGATTTGCTATTTTGCAGTGCAATAGCTTATATTGCGCTGCAGGAGTTTTGTTGCCGCGGGGCCGGGGCGCTGCGGAGTGGAGCGACATGTTGAAGTTTTTGCGTAAAGTCACCGCGATCCCGGCGGTGAAGTATTCGATTATCGCGGTGACAAGCTTCCTCTGGCTGGTCGGATTTGCAGACCAACTTCCGGACGTGGAGCAAACCGTAAAATACGTTGGCATCTCGCTGTTGATGCTGACGGTCGCCGCAATGGCCTGATCAAACAGGGCGCCCGCCTACACGCCTAGGTGCCGGTGCAATATTTCCGGTCGCGCCTTGATCTCCTGTGCCGAGCCTTCGTGCGCGATGTGACCGTTGTTAATGATGTAGACGCGGCTTGCCAGCGTGAGCGTCGCAGCCAAATTCTGCTCCACCAGCACGATGGTCTGTCCGGCGTCGGCGAGATCGCGGCAGGTTTTGACGAGATCGCGCACAATCACCGGCGCGAGACCTTCAAACGGCTCGTCGAGCAGGATGATCTTGGGATCACGGACGAGCGCGCGCGCAATCGCCAGCATTTGCTGCTCGCCGCCGGATAAATCTGTTCCCCGGCTCAGCCGGCGCTCCTTCAAGCGCGGAAACATTTCGTAAATGCGCGCGAGCGGCCAGCGGTTGTCCGCCGTGAGGCCGGCAAGGATGATGTTTTCCTCGACGTTGAGGCTGCCAAAGATACGGCGATCTTCGTGCACCAATTGCATCCCGGCCTGTGCAATGGCGTGGCTCTTGTGACCCGCAATCTCGGCGCCGTCGAACACAATCGAGCCTTCGCGCGGCGTCACGACGCCCATCAGACTTTTCAGCGTTGTACTTTTTCCTGCGCCGTTGCGGCCGAGCAAAGCCACCACTTCGTTCCGCTCGACGCGCAAAGCGACGTCAAAGAGGATGTGGCTATCCCCGTAATAGGTGTTCAGACCTTTTACCTCGATCAGGCTCATTCCGCTGCCAACACGCCGTGCACGCCGCCGAGATAGGCTTCCTGCACTTTGCTGTTGCCCTTGATTTCATCCGGGGTGCCTTCGACCAGTACCCGGCCCTCCTGTAGAACGGTGACGCGCTGAGCCAGTTCGAACAGCGAATCCATGTCGTGGTCGATGATGATCATGGTGCGGCCGCGAGCGATCGACTTGAGCAGCCGCACGGTCTCGACGCGCTCACGCGGGCTCATACCGGCGAGCGGCTCATCAAGCAGCAAGAGGCTTGGTGAGGTCGCGAGCGCCAGGCCCACCTCGAGCCGGCGCTTCTCGCCGTAGGCGAGATCCGATACCAGCCTGTCGGCACGATTGACCAGATCGACCAGTTCGAGCGTGTGCTCAACCTGTTCGTCGAGGCCGGCAACGCGCTTGATCGATTTGAGCAGGTCGAGCCTAAACTTTCCGCGCAGTTCCGCCAGTGCCGCAATCGTCAGGTTCTCGCGCACCGTCAATCGATTGAAGAGCTGGTTGATCTGGTAGCTCTTGGTCAGCCCGAGCTGGCAGGCGTCGGTTACGGTCTTTCCGGTGATGTCTTGGCCTTCAAACAGAATCTGGCCAGACGTCGGAAGTACCTCGCATGTCAGCATCTTGAAGAAAGTGGTCTTGCCCGCACCGTTTGGACCGATGATGCCGCGCAATTCGCCGTGATTGACGGTGAAATCGATGTCGGAGTTAGCAGCAAGGCCGCCATAGTGCTTGGTGAGACCTTTGGCCTGCAAAATCGCGCCAGTCTTACGATCGGTTTCGCGATGACGCGCTGGCATAGCGGCGATCACGGGCTCGCGCGCCGCCTCGGCAGCAGCGGCTTTCTGCTCGTCCTCGGCAGATACGCCTGCGACCGGCGCGCTCTCCACCGGCTCCGCCTTCTTTTTGGCACCGATCACGAACGTGTAGAGATCTTCGATCCCGCCGATGAGGCCGCGTCGCAAAAAGCAAACCAGCAGCACGAATACGACGCCGAGAACGAGCTTCCAGGACGCGCCAAGGTGAAGTGTGGTTTGCAGGAAGTCGTGCAGATAGAGCCAGACGGTCGCCCCCACCAAAGGCCCAAACAACGTGCCAGCGCCGCCGATCGCCGTCATCATCACGAGCTGTCCTGACGTGTCGAACATGAAGGCGTCGGGCGGCATAAAACCTTGCATCAGGCCGAGCAGCCCGCCGGCAAAACCGGCATAGGCCGCGGCTACGACAAAGGCCGTAAGTTTATAACCGTGAATATTGTGCCCGACAGCCGCGGCGCGCAGTGGATTGTCGCGAACGGCCCGCAAGATTGCGCCGACCGGCGAGCGCACGATCCGCAGCGCCAGCACGACGCCAACGAAGTACCAGAACGCCAGAAATATATACAGCGTCCAATCGGTGTTGAAGTGGATGGTGGTGAACCCGAGATAAAGCGCCGGCGCCGGGACCCCGGGCAATCCATTCTCGCCACCGGTAAAGTCCGAGAGCGGATTGAATTCGACGAAGAAAAAAACCTCCGCGATCGCCACGGTGATCATTGCAAAGTAGATCCCGGTGCGCCTGAGCGCGATCAATCCGACCAGATAGCCGATGACGGTCGCCACGATCGTGCCGGCAAACAGCGAAGGGATCACGAAGGGAAAATTCACGATCGTCAGGAGATAGGCCGCGACCATGCCGCCGGTGCCAAAGAACGCGGATTGACCGAACGAGAGCAACCCCGTGAAGCCGAACAAGATGTCGAACCCCAGTCCAAATAATCCCCACACCAGGATTCGGTTGATCGTGGTCGGCGTGAACCCAAGATAGGGTAGGACGAAAGGCACGGCGATCAGCCCGACGGCCGTCAGAACTTCAATGAAAAAGGGGCGTTGTCTGAGCATCAGATCACTGAGCTCATTCGCGGCCGGCCGTGCCGAGCAATCCGTAAGGACGCAGCACGAGCACAAGCGTCATAGCAACGAACAGCATGACGTAGGCGTAGCCGGGGTTGAACATCGAGGTGATGCTGATGATTTCACCGGCGATCAGCCCGCCGAGAATGGCGCCAGGAAAAGAGCCTACCCCGCCAATCACCACGACAACGAAAGTCTGTACCAGAATCGCCTCGCCCACGTCGGGCGCGATCGAGACCACCGGCGCGTTGACGATGCCCGCAAAGCCCGCCGCCATGGCGCCGATGCCGAATACCAGCATGAAGATCTTGTAGACATCGATCCCGAGCGAATCGACCATCACAGAATCTTCGATGCCGGCACGCACGATCATGCCAATGCGCGTGCGATAGAGCACGATGTAAAGCGCGAGCAGCGCCACAGCGACGATTCCGAGGAGCGCCAGGCGATAGGTCGGATAGAACATGAAGCCGAGCGGCGTAATCCCCGCGAACACTGACGGAGGCGGCACGGCCTTTGAGAGGCTGCCGAAAAAGAAGCGCACCGCCTCGACGAAGACGATGCCGAGCCCGAACGTGACCAGCAACTGATCCTCGTGCGGGCGGCTGTAGAAGTGGCGAATGATCCCCCGCTCCACCACCACGCCGACGATCATGACGAACAGCGAGCCGGCAAAGACCGCGACGATGAAAGAGCCCGTATAGGTGTAGGCAACCCACCCGGCGTAGCCGCCGAGCATGAACATCGCACCGTGCGCGAGATTCA
>Ga0207711_10005213_pt1 | contig 11012 bp, 10 predicted proteins | sample KBSS34metaG_FD_184401 | JGI IMG/M metagenome (GOLD analysis project Ga0207711, IMG submission 184401) | Switchgrass rhizosphere microbial communities from Kellogg Biological Station, Michigan, USA - KBS S3-4 metaG (SPAdes) (version 2) | ecosystem: Host-associated > Plants > Roots > Rhizosphere...
AACGCTCCCTGGTGCCAGCGGAGAGTGCCGGTGATAGCGTCGTAGGCAAGGCGGTTACTCGCGGTGGGTTCAAAAGCAATCGCGTGCCCCGCCGCCATGCGAATAGCTGCCGACGGCGCGTAACGCGACCTTCTCACCAAGCGGTAGGTTGACGATCAAATCGCTGGAGCCGCTGGGAGAACCCCTCTTGGTGCCGGCCACTGACCCGTCGAAGGTCGCCGAAAAGGCCTTTGTACTGGGCCGATTGAAGATGAAGCGGATCGTACCGCCAAGCGAACCGGATCCGTATAGCGTGCCCTGCGGCCCGCGCAGCACCTCCACCCGTTCGACGTCCTTGATCGCCATGTTCACGTAGAGCGGCGCTTCACCGATATAGGTCGACACCGTATCCGCGGTCTGCGACCCCGAGGCGAGCGCGCCCGCGCCGCTGGTCGTGATGCCGCGTATGATGATCGTGTTGTTGACGCCCGCTTCGCGCGGACCGCGATCGACAATTGCGACGCCCGGTACGCTGCGCGCCAGCTTCGCCAGGTCGGTAACGCCGTTGCGGGTGAGCGCTTCCGCCGTCACCGCCGAAATATTATAAGGCACGCTAATGACAGATTGGGCCCGGCGGCTCGCGGTGACGATGACCTCGCTCGCCGTGGGAATTGCCGTGTTCGCGATCTGGGTTTGGTTCGCATCGGAAACACGGTCCGCTCCGTCCAGCGCCAACGCCGTTCGAGGCGCCACCAACGCCGTTCCAGCAAGTAAAGCGGCCGTATAGGTAGACGTCCGAGCGCGGCGCATGTTCTTACCCCTTCGAATAGATGCTAATTTAGAGCAGTCGCCCCCTTGTGCTTTTACCCCCTAGATTGGCCGATGCACGGCTCTATTATTTAAAATACGTTCCAGCAGAGATGCTTGATCGACTACTCCTGCTCTCCTGATCGAAGGACGCTCCGGTATCCCAGGTAGGCTAGGTGTGTTATTTAAAATTTGGTTTTCAACATTTGAAACTAATGTGACGTCATATCGAACTTGACCGCTGCGAGGCGCCGGTCGGTCGTGACGGCCTGATCGACGTCGGCGGGTGCGAAGCTTTTCGGATGGCGGGGTCAGTTGATCCAGACCGCCTTGGTTTCAAGGAAGGCCTCGACGCCTTCCGGGCCGCCTTCGCGGCCAAAGCCGGAGAGCGCGAAGCCGCCGAAGGGAAGAGCCGGATCGACTGGGTTGTGCGCATTCACCCATATCGTCCCGGCGCGCAGCCGGTTCGCGAGAGTGCGCACCGCGCCCAGATTGTTCGACCAGATACTGGCGGCAAGGCCATAGCGGCTGTCATTGGCGCACTGCGCGACCTCTTCCACGTCGCCGAACCGGGCTACGGCGAGCACCGGCCCGAAGATTTCTTCGCGCATAAGTCTGCTGTCGGGATCGAGATGCGTGAAGATGGTTGGCCGGACGAACCAACCCGCTCCGTCCCAAGGGGCGCCGCCAATCCGCTGCGCGCCCTTGCTGGCGCCTTCGTCGATGTACCGGCGAACCCGGTCGCGTTGAACGGCGGAAACGAGCGGACCCATGTCGGTCGCCGGGTCAAGGCCGTGACCGAGGCGGAGCGCCGCGACCCTTGCGGCCACCTTCTCGAGCAGGGCGTCGTGAATATCGGCATGAACATAGAGCCGGGCTGCGGCGGAGCAGACTTGGCCAGCGTTGAAAAAGAGTCCGTCAATCACGCCCTGCGTCGCCAGGTCCAGATCGCAGTCGGGCAGCACGATCATCGGTGACTTGCCGCCAAGCTCAAGCGTGAGCCTGGTCATATTGTCCATCGCCGTCTTGCCGATCCGTATGCCGGTCGCCGTCGACCCGGTGAAGCTGATCTTGGCCACCAGCGGATTGCGGGCGAGCGCCTCGCCGGCGACGCCTCCCAAGCCGGTCACCACGTTCAGCACACCCTCGGGGATCCCCGCCTCGAGCGCGAGGGCGCCCAGGCGCAACGCCGTGAGTGAGGTCTGCTCCGCCGGCTTGAGCACCACCGTGCAGCCTGCCGCAAGCGCGGGCGCGACCTTTTGCACGGCCATGCCAAGCGGAAAGTTCCAGGGCGTGATCGCCGCGACCACTCCGACGGGTTCCTTCATCGTAAGCGCCAGGGGTGCATTGGGCGCCGAAACCGTCACGCTGCGCCCGTCGATCTTCGTCGACCAGCCGGCCATGTAACGGACGCATCGAACGGCGTCAGGGACGTCGATCTCCCGCGAGATCGTGAGCGGCTTGCCATTGTCCAGCGTCTCGATCGTGGCGAGCGCCTCCGCATCCTGCTCCATGAGGTCGGCCAGGCGATGGAGCCGGGTCTCGCGCTCGGCGGGGGAGAGGCGCGACCATCTTCCGTCGTCAAACGCCCGCCGGGCCGAGTCCACGGCGAGCGCAACGTCTTCAGCCTCACCCGCGGCGATCGCCCCCAACTTTCCACCCGTGGAAGGCTCCGTCACGTCTATCACTCTACCGGAGAGGGCGGCCCGCCATTTGCCGTCAATCAGAAGATTGTGCGATTGGCGAACAAAGTTCTTTACCGAATCAATCTCGACCAAGTCCAGGAGCTGCCCCAGGCCGAACTCGGCGGTCGTCGCGGACGTTTCGTCCATGAATAATAACTCCGCAGATATTGCCTTTGGCGCACAACTGGCGCGGCATTTGCGGGCATTAGGATAACAATACTGCCGCAGGCAGACGTCGGAAGGTATCAACCTTTTTAAGCTAGATGCCGAACTGTCGTGATGTATGGCGAACGGTAGGGCGCTTATGGGAACACGCAAGGTAAAGTTGGGGCGGGTAAGCGACGTCGACATCCGCTTGCTCCGAATCTTCAAGACGGTGGTCGAATGCGGCGGCCTGGCCGCGGCGGAGATTCAGCTCGGCATAGGCCGGTCGACGATCAGCACACATTTGGCCGATCTGGAAACGCGGCTTGGTACGCGCTTGTGCGACCGCGGGCGCAGTGGCTTCAGCCTCACGACCAACGGCATGAAGGTGTTCACCGCCCTCACGGGGTTGATGCACTCGCTCGACGACTTCCAGCACGAGATGGCTGCATTGCACGGGATTGTGAGCGGCGATCTAAATGTCGGGCTGGTCGACAATCTGGTCTGGGACGCCGACCTAAATCTAAGCGGCGCATTTGCAAAATTCTCAGAGCTTGCTGAAGAAGTTAATCTGGTTGTCCAAGTTTTATCTCCCGACGAACTAGAGAAAAGGTTGATAGACGGTTCGATTCAGGTCGGCATAACGCCGATTATGCATCAAATTCCAGCCCTTCAATACAAGCGAATATTCGAAGAAACGAGCTATCTTTATTGCGGGCGCGGCCACCCACTCTTCAGGCGTTCTGACGAGGAAATCGATGACGTCACGCTGTCCCGCTGCAGCTACGTCCGCAAGGCCTACACCGTGGACTCTGCGTTCCAGGAGAAGAATGACATGCTTCAACACCATGTCAGCGCCTTCCATGTCGAAGCGATCGCGATTCTCATCCTGAGCGGCGCCCATATCGGCTTCCTTCCCGAACGCTACGCTGCAAACTGGGTGCATAAGGGGGACCTGCGCGCGATCAGGCCATCGGAGTGGCGGGCCGTGTTTCAGTTCGGCGCCGTCACGCGGAAGAGCAGGTCGCCTGCCGCCGCGGAAACGGAATTCGTGAAATGCTTGTTTTCCGCGGCCAAGACGCCCGACGGGACGGCCAAGTAGCGGGAGCGGCGGCTCCGACCTGAAACGCCTGCGATTTAAAGCAGGCTGCGCCTCGGACCATTCGGAACAGCAAGGACTTTCATCGGAATATCCGAAGGTCAATGGAAGCGGCCATGGCGCGATATCCGGCGTCATTCGGATGCAGGTGATCGCCGGAATCAAATTGCACCCGAAGGCGGCGCGGGTTCGCGGGGTCACGCATCGCCTGGTCGAAGTCTATGAGTGCGTCGCATTCCCGGCCGTCTCGAAGCCAGGCGTTTACCTGCTGCCTCATCCGTTCTGTTTCCACCGAGGAATAGAATGAGCCTTCGAACGGGAGCAGCGTGCCGCAAACAACATGAATGCCGCGCTGATGCGCTCGTGCGATCAACTGCCGGTATGCTCTGACGAGGTCCTGAGATGTCGGCGGGAACGCGCCGCTCGACCCTGTTCGCACCGAGCCGATATCGTTCACCCCCTCGAGAAGGATCACGTGCTTGACGGAAGGCAGCGAAAGGACATCGCGATCGAAGCGGGCAAGAGCGGATATCCCCCAACCATCGGAGAGCAGTCGGTTACCTGAGATTCCGGCGTTCGCGACGATGTCGTCGGACGCGCGCTCTTTCAGAAGTCGGGCAGCCAGCAGATCCGGCCAGCCGCGAATATCGGCTGACTTGACCCCGGTGCCGTCCGTGATCGAGTCGCCAAGCGTGACGATCGCGTCCCGCCGCCTCGACTTCGTCAAGGACAGAACGGCGGAGACGATCGGGCGTATGAACAAGGGCTGCGCGTTCGACAGGGACCCTGACGCTGTTTCGTCGACCCTTGGGCTGTACTCCGCCGGACGGGCGCCGTCCGATTGCGTGTGCGTGTAGGGCTCGGGCAGGTAGACGCTGACGAGGAGGTCCGAGCCGGGCTTCACCGAGAGCGGGATGGGGTCGCTCAGGGCTGGGGCGCCCGCCGGGATCACCAGCGACAGCGATCCTCCGAACGTAACATCGACAAACTTGCGTCGCGTTCCTTCCTGCACCGCGGCGGTGACGTGACCAATCCGCAGCGCTTTTGTTCCCGCCTCGTTGGAAAGTCGCAGCGCCAGACGCTCGCCGTCCGCCCACAGCGAGAGCTTGTACCGAACCGTGCCGCGGACCTCTTGCGGTGGCGGGATCACTTCCCGCGGAACATTGATGATCGGAGCGGCGGGTGACGACAGATAGGCTGGCACCCAAACGAGCCCGCCACGTCCATCCGCGTCGGCCGCCCCGGCTTGGAGTCCGAAGACCGCCGCCGCGACCAGCGTGACCCGCCACGTCTTCACCCACCACTCAATCATCGCATCTCACATTTGCTAGTCGCGCTGCCAACTCCTGTCATCTTCCCGCTGGGAGGCGATGAGGAGCATGTCTTCGGCAGGCGCCGGAAGCACGCGAGCGCCCCGGCCCTCATGGCTCCAAACGCGGCCAGGCCGTCGCTGCTTATGCCGGGGATATGCCGGAGTCGATCATTGGAACAGATTCCTGCCATTGGAGCGTCCATACCGTCTCGGTTCGCATCAGGGTCATCGTGGTCTTTACCGTGCGCAGATCCGCCTACTGAAAATTGAGGCGGTCCGCAGGTAGATTCGCTGGAGACTATATGGCTGATCAACCGTTCGCGACGTCGCCGCTCGGTCGAATGGTTTGAGATTTCCCGACGTCACATTGCAAAAAGGGCACGTAATTGGTCAATGCATGCCGATAGGCTCCCTTGCGTGGAAGACGCCGATATGAATTTGACCAATCTCCTCGAACGCCGTGATAAGTCCTTGGGGGCAGGCGCCGAACTGTTCTACAGCGACCCGATCGAACTGGTCCGAGGCGAAGGCGCTCATCTGTTCGATCGGACGGGCCGGCGCTACGTCGATTTTTACAACAACGTCCCCGCGGTAGGGCACGGCAATGCGCGCGTCGCCGACGCGATCTCGCTGCAGCAACGGACACTCAATGTCCATAGCCGCTACGTCCACGAAGGCGTAATCGCCTATGCGGAGCGCCTCGCGGCTTTGCACGCCCCCGCCATCGAAAGCTTCGTCTTCAGCTGCAGCGGCACCGAGGCGAACGAGGTCGCCATCCAGATGGCGCGCATCGCGACGGGCAAGCGCGGCATCGTGTGCACCAATGCGGCCTATCACGGCAACAGCGATCTGGTGGGACGGCTGACCAACGTGGGTCGGGGCCAGCCGGAAAGCGCAGATGTCCACGCCTTCCCCTTCCCCGATTGCTATCGGCCCGTCGTTTCCGGATTGGGCGAGGAAGAGCTCGCGAACGAATACCTGGCGCGGATCAGCGACGCCATCGCCCGTTTCGACGCTTCCGGCGCGGGGTTCGCCGGCATGCTCATCTGCTCGATTTTCGCGAACGAAGGGCTGCCGGATTTGCCCGCCGGCTTCATGAGGCGCGCCGCCGACCTGGTCCGCGATGCGGGCGGGCTGGTGATCGCCGATGAAGTGCAGGCAGGGTTTGGCCGCACCGGCCACTGGTGGGGCTATCAGGCAACCGGGTTCACGCCCGACATTGTCGTGATGGGCAAGCCGATGGGCAATGGCGTGGCGATCTCCGGCACCGGTGCGAGCCACGCAATCGTCGACGGCTTCCGCGCCAAGATGGACCACTTCAACACGACCGCCTCAACGCCGCTGCAGGCCGCTGCAGGCATGGCCGTGCTTGACGAGCTCGAACGGAATCGCCTGCTCGACCACGCTCGGGAACTTGGCCAGTTTCTGAAGGAGGGGGTCACCCGGATCGCCGCGGGCAACGCGCATCTGGGCGATGTGCGCGGACGCGGGCTGTTCATCGTCGCCGACGTCGTCACCGACAGGGAGACCAGGACGCCGGATCAGGCGCTTGCGGCCGCCATGTCCGAGCGCCTGAAGGATCTCGGTTTTCTGACCGCCACCGCTGGCGCCCATAAAAACCTGGTCAAGATCCGACCGCCTCTGGTGGTCTCGCAAGAAGACGTCGCAGCTTTCCTGACGACCTTCGAGGCCGTGATGCTCGAGATCAATGCCGCATGCTGACCGTCGACGCCTTTCGTGAACCCGCTCACGCGGCGCTGCAACAATTCGGCGTAGAGGCGGCCGATTTGATCCTGGCGGCTCAAGCGGAAAACGTGACCTTCAAGGTCGTCGACAGAGCAGGCGATGCCTATACGCTCCGTTTTCACAGGCCCGGCTATCATGAGCTCGAGGAGCTGGAAGGGGAGCGGATCTGGACCAGGGCGCTGGCGCAGGCCGGCATCCAGGTCCCCGAGGCGCTCGCGACACTGGATGGCCGCAACTATCTCGAAATCGAGGTGCCCGCCTTGGCGCAGCGGCGCTGGGTCGGCTTGGCGCGGTGGGTCGAAGGACAGATTTTGCTTCCCATCGTGCGGGACGAACAGGCGCCTGTAGACCAGTTGCGCGCCTATTTCCGCAAACTGGGCGCGATGATCGCGGCCATGCACGATCAGGCGACGAACTGGCGGCCGCCTGCCGGCTTTCACCGCCGTAGCCTTGACGCCGACGGCTTGGCGGGTCCGAACCCCTCCTGGGGCCGGTTCTGGGAGCATCAAATCCTCTCGCCGGATGAAAGCGCCTTGCTAGCCGGAATGCGAGACCGGCTCCACGCGGTACTGACCCGGTATGGCCGGGAAAACGCGCGCTTCAGCATCATCCATTCTGATCTTCATCCCGGCAATGTGCTGGTCGATGGCGACGCGCTCGCGGCGATCGATTTCGACGATACGGCGTTCGGATGGCATATGTACGATCTCGCCGTCGCCGTTCATCAATGCCAGGATCTGGCGCACTTTCCCGAGATCTACGCCGCTTGCCTGGAAGGCTATTGCAGTGTCAGGTCCGTGGCCGAGGAAGATCTGCTGATGGTCCCGACATTCCTGCTGATGCGGGGTCTGGCCGAAATCGGCTGGTTCGGCGACAGGCCTGAGAATACGACGCCCGAAGAGATGATGGCGATGAAGGATTTCGTCGTGGCGCAATGCCACGCCTACAATGCGGGCGTCCTCACAGCAGATATCGACTCTTTCAGACGTCCGTAGAGCGGCGGCCCCACGTTTGATCCGCTGCTCGGGCTTGTGGGGCCGGAGCCTGGTCTTCGTCATGCAGGCTCCGGCTTGAGCGCCCGCAGGACGGGCTCGGCCTCGTCGAGCGCCCGCCGAATTGTCGCCACCAGCCGGTCGATTTCGCCGTGGCTGATGATCAGCGGCGGGCAACAGGCGATGGAGTCGCGGATGGCGCGGACCATCAGGCCGTGTTTGACGCACAGATCGCGCACCACGCCGCCGGCCACGCCGTCCTTGTCCAGGAACCGCAAGTTGGTCCCCTTCTCGCGGACGATCTCGACGGCGCCGATCAGCCCAAGCGACCGGGTCTCCCCGACCAGGGGATGGGAGTCCAGGGTCGCGAGCGCCTTGGCCAGATAGGGCCCGGTGTCGTCCCGGGTGCGTTCGACCAGGCCCTCGCGCTCCAAGATCCCGATGTTCTTCAGCGCCACCGCGCAGCACGTCGGGTGGCCGGAATAAGTGAAGCCGTGGACGAAATCCCCACCCTTTTCCTTCAACTCGGCGACGATGTGGTCGGCCACCCCGACGGCGCTGACCGGCAGGTAGCCCGATGACAATCCCTTCGCCATGGCGATCATGTCCGGCTGGATGCCGAAATGCTGGTGGCCGAACCACTGGCCCAGGCGTCCGAACCCGCAGATCACCTCGTCGCAGATCAGCAGGATGCCGTACTTGCGACAGATGGCCTCGACCTTCGGCCAGTAGCCGTCGGGGGGGATGATCACCCCGCCCGCGCCCTGCACCGGCTCGCCGACAAAGGCCGCCACATTCTCCGGCCCCACCGCCACGATCCGGTCTTCGATGGCCTGTGCGGCTCGATCGGCGAAGCTGGCCGGCTCCTCGCCGAACGCCTCGCCAAACCAGTAGGGCTGCATGACGTGCTCGACGCCGGCGATCGGCAGGTCGCCTTGCTCATGCATCCGCTTCATTCCGCCCAGGGAGACCCCGGCCACGGTTGAGCCGTGATAGGCGTTCCAGCGGCTGATGAAGACCTGGCGCTGGGGTTGGCCCTTCAGCTTCCAGTAGTGGCGAACCAGGCGAAAGATGGTGTCGTTGGCTTCGGAGCCCGACGAATTGTAGAAAACATGGGTCAGTGCGCCCCCCATCTTCTCGGCGATCTTGGCGGCCAGCTTCACGGTCGGCGGCGTCGCAGTCTTGAAGAAGGTGTTGTAGTAGGGCAGCTCCAGCATCTGGTCGTAGGCTGTCTGCGCGAGTTCCTCACGCCCGTAGCCGACGTTGACACACCAGAGCCCGGCCATGCCGTCCAGCAGGGCGTTGCCGTCGCCGTCATGAATCACGCAGCCCTCGGCGCGTGTGATGATACGGCTGCCGCCCAGCTCGGCGATCAGCCGGTGGTCGGCCTGAGCGGGCAGGTGATGGGCCAGGTCCAGCCGCCTCAACTCCGTGACGTCGTGGTTGCGGATCGGGACCATCGGCTTACTCCTGGGTATCGAGCGGCGCGCCGCGCAGGGCGCGCGCGAAGAGCTGAGACATCCGGCTCTGCGGATGGGAGTCGGTCCGCCCTTCGGGGCGCCGCTGGAAGTCCGGCGCCGGCGAAGATCCTAACCCAGCGACGGGATGAGCCATGGTCCTAGCTCAGCAGCACTGCGGGCGAGCAGGCGTGCCAGGTCACCCAGACGGCCTCCCCCTGGGCGAAATCCTCCTGATCCCAACGGGTCAGATTCGACCTCAGGACTTTGATGCAGCGGAAGCCTTCGATCTCCACGTCGAAGACGCTTTCGCTGCCGAGATAGGCCTCTTGACGGATTGTTCCGGCGACCACGTTGGCCCCGGCCGGTGCGTCGCTCAGGTTGGGCGGCGCCGACCCCTCGGAGCGCTTCTTGAGCTCGATCTTCTCGGGCCGGATGGCGGCCCAGACCGTACCGTGGCGCGCGCCGGTCACCCCGTGATCGAGGTAGATGGGGCTCGGCAGTTCCGGCGAGGTGATCACCGCGTGGTCGGGCTCGTCGGTCGTGAGCTCCCCCTCGAACAGGTTCACCGACCCGATGAAGTCGGCCACGAAGCGGCTACTGGGGAACTCATAGAGGTCGCTGGGGGACGCCACCTGCTGCAGCAGCCCGCGGTTCATCACCGCGCAGCGGGTGGCCAGGGCCAGGGCCTCGTCCTGGTCATGGGTCACCATGATGAAGGTGATGCCGACCTTTTCCTGCAGCGCCGACAGCTCGGTCCGCATCTGGTCGCGCAACTTGGCGTCCAGCGCCGACAGGGGCTCGTCCAGCAACAGCACCCGGGGGCGCTTGACCAGAGCTCGGGCCAGAGCCACGCGCTGGCGCTGGCCGCCCGACAGCTGGTCGGGCTTGCGCGAGCCCAGGCCCGTCAGCTGCACCAGTTCCAGGGCCTCCTCGACCCGTTGGGCGCGCTCGGCCGCGGGGACGCGGTCGACCGTCAGGCCATAGGCGATATTGTCGGCCACGGTCATGTGCGGAAAGACCGCGTAGGACTGGAACACCATGTTCACCGGCCGCTTGTTGGGCGGCACGGCGGAGATGTCCTTGCCGTCGATCAGGATACGACCTTCGGTCGGCGTGTCGAAGCCCGCCAGCATGCGCAGCAGAGTGGTCTTGCCGCACCCCGAGGGTCCCAGGAGCGAGAAGAACTCGCCCTCGTTGATCGCCAGGTTGACGTTGTCGACCGCCACCATCCGGCCGAAGCGTTTGGTGACGTTCTCGAAGGAAATGATGGGCCTGGCCCCGTTCATGCCTTGTCTCCTGCGTGGCCGGTCGTGGCCGCGGGATCGCCTTGCAGCCGGAGCGCGACGGCGGTGAAAATCACGGTCACCAGGATGAGGACGGTCGAGGCGGCGTTGACCTCGGGCGTCACCGAGAACCGCACCATGGAATAGACCTTCACCGGGAAGGTCACCGTATCGGGCCCGGCCGTGAAGAAGGTGATCACGAAGTCGTCCAGGCTGAGGGTGAAGGCCAGCAGGGCCCCGGCCACCAGCGACGGGGCGATATGCGGCACGATCACGTCGCTGATGGTGCGCCATTCCCCGGCGCCGAGGTCGCGCGCGGCCTCTTCCATCTCGCGGTTGAAGCTGGCCAGCCTGGCGCGCACCACCACCGCCACGAAGGGGAACGAGAAGGAGACGTGGGCGATGATGATCGCCCCGAGGTTGAGCGGCCACGGCATTTCCTGGGGCCAGGGGAGGATGCGGGCGAAGAACACCAGCATGGCGACGCCCATGCAGATCTCCGGCG
>Ga0207711_10005216_pt1 | contig 11009 bp, 7 predicted proteins | sample KBSS34metaG_FD_184401 | JGI IMG/M metagenome (GOLD analysis project Ga0207711, IMG submission 184401) | Switchgrass rhizosphere microbial communities from Kellogg Biological Station, Michigan, USA - KBS S3-4 metaG (SPAdes) (version 2) | ecosystem: Host-associated > Plants > Roots > Rhizosphere >...
AGCGTGACTCTGTAAGCCGGGCGAGGAAGGTTAGGAGCTGGCGCCGGCGGCTCTGGGTTCCCGGACGTCCGCGGCGGGCGCGGCGTCGGCCGCCGCCGGGGCGGCGCTGAGCACGTTTGCCAGGTGCGCGGCGAAGATGGCGGCGAGCGCCTGGACGCTCTCCGACGTCTCACCGCCGCTGCGGATCTCCGCTGACAACGCGCCAATGCAGCCATCAGCGGCCAGGATCGGCGCGACGACGGCGCCGGTCGAGTCGCCGGGGCGTGAGAGCACGATCTGCAGCGTGCCCGACCGGTAGGCGGCGGCGGCGGCGTTGTCTCCAGAGCGCGGGACCGGCCGGATGTGCGCGATCATCGCCGCGCTGTAGCCGTGCGCGACGACCGGGCGGAGATCTGCGCCATCGGCACTGCCGACCCAGACCATCAGGCCGCTGGCATCCATGACCTCGGCGGCGCGGCCCAGCACGCGCGTCAGGTCGTCGAGAGTGCGTACGCGCCCCAGATCCGTCGCGACTTCGGTGGCCGCTTTGAAGACCGCTCCCTGTGCCTGCGGCTTCATCGGCACCACAGGTGCCGGTGCCGGCGTCGGAACGGCCAGGGTCGCGCCAGCGCTCGGCGTCAGCGAGAGACTGGTGGTCGCGGTCTCAACCGTGGCAGCCCTCGGTACGGGAATCAGCAGCAGCATGATGAAGACGACGATTCCCGCGGCGGCGCCAGCGGTCAGCGTCTGCTGCTTACGCACGGCCGCCATCTCGACGTCTGCCGCCTGATGCTGCGCCTGGCGGGCCGTTTCGATCTGGCGCACGGCGGTCGCCGCCGCATCGCTGCCTTCCGTGAAGATGACGTCTCCTGCCATCAGCGGCTGACCCGACGTCAGGTAATCGCGGGCGCGCTTGTCGATCGCGGAGAATTCGGTCACCGTCGCGGATGCCTGGTCAATGGCCGTCAGGGCGGCGGCACCCGCCGTTTCGCGCAGCGCAGTGAGTCCGTCAGTCGCGGACTGAACCGCCGACGCCGTCTTGGCGAACCAGAACGCGACCCCTTGTCCCGCGGCAACATACGCCTGCTGCCCCACCCGCGCGTCGACGAGCGCCGCGCTGGCGTCGCGAGCGTGCTGGTCGAAGGCGCCCAACGCGGATACCTGCCGGTTGATTTGCTGTTCGGAACGGATGAGGAGGAACGCCGCAGTACCAATGACGATCAGGGCAAGAACGCCACACGTCAACCGCAGCGCACGTGAGTACAAAACGTCGCCAGAGTATCACAGCGCGCAACATACTAACGATCGTGGACGACCGAATCCTGACGGCGCAGAGGTCGCGATCTCCGACGAATTCGAGGTGCTTTCCGACCCGCCCGCTGTAACATCCTGACCTGGACATCCTGACAGGAGGGCACATGCGTACGCGACTCCTCGTCGTCGGCGGCCTTCTCCTTCTCGGCGTTTCCGGCACCGCTTACCTGCGCGCGCAGGACCCATCCGACGAAATTCGAACCGGGACGATGCGTCCCGTCATCCGCGGGCGCACACACGCCGCGGCTTCGATGAAGCCCGAGGCGACACGAGCGGCTGAACGCATCCTGCAGTCGGGCGGCAATGCGTTCGACGCCGCCGTCGCGGGCCAGGCTGTCCTCGGCCTTGTCGACGCCGCGTCCAACGGCGTGGGCAGCGACGCCGTGATCCTGGTGTACGACGCCAAAACGAAAACCGTCGTGTCCATCAACGCCGAAGGCACCGCGCCGAGGCTGGCCACCATCGAGTGGTACCAGAAGAACCTCGGCGGCAAGCTCCCTCAGAGCGACACACTGCTCTCGGGAACGGTACCGGGCGTGGTCGACGCCTGGTACACGTTGCTCGACCGTTGGGGAACGATGACCTTCGCCCAGGTGTTGCAGCCGGCCATCGACATGGCCGAGAACGGCTTCCCGATCGGCGAGCGGATGGCCGGGGCGATCGCCGGGACCCGCAAGCTCAAGAAGTACCCGACCACCATGAAGGTCTACTTCCCGGGCGGCATGGCGCCGAAGCCGGGAGACATCTTCAGGAATCCCGATCTGGCGCGCACGCTACGCAAGCTGGTCGACGCGGAAAAGGAAAACGCGGGGAAGGGCCGGCACGAAGCGCTCAAGGCCGCGCGCGACCGCTTCTACAAGGGTGACATCGCGCGGACGCTGGCGAAGTTTTCGGAGGAGCAGGGCGGCCTGTTCCGCTACGAGGACTTCGCGTCCTACACCGACGAAGTCGAGACGCCGGTCTCGGTCGACTATCGCGGCTACCGCGTCTACAAGAACCCGTCGGCAAACCAGGGCCCGACCGAGCTCTTCGCGCTGAACATCCTGGAGGGTTACGATCTCAAGAAGCTCGGCCACAACAGCCCGGACTACATCCACACCAGCATCGAAGCCGTGAAGCTCGCGCTTGGCGATCGCGAGAAGTATCTTGGCGACGCCGATTTCATCCAGATCCCATACGACGGGCTGCTGTCGAAGGATTACGCGCGCGAGCGCCGCGCGCTGATCGATCCGGCACGCGCGTCGTTGGAGCTGCGACCCGGCGTCGCCGAGAAGTTCTCGAAAGCGACCGCGCCGCTCGATCGCCCGGTGCACGTCAACCTCGAGGGTGAAGCCGACCACGAGGGCGACACGAGCTATCTCGCCGTGATCGACAAGGATCGCAACATGGTGAGCTTCGAGCCGAGCCTGCACAGCGGCTTCGGTACGGGCGTCGTCATGGCCGACCTCGGGTTCATCTTCAACTGCCGCGGCGACTACTACTCGCTCGTGGCCGGCGAGGCCAACGCGCTGCTGCCCGGCAAGCGCCCGCGCAGCACGCTGCAGAGCACGCTGGTGATGAAGGGCAACCAGCCGTTCATGATCGTCGGCAGCCCGGGCGGCGACGACCAGGTGTTCCGCACGATTCAGACGCTGCTCAACGTCGTCGACTTCGGGATGAACGTGCAGGAGGCGATCGAGGCGCCGCGCTGGGCGACCCGCAGCTTCCCGGCGTCGCCGTTCCCGCACACGATGTACCCGGGCGAGATGTCGGTCGAAGCGCGCGTGCCCGAAGCCGTCCGCACGGCGCTGATCGCGCGCGGGCACAAGCTCAAGGTCGGCGGGCCCTGGACGATGGGGTCGCTGGCGGCGATCGTGGTCGATCCGAAGACCGGCGTGCTGAGCGCAGGTACGGATCCACGAGTCGACGCGTACGCGATCGCGTGGTGAACCATGAGAGCCATCCTCGCCGCCGTTATTGCGGTCGAGTTGCTGACGCCCGTGCCGATCGCGGGCCAGGCGTCGGCATGGACTCCCTCCCGCACTCCGGACGGCCAACCGGACCTGCAAGGTGTATGGCTGAACAACGACGCCACCCCACTGGAGCGACCGCGCGAGCTGGCCGGCCGATCGCAGCTGACCGACGCGGAAGTGGGAGAATTCAGGCGTCGCGCCGCTGTGCTGCTCGCCGACAATGACAATGATTTTGCTGCCGGCGACGCGCTCTTCCTTGCGGTGCTGTCGAACGTCGCCCGGTACAAGAGCCGCAACTCGACCGCTGGCACCAGCGAGATGATCGAGCGAGAGTTCGATAACCGAACCTCGCTGATTGTGGATCCACCTGACGGAAGAATTCCCTGGACGACGGCGGGGAAGCGCCGATACGACGCCGACGTCGCGGCCGGGCAGGCCACCGCGCCGGTGGGGCCGGAAGATTTGACCAACGTCATTCGTTGCCTGACCTACGGCGTGCCACGGCTTGGCGTGAACAACGCCACCGCGGCGGGTTCCCTCGGGTATTACCTGATTCTGCAGGCTCCGGGATATGTCGTGCTCATGTACGAGGCGATCCACGAGGCCCGCATCATTCCGCTCGACGGCCGTCCGCATCTGCCCGAGAGCATTCGGCAGTGGAGCGGTGACTCTCGAGGCCGCTGGGAAGGCAATACGCTGGTCGTCGAGACGACCAATTTTTCTCCCAAGGGCAACGTGATGGGATCCGGCGAGCACCTGTCCCTGGTCGAACGGTTCACTCGCGTGGCCGCAGACAGGATTGACTATGAAATGACGCTAGCCGATCCGACGACCTGGGCGAAGCCCTGGACCGTCGGGATTCGTTTGAAGCAACGTCAAGAGACTCTCTATGAGTACGCGTGTCATGAGGGAAATGTCGCGGTGATGCACGGCGTCCTGTCGGGCGCGCGCGCTGCCGAAATGGCCGCGGCCGCGACCACAGGAACAAGTGGCCAATCGGCGGCTCCCTCAACCGCGCCGGCGCTCGATTTCGAGTTCTTCAAGACGAAGGTGCAGCCGATCTTTCTGGCCAAACGTCCCGGCCACGCACGATGCATTTCGTGTCACACGTCGGGCACGCCGCTGCGATTGCAGCCGCTTTCACCTGGCAGCACGACGTGGAATGACGAGCAGTCGCGCAAGAACTTCGAGGCCGTCCAGCGCGTGGCGGTGGGCAGCACGAGAAGCCTGCTGCTCAGGCACCCGCTGGCCGAGCAGGCGGGCGGTGATTTCTTTCACAGCGGCGGCAAGCACTGGGACTCACAGGACGACCCTGAGTGGCAAATACTGAAGGCATGGGTGACACGATGAAGAACCAGCGCGTGTTTCGCTTCGTCACGACGACGGCCGGGGTCCTCTTGTGCACGCTGTGTCTCAGCGCCGCGGACAACAAGGGCGGGAAGGTCCGGATCATTCAGACCAACAGCGCCGGCGACAACATCCACGTCATCGATCCCGCCACGAACAAAGTGGTGGGCGTGATCACCGGGATCGAAGTGAACCACGGTGCGGCCGTTGCTCCCGACGGCAGCCGGATTTACGTCAGCGATGAAGCCGAAAGCACACTCGATGTCGTCGACGCCAAGACGCTGAAGGTGACGAATCGAATCCCGTTGAGCGGCCACCCGAACAACATCGCCGTCGGCCGCGACGGGAAGAGGGTTTACGTCGGGATCATCCAGGAGCCCGGCGGAGTGGATGTGATCGACACGGCGTCGCTGAAGAACGTCAAGACCCTCAAGACGAAGGGCAGCATCCACAACGCGTACGTCACGCCGGACGGCAAGTACGTCGTGGCGGGCTCCATTCAGGGCAAGACCGTGAACGTCTTCGACGCGCAGACGGAGCAGCCGGCCTGGACGCTCGACATGGACCTCGGCGTGCGCCCGATGACCTTCAACTCGAACCCTGACGGCTCGACGAAATGGATCTTCGTTCAGCTGAGCGGTTTCAACGGATTTGCGGTCGTCGATTTTGCGACGCGCAAGGAGATTAACCGGATCAAAAACCCCGACCTGCCGACCGGGAAGGCGACGGTGCCCGCGGGATCCGATCCTTCACACGGCATGGCGGTCACCGCGGACGGCAAGACGCTGGTGGTCTGCAGCCGGCTGAACAACTTCCTCTACGCCTACTCGCTGCCCGACCTGAAGCTGCTGGGGGGAGCCGAGCTTGGCGGGAAGGGAGCAGGCTGGGTGACGCTCACGCCAGATGGCAAGAGAGCCTACGTGGCGAACCCCGTGACGAACGACGTCTCGGTCGTCGACATCGCGTCGCTGAAGGAAGTCGCGCGCATCCCGGTCGGGTTCGTGCCGAAACGAAACACCACGGGGATCCTGCAGTAGACGATCGTTCGATCGCAAGAAACCGTGTGGCCATCGACTGTATCCGGTCCGTTGATCGGCCTCGGGTGCATGCGTCTGTCGACGGAGCGCGACCGCGACGATGGGCGCAGTATCGAGGTCCTGCATGCCGCGCTCGACGCAGGCGTCGCGTTCTTCGACACGGCCGACGCGTACTGCTGGGACGAGCACGACGCCGGTCACAACGAGCGGCTCATCGCTCGTGCGCTCGCGACCTGGACCGGTGACCCATCCCGCATCGTCGTCGCGACCAAAGGCGGCCTGACGAGGCCAGACGGACGCTGGGTCGCGAACGGACGCGCCCGTCATCTGCGCGCGGCGGTTGAAGCCAGCCTGCGGGCACTCGGCGCTGGCCGGATTTCCCTGTATCAGTTGCATGCACCGGATCCACGGACGCCGCTGTCCACGAGCGTGCGGGCGCTGGCCTCGCTGCAGCGTGATGGCCTCGTCGAACAGATTGGTCTCTGCAACGTGACCGTTGGACAGATCGAGGAAGCAAGACACATCGCCGACATCGCGGCCGTGCAGGTCGAGTTGAGTGTCTGGAACGACGGCAACATCCTGAGCGGTGTCGCCGATTACTGCACGACGAATGAGATCAGGCTGATAGCACACAGACCGCTGGGCGGGCCGCAGCGCGCGCGGCGGGCCCTGAAGGAACCGGCTCTCGCCGATGTGGCGTCGCGCCATCAGGCCAGCCCCCAGGAGATCGCGCTGGCGTGGCTCATGGATCTGTCCGCGGCCATCGCGCCGATTCCAGGAGCCACGCGTATCGAGACGTCGCGTTCGGTCGCACGAGCTCGCGCGATTCGGCTGACCGACCAGGACCGCGCGTTGCTCCTCGAACGGTTTCCTTCGGGACACGCCCTGCATCGTCGCGTGGGTGCGCGCCCGCCGATTTCGGCAACGACAGATGGCGAGGTCGCGCTGATCATGGGATTGCCGGGTGCCGGCAAGACGACACTCGCGCAAACACTTGTTGCGCAGGGATTCGCGCGCCTGAACCGCGATGAAGAGGGCGGGTCGCTGCGCGATCTTCGTCCGGCATTGAAGCGGCTCGTCGAATCGGGCCGCTCGCGGGTCGTCCTCGACAATACGTACGTGTCGCGAAAGGAGCGAGCTTCGGTCGTCGAGTGGGCGGGCGAGTTGGGATTGCCAATCTCCTGTCGGTGGCTCTCGACCAGCGTCGAGGACGCGCAGGTGAACGCGGTCTGGCGCATGCTGTCGACGTACGGCCGCCTGCTTGGCCCGGAGGAGATGCGGCAGGCTACGAAAAAGGACGTGAACGCGTTTGGTCCCGCGGTGCAGTTCCGGTATCAGCGCGATCTCGAGGCGCCGCATCCTTCGGAAGGGTTTTCACGAATCGATGTCATCCCGTTCACGCGCGGCGCCGATCCGTCGTTCACCAATCGGGCGTTGCTGGTGTGGAGCGACAATGTCGTCGTTCGCAGTCGTAGCGGTCAGCGCGCGCCTCTGATAGCTGACGATATCGAACTCATCGGAGGACGAGCCGCGGTGCTGCGGCGCTACGCTGAAGCCGGTTGGCGCATCCTGGGTCTGTCGTGGCGGCCGGAAGTCGGTGACGAACGGATCACTGCGCAGCAGGCCGATGCAGGATTTGCTCGCATGCGGGAACTGCTCGGCGTTCCCATCGACGTGCAATATTGTCCTCACGGCGGAGGTCCGCCCGTCTGCTGGTGCCGCAAGCCGTTGCCGGGCCTTGCCGTCGCGTTCATCAGGAACTATCAGCTCGACCCCTCGCAGTGCATCTACGTGGGCGCGGGAGCGCAGGATCCCGGTTTCGCGCGCCGCCTCGGCTTTCAGTACCGGGACGCGACTGATTTCTTTGGACACACTGAGTAATATTCAACACAGACCTCAACGTCGCGGCCTTCCGGTCGACGCCCCTCATCACCCGACAATGCGACATACTCCGCGCATGCGGATGACGCCTGTGCAGTGGCTGATCTGCCTTGTCGCGTCGATCGGGTTTGCGTTCGACACCTACGAACTGTTGATGCTGCCGCTCATCGTGCGGCCTGCGCTCGTGGAACTCTCCACCGCCGCGCCAGGCAGCGCAGAGTTCAACCGGTGGGTCGGCATCATGTTCTACGTTCCGGCCATTGCAGGCGGCATCTTCGGGATGCTGGGCGGGTACCTGACCGATCGGCTCGGCCGGCGGCGTGTGCTCGTCTGGGGCATCGTGCTGTACGGCGTCTCCGCGTGCGGCGCGGCATTCACCACGTCTCTCGCCACGCTGCTCGCGTTCCGCTGCGCGACATTCGTCGGAGTATGCGTCGAATTCGTCGCAGCGGTCGCGTGGCTCGCCGAGATCTTTCCCGATCCCGCCCAGCGCGAACGCGTGCTCGGCTACACGCAAGCATGCGCATCGCTAGGCGGGCTGATGGTCAGCGGCGCGTACTACGGGATCGTCACGGTTGCCGGATCGCTGCCGTCCGTGCGCGGGGCTCACGAGCCCTGGCGCTACATGCTCCTCTCGGGGCTGATCCCGGCGGTTCCGCTGATGCTCGCGCGGCCGTTTCTTCCCGAGTCGCCCGTCTGGAGGGCCAGACAGATCGCCGGCACGCTCGATCGCCCCGGCCTCGGCGAGATCTTCCGTCCCCGCTTCCGGCGCACGACCATCGTGACCGCGGTGATGGTGGCGTGCGGATACGCGGCGTCCTTCGGAGCGAATCTCCAGGTGCCGCGGATCGTGCCCGGGCTTCCCGAAGTGCAGGCGATGTCGGCAACCGCGCGGGAGCAGACCATCGGCACCGTGCAACTGCTGCAGGAAGTGGGCGGCCTCGCCGGGCGCCTTGCCCTCGCCGCTCTCGCCGTCCACATCGTCAGCCGCCGGCGGCTGGTTCGCTTGTTCCTGGTGCCTGGCGTCTTCGTGATGCCGATGGTGTTCTTCGTCGCAGCCACGCGGAGCCTGCGCCTGATCGAATTCGGCACGTTCATCGCGGGGTTCGTGACGGTGGCGCAGTTCAGCTTCTGGGGCAACTATCTGCCGCGGATGTACCCCACGCACGTCCGCGGCACGGGGGAAAGCTTCGCGGCGAACATCGGCGGCCGGATGATCGGAACCGGCGGCGCACTCGTCACGGCCGAGCTGACCGCGGGGATGCCGGGCGGGTCGGCGTCAACCCAGCTCGCATTTGCCGCGGGCGCCGTGGGCATCGGCAGTTTCCTGATCGCCCTCGTCGCAAGCGCGTGGCTGCCCGAGCCGGGCGGGAACGAGCTTCCGGACTAGTGCATCCACACCGATGTAGTGCAGGCCTCAGGACTGCCCAAACGGCGGAGCTGAAGAGGTCCGCACTACACACGAGTAAAAACGCTGCAGGGCGTCAGCGCAATTGGAGCAGCGCCAACGCGTTGCCGGCATAGATGCGCGCTCGCTCGTCGTTGGAGATGTCCAGCCCGTCGATGACCTCGATGGTCTCGCGGATGTAAAGACCCCGCTCGGGCTCGAACGGCGTGTCCGACGCGAAAAGGACGCGGTCCACTCCGAAGAAGCTCAGCCCGCACGCCGTGCCGGCCGCAGCGCCGAACAGCGCCGTGTCCGCGTAGAAGAGCCGGAAGTAGTCCACCGGCCTGCGCTCCAGCGTGTCGAGCAACGCCTTGTAGTCGACGTCCGAGGACCGCGTCCCCAGTTGATCCCACCCGTGCCCGACGCGTCCCTCGAAGTACGGAATCATGCCGCCCATATGGTGCGTGATGATCTTCAGATTCGGGTGCCTGTCGAACAACCCGGCAAAGACGATGCGCGCCATCGCCACGCTGGTTTCGTAGGGCCAGCCAAACGTCCACCAGATTTCGAACTGCGACGTCTGCTCCGTCCGGTAATCCGCGAAGCTCGCGCCGCGTGCCGGATGAATCCAGATCGGCCGGTCGTACTCGGCCATCAGGTCGAACAGCGGCAGGAGTTCGGGTGACGTCAGCGGCGCGCCATTGACGTTGGTGAAGACCTGCACGCCGCACGCGCCCAGATCGGTGATCGCCCGGCGCGTTTCCGAAAGAACAGCGTCAGGATCGTTCATCGCGAGCGACGCGACGAAACCCGGAAAGCGATCCGGATGGCGCCGGACGAGATCGGCCAGGCCGTCATTCGCGATGCGCGCGAGCTCGGCCGCCTGTTGCGGACCGGCCAGCGCCTCGAGGGGCGGCGACGGCAGCGAGAGAATCTGCTGATAGTCGTCGCCGAACTCGTCCATCACGCGGAAGCGGCCATCGAGATCGTGCAGCAGCGGAATGTTCCTGATCCGCTTGCCCATGTCCTTGTGTGCCGGCGCGACCTCCATCATCGTCTGGTAGAAGCGCTCGGGGAAGAAGTGGTTGAAGATATCGAGTTTTCGCACAGGGCTATGCTACATAATCCGCGGAGGAGACCGCCGAGATGGCCACGAGCGAACGTTCGATCGACACCGTCCCCCAGGTGAACCGCTGGCACCAGCTGCTGGCGGGCATTGTCTGCATGGTGATGATCGCCAACCTGCAGTACGGCTGGACCTACTTCGTCGATCCGATGGACGCCGCGAATCATTGGGGCCGCACGAACATCCAGGTCGCCTTTACGATCTTCATTGCCACCGAGACCTGGCTGGTGCCCGTGGAAGGCTGGTTCGTCGACCAGTTCGGCCCCCGCATCGTCGTCATGCTGGGCGGGATCGTGGTCGCGCTCGCCTGGTCGCTCAATTCAGTCGTCAGCTCTCTGCCGATGCTCTACGTCGCGGCAGCGCTGTCGGGCGTCGGTGCCGGTGCCGTCTATGGCACCTGCGTCGGCAACGCGCTCAAATGGTTCGCCGATCGCCGCGGCCTCGCGGCCGGGCTGACGGCCGCCGGGTTCGGTGCGGGCGCGGCGGCGACCGTGGTCCCGATCATCTATGTCATCAGCACCTACGGCTATCGGAACGCCTTTCTCTGGTTCGGCATCGGTCAGGGGTTGGTCATCCTGGCGCTGTCGCAGTTTCTGAAAGCGCCCAGGCCGGGGGAGGCCCCACCAGCCGCGCGCAAGTTGAGCCAGAGCACTCGCGACTTCAAGCCGATGGAGATGATCGGCACGCCGATCTTCTGGATCCTCTACGTCATGTTCGTACTGGTTGCCGCGAGCGGTCTGGTCGTCACCGCGCAGGTGGCGCCGATCGCCAAGGACTACAAGATTGCGGGGCTGCCGGTGAACTTCCTGTTCATCAGTTCCACCGTCCTCGTGATGGCCGGGATCGTCGACAACATCCTGAACGGATTGGCGCGGCCGACCTTCGGCTGGGTCTCGGACCATTTCGGCCGCGAGAACACGATGGCTGTCGTCTTCACCGTGGGGGCCGGGGCGTATTGGGCACTCGGCACGATCGGCAACACGCCC
>Ga0207711_10005217_pt1 | contig 11009 bp, 19 predicted proteins | sample KBSS34metaG_FD_184401 | JGI IMG/M metagenome (GOLD analysis project Ga0207711, IMG submission 184401) | Switchgrass rhizosphere microbial communities from Kellogg Biological Station, Michigan, USA - KBS S3-4 metaG (SPAdes) (version 2) | ecosystem: Host-associated > Plants > Roots > Rhizosphere...
AGTCGCGATCAGCTTCGTGTCGTACTCGCCAAGCGTGTCGGCGTCAAAGTCGCTGACGAGATCATCGCTGAAGCAAGCATCACTGGTGATCCGCAACTGCGTTTGTATCCATCAATCGTCAGCATCGACGACTGAGTAGCTACGGCCACAGTAAGCGCGATGCCGTAGCTGCGTCGTGTGGGTAACGTGACTCCATCACGTAGCGCCGCGACTGAGGTGCGCAGTGTGCCCACGCACTGCACACACTCACATGTGTACGGAGGACGCATGGCAAACATCGTGCCGATTGCACCGAAGCAAGAGAAGGAACGCTATCGGTCTGTCGTCATCACATACCTATTCAATCCAAGTACTAGCCTTTGGGGGTACAAGTTCACGCACACACAAGAGTTTGCAATACATGGACGTGCGAAAGGACTTGCAGAAGCAAAGCGAGAAGCGCATAACAGAATAGACAAGCTGCGTGGTCCCTGATGCCTGACACTCCTATCCATAGAGCCAGCATCGCAGAGATGAGTGACGAACAGCTAGAACTGTTCGTTGCTGAATTGCAACACCGACGCCTGCATGCTCGTCGCGAGTACGAAGCAGCAATGCAGCTACGCAATGAGAAGATGACTGAGAAGATGCGAGAACAACTCGATCATCTCATGTCCACACTCGCAACAGATTTCGAACTACTCGACAAGCGACTGTCCAAAGTGACAGAGAAGCTAGTCAAGGTGCGTGCTATGCGTACGCACATCACCACGTATCAACGTGAAGAAGCAGTTGGCATCACAGATGTGATGGAGGTCACATGAAACTCGCACACGTACGTAGCACTCTTCGTGCTAGCGGTCGTTGGTCACCTGAAGAGATCAAGATCATCGAAGCACTGTTCGAGCAGCAAGCTGTGCAACAGCAACAGATCATGCACATCGCCAAGGAGTTCCTGCGTATCGTCAATCTCATTGGTGTGCATACTACCATCATGGACGAACAGAAGAAAGCAATGGATGAGTTGACTCGTAGTGGTGACGAACATGAACACTGACACGTATAGCACTGGCAGGTATATGGGCGCTGCTTCGCACCGCCGGGGGTGTGCATGAACGTCCGTATCTACGAGACACCAGACAGCATGAAGCACATGACGATCTACGATCACACACGTCTCAGTGCTGTCGATACGTGTCCTACATGGGGTGTCCTGCGATACGGCATGAACAAGAACATCCAAGGCGCTGGTCGTGCAATGGCACTTGAAGCAGGAGCAGCATGTCATGACGCATTCGCAGCTATCCGTTTCTATCAACTACAAACCACCGACCGGCTACCGGAGCACAGTGCACATTGGGGACCGCGTGTATTTGGTAGCCAGCGGTGGCAGTCGATGTGCGCTACTACCAAGTCCGGTAACACTGACAGCGCCAATGCAGTCAACTTCATGCTCGAAGCACTCGGCACGAGTGGGTATTACGACGATCCAGACGATAAACGTCGTAGCATGAGCAATCTAGAAGCGACGTGCATCGAGTACCTGAACAAGTGGGACTGGAGTCGATACCCAGTATGGGTTGACGATGTGAACGATCCAACTGCACGTGTTGGTATCGAAGTGCCAATCGACATGATCATCGAGAGTGGTGAAGAGCATGCAACTGATGGCTTCATCGTTGCACAACGCATCCGCTACTGCGGACGCATGGACGGTCTGCATTGGAATGGTCCTCGTGATGTGTCACCACTCATCGTGCATGAGAACAAGACAGGTGGTCGTCTCGATCTAGCATGGCGCATGTCGTTCCTCATGAGTCACCAAGTGACTGGCTACACACAAGGTGCATCAGTCATCAGTGGTCAGCTAGTCAAGCGTGCGATTGTGATTGGTGCACAGCTACCACTACCACGAGAGTACGGCAATGGGATTGTGTATGAGAACGCAATCAGAGAACACTATCATGTGAAGCGTTGGACCGACTGGATCTTCCAAGCGCTAGCACAGTACGTACGCTACAATCACGATCCAATCAATGCACCTAAGTTCACACACTCATGCAATCGCTACTTCCGTCCGTGTCCGTTCATTCCATTCTGTTACGAAGACGATGATGGCATGAAGAACATGATCGAACAGATGGTCGATGACATCTGGAATCCACTGCATGACCCAGGCAAAGCAAGCGAATGATTGGAACGCACGTCGCTACGTGACTGGCATCGAGCTAACTAACGATCCAGTGCTAGCAGCATGGTGTCATGCACAACCGAATGTCTGGTGCAGCGACATCACTCTCGACGTGCTATGGAACCTAGCACACCCAGACAACGCAGACCGTCTAGCTGCACACTTGCTTAGACAAGCACGACAGGAGCAGACATGAACAATGCAACACAGCCACACAAGTTCCTTGGTCGTCCAATCGCATCACCAGCATCAGGACCGAATGAGCGTGTGACGTTCGTTGTATGGGGCAGTCCTGGCTGTGGCAAGACAGCACTCGCAGGCACACTACCAGGCAAGATACTATGGTTCAACTTCGATCCTGACGGTGAGAAGACCATCGCAGGTGCAACGCACATCGAGTGCATTGACTTCTCCACGATGACACCTGCTGACATGCTACAGTTCGCTGAGGGTGGTACGTTCGAGCGTGCACTCGGTGACATGCTGAAGGATCGTGACGACATCAAGTCTGTCGTTGTAGACAGTGTGACCTCCTTCGCACAAGTAGCAATGACGTACGCAATCAGCAAGGCACCAGGAACAGGAGTGAACAAGCCAACTATCGAACAGCCAGGCGTTGCTGGCTACGGCATCCGCAACCGTGTTGTGCTCTCGTTCATCCGCATGCTGTTGCGCGTCACTGGTCGCTACAACAAGCACTGCATGGTTGTGTGTCACGAAGACGCACCAGAGAAGAAGCCTGATGAGAAAGGAGTGTTGCAGATCGAACGCATCACACTCCTACTCGGTGGCTCACTGCCGTTTGAAGTACCAGTCCACATCAGTGAAGTCTGGTACATGAAGGATCATGGTGCAAGACGCACGCTGCATGTGCGACCGTACAGTGTCGTCACACCGATGAAGTCACGCATGTTTCGTACCGACAAGACATCAACGATCGCATGGACATACAACATGTACGATGGCACAGGCAGCACCGTCGTGCAGTGGATCGATCAGTGGCGTGCTGGTGGTCCTGGTTACAAGCTGCCGTTGTAGGAGGTAGGAATGAGTGAACAAGAAGGTGTCCGTCTAGACACGTTCGTTCCGTGCAGTGATGGCGCACGTCGCGACGTGTTCGATCCAGAAGTCACTGCACAGGACTTCATGCAGTGGCTCACTAACTTCCTGAGTGTCAACAACGAGCTTCCATCGAAGGCACTTGAGAACGCTATCGATCTCATCACTGACATGCATCGTGCTGTCATCGCCTTCAACACTGCGTATGAGTCCGAAGACGGTGTTGACGACGACGATCTGATCGGTGATGACGAAGATAAGTGAGCAGCGCGTCAACTAAGAATGTCAAGCTCACTGCATTAGAGACGACTGAGGTGGTCTTGTTGTTGCGACAGCACTTCGATGCTGAGAAAGGAGCATACCACGATGGATGGTCTGACCTACGCATTGCCACACACGTTAAGTGCAAGCTGGCGAGCGTCGAGCATGTGCGTACACAGCACTTTGGTAGGTTGCGCACTAAGACCATGCCAAATACTGAACTCATCAACAAGCAACTCGCTGACCACCAGTCACTCATCGATGCGCTGACTGAGGACATGAGCAAGCTACGTGCAGACTTTGTACAGCTTGTAGGCATCGTGCGTTACCACGTGACTGAGCAGTCACTGAAGAACGCACTAGTCGTGCTAGAGAAACGCTATCCCTTAGCTAGCGGTCTGAAGGATAGTGCCGCATACATACCGCCAAAAGGTGACAAGACATGAATGACGCAGCACACGAACTCCCGTCTGTGATCAGCTTCAGTGAGAACATCGCTGACGCACAGCCACCGAAGCCCATCCCTACTGGTACGTATCGTGCATCTGTGAAGATGTCCGCTGTCGGCCCGTCGAAGAGCAGCGGCAAGCGCACGCTCACGCTCACGCTGCATGTCACTCCTGATCAGTACCCTGCTGACTACACCGATGGCAACCCTGATGGTACGATCCTGATGCACTACGTGTCTGTCGAAGACACGCCGCAGGGTCGCTTCAACACCCGTCGCATCTGCGAAGTCTTCGATGTGCCGATGGTTGGCAAGGACATCAATGCGATGGACTTCATGAACCGTGAGTGTTACGCGAAGGTCATGCACGAGCCGTACGAGGGTGCGATGCAAGCCAAGATCGAGCGTGGCGGTCTAAGCGCAGCCTAGTCGCTCCAGCAGTGACGAGGTATATTGACACATGCCTCGTCACTGCACTACTATCTATGAGCCTGAGAATCCACCATGATAAGGAAAGTCGCAATGGCAAAGCCAGAGAACGCAGAGAAGAAGAAGCGGACCAACAAGCCACTCGGCCCGCGTGCCGTGTTCATCCTCATCGAGCCTGCTGAGGGTGTCACTGCCGCACAGGTCAAGGCGTCGATCAAGGGCTTCACGCTGGACAAGGACAAGGTACTCGAAGACGTGCTGTCCGGTGCTGGCAAGCTCGATGTACTGCGCATCCTGATCCCTCGCAGTGCTCGTAAGCGTGAGACGGCTGCGGCACCGCACGCGCAAGCTGCTCAGTAACAGCACACGCACACGGAGCGTCGGCATCATGACAGCAGACAACAGCCACAGCAGAGGTTGGACACCTGTTGTTGCGGTGCCGACGTACGTGACGGTAGCAGTACCACAGTTACTCAACTACAAGAACGCTGATCGCTTCAGAGGCGCACAAGCAAAGATACGCAAAGGTGATGCGATCCTCATCAACATGTCAGTCGAACAAGGCAAGCTAATCAGAGACACAGCAGCGACACTCGGTGTGCCGTATGCTGCATACATCCGCTGGTGCGCTCTCATCATTGCCCGTGCGTTGCACAAGGAGCGCACTGGTGAGGAACTATCCATTGAACTCTGACCTACACACCGTGACGCGGTGCATGTATGCAGTGAGCGATCCACTCGCTGCTCGCTACCTGTTGTCTATCTACGCACGCCTGACGAGTGGTCAGGACATGCAGTGGTATGATCGTGAGTTCATTCGCAACTTGAAGGTGACCAATGGAACTGGACGCCAAACAGATCGAGGCTGTGAACGCATGTCTCGACACTAACCGACGCATCGTTGCCGTGACGGGTAGTGCCGGCACGGGTAAGACATCTCTCATCAAGTACGTGCACGAGCGCTTGACTGACGCTGGCTTTGAAGTCGCAGTCGCCTGTCCTACTGGCAAAGCAGCCAAGCGTGTGTTTGAAGCAACGGGTATTCGTGCTGTCACGATACACCGCTTGCTTGCATTCCCACGTCCTGGTGAGCGCGATCCGAAGACAGGCAAGTACCTCGACACGTCTGTGCCGAAGAGATGTCGCGAAGACCCACTAGCTGCTGACTACGTGCTCATCGACGAGTACGCAATGGTGTCGCACGTCTTGCATCGACAAGTCATCGATGCACTGAAGGCTGGTGCATGCGTGCGTGTGTTCGGTGATCTCAATCAGTTGCCTCCTATCGAACCAAGCGACCGACTCCGCGCACTACCGACACCGTTCAACGATCTGCTGACTCGCTTCCAAGGCATCAAGCTAGAGACGATCCACAGACAAGGTGAAGGTAGTGGTGTCGTCAGCAATGGCGCACGCATCATCAGTGGTTGGTCACCACTGCGACGTGATGACTTCAGCATGATCATGACCAACGATGCAGTGGACATGCTCGTGCAGACAGTGTTGCAGATGGGTGAGCGTGGCATCGACTTCAGTACATGCGACAACCAGATCATCACACCACAGAACACACGATGGATCGGTACGCACGCACTGAATGCAAAGCTGCAACTGCTGTTCCATCCACACATGAACGGTGAGTGGTACGTACCAAAGCGCCATCCGTGGGCCAAGCCTGAAGAGGCCATCCGTGTGCGCGTCGGTGACAAAGTTGTGTGTACACAGAACAACTACGACATTGGCAGCAACGTCGATGACGTGACTGGTCTGTTCAATGGTGAAGTCGGTATCATCACTGAGATCACAGAGTTCGGTGAGATATTCATCGATCTAGGTGATCGCATCGTCAACGTGCCGATTGAAATCATTATCGAGCGTGGACCTGATCAGCGCAACATCGTCGTGCATCCACAGAAGGACTTAGCACTCGCGTATGCACTCACTACTCACAAGTGCCAAGGCAGTGAGTACCAGCACATCATCTACATCATGAACCGATCAGTGCGTGGCATGCTCAACAGGAAGAACTTTTATACGGCTGTTACGCGAGCCAGAAAGACAGCAACAGTTGTGACTGACACGTACGGACTGAGTGCAGCACTGTCCACTGTCGCACCTCGCTTCTAATGGGTAAGCGTCGTAGTGACGCAAAGCGTCGTTACATGTCCATCCTCATGGCACTACAAGATAGCAAGTGCTTTCACTGTGGTGAACACATGACACCATGCATGCATCGTCACGATGGACGCACTAGCAGACTAGAAGCGACAATCGAACACATCATACCACGTGCTGCTCGTCGTGCTGATGACTGGAAGTTCTCAGTGCTAGCACATCGCAAGTGCAACTTGCAACGTGCTGATGCTACGCTATCACGTGACGACATCACACGTGCACGCATGCTCGCTAGTGAAGCACTGTACATCTATGACAAGGAGTTGTGAGATGACCGACAGGATCGAGACATTTGTAGGAACACGATTGCTGCACACAGATGACGGCGAGAACAAGCCGATGGGACTTACCGTTGTAGACGGACAGATGAAGCTGATCTTCGCAGGACCGACTGCATGGATCGGCATCAATCGTCTGACTGCGCGTGCGCTTGCTGAGCGTCTGTTGAAGTTTGCTGATACAGGAGCGTGACGTGCCTCCACACAAGATCGTGTTCCTCAACGCACCACCAGGCAGTGGCAAAGATACAGCCGGTCGTGAACTCATGCGTCGTCATGACTGGATACGCTTGTACGAGATGAAGCAACCAATGGATCGTGCATTGCGTATGTTCTTCGACTACGACTCACCGTCATGGATGCAATGGGAACACAACAAGGATACACCAATCAGTGAGCTTGATCACTTGCCATTTGACAGTCCTGTGTCACTGCGTCAGATCAAGATCGCATTCAGTGAGCAGTTCGCCAAGCCAGTGTTCGGTCCATCGATCTTTGGCAATCTAGCAGTGATGCGCTTGTATCACACTATCACACTCAGCAAGTGTACAGTCATCACTGATAGTGGCTTCGTTGAAGAGTCAGAGCCGATCATCAATGCGTTCCATCCACGCAACTGCCTGTGCATTCACATTCACAGACCCGGACACACATTCGACAACGACTCACGCAGCTACTGGACGTATGAGGGTGTGCGTACGATGGTGATACACAACAACACTGATGAAGAACTGTTCATTGACCTCATTGATCATGCGGTGACAAAATGGATGACAGGTACATAGTATGTGACAAAGCAGCAGCGCTATGGTGTCCTGTCTGCCAAGCCAATCGACCGTCGTTCGTGAAGGACTCACGCATCACTAACAGTGGCATGATCCGACGACGACGTGTGTGCACAATCTGCAACACTCGCTTCACAACTCTCGAGCGCACAGTCACACGCATGCACGGACGAGCGTATGCAGTCAGTGATGGTGATGCAGACAACTGGGAGTCAACAGGATGACATGGAGTTGGATCAGCTTCTCAATTGGTGTCCTTGTTGGTGGCGGACAGATCATCTTGCTCGACTGGGTACAACATAGGAGGCGCCGATGAACATCGGTGAGCTACAACGCGAGTTTGCCTCTCGCGCACAACCAATCGGTCTACAGATACAATGCTTCGGTGATGGAGATGTCGATGCACAACTCGCCATCGTCGCAGAAGCTCCTGGTGAACAAGAAGTACGTATGCGTATGCCACTTGTGGGCGGCAGCGGTAAGTATCTATGGGATCACTTGCGTCGATTTGGTATTACGCGCCGTAACTGCTACCTCACCAACGTCATCAAACGACAGCTTGTTGATGCAGCAGGCAAAGAGAAAGTGCCAGCGAACGAACTATCGCACTGGCAAGGTCTAGTGCAGTGGGAGTTAAGCTGTCTGAAGAACGTCAAGTACGTACTCGTACTCGGCAACGCAGCACTCGAAGCACTCAGTGGTCGTAGTGGTGTCGATCAGTGGCGTGGTAGCGTGCTCACTGTCGGTGAACGTATGTACGTCATCACCAACAACCCTGCGCATGTGATGCGTACGCCATCGATGGAAGCATGGTTCTCACTCGATCTCGCCAAGCTCGACATGGTGATGAGAGGTAACTGGCGTGAGCACAAAATCATTCCTCACATCGACCCGTCCCCAACTGAAGCTATGCAGTGGTGTGAGCGTATGGCTGATGAACGCAAGCCTGTTGCGTTTGACATTGAAGTCACTGCCGGTGAGACTGCATGCATCGGAATGGCAAACAGTGCTCACGAAGGGATGTGCATTAACTTCCGATCTGCTGCCAGCAATCGGTTTACCACTGCCGAAGAGAGATATATCCGTCGATCCATTCAGCGAGTTCTTGGAGACAGTGCAACACGCCTTGTGGCTCAGAATGGTAACTTCGATGCCTACTGGCTCGGATATAAGGACCGACTTGCTGTTCACCGTGTTTGGTTCGACACCTTACTCGCGCATCATCTACTCTACCCATCAGCACCTCACGACCTTGGATTCCTGACTACACAATACACAACACACCCGTACTACAAGAACGAGCGTGTTGACTGGCGTGAGAAGAGTGATGGCAAGATCGAAGACTTCTGGGTCTACAACGTCAAGGACTGTTGCATCACACTCGCATGCAGTGAGAAGCTGCATGTCGAACTCAAGCGGCAGAAGCTCGATGACTTATTCTTCAATCACGTCATGCGTGCACAGCCACATCTAACTGAGATGACTGTCTGCGGAGTGCTAGTCGATGCCAAACGCAAAGCAGAGTTCGACGCATACTATGCACAGCTTGTTGACGAACTCGAACAGAAGTTTCTGGATGCCGTGCATACCGCGACAGGCGACACCACGCTTTGTCCAAATCCACGTAGCGCACCTCAGATATCTGATCTTCTGTTCCGTCGTCTCAAACTTACAGGACGCGGGCATTCTACAGCAGATAACAACCGCAAGCACATACTTGCACACCCTCGCACACGACCCGAAGATAAGAACGTCATTCTGGCACTCGCTGCTTACAAGAAGGAGCACAAGTTCTACTCCGTCTACGTAAGCTCACGCATCGATCCTGACGGTCGTGCGCGTAGTGAGTACAAACAGTTCGGCACTCAGTCAGCACCAGGACGACTGAGTAGTGCACAGAACATGTGGCACAGCGGCAGCAACATGCAGAACCAACCACCTAAAGCACGTGAGATGTACATTGCTGACCCTGGCTACACGTTCGTGTACTACGATCTGTCACAAGCAGAAGCACGCTACGTTGCATGGGACGCGAACATACCAAAGTGGAAGCAACAGTTCGAACAAGCACGACTCGATGGCAAGTACGACTGTCACCGTGCATTAGCAAGTGAGATGTTCAAGATACCATACGATGACGTGCCAACGAAGGATTTCGTTGATGAGAAATACACGATCCGCTACATCGCTAAACGCTGTAGACATGGCCTCAATTACCGCATGGGTCCAGATCGTCTTGCAGAGGTTACTGGCCTTGCGTACGACGAAGCAGTGCGCGCTTACAATCTCTATCACAGTATCACACCGGAACTACGCAAGTGGTGGAGCGAGTTGGAAGCCACTGTCAGACGAGAACGGAAGTTGGTTACTCCGTTTGGCCGCGTCTGGCGACTCATGGAGCGCCTTGAAGGTGACGAACAACTCGAAGCAATCGTTGCGTTCAAGCCACAAAGCACCATCGGTGACAAGAACACACAAGTGATGTACCAGTGTCATGAAGATAGTGCATGGCCACACACAGCACGCATTCGACTGAACGTACATGACAGCAACACAGCACTGTGTCGCATCGCTGACGCCAAGCATGTTGGTCGTATCATGAAGCACTACGCAGAGCGACCGCTCTACATCCGTGGTGAGCCACTAATCATACCATGTGAAGTGAAGTGGGTACCTGGTGATCGAGAAGTGCGTCGCTGGTCTGATCTCGTACCACTGGAGTTGTGATGGCTACTCATGATGAGCAACGCACAGCGCTGGCTACGTTCCTGGACGTTGAAGTGCACGATGTCGAGTCGTATCTAGTCAAGGTGCATGAGGACGGATCAACGATTGTCGTCAACTACGTAGAAGTCACCGATCCTACTGATCCAAGTGAGCATCTCACTGTACCAATCATCGTGCTACCACTGTTCAAAGACCAACACGAAGCAGCTACTGCTGTACGCATACTACTCGAAGCAGGCGTGCATACACTCATGAGTCAGATCATCGCCACACCACCACCGACAAAGCAGTGACATCACGACTCAACTACCGTGCGTACGTACCAGACGGCAGCTTCATTGCCGAGTACATGGACGCGCAGAGTGACAGCGAGACAGCCAGTGCGTACGACTTCTGGTGTGCGTGCTGGCTGCTCTCTATCGCACTCGGTCGTGAGATACGCATCGAACGACCACGTGCACCTGTGTTCATGAACCTCTACTGTATCCTCACTGCTGAGTCAGGAGTCACACGCAAGAGCACAGCAGTGAAGACAGCAACGGACATAGCATACGAGTTCATCACTCGCCATGCACCACACATGCTAGTCGTGCAAAGTGCTGTGACCATCACGTCACTACTGCATCACATGAACGAACTCACCACTCAGCATGGTACTGCACAACTCGTCATCTCTA
>Ga0207711_10005219_pt1 | contig 11006 bp, 8 predicted proteins | sample KBSS34metaG_FD_184401 | JGI IMG/M metagenome (GOLD analysis project Ga0207711, IMG submission 184401) | Switchgrass rhizosphere microbial communities from Kellogg Biological Station, Michigan, USA - KBS S3-4 metaG (SPAdes) (version 2) | ecosystem: Host-associated > Plants > Roots > Rhizosphere >...
GATGCGCCGCAGGATCGCGCCTGGCGCCATTCCCATCCCCCGTGCGGCATCGACCACCTCCGGATCGATGCCTCGGATACCTGCAATCGCGTTCAGCACGATCGGCGGCAGCGCGAGCAGCGAAAGCGCGAACAGGCTCGGAGCAAAGCCGGTGCCGAGCAGCGGCATCACGAGCGCGAGTACGGCAAGCGACGGCAGCGTACGGCCGATGTTGGCGACGTTGATCGTCGCGAAGGCCGCGCGTGGACGATGCGCGGCATAGATTCCGGCGGGGACGGCGATTGCCGCGCCGATGGCGAGCGCTGCCGCGGAGAGCGCGACGTGAACGCCGAGCGCCGTGGTGAACTGCGGCAGATGGGCGAGCAGGTAGCTCCAGGCTTCGCCGAGCGTCGTCATCGGTCAACCTGCCCGCGTTTGCGACAGATGTCGCTCGAGCAGCGCAAGCGTGCCGTCGACGGTGATCGCCAATGCGCAGGCGGTGAGCGCTCCCGACCAGATTTTCGGCGCATGATCGCCGGCGATCCCGTTGAAGATCAGCGTGCCGAGGCCACCGGCATTCACGTACGCAGCGGCGACCGTGACGCTGATGACGGTGACCGCCGCGACGCGCAGTCCCGCGACGATGACCGGCGCCGCGAGCGGCAGCTCGACGCGGAGAAGCACGCGTCGCGCGTCCATGCCCATCCCGCGCGCCGCGTCGACAACCTCGGGCGATACGCCGCGGATGCCGGCGGCGACGTTGCGAATGAGCACGACCAGCGAGAACGCAACCATCGCGATGATCGCGTTCGTGCGCCCCAGTCCCACGATAGGAATCAGCAGCGCGAGAAAGGCGAGCGTCGGTATCGTGTAGAGCAGACCGGAGATCGTGATTGCGGCAGCGTAGACACGATCGCTCCGTGCCGCCGCGATGCCGACCGGAAGGGCGATTGCGAACGCAATGAGGAGCGCCGTGAGCGAAATGGCGACATGCTGTCCCAGGGCAACCGCGACCTGATCCCAGTTGCGCAGGAACCAGGTCATCCGGAAGGCGGGCTCACCGCGAAGCGACCGGCGGCCACGCTGCCGGCGATCGCGTCGATATCCGGGCCGAGCGGGCGATCGGTGTCGAGTGCCCCCGCCTTTTCGCGTACGAGGTCGTAAGCCGCGCGCGCGCCGCTTCCCAGGCGATCGTGTGCAAGGCCGCGCAGATCGATTGCCTGCGCCGCAACGAGCAGTTCCACGGCGATCATGTACCGAACGCGTTCGAGCAAGCCGGCCAGCTTCTCGACGGTACCTAGCGCCATCGTCGCGTGATCTTCCGCGCCCTCGGACACTGGAAAAAAATCGAGGCAACCCGGATTCGCGTGGAGCCGGATCTCCGACCAGAGCGCCGTCAACGTCTTCTGTATCGTCGCGAATCCCGAGTGCGCCGGACCGTGCGTTGTCAGTTGCAGCGGCAAATCGGTGAACGCCGGCGACATGAAGCGAATCACCCGCTGCGCGGCAAGGCTCGATGTCAGCGCAAATGCCATCGCGGCGGTGTCGAACGCGAGCGCGAGCGCGGGAACGTGAAAGTTGCCGTTCGACAGCATGAGTTCGTCGTTTGTGACCACGAGCGGGCTCTCGGCCGCACTGTTCAATTCGACTTCGACCTGTTCGACGGCATGCGCAAGCGCGCTCTGCAGCGCGCCATGGACCTGCGCGACGACGCGAAAGCTGAGCGGGTCCTGCACCCGGCGAGCTGCGCCTTCCTCGAACAGGGCACTGCCTGCGAGCAGCGAACGCAACTGGTACCCGAATTCGACCTGCCCTGCGGCGGGCCGCGCTTCGAGGGCACGCGGATCGAGCGGAGACAGGTTCGCGCGAAACGCCTCGAGCGATAGCGCGACCGCGGATCGCCACGCTGCCGCAAGCGCGAGCCCCTCGTCGATCACCAGCGCTGCGCGACCGACCGTCGCCGCATTCGCGCTGATCAGCGCAAGCCCGTCCTTCGGACCGAGCGCAACGGGACGAAGCCCCGCGTGCCGCAGTGCTTCGGCGCCCGGCATCACGACGCCTTCGCATTCCGCTTCGCCCTCGCCGACCAGCGGCAGCGCGAGATGCGAAAGCTGCGGCAGATCGGCAACGCCAATCGAGCCGTGTCGGGGGACGGCGGGATGGATGCCGTGGTTCAGGAGCGCCACCAGCGCGTCGAGGACCTCGGGTGAAACGCCCGAGCCGCCTGCGGCCATGCCGGCGACCCGCGCCAGCATCATGGCGCGCACCGAGCTGCGGTCATAACGCTCGCCAGCGCCGACCGCCCGTGCCCGGATGGCGCGGAGCTGGTAATCCGCGAGATCGGCGGCAAGCAGGCGTTGCCCGGTGTTCGCGCCGAGCGCGGAATTGACGCCGTAGATGGCGGTGTCGCCCTGCGCCAGTCGCAGCACGACCGCGCGCGCCGCGGCGACCCGGGCACGCGCATCCGCATGAAGCTCGACGCAGTCGCCGTTGCGCGCCACCGCGACGACGTCCGCGACGCGGATTCGCGCGGCGCCGACGCGCACCGACATCAGCGAACGATGCCCTTGGCCTTCAGAAAGGCGCGAGCCACGTCGCGCGGCTCCATCTTCTCACCGTCGACCTTGTAATTCATCTCGGCCATCGTGGCCTCGTCGAGTGTCGCGCTGACACGATTCAGCACATCGGCCATCTTGGGATTGGCGGCGAGCGCTTCATTGCGGACGACGGGAACTACGTAGTAGGGCGGCCAGAGATTCTTGTCGTCCTTGAGGCGCGTGAGCTTCAGCGCGCTGATCATGCCGTCCGTCGAATACCCGTTCACGACGTCGATCTGCTTGTTCGCGATAGCCTGATAGCGAAGGCCGATCGCCATTTGCACGTCCTCCTTGAACACGATGCCGTATTTCGCCTTGAGGCCCGGCAAACCGTCTTCACGATCCCGAAATTCGGGGCCCGCCCCGAGCTTCAGCTGGTTGGCCACCTTCGCGAGATCCGACAGCGTTTCGAGCTTGTACTGTGCGGCGGTTTCGGGGCGCACCACCATGTTGTACGTGTTGTTGACCGGCGCTTCGTTCAGCAGCGTCAGCCCCTTCGCCGCGTATTCGGTGCGCACCTTTTCATACACGGCCTTGCGATCGCTCATCGCAGGCTGCTTCAGGACGGCGAGCAGCATCGTCCCCGTGTATTCAGGGTAGAAGTCGATCTGCTTCTCCTCGAGCGCCTTGTGTGCGATCAGCGTGCCTCCGAGGTTGATCTTCCGGTCGACCTTGATGCCCGCGTCTTCCAGCGCCTGCGCATAAAGCTCCGCCAGGATGAATTGCTCGGTGAAGTTCTTCGAGCCGACGCGAACCGGCTGTTGCGCAGCGACGGAAAACGCGACGAGCGCGGTCGTCGCAAGCAAGACGAGTCGGGACAGGTAACGCAAGAGGGCGGGCATGGAAGACTCCTCGGATGTCGGCAAATCAATCAACCGGGCCGGTCCCGGGGTCCGCGACGTGCGGGTTCAACCCCGTGGATGGCGCCCGGTGGTGCGCCAATGCTTCGCAAGAGCCGGTCAAGCTGCCGGCCGGAGCGCGATTCTCCGGTCTCGCTCATTCCAGGTCAATCGCCATCCGCCTTGACGTGCTGGAGCCGTCGCGGAGCTTTTCGCGGCGTTCATTCGTCCAGATCATCGCACGATGCGGTAACCGAGCGAGTCGGTTTCGAGCGCATCGTCGGCGAGGATCGCGTAATCGCCCGCATCGACGGTGGCAAATCCGCGGAGCAGGAGCCGATCGCGAAGCTCTTGCAGGGGCGGCGCGTCCGCAACGTGCTCAAACGCGGTCGCGAGTCGTCGACGAGTCGCGTCCGCAATGCCGTGAGCACAGACGAGCGGCGGGACGGGCGTCATTGGCGTGCTCGCGATCACGCGGAGGTGCGCCGCGGTCGCCGGTTCGTGCCGCTTCAGCAGGTCGTGCCACCACGAATCGAGCGGTCCCGCATCGATGCGGCCCTCGAGCAACGCGTCGACGACGGCGCGGGGCGTTCGCAGCGGGCCCACGATTGCGCGGAACCATGCGCCGCCTGCATCGTGTGCGCGACGCGCAAAAAATTTGCGCGGCGCCTGCCACCCGCTTTGCGAATGCTCGACCGTATACCCGAACCGTGTTCCGCGCAGTCCGTCGATCGTCGAATGGGCCGAATCGCCGTGCACGACGATGTCCGTACAGTAGACGGCGCGCCCTTCATATCGCGACGGCGAGGGCAAGGGCCCCGCGACCAGTCGCGGTTGGCTTGCAGCCTCTTCGCGCCACGTCGCATAGGGATAACCGCACATGAATGCGCATCCGAGGTCCGGGCGAAGCCACAGCGTTTCGAGCGGCTCGGGCGGGGCGTGCGCCACGTAAACGAGCGGTACATCGGCCTCGTCGGCGATCCATTGGAACAGCCGTTGCCACGCGCCCGCGACTTCCGGATTCACGGCGTACATGCGAGCATTGGCCACGAGCGGCCCATCATCGCACGCCCTGCTCATCGGGGATGGCTCATCGATACCGCAGCGTCTGTCCGATGGATAGACGCGCCGCCTTGTCGAGCATCGCTGCGCCAAGCGCGATGTCCGACAACGAGAGCCCGCGATGCCAGAAGAGGATCGTTTCGTCGTCACGCTCGCGGCCGGGCTTTCGACCCGCGACGATTTCGCCAAGCTCGGCATGAAGCGTGCGCTCGGTCAGCTTGCCGGCCTCGACGTGAGGGCGAAGCGCGCCGAACTGCCCGGTCCTGCACTGTCCCCAGTCGTCGACGACGATCTTGTCCATGATGTCCGTGAGCGTCAATTCGACCGCGCTCATCGTGCCGTACGGAACCACGAGCGCCGAGCGCTTGATCCAATCGGTGCGCAGCATCGGCGTGGGCACCGGCAACCGGGACGCTTCCACGACGATGTCCGCATCGCGAACGCAGCGTTCCCAGTCGCTGACCGCGCGCACCGGCTTGCCGAGATCGGACGACAGACGCGTGGCGAACGCATCGCGCGATTCGGCGCGACGCGAGTGAACGCGAATCTCGTCGAAATGGAACAGCCGGTCGAGCAGTCGAACGTTCCAATACGCGGTGCCACGCGCGCCGATGTGTGCAAGCACCCGGCTGTTCGATCGCGCGAGATAACGCGCGCCGAGCGCGGTTACCGCTCCCGTGCGCATGTCGGTGAGACCGGCCGCATCGATGACCGCGAGCGGGCGGCCCGTGCGCGGATCGAACAGCGTCAGCAGCCCCATCTCGGAGGGGAGCCCGAGCGTATAGTTGTCGACGTAATCGCCGACGACCTTGACGCCGGCGAGATCGAGTGGCGCGACATGTCCTCTCAGCACATTGAAGTGACCGTGGATCGCCGTGCCGTCGGACGCGATGCCCGGCACGAGATGCATCCGCGGCTCGATCACCGTTTGTCCCTGCCCCTGCGCGCGCAGTCCGCCCTCGACCGCGTCGAGGATCTCGTCGTCGGTGAGTCGGAGCTCGGCAACGTCGAGCGCGTTCAGGTAGACGAGCGTGAGCCGCTCGGGAGTCGGTGCGGGCACGGGTTTCATGACGATGGTCGAAAACGTTCGAGCGATGGTAGCGCACGGCGTGCTCGATTGTGGGAACGAGCGCCGGCCACCGGGCACTTCGCACGGATCCTTCACTGAAGCTGCCGAACAGCGGCGACGAGCCAGGCGGCCCCAGCCAGGAAAACATCATGCTGCAACGCGCACGCACCGAATGGACACGCCGCCGCGACGGAATCGTCCGCGCGCCGCGCGGCACCACGCTCACGGCGCGATCGTGGCTGACGGAAGCGCCGCTGCGGATGCTGATGAACAATCTCGACCCGGATGTTGCCGAGAACCCTGCGGAGCTCGTGGTGTATGGCGGCATCGGTCGGGCCGCGCGCAACTGGGAGTGCTATGACGCGATCGTCGAGGCGCTGACGAAGCTTGGCGATGACGAATCGCTGCTGATCCAGTCGGGCAAGCCGGTCGGCGTATTCCGCACGCACGTCGACGCGCCGCGCGTGCTGATCGCCAATTCCAACCTGGTTCCGCATTGGGCGACGCTCGACACGTTCAACGAGCTCGACCGCAAGGGCCTGATGATGTTCGGCCAGATGACGGCCGGCTCGTGGATCTACATCGGCAGCCAGGGCATCGTGCAAGGCACGTACGAGACGTTCGTCGAGGCCGGTCGACAGCATTACGGCGGCTCGCTTTCGGACAAGTGGATCCTTACCGCGGGCCTCGGTGGCATGGGCGGCGCGCAGCCGCTTGCCGCTACCATGGCCGGTGCATCGATGCTTGCGATCGAGTGCCGGCAAAGCCGCATCGACATGCGCCTTGCAACACGCTACCTGGATCGACAGGCAACCGATCTGGAGGATGCACTTCGCATCATTCACGATGCATGCGCGTCGCGCCGGCCGGTGTCTGTGGGTCTGCTGGGCAACGCTGCCGACATCGTGCCCGAGCTTGCACGACGGGCGGGAGATGGCGGTCCGCACATGGTGACCGACCAGACATCGGCGCACGATCTCGTGCATGGCTATCTGCCGGGCGGATGGACCGTCGACGCGTGGCTCGCGGCCCAAGCCGATCCGGACCGGCACCCGGCGCTCATTGCCGCCGCGCGGCAATCGATCAGGCAGCACGTTGCGGCGATGCTCGCGTTCCACGCGCGCGGCATCCCGACGTTCGATTACGGCAACAACATCCGGCAGGTCGCCTACGACGAGGGACTTGCCAATGCTTTCGATTTCCCCGGATTCGTTCCGGCCTACATCCGACCGCTGTTCTGCGAAGGGAAGGGTCCGTTCCGATGGGTCGCGCTGTCCGGCGATCCCGAGGACATTGCGAAGACCGATCGCAAGGTGCGCGAGCTTTTTCCTGGCAATGCGTCGCTTGCACGCTGGCTCGACCTCGCGGGTCTGCGCATCGCCTTCCAGGGACTGCCGGCCCGCATCTGCTGGCTCGGTCTCGGCGAGCGACATCGCGCAGGACTTGCGTTCAACGAAATGGTGGCGAGCGGCGAGCTGAAAGCGCCGATCGTCATCGGTCGCGATCATCTCGACACCGGCTCCGTCGCGAGCCCCAATCGCGAGACGGAGGCGATGGCCGATGGTTCGGATGCCGTCTCCGATTGGCCGCTTCTGAACGCGCTGCTCAGTACCGCCGGCGGCGCGACGTGGGTCTCACTGCATCATGGGGGCGGCGTCGGCATCGGCTACTCGCAGCACGCCGGTGTGGTCATCGTCTGCGACGGCTCGCCTGCAGCCGCGAAGCGTATCGAGCGCGTGCTGTGGAACGATCCGGCGTCGGGTGTCATGCGACACGCCGACGCCGGTTATGCGAAGGCCATCGAGGTCGCGAAAGCGAGCGGCCTCGACTTGCCGATGTTGCGCAGCTGAAGCGGAGCTTGGTCAGCCTAATCGCCAGGTGGCGCCGAATCAATCGTCGTTGTCGTCGTCGTCCGCCTCGTCGTGCGGATGACCGAGTGCACCGCGGATCTCTCCGGACTTGAACTGGTCGGTATGCACGTTCGCGTAGGCGGCGCCGTTGCGGATCGCAGCAACGATCTGAGCGAAACCGGTATCACCGCCCGAAAGGCCCTGCGGCGTGCTGGTGGGAGAGATCACGTTGGCTGCCGTCAGCGTGCCGGAGACCTTTGCCGACGCGCCGCCGACAGGTGCTTGTGGGCACGCCGGCGGCACCGGCACGTTTGGCGGCGGCGTCAGGTTCGTGCAGAGGAACAGCACGATCGAGCCCGTCAGCGCGGGCCGTCCGAAGTGGATGTGCGATTGCAGAACGGTGGTCGGCAGGTCGCGATACGTGAGGACATAGTCGATCGACTTGCCGTCCTTGCTGACCTTCGCCGCGAACTCGCCGCTGCCCGGCGAATTCAACGTCACCGGCGTTTCCTGATAGCCGGTCAGGCTCGTCGTGAACGTCGACTTGCCGCCGTCCGCGAACGTCGAGGTAGCTGCTGTGGCGAGCGCAGCGGCGACTGCAATGGCAATGATGCGATGATTCATGTCGATCCTCCGGTAACGGTGCGCGGGGTGAAGACTCCGGCCGGTCGCTGCCCGGGCGTGGGCGACGCTTGACTCGACCAGACGCGTTAACAGCGGAGGCGACGGATTATTCTGCCCGGTCGCGGACCTTTCTGGCCCAGTCGCAAACGTTTCAGGCCGGTCGCAAACCTCTCACGCCGGCCGCAAATCTTTCAGAAAATCCAGAGTTCGCGCCGTGGCAGCTCGAGCCAGTGCCGTCCGACGGCGAGCGGGCTGTCGCCGTACGCTCGCAATCGCTCGTTGCCGAGCGCGAACAGGTGCTCCCACTTGTCACCGAGGTACATCGACGTGGTGAGGTCCGCTTCGAGACGATTGTCCCCCGGTCCCTCGGCAATGCGAATGCGTTCGAGACGAATCATCCCGACAGCCTCGTTGCCGCGCGCGGCGCTCCGCTTGGCCGTTCCCCACAGTCGGAACCCGGCACCCTCGAGGAGCGCAACGCCGTCGCGCATCTCGGTCACGCGGCCGGGGAGGCGATTGTTGCTTCCCATGAAGTCGGCAGTGAACAGCGTCTCCGGCGCGCTGTACATCTGCTGGGGCGTTCCCTGCTGCTCGATGCGTCCGCCGTTCAGCAGGAGGATACGGTCGGACATCGCAAGCGCTTCACCCTGATCGTGCGTGACGCAAAGCGCCGAGAGCTGCATGCGCACGATCAGCTCCCGCAGCCACGCACGCGCCTCTTCGCGCAGCTTCGCGTCTAGATTCGAGAGCGGCTCGTCGAGGAGGATCACCGGCGGGTTGTAGACGAGCGCCCGTGCAAGCGCGACGCGCTGCTGCTGGCCGCCCGAGAGCTGATGCGGGAAGCGCTTCCCCAGGTGACCGAGGGAAAGCTGCTCGAGCGCCCTGGTCACGCGCGACGACACTTCGGACGAGGCGATGTTGCGCAGCTTGAGACCGTACGCGACGTTGTCGAATACGGTCTTGTGCGGCCATAACGCATACGACTGGAACACGAGGCCGAGACTGCGCGCTTCCGCGGGCACGTCGACGCGACGCGCACCGTCGAACACGACCTTGTCGCCGACGCGAATGACGCCGCGCTGCGGTACCTCGAGTCCGGCAACGGCCCGCAGAAGCGTCGTCTTGCCGCTGCCCGAAGGACCGAGGAGCGACACGACCTCGCCCCGTTCGAGCGTCATCGTGACGCCTTTCAGGATCGGGTTGTCGCCGTATTGAAGGTGCAGGTCCTCGACGGTCAGCTCGGCCATGCGTATTCCCCTGGCATCAGTCGCGAAGCTTCACGCCGAAGCGCAAGGCGAACGCAAGACCGATGAACACCAGCACGATGTTGATCAGTGACAGCGCGGCGACGACGTCGATGGCGCCCCCTTGCCACAACGACACGAGCTGCGCTCCGATCACTTCGGTGCCGGGTGCAAGCAGGTAGACGCCGGTCGAGTATTCGCGCTCGAAGATCATGAAGACGAGGAGCCACGAGCCGATCAGCCCATGGCGTATGAGCGGCAGCGTGATCTCGCGCGAAATGCGACCTCGACCGGCACCGACGCTGCGTGCCGCCTCCTCGAGCTCCGTGCTGACCTGCATCAGCGACGAGGAGATCAGCCGCATCCCATATGCGAGCCACACGACGGTGTATGCGAGCCACATGCTGAAGATCGTCTGGCGCAGCGGGGTCAACGGGGGAAAGAACAGGAACACCCAGAGGAATGCCAGCCCGATCAGCAGGCCCGGGACCGCGCGCGGGACCAGCACCAGGTAATCGACAACGCGCGACCATCCGTCGTTGCGCCGATGCGTCGCAAAGCCGATTGCCGTGTAGCACGCGACGGTGATGGCGCCGCCGACGGTGCCGATCAAAACCGTGTTCCAGATCGCGCGCACGTGCGTCGGCTCATCGAATACCGCGCGGAAGTTGTCGAGCGTGAACGCTTCGGCGAGCTGCACGCCGAATCCCCAGTTCGTCACGAAGGCCCGAAGTGCGATTCCCGTGAGCGGCACGATCACCGCGACCAGCAGCCACAAGCCGATCAGGGCGACGGCGAGCCATTTCCAGCGGCCGAGCGGCAGATCGCGAATGCGTCCGGCCTTGCCCTTGATCGTGGCGTATTTGCGCGCGTTCTGCAGCAGGTGCCGCTGCATCAGCACGAGCGGGATCGTCATGGCGACGATGCAGACGGCGACGGCCGCCATCAGGTGATAGGACGGTGTGCCGAGCTTGTTGGTCAGCTTGTACAGGTATGTCGACAGAACGAGGTGGCCTTCGGGATCGCCAAGCACGAGTGGAAGGCCGAAGAGCTCGATGCCGAGGAAGAACACGAGCACGGCGGAGAACAGCAACGCGGGCATGATCAGCGGCAAGCTGACCGAGATCGCGACCCGAAACGGTGATGCGCCGGCAACGCGCGCGGCCTCTTCGACGTCCGAGCCGAGACTCTTCAGCGCCGATGAGGCGTAGATGTAGACGTTCGGCACGTGCGTGAGCCCCGCGATCACCGACATTCCGGCAAGCGAGTAGAGCGTCCATGGCGCGCCGCCGAAGAGCTCGGTGGACCACACCGAATAGAAGCCGACCGGTCCGGCGGCGACGACATAACCGAACGCGAGCACCATCGGCGACACGAAGCTCGGCACGAGCACCATCGGCTCGATCCAACGCTTGCCGGGGAAATCGGTGCGCTCCATGACGAACGCGAGAATGCCGCCGAGCGGCACGGCGATCAGCGTCATGCCGCCGGCGATCAGCAGCGAATTGGTAAGCGCGCTCCAGAAGTCCGGATCGGAAAAGATGAACTCGTACGCGGCAACGCCGACCTGCTTGACGGCGTCGAAGAACGGCGCGGAGAGCAGGCTCTGGTAGACGATGAGCGACAGCGGCGCGAGGACCGCCGCCGCGGTGATCAGGATCGTCAGTGCGCGAGGCAGCGCGGTCAACGCGCGGCCACGCGCGCGGGGCAGTCCTGCTGCGGTCGGGGCGTCGGCCAGCGTT
>Ga0207711_10005220_pt1 | contig 11006 bp, 15 predicted proteins | sample KBSS34metaG_FD_184401 | JGI IMG/M metagenome (GOLD analysis project Ga0207711, IMG submission 184401) | Switchgrass rhizosphere microbial communities from Kellogg Biological Station, Michigan, USA - KBS S3-4 metaG (SPAdes) (version 2) | ecosystem: Host-associated > Plants > Roots > Rhizosphere...
CGCTGTCCTTGATCTTTGCGAAGTCCGGCGCCTGGAACGGCAGCGAGCTCGGTTGCGCGAACGGATTCGACGCCGGGAGTGTCGCGGTCGCGGCCGGCCTTGTCTTGGCGGGGGCTGCAATCGCGGGATAGGCAAGAATCGCGACCGCTAGCGCGGCGGACGCGAGCAGAGAATTATGCATTATGTTTCTTCCCAAATAATTCAGTTGGTTATGAATAAAGCATCTCCCCTTGCGCCGGCCTGAATGGCAGCGATTCGGTTGGACCTTTACTCGGCGGCTTCCGCGGTAAGCTGCGCCGATCGCTCTGCCGCCTGCCGCGCCCAAAGCTCGGCATAGAGACCGTTCCGGGCCAGAAGCACTTCATGGGTTCCACGCTCGGCCACTTGGCCGTTGTCGAGGACCACGATCTGGTCGGCCTCCACGATTGTTGACAGGCGGTGTGCGATCATGATCGTCGTGCGGCTCTCCGCGATCCTGGCGAGCGTTTCCTGGATCGCCTGCTCGGTGCGGCTGTCGAGTGCCGATGTGGCTTCATCGAGCACGAGAATCGGAGGGTTTTTGAGCAGCGTTCGTGCGATCGCAACGCGCTGCTTTTCGCCGCCCGAAAGCTTGAGACCGCGCTCGCCGACCATCGACTCATAACGCTCCGGAAGGACCTGGATGAAGCGGTCGATCGCCGCACCGGCGGCCGCCTGCTCAACTTCCTCGTGCGAGGCGCCGTCGCGGCCATAGGCAATGTTGTAGCCAATGGTCTCGTTGAACAGCACGGTATCCTGCGGGACGATGCCTATCGCTGCGCGGAGGCTGGCCTGGGTGACCTCGGCAATGTCCTGGCCGTCGATTCTGATGCGGCCCGCCGTTGGATCGTAGAAGCGGTAGAGTAGCCGGGCGATGGTGGACTTGCCGGCACCCGATGGTCCGACGATGGCGCAGCTGGTGCCGGCGGGAATGTCGAGGTCGAGCCCCTGCAGGATCTCGCGCGCGGCCTCGTATCCGAAGCGAACGCCCTCGAAACGGACATGGCCGTCAGTGACCAGCAGGGGCTGCGCGGCGGGTCTGTCGGTAATCTCTGACGGCGTGTCCAGCAGGTTGAACATCGCCTCCATATCGATCAGCCCTTGCCGGATTGACCGGTAGACCCAGCCCAACATGTCGAGTGGCCGGAAGAGCTGCATGAGCATCGTATTGATGAACACCACGTCGCCCGGCGTGAAGCGGCCGCGGCTCCAGCCCCAGACGGTGAAGATCATGGCGCCGGCCATCATGAGGTTGGTGATGAAGGCCTGTCCAATGTTCAGCCAGGCGAGCGATACCTCGTTACGGACTGTCGCGCTGGCGAATGCACCGACAGCCTCGTCGTACCTTCTCGCTTCGCGTTCTTCGGCGCCGAAATACTTAACGGTCTCGTAATTGAGCAGCGAGTCGACGGCGCGGCCGATCGCCTTGTTGTCGACGTCGTTCATCTGCCGCTGGAGGTGCGCGCGCCATTCGGTCACGCGGCGAGTGAAGGCAATGTAGATCGCCATCATCGTTAGCGTCGCCGCGACCAGCCCGCCGCCGAATTTGACGAAGAAGATCACACAGGCCGCCGTCAGTTCGATGAGCGTCGGGCCGATGTTGAACAGCAGGAAATAGAGCATCATGTCGATGCTCTTGGTTCCGCGCTCGACGACTTTTGAGAGCGAGCCGGTGCGGCGCTCGAGATGGAACCGCAGCGACAGATCGTGGATGTGGCGGAATACCTGGCCCGCGAGGCGGCGGGCGGCACTTTGTCCTACCTTCTCGAACAGGGCATTGCGCAGATTGTCCGAGAGGACTCCGGCAAAGCGCGCGATGGCGTAGCCGGCGACCAGCGCGGCGACGACGCCGAATGGCGCCGCGTGGCTCGACATCCGGTCGATCACCGCCTTGTAGGCGAAGGGCATCATCAGCACCGCGGCCTTGCCAGCGAGGACCAAGATGACGGCGGCAATGACGCGGAGCTTTAGTTCGGCTTCGCCCTTCGGCCACAGCATTGGCAGAAATCGCCACAACGCGCCGAAGCCGCCGCTCGGCCGCGCCTGCCCTGGAACCGCTCGATCCGCCATGCCCCTTACGTAGGTGTGCGTATGGCGAGCGGCAAACGGCACTGCGAAACAATGGGAACCGCAGCGCAAATCCATTGTTGTTCGGGGACTGGAAACGGGAATTGAACTGATGGGACCGGGTTACTTCGTCATTGCCATCATGGGCTGCGCCGACGGCGGCTCGCAGTGTACGCCGGTCGCGACGCTGCCAACACGTTATGCGACCGCTGCGGAATGTTCGGTCGCAACTGCTCCCGCCTTGGAGGGCAACACGCAGTTCGATTTTCCAACGCTGCTCGCGCAGTGCCGTACGGGTAGCGAGAAAACCGCGGTAGAGGGCAAGACCCTGCGGGTCATCCCGGCCAGCGCGCGTCGCGGCTGATTTCCGCCTGGTTCGGGGACCGGCCAACTCAAAAAGGATTCAATAGCGATGAGAGCCAATTCACCCGTCAAGCACAAATTGCAGCCTAAGCAGAGCGGCAAGCCGGTTCGAAGTGACGAACATCACAAGGCGACGGTCGACCAGTTCGAGCGCGAGGATATGGGCATCGCGGCAAAGGAGTAATTGCGTCTGATGTCATTGACCTGATGATCCACGAGGACCGGCTGCCAGGCACAAAACTCAGCTCGAGCTGAGCGGCCTGGCCAGTCCAATGAGGTCGCTCCATCTTCCTGTTCCTCGCCTGCATCCCGGTCCCACCTCGTGTTGGCCGGAATTGGACTGCAATTGTAGCGATTGTCCGTTTTTGGACATCTAGTTGGCGCAAGCCGAGCTCTGGTTTAGTAATTTTTCCCAACTAGCGGCCACAAGAGCCGGGCAGGATCTGCAATCTTTCAAAGCGGCTCACTGTAAAATAACGACTTTTTCAATTTGGCACGATCCCTGCAATGTATCCGGCGTGGACCCGATGGTCGGATCCGCCAGAGAATTGAAAAAGGGATTTCGCAATGTTCGCCACTTTTAATTCCGCCCGTGAGACCGCCACCATTTTCGCCGGCGCGCTCGTCACCGCGCTTCTGTTCGTCTCGGCCGCCACCTCGCTGCCGATCGCCTGAACCCCTAGAAACTAAAGGAAACTCGAAATGAATGGACGTTTCCTGATCAACCGGCGCGACGCCAAGATCATGGGCGTCGCCGCCGGACTCGCCGATTATACCGGCATCGATCCGTTGATGATCCGCCTCGGCCTTGTCGGCTTGACGTTGCTTACCGGCCCGATCGTGGTCCTGTTCTATGTGCTGGCCGGTTGGCTGGCACCCCACATTTGAGACGAGCATCGCCACTCGCCCAATCGATTGCGCTGCGCTAGGCTGACTTCAAGGAGAGTCGCCATGCGCAAGCTTCTCGCAGGATTGATCGTCACCGCTTTCGCCACCGTGCCGGCCCAGGCCGCCTTGCCCGTCGGTGCTCAAGCGCCCGATTTCAGCACCAGCGGTGCCCTCGCCGGCAAGCCGTTCAAGCTACATTTGAAGGACCAGCTGCGCCACGGGCCGGTGGTCCTCTATTTCTTTCCCAAGGCCTTCACCCAGGGCTGCACGCTCGAGGCTCATGCATTCAGCGACGCGGCGCCCGAGTTCAAGAAGCTCGGCGCGCGGGTGATCGGACTGTCGCGCGACGATCTTCCGACGCTCGAGCAATTTTCGGTCAAGGAATGCCGCAACTCCTTCCCGGTCGCCACAGCCACCGAGCAGACCGCCAAGGCCTATGACGTAGCTTGGGCCGAACACCCGCAGGTGACCAAGCGCACGTCCTACGTGATCGCCAAGGACGGACGGATCGCGATGGTTCACGACGATCTCGACTGGAGCCAGCATGTCGCCAAAACGCTGGCGGCTGTGAAAGCCCTCAAGGGCCGGTAAGCTCGTCGGGATCGCTATTCGTGCCGGGCATCCCCGGGACCAAGATCGCGCCCCATGGACTTTTGGATTTCCGACCGCTGAGAGGCCGACCATGCATTGGCGGTGCTCGCGTACACGCCTTTGAGGAAGCTCAGATCCCATTGGGTCAGGGTGACCGGCACCGCGGCGTCTGGAGGCGCGTCGATGATCTTGAGGATGGACGGGGCCGGAGAGTCGGCGAGCTTGGCGGGGTCGGTCCGAACGAATGAACGCATGGCGGCGTAGTCCGCAAGTTGCGTCGGGCTTAGGCCGACCAGCGCGGACTTGTCGATGACCACGACGGAAACCTCCAATTGCCGGCGTGCTCCCGGCACGATGCGGGTCGGGAACCGCGACGAGCGATGGATCGCGTATCCCGCGTAATTGTAAGAATATGGCGAACCGTCAGCGCTTAGCAGGCCATTGAGTTGCCAGGCGGCAACCGGCGACGGATCGGCGATTGCTTGCCGCATGCGCGCGACGCTCCAGTCGGGATAGATGCCCGGAGCTTCGCGCTCGAGCTGCTTGAGCAGTCTCGGCTTGTCCCGAGTGAGGAGCACGAGCGCGTTCGGCGTGCAGTTGGCCTGGGCGAGCGGAATGTTCGCGGCAGAAGCGACCGCGCGCATGCGATTGGCGATTCTCGCATTAAGCTCGGGTGTCAGGCCGAGCACAGCGGGACAGACTTCCCATTCGAACCGGCTGATTGTGCCCTGGACCGGAGTGAAGGTCAGCGCCTTCACGAAGCTCGCGATTTCCTGGTCGCGCTCACGAATGCCCTGGACGAGAATTTCGGTATCCGGATCGTCGGTCTTGAATTGCGCCGCGGCCGGACTGACTGGGAGACCGCAGCCGACGAGCAACGCCATCAGCATCCGACGCATGGGGGACTTCCTTTTCCCGCAGGTTTGGGCGCTCGATTACTCCTTATGCGATGATGCCGCAACGAAACGGCCTCCGGATTTGCCCCGATGGCGGCGACCGGCGTCAGCCTTACGGCTGTTCGCCAAGCGACAGGGAGGGCAGGGTAATGAGAAAGCTTGCGGCCGAATTGATCGGCACTTTCTGGCTGGTATTCGGGGGGTGCGGAAGCGCGGTCCTGGCGGCGAAATTCCCCGAAGTCGGAATCGGCCTCGTCGGCGTCGCGCTCGCTTTCGGACTGACTGTCCTCACCATGGCTTATGCGATTGGGCACATTTCCGGTTGCCATCTTAATCCCGCGGTGACGCTTGGATTATGGGCAGGCGGACGCTTCCCCGCCCGGGAGGTCGTACCCTATTGGGCGGCGCAGGTGGTTGGGGCGATCGTCGCCGCCTCGGTCTTGTTGTTCATCGCAAGTGGCGCGCCGAGCTTCGATCTGGCGACCAACGGCCTTGCCCAGAACGGCTATGGGGAGGCTTCGCCAGGACAATACTCGCTGGCCGCGGGCTTCCTCTGCGAAGTGGTGTGCACGGCGGCTTTCCTGCTCGTGATTCTCGGCGCGACCGACAACCGGGCTCCGGCCGGCTTTGCCCCCATCGCGATCGGCCTCGCGCTGACGTTGATCCACCTCATCAGCATTCCGGTGACGAACACATCGGTGAACCCGGCGCGGAGCACGGGCCCCGCGCTGCTGGTCGGCGGCCTGGCGCTGAGCCAGCTGTGGTTCTTCTGGGTCGCGCCGCTGATCGGCGGGGTCATCGGCGGGCTGGGCTATCGAATATTGTTCGGCGAGGAGGCCAAGCGCCCGGATATCGAGGGCGCCCGAGCATGAAAGGCGAATGACGAAGGGCCGCGCGGGCGAGCGGGCCCTTCGTCAAAGTTACGCCACTACCCTCCCGAACGGCCGGAAACAGGGGTAACCGGCCGTCATGTCGTGCTGCTTAGCCGACATGTGATTTGAATCTTTGCAGTTCAGCCCAGGTTTTTCGCACCCTGCGCCATCAAACGCTCATTTCGACGCGAGGACCTGCCGTCCGTTGAGGCGCTGGATTGGCCGCGCATTGTTCGGATACCGTGCGGCGAACGTCGCAATTTCTCGGGCCGAGACCGTCGTCGGAGTCTTGAGCACCAGCCAGCGCACACTTTCCGAGCATGGCGGAGTCGTCAGCGATCCGACGTAGGCATAATAAGCGTGACTGGCTGGAAGCAGGGCCGCGGGATTGATCCGCACGTCCTTCGCGGTGGCTTCGTGGTCCTTCGCCGGAAGGTGACGCCAAAGCGTGTCGATCAACGGATTCTTCTGACCCGCGCGCAGCAGGACAGCGACAACGCCCAGCCTGCCGGCCGAATCGCGGTGAACGAGGTGTGCGACCATGTCGAAGCCGTTGCCGTCGACCCGCTCCTCGCTCGGGTGATGGAAGTGGAACTGCACTAGCTCGTAGCGCTTGCCGGCAATCAGGACGGCGCTTCCGGGGTCGACGTTGACCTGGATCGTGTGCCCATTGTCGACGATGTGCAGCGCGCTCGGCTGGTAGCGAAAGACGATGGACGGGATTTGCCCGACGCGGACCTCATGGGCGCGGATGTCGATCGGCGACTGGTTCTTGCCGCTACCGCACGTGGCATAAGCGGCATCGAGCTGGCCCCAATGCGCTGGGCCCTCGTGGCCGGAATAAGTCCAGTGGTGAGCGCCGTGCATTTCGGCTGCGCCGGCCCCAGGCAGGCTCCAGCAGCTGGCGAGAATCGCTCCGAGCAGAGGCCGGTATCGCATCATGACTGCCCCATATCTGGCCGGGCGCAAGCGCGGCCCGCGTCCGCTCTGCCTTCCCGAGCCGGCTTTGTCCCTAAGGACAATCTACCAGAGGCGGCAGGGGCGATTCGCCACGAGCGCCCGAGTCGCGAAACGAATCGGTCCGTTAACGTCAAGGGGCGGGCACATCTCTTAGAGGAAAGGCCTTTTACTCCTTGTTTGCGGATAGTTGAATGGAAAGCCGTTCGTCGGTTCCTGTGCCCGTAACAACGATAACGTGCGACCCAAGTGACCGTTGAGCGGTTGGTTCGGCATGATGACCCACAGCAACAGGCTTTATGCACGAACCGGCGCCGCCGCGATTGCCGCGGCCCTGGCGCTTTCCCCAACCCTGGCGTCGGCACCCAAGCCGATCATAGATTTGTCCCGAAGCCCGGCGATCAGCGGTAAGGCCGTTGCGACCCCCACAAGCCCCGCGAAACCACCGGCCAAGAAGATCGGACCGGTCGACGAGCGTACCGCGGAAATTGGTGGCGGGGCGATCGTTATCCTTGCTCTCGGAGGCATGGCCCTGGCGATGCGAAGCCGGAAGCGGCGGCGCGCTGACGAAGAAGCATGGAATTACGAAACAACCGAGCCGGTCATGGACGAGGCCGCGTCAGACGGACCGATGATTTTGACCCAATCGATCGACCAGCCACAACCGGCGATGGCAGGGCCCGAGACGTCGGCCTTCGCATGGGACAAAACGCAGCCTTGCGACCAGCCGTCGGACGATGGTTCGGATCGGTGCCCCGGCGAAACCTGGGTCGAGCGCGCGTACCGCGGCCCGTCCCCGGCGAACCCCTCGGTCTCGCTCAAAGCCCGGCTGCACCGCGCGGCTTTCTTCGACAAACGCGAACGCGATGTCGCTGCAGGCAAGGCTGAGCCGGTCGAAACCGACGCGGGCCTTCCAGAGGCCATGGTCGAGGATCAGGAAGCCGAGCGCGAGCGCGAGCTTACCTGAACCCGGCATTCGCCCTCGAATTATCGAAGCCGCTGCTCGGACGACCGGGCGGTGGTCTTCGTTTTGCGAGTTGAATAGCCTTGAAGGATTAGCAACCGCATCGGCGAACCGCTATGACGCCGCCGCGTGGCGCGCGGGCGCCGCTGCAACGGGAGAGCAGTGATGGCCAAGGGACAGCAAAGATCCAACAAGGAAGCGCGCAAGCCCAAGAAGGCGAAGGTCAAGACCATCGCCGCCAATCCGTCGCAAAAAGGCGGCGTTCGCGGGTTGGAGAATTTGAAGAACAGCTAGTCATTGCTTTGGGTGAGGGCCACCCACCTCGACGATGAAGTGAGCGGGACTTTGGGACCGCAAAACAACATAGATTAATTAGGCGCTTTCATAGGCTTGCCGCAGCTGGTATGTCGCGCCCTGCCGAATCCACCACCTTAAGGGGGATGGTTCGGCATGTTCCAAACATATTCGTGCTCACGCCACGCCGGCGCTTCAGCTGCGTTTCGCGGACGATCGGCCGCTTTTGATTCCGCGCCAGCGGAGGAGGCTCGCCATGTTCGCCATTAAGAACAGCGTGCTCGAGCGGGACGGCGCTGCCGTCGAGCAGATGCCGTCGCCCTACAAAGGCGGAGCATTCGCGAAACCGCCCAAGATTGTCGTGATGCATTTCACCGGCGGCGGAAGCGCGCGCTCATCGGCCGAATGGTTTCGTAGCCCGCAGAACCCTGGTTCATCGGCGCACGTGGTCATCGACCGCGACGGATCGGTGGTTCAGTGCGTGCCGTTCAATCGTGTCGCCTGGCACGCCGGCAAATCGCAATGGCACGGCCTGATCGGGCTGAACCAATATGCGATTGGCGTGGAGATGGCGAACTGGGGAAGCCTGAAATCCGCCGGCGGTGGCTGGGTGTGCATGACGGGAGCATTGATCGCCCAGCCGTTCATCGCGCCTCACCGTAACGGCAACCCGGACGGGGGCCACGCCCCGATCGGCTGGGAGCCGTACAGCGCCGATCTGTTCAATTCGGCGATCGGCGTCGTCCAGGCACTGATTGCATCGCTCGGGATTAACGAGATCGTCGGCCACGACGACATCGCGCCGACCCGCAAGTGGGATCCGGGCCCGGCGTTCGATATGGCCAAGTTCCGCACGGCCTGCCTCGGCGGGCGCGAGGACAATGGCGACAATGTCGTCGCGGTGCGCTCTAAGGGCGGGCTCAACCTACGTGCCGGGCCGGGCGTTCAGTTCCCCAGCCTCGAGCTGCTCAAGGACGGCTCGCTGCTCCGCCCGAGCGGGGCTGACGGCCGCTGGATTGAGGTCTCGGTCCTCGGACCGAACAAAGCGCCCCGCGCGACCGGCTGGGTCCACAGCGGCTTCGTCGGCGAAGTGTAAGTCGCTTTAGCGCAGGGAAGGTGACGAGGGCCGCGCCAGCAAGGGCGCGGTCCTGTCACATGGAGGGCTTAATGCCCCGACGCCACTGGCGCGAAGTTGGCGTGGACCAGCTTCCACTGCCCGCCCTGCTTCACATAGACCCGAGTCGATTTCGCGAGCGACGGATTGACCTTGCCGTCCGCTCCGCGCCGCAGGCCGGCGAAATTGTAGGTCAGGATGGCGGTATCGCCATAGACCTGCACCCGCCCGTTCTGCATGTCGGAGTACATCGCCTTATCGTAAGGCGTGACCTCGCCCATGCGGGTGGACATCGCCTTGCCGACGAGCAAGGTCGGGAAGTCGCCGTTGAACTCCGTATAGTCGTCGGCCAGCGAAACGTTCTGCTGCGCCATCGGCTCTCCGGCGATCTCGGAGGCCCATTGGGCGCGCGCCAGCGCCATGATCTCCGCGGCGATTTGCGGATTGTCGGCCGCCTGGACGGGCGCGCCGATCATCAGCAGCAGGGCGATCGTCCCGGCGGCAGCGCCGCGGGACCAGCTTGTCAGGTTCATCATTCGTGCAGTCCTCCGCTTTGAGAAAACGCAGAGGGGGTGACTGGCCGGCGGGACAGTGATTTGCCCCCTAGGGCCGCCGGCAAAGGGGCGGTCCGTTAAACAGCAGTAAGAGTCAATCAGCGGAATTCTCCCTTCCGACGCAGCGCCCTAAAGGGAGAACGATGGGCGGCATTCGCATCCTGATCGACGCTGACGCCTGCCCGGTGAAGGACGAGGTTTACAAGGTTGCGTGGCGCCGCGGCGTGCCGGTGAAGGTGGTCAGCAACCAGCGCATCCGCGTGCCCGAGCATGCGCTGGTCGAGCGGGTGCTGGTCAGCGATGCCTTCGACGCGGCCGACGACTGGATCGCGGAGCAGGCGGACGCGCGGGCCGTGGTGGTGACCGGCGACATCCTGCTCGCTGACCGCTGCCTTAAGGCCGGTGCGATCGTCATCGGCAATAACGGCAAGCCGTTCACCTCCGCGAGCATCGGCGGCGCCATCGCGACGCGGGCGATCATGGCGGATTTACGGGTTGGCGCGGACGGGATCACTGGCGGTCCGGCGCCGTTCGCCAAGACAGACCGGTCACGGTTCCTGCAGTCGCTGGACGCGGCGTTGGTGCGGTTGGGCAACTGAGCGCCGGACCGGCGCTGGTCCGATCTTTCCGGCCCGGTCGAACGCGCGCGTGAGCGCATCAAGCTATCGCCGCTTTAAACGGCGCCAGTTCGGTCGGGGTGCCCCCGGAGCATCGTAACGGAATAAGGTCGCGCGACTCGCCCACCCAAGAGCTTAGCGAAGCACGGGGAGCGACGTTCCGCGGCTTCGGGAATAAACTTGGTGGCCGGCGATCCACTCCGGCGAAGTTCGACCCATCATGGCGCGAGCCCATAAGGGCGCGCCGTGCGTTGACGCTTATCATGACCCAAAACACCCCCGAGAACCCCACCGCCATGCCCGCTGACGCACCTGCGCCGGCTACGCTCCCCTCCGATTGTGCCGATGCGGCTCCAGGCAGCCATGTCGAGGCCGCCTGCGAAGGTCCGAGCGCGGACAACCCTTCGCTGTCGATTAAGAAACGGCTCAAGCGCGCCCACTTCTTCGACCAGCGCGAGCAAGAGGTCGCCGCCGGTCTGGCGGTTCCGGTCGAAGCGGATGCGGGCCTGCCCGACGCGCTACCCGATCCGGCCGAGCGCGAATCAGAAGCGCCTGAGTAGAACCAGGGTTCGAACAGTTTCGGTGATGCGGCGTGCTGGCCAACCCGGCGCGAATGGCCTGACGAATCGCTGCGCGCGCTGTAACGAGCATCACCATGACCATCGCATTCTACGACGCCGAGCAAGTCGAACAGCTGCTCGATTATCCGGGCTGCATCGACGCGGTGCGCAAAGCGATGATCGCCCTTTCGAGCAGCGAGCGGGCGCAGCCGCTGCGGCAGATCTGCCCGCTCGGCGACGGCGAGATGTGG